>Ga0114129_10000221_pt1 | contig 63343 bp, 74 predicted proteins | sample RhiMetdeltSRZDD1_FD_80071 | JGI IMG/M metagenome (GOLD analysis project Ga0114129, IMG submission 80071) | Populus rhizosphere microbial communities from Tennessee, USA - Rhizosphere MetaG P. deltoides SRZDD1 (version 2) (version 2) | ecosystem: Host-associated > Plants > Roots > Rhizosphere >...
TCCGAGGCGAGGTCGAGCTTCTGCTTGCCCGCGCCGTCACCGTAGTCGACCGTCGCGTTCCAGGACGTAGAGCCGTCGTCGTCGCTGAACCGCCAGGTCAGGTGCAGCGGCTGCGCCTCCACGAGGTCGACCTGACCGACCGGCTGGAGGACCGGCGCCTGGTTCGCGACAAGGTTGCGCAGGTAGAGCTGTGCGTTGCTCGTGAACGGCGTCGTCACGAGGTTCGTCGCGGCGGAGGCGAAGAGCACGAGGCTGCCGTGCTCCGAGAGGGACGGCCCCGTACTTGGCAGGTTCGCCTGCACGTCGTCATCGTTCCGAGAGACGAGCGTGAGGACGGGCGTGAGCCCGGGCGTGAGCGCGGTCTTGATCCGGTCGTATAGGAACACGTCGACCGTCCCGTTCACATCGCCGGGAACCAAGGCCATGTCGAGCGATTGGAAGGCGACAAAATTCCCATCGGCAGAGATCGACGGGTTGCGGCTGTCGAGGGTCGGGAAGAATGTCTTACTGTCGCTGCGCGAGACAAGCACGGTCGTGGGGGTGGTCGTTCCGTCGCCGCGATCTCGCAGGTACACGTCCCATGTGAGCACATCAAGGTCGAACCGGTTGTCGAGCTGGAGCGTGGATTCGAATGCGAGGTAGCGGCCGTTGCGCGAGAGCGCGGGCGCCGAATTCTGCCCGCCCAACAGTGTCAGGCCGTCCCATGTGACGGATTCGAGCGAGGTCGTCTGCGACGTCAGGTCACGCACGTAGATCTGCGAGCTGGCGGTGGCCAGGGCTGGTGTCGTGAGGTTGGTCGACAAAGACTGGAACGCCACGAAGCGACCGTTACCCGATAGCACCGGCAATGAGCTCGCTCCGTTCCCCGCGACACCGTCGTGCGTCGAGGCAAGGATCACTTCGCCCGTCGTCATATTCTTCACGTAGATCTGGGTGGTCGAGTTGTTCGGTGCGCTGACCAGATCGCTCGACGACGAGGCGAACGCGACAAAGTTCCCATCATCCGAGATCGCGTGCGCGTCCGAAGCGTTGCTGGACAGAGTGCCGCCACCGCTTACGTAATCGCCACTCGCGTTGGCGCTCACCAGCCTAGTCGAGCTCGGATTGCTCATGTCGCGCAGGAACACGTCGGTGGTGGCATTCGTGTCCGCCTTGCCGGCGATCAGATCGGGGCTAAGCGAGACAAAGGCCACATAGCGGCCATTGCTCGAGATGCTCGGCGAGAAGCCGCCGCTCGCGACGCCGTCAGGTCTGACGCTGACGAGATCCGTCGTGCCGAGCTTGCAGTCGGCAGTTGCGCACGCGCGCCGATACACCTGCTGGCCGCTGGAGCCCAGGTTGGTCGCGGCGGAGCTGAACACGACGTAGTGGCCGTCGGCCGAGAGGCCCTGCGCGCGCAAGCCATTACCGATCAGCGGTTCGCCCGCGGAGTTCAGGGAGACCCTCGTCGTCTGACCCGCAAATGCGTTGGCCGAACCGGCCGCAGACGCGATCGAGAAAAAGATGAGTGCAAAGATCAGCCCGAAGGCCCGGGTGACGCGATCCATCCTTATCCACCTCACCACACGAACCATCGTGCGGTGAATGATTTCTAAGGGGCTGCCACGCAGGCGTAAATGGGAGCGCTGGGTCTGGCTCCGAAGGGGCAGTACTAACGTGCTACCCCGCGGCGAGTTGTGCCGCGAACACGCGTGCCACAGAGTTCACGCGGTGACAGAGCGGTCTCTGCGACGTAACAACCGCGTCCCCATGCCTCGCTCGACGCACTCGTCGCTCGTTAGCATCGGCGTGCCTGTGGGAAGGGATCGTTTCGTTCGCGACGACGCGGGGCAGACCGTTGTGCTGGTTGCCCTCATGTTCACCGTGCTCATGGGCTTCGCGGCCCTCGGCATCGACATCGGTCGCTTCTACGCGGAGCGCCGCTACGTGCAGGACGCGGTCGACTCCGCGGCGCTCGCATGCGCCTTCAAGTTCGGTCACGGTGGCGACGCCGTCGCAGCGTGGGCTGCGGGAGATGCGATCCTGCAAGACCGGAACCTCAACGCGAACCCGCTCGGGCTCGGAAAGCTGCCCTACAGCGCGCGCGGCAGCGAGACCTACGCCGGTGGCATCGTCGACGACCACAACCTGATCAGCGGCATCCTGCCGGTGACAGCGAACGGCCGGGGCTGCCGCGTCGCGATCACCGTCGACGTGCCCACGTTCCTGATCAAGATCGTCAGCCCCACCCTGAACACGATCACGATGACCACGCAGGGCTACGCCAAGAGCAAGGGTGGCATGCTCCCCACCGTCGTCAAGCGTTACGCGAACCCGCCCGGGCCTGCCGCCCAGGACCTACCCAACTTGTTCCACGACCAAACGATGGCCGAGTTCCAGGACTGGGCATGCTCGACGACGACCACCGTCGGATGCACGCCCGCCAGTGAGGGTTCCCCGGGCCGCGAGTTCGTCATCTTCGGTCAGGCGGCGAAGGCGAACAACGACAGCTCGTTCCGCGGTTACATCGGGCTCGACATCCGCGACTTCACGACCACGGACTTCAGCGGCAACCTCATCCATGACGCCTACAACTCCGTCCCGCCGACGGTGACCGTGAACGTGCTCAAGGACTACGAGTCCTCCTGGATCCTCAATCTGAGCTACCCCGGGCCTGACATCTGCGTGATCCAGCTTCCGAACTTCCTGCCATGCGCGCAGATCGCCGTGATCAACGGCTCGAGCTCGGGGCAGTTCGTCACCGATTACGAGGCGACCTTCAACATCGGCGACGAGTTGCTGCTGCAGATGTACGACGGCACCGTCAAGACCGTGCCCGACTTCAACATCACGAGTGGCCAGCTCAACCTGCCGACGAGCGGCTCGACGACCTCGACGGTCACGTACACCTACTCGTCGCAGTTCGCGGCGAGCGGTGCACAGGTGACGACCACGCTCATCCCGGACGACGGCACGATGACCGACGACACCGGCACCGCAACGAACCCGTTCCTGAGCGGTTGCACGACGTTCAGCTCGCCGGCGTTCACGGCCAATCCGACGCCTGGCGGACCCGCAATCAGCACCTACAACCAGACCTGGAACACCATCACGACCAATAACTGCGACAAGGGCATCTATCAGGCGTGGCTGCGCGGAACGTCCAGCGCGCCGTACACGAGCCGCATCCACGAGACGCTCGTGAACATCAACGTCGGCGGCCAGCAGAGGGACTTCAGCATCGCTTCGTCGGACGCCTACGCCGCGATCGCCGCACCCGGCACCCAGGCCGACTACGTCATACGGACGACCACGGCCAACAGCGGCGGGACGAAGTGGACCGGCAGCAACCTGCTCACGCTTTCGTGGGCGAAGTGCCCGACGACGACCGATCCCAGCATCCTGCCCCCCGAGGTCCTGGTCTGCGGCATCGATGGGAACTTCCTGTCGACCAGTGTCAGCAATGTGGATCCCGGCGAGGATCACACCTTCAACGTCCAGACGACGCTCGCGCGATCCGACGCGATCTACAGGGGCTGGGTGCGCGAGACCGGCCTCGACGACGTGACCAACAAGCGCGTCACGCATCTGCTCCCGATGACACTCGAGGTCGGCGTCATCCCGGGTGGCACGTCGCAGTACGTCGACGTGCTCGGCTACACCGTCTTCAGGGTCACCGCCATCACCAGCAACGACGTCAGCGGGCGCGCGGTCAGCGGCATCTACGCCGACCCGAACGACATGGCCCTCTCAGCGGGCAAGAAGATCGGCCTCGTGCCTTGGGAGCAGCCTTAGTCTTCTTGCGCTGTGGTCGTCTCCGCCCATGACAAGAAGGCACTCCTTACGCTCCTAGAGCAGGCGCAGCTCGTCTATCTCCTCACACGCCTTCCCAGGAAACAGGTGCTCGACGATCCCAAGGATGTGGCGCGGCTTGAGGACGGTCTCGCCGCGATGCGCGCGGCGGCGCGCGACCTCAGCGCATCGCTGCGCGAGAAGCACACCGCGGTGCAATGGGACGAGCTCGCCGCGAAACCCGACAGCCCCGATCTGCTCTGGCGGCGCGCCAAACGCGTCGGCCCGCAGGTGCTGCGTCAGCTGCGGCCGCTTCTCGCGGGCGAGCCCGAGGCCGCGTTCATGCTCGACCCGACCGCGGAGTCGACCCCGAAGAAGACGGCAGCGAAGGCGTCGTCGCCACGTAAGCGGACCGCGCGAAGGTAGCGAGTCCCCTAGACCCGCTTCAGTCCCTTCGTCAGCTCCAAGCCTGCGGCAGCGGGGTCTCGCGCTGCCCGCCCGTCAACTCACCCACGATCGGCCCAAGGCTCTCGACGTCGGGCCCGCGCAGGCAGAAGTACGTCAAGCCGATCGCGTCGCGGACCCGCAGGATGTGGTCGCGGATGTCGCCGCACCGTTCCAATGCCGCGTAGGCGTTGTTGCGCACCGTGTCGGGCTGGATCTTCCCTTCTCCGCCAGCTCGGCGATCGTGTTCTCGCGGTCGTCCGTGAGGCTGCAGTCGAGGAACATCGAGAGCTCGATCGCCCTAAGTGGAAGGTGTTGCGCGGTTCATCGCGGGCCGCCGTCGTGCGCATCGTGCTCGCGTAGGCTGGGGCGCGTGGACGTGATCCTCGTCTCTCTCCTCGCGGTCGTGGTGCTGTGGCTCGCCGCGTTGCTCCTGCTGTGGCTGACCGGTCGAAGGACCGCGGTACGCGAGCTCGCACTGCTGCTCCCGAACCTGGCGCGTCTGTTCCATGGACTGCTGCGCGACGAGCGTGTTCCGCTGAGCTCCAAGGCGCTTGTCGCGGTCGGTCTGGTGTGGTTCGCGTCACCCATCGATCTCGTTCCGGAGTTCATTCCGGTCATCGGGCCGCTCGATGACGCCGTCGTCGGCGCCTTGATCCTGCGGCACGTCGTGCGGACGGCCGGTCGTGCCGTCGTCATCGAGCACTGGTACGGCGACAGGCGCGTGCTCGAACTGCTCTTCCGGGCGGCTGGGATGCCCGAGACCGAGTTGACCGTTCTGCCGGGCGTCAACCTGCGAAAATCGCCGGCCGTGCGTGGGAGCTGGCTGGCGGGTCTGGCGGCGCTCCTTACGGTCACGGCCATAGGCGCGATCGACCTCGTCACGCCGCCGGAGGTCGACTTCGAGCTCTTCTACGTCGCTGTCGTCGTTGGGACCGCATGGTGGATCGGGCGATCAGCCGGCATCCTGGTCGGGGTCGCGTCCCTTGTGGCGGAGCTGCTGGCAGACGACGTGCTTCGGCCGGACACGCGGTCGGCGGTCTTCTTCAACGCCAGCTTGCGCCTCGTCGTCTACGTTGCGGCAGCGCTCCTGGCGAGCCGCCTGTATGCGGAGCGCACCCGGCATTTCGCCCGCGATGCCGAACGTGAGACCTTCCTCGGCGTTCTCGAGCGAGAGTTTCCGCGGCCGATCGCCGCGCTCCGCAGGCGCACCGAGGCCCTGCGACGCGGGCTGCTCCCCGGGGACATCGATGCGATCGCCAACCAACGCGCGATAGAACACCACGCGCAGGACATCGAGTTCCTGGCGACCGACCTCTTGGCGATCGGCGATCTTCAGCGCAGCCACCTCAGACTTCGAGCGGACCGCATCGACCTTCGCGAGATCGTTCGGGAAGCCGTTGCCGAGTCGCTGCGCCGAGACCAGCTGCATCTCAGCACCGGCGACGCTCCGGTCTTCATCCGCGCGGACGCCGATCGGCTACGCCACGCCGTCGCGAGTGTCATCTCCAAGGCCGTCGAGGAGGCGCCGTATGAGCAGGTGGAGATCCTGGTCCGCGATCGCGCGGACGATGGTGTCGTGGAGATCCGGACCCGGGCGAAGCTGGCGGAGAGTGACCTCGACCTCTCGAGACTTCTGATGCTCGCGCAGGGCGGCAAGCTCATGCTCGTTGCCTCCGATCGCTCCAGCGGTCGGCTCATCACGCTGTCCGCGCCGCATGCCATGGCCAGCACCGCAGCGGGCCCAATTGCCGAGAGCTCCTGACCGCCGCCGCACGGCGCGGATAGCGGGCCTGGTCTACGCTCCGCACGTGGAGGCGCCGCACCGCATCAAGCCGAAGAGCCTCGACGACTACCTCGAGCAGCTCTCGAAGAGCGTCTTCCAGGCGGGGATCAGCTGGCGCGTCGTGGACGCGAAGTGGTCGACGATCAAGCCGGCGTTCCACGGCTTCGCCGTCGAGCGCGTCGCACGGATGAGCGACCGCGAGATCGACAAGCTCGTCACCGACCCGCGCGTGATCCGCAGCCGCGGCAAGATCGCCGCGGTCGTGCACAACGCGCAGGCCATGCTGTCACTCGAGCGCGAGGGCGGCTTCCGCAAGCACCTGCGGTCGTTCGACGAGTACGAAGATCTCGCCGCGGATCTCAAGAAGCGCTTCAAGTTCGTAGGCGACACCGGGACGTACCACTTCCTCTACACCGTGAGCCACCCCGTTCCGGATTGGCACGCCTGGGCCAAGGCGCACGACATCAGCTGGGGGCCGCAGGGCGGAGACCACAACGCGCCGCGGAAGCCCAGGACGACGAAGTCGACGACCGCCACGCGGACGATGACCACCACCCGCAGGACCGCGAAACGAACGACAGCGCGCAAGCGCGCCGCGCGGGGAGGCTAGAGGTCCACGTCGCGCGCGAGCAGCTTCGGCGGCAGTGACCCCGCGCTGAGGATCTTGTCGTGGAAGAAGCGCATCCCCCACCCCTTCGCGCGCGCCTTGTCGCGCAGATCGAGGATGGCAGCGCGCCCGAGCGCATAGGACGAGGGCTGTGTCGGCGTGAGCGTGTAGCGGCGCACCTCGGCGACCGCGTTGGGCGCCTCGAGCCTGGGCCGCTCGACCATGTACGCGACGGCCTCGTCGAAGGTCATCACGCCCGTGGACAGGCCGACGTCCACCACGACGCGCGCGGCGCGCCAGAGGAGATCCTTCAGGCGTAAGAGCCGCGTCTCCGGCGAGTCGAGGTAGCCGATCTCGGTCATGAGCTCCTCGACGTACAGGCCCCAGCCCTCGACCATGAGGTTGCTGCGCAGCGCCTTGCGCGCGAGCGAGGCGTTGTCCGCGGCGTAGGTGAGCTGCAGGTGGTGCCCCGGGTAGCCCTCGTGGCAGGCGATGACCGGGATGCCGGCGCGCGGATGGCCCTCGAGGCGCTCGCGCCGGGTACGCTCGTCGTCCTCGGCCATCGGCAGCGTGACCCAGAAACGGCCGCGGCGGTTCGCCTCGAACGGCGCCGCCGCGACGTACGCCGCGTAGGGGTACGTCGTCCGCTGGAAGTCCGGCATCGTCTCCACAACGAGATCCTCGCCGTACGGGATCGAGGCGATCGACGAGAGCCGCACAGCCTCGCGCGAGCGCTCCATCTCCGCGCGGTAGACGTCGACCAGCCTGTCGGCGTCGGGGTGGTCGCGACGCAGACGCGCGACGCTGTCGCGCCAGTCGCCGTCGCCGAGCGCGCGCGCGGCCTCGGCGATCTTGTTCTCGGTCTCGCGGAAGAGCTCCTCGCCGAAGGCGCGCAGGCTGGAGGAGTCGTGGTCGAGCTGTTCCTTGTCCTTTAGCAGTGCCTCGAACGTCTCGCGCCCGATCGCGAACGTGCCGCGCGCCTTCGGCAGCAGGTCCGCGCGCAGCCACGCGACGTAGCGGTCGAGCGCGTCGGCGGCGGCGCTCGCCGCGGGAAGCAGCGCGCGACCGACGACCCGGCCGAGCGAGGAGTCCGGCAGCACCTTCGGCAGCTCGTCACGCAGGAACGCCGCGCCCGCGGGCGCCGTGCGCTCGGCGATCGCGATCCACTCCGGCGGCACCCGCGCCGGATCGAGGTTCGCGCGAGCGGCGTCGAGTGCCGCCGGCGCCTCCGCGAGACGCTCGGCGAGCATCGCGAGACGGTCCTCGGGCGTGCTGTGCTGGCGGAGCAGGATGTAGTACGCGCCGCGCGTGATGAGGTCGGAGTACAGCGACGGCTGCCGGCGCCAGCGTTCGAACGGCTGCAGCGCCTTCTCGCCTTGCAGATCGGACAGCACCAGGAGGCGGTCGACCTTCTGGTACGGATCGAGGCTCTCCTCGCCCATGCCGGTGAAGCGCCGCAGCCAATCGTCGGTGAAGGCGTTCCGCGCCGCGAAGCCGTCGGCGCTGAGGTCGCCGAGGCGATGGTCGTGCGCATGGTTGCCCATGACCGTCGCGGCGACGGGCTCGAGCGCGAAACGGTCATCGAGGAACGTCTTGACGGTCGCCTCGAGCAACGTGCCTACCATGACGGGAGCGCCAGTCTGGCACAGGGGAGAGGCATATGCCGCACGCGAGCTATCCCGATTGCGAGAGCTGCGAGGCTCCGTGCTGTCGACGCCAATTCATGGAAGACGAGTCAGGGTGGTTCACGCTTGCCGACGCGCGGCCGATCTATCTCGAAGCAGGAACGGACATCAAGATCGTCGGCTGGTACAAGCAGGAGGAGGGGCGGCAGCCGATGTTCGAATGCCAGGCCTTCGACAAGAAGGAGCTGCGCTGCACCGTGTACGAATCACGCCCGGAGCATTGTCGGACGTACGACTGCCGCGACGACAATCCCGATGAGTGGCAGGCACGCGCGCACTGCGATCTCGCGCGTCACCGCCGCATGGCCGCGCTGCGCGCGAAGGCGACGGTCTAGTTCGTCTTCGGCTTTTCGGTCGTGGTCGCGGTGCTGGCCGCGGGCTTCTCGGCGTTGTTCGCCTCTTCGCGGAACGTCCGGACACCCTTGCCCAGCTGACCGAGAACGTCCGGGAGCTTCCCCGCCCCGAACACGATGAGCACGATGACGAGAATGAAGACGAGCTCCGGGCCCCCTAGGTTGAACGGCATTCGTCACTTCCCTGCGCGCGACTCGCGCGCTTGTTACTCACAGACAGTGTACGCACGCCTGGCGTCATCCGAACAGACCTGCCAGGAGCGTGACGAACAGCGGAATGACGACCAAGAGCGCGAGCGCCGGGAGGTAACAGAGCGTCAGGATCAGGGTCATTTTTCCCTCAACCTGCGAGGCCGACTGAAGTAGGCGCTCGCGAGCCGTGCTCCGGAACTCCTCGCGCATGTCCTCGAGAACGCCCAGCGAACCGAGTCCGAGCTCTCGAGAGCGCTCGAGGCGTTCCGCGACCCGCGCCAGGGAAAAAAGAGCCGCGTCCTCCGACTCACGGATGAGAGAGACGTGCAGCGGCGCACCCAAGGTGTAGAGATGGGCGACCCTCGCGAGGACGTCATCGACCAGCGGCGCGCCGGTCCCGCGACGCGCGAGCGAGATGATCGCGGAATCCATCGGCCGTCCGGATAGGACGAGCGCGTGAGTCCACTCGACGAACGAGGCTATCGCTCCCTCTGCCTGCCGTCGTCGCAGCGCGGCTCGTCGCTCGACCACGATCGAGGGCAGGACGAAACCGGCGTATGCGAATCCGAAGATCGCGAGTGGCCCGATCGGCACGACCAGGGCGATGAGCGCGGCGACCAGCGCACCGAGCAACGCAAGTGAGATCTTCGCCGTGAGAAGCTGCTCGATCGCCATGTCGAAGCCGCTCGCTCTGAGCGTTGCCGGGTCGATGAGCCTTACCGCGCGCAGCCTGGCCATCGCTCTCGAACCCGACGGGCGCAGAGACTTGAGATAACCCGCGACGCGCGATCGCGGTGCCGCGGCCAGCATGAGGAGCACGACGCAGGCGGACGCCGCGAATGCTCCGGCAAGGCTCACGCGAGGTCGCTCACGACGTGCCTGCTCGCGAGGACGCCCGCCGTTTCGAGGATCGCCGCGAGCGGCAGGAGCACGAAGCGTCCGAGTGGCAGGTTCAGCGTCTCGGCCAGGCCGGGCACGGTGACCGCCAAGTACAGGGCGAGGCCGGGCACGAGCGCGGCGAGCAGAACGATCTGAACGCGAAGTCCAGAGGTGCGAGCGCGAACATCGTCGGCCGTGCGCTGTTCGAACACGAGGCGATCGACCACGCTCCCGATGAGGGTGACCGAGCGCGACGCGGCAAGCTGCTCGGCCGCGCATAGCGACAGCGCATCGAGGCCGAGGATGACCCGGCGGTCGCGTGCGGTGGAGCGAGAGTCACGGAGCGCCGCATCGAGTGGCTCGCCGAGATCGAAGGCCCGCACGGCCGTGGCGAACGGGTTTGACGCGGTCGATGCCGCGGAGCCGGTCGCGAGGCGCAGGGCCTCGGCCAGGCTGGCGCCTGATCGCAGGCTGGCGACGATCATTTGGAGCAAGACGACCGTCTGCCGCGCGCGCTCGTCGCGTCGACGCGCTGCTCGCGTGCCCACGATGATCGACGGACCGGCGGCGGCGATGAGCCCCACGGGCAGGGCACCGACGGAGCCGGCGACGACCAAGCCGGAGATCGTCGCCAGCACGCGAAGGCCTTCCCACTCGAGCATCGACCTGGTCCAGCCCGCGTCGCGGAGCGCCGAGCGCTCGGGATGCGCCATCGACAGCTCGAATGCGCGGGGAGCGCCTACGGGCAGGAGCACGAGGCTGGTCACCGCCAGCGCGATCGCGATCGCGCCCACGACGGCCACGCTCATGAGAGTCGTTCGCTCAACCGACCGGGAAGGGCCGCGAGTGCTGCATCTCCGGCTCGCCAGAGAACGATCGGAGCGTGCTCCTCCACGGCCGCGATCTCGCGAACGTGACGCCGGCCCTCCCGCGTCCGCGCGATATGGACGACGACATCGAATGCGCGCGCAACGAATCGCGAGATCGCAGTGGATACGACGTCACCGGATCGGGCGAGCAGCAGCTCGAGCCGATCGAGCGCTCCGAGCACGGACCCGGCATGCAAGCTGGTCAGCGAGCCATCGTGTCCCGTCGAGATCGCCTCGAGCAGGGCCGAGGCCTCGCGCGGCGAACGAACCTCGCCAACGATGATCCGGTCCGGGCGCATCCGGAGAGCGTTCACGACGAGGTCCGCCACGCCGATGCCGCCGTCTCGCCCGGGAACGCATTCCAGATGAACGACGTGGTCGTGCGGTAGGACCAGCTCGTTGGTGTCCTCGATCACGACGAGTCGCTCGTCTGAAGGTATCTCTCCGGCGAGGGAGCGCAGGAACGTGCTCTTCCCGACACCGGTCGGGCCAACGATCAGCACGTTGGCCCGCGCAACGACCGCCCGCGCAAGGAGGTCGGCCGCGCAGTCCGCGAGCCCGCTCGCCTCCCAGGACGGCGCCGGGCCGCGCAGCGGGAGCGACACGTGCTTGAACTTGCGGATGGAGAGCGTGGGACCACCGACCGGCGCGATCACCGCGTTCGCCCTACTACCGTCACGCATACGCGCGTCGACGTACGGCCGCTCGATGGTGAGCTCCCGACCAACGCCGGCGGCGATCCGATGGGCGAGCTCGCTCACCTGGGCCGCATCACGGAATCGCATCTCGACCCGTTCGAGCCGGCCAGAGCGTTCGACGAAGATCTGCGCCGGGCCGTTCACCAGCACATCCGTGACATCACCGTCGTCCAGCAACGGCTGCAGCACGCCGAACCCGAACAGCTCCGCGCACAGCGTGTCCAGCGCGCTGTCGGAGGTGTCGACGGGGACCGAGCCACGAACACGCTCGCGAAGCATCTGACGTCGTGAGGGATCCGCGTACAACGACAGCATCACGCTCGGATCGAGACCTGAGGCGACCTCGGCGCGAACGCGCGCCAAGATGGACGCGTCGATCACGCGATCCTGCGAATGAGCGCGTCGACGGCGCGGAGGGTCGGCGCGCGTGTGGCGAACTGGTCGTCCGCGAGGTAAGGGTCCGCGGGGATGACACCCAACAGCGGGAGCGTCGCGCGCTCGGCGATGAGGAACGCATCGTCGTCGGCCGCGCCCACGACGACGAGCCCCGCCGGGCAGGGCACGTCGCGCACCAGAGGGAGCGCGCAGAACGCTGCCTGCAGCTGGGATGCGCGCGCGCCGGCGACGAGACATAGGCGATCGAGGCGCGAGAGCAGACCAGCATCGAGGCTGTCTCGTCCCGCGCCCAGATCGAGGACCACCGGCGCACCGCAGGCGAGCGCATCGATGACTTCGAGCGTGCGATCGACGTCCAACCGCCCCCGCAGGGCCGGCGACCCGGGCAGGAACGGCACCGCCGACCAACGCGACACGAGCGCGCGCTCGCGGCCCGGTTGCACCAGCGCATCGACGATCGTGGCGGCTTCGATCCGAGCCCGGAGTGCAAGCGAGGGCGCCCAGCGGTCCAGGTCCACGAGCAACGGCGGGCGTCCGCCGGCGGCCGAACGATGAGCGACCAGCCCTGCGGTCGTGCTGGTACCAACGCCGCCGACCAACGACCAGAACGCGACCCGACGGCCCGGGGTGAGCGCTGCGGGCCGCGTCGGCCGCAGTGGCTCGATGGGATCGGACCGACCCGTCGCCTCGCGCATGAAGGTGATCGCAAGGTCTGCGATGGGACTTGCGTCGAGCCAGGCCCGGATCCGGCTCATCCGAATGCCCACCGCTCCAGCGCGCCGGCACTGGCGTACGTCCACCGCAGGGGCTGACGCTCGATCGCTCCGCGATCGAACACGACGGGGCGGAGCCGGACGTGCGTTCGTGCGATACGCAGGGCCGCGACGGGGGCCCAGACCACGCGGCGCCACCCGAAGACGGCATCTTCGTCATGCAGCAGCCGCCTGCAGGCCTCCCGCGCCGCACGCGACCGGCGCAGCCACGGCGGACGTCGCTGCATCAACGCGGCGGTCGCCTCGCTCAAAGAGATCGGCCGAAATTCGACCACATCGATCACCTGGAGGGCGTCATCGACCGGCGCGAGATCGAACGCGATCGCGGCTCGTAGGACAGGGGCTGGTCCAGGGATCGCCGCGCAGCGCGTGACGCGAACGCCGGCTGAACTCAGCTGGCACGTCGCGTGGCCGATCAGGCAGTCGCTCTCGAGATACGTTGCCGCCGCCGCGCGCGTGAGCTTGCCAGGTCCGAGCCGCGCAAGGTGCGCGTCGAACGCGGTGTGATCGACCGCCTCGAGTCGCAGCAGCATCGCCACTCAGCGCGCCGAGCTGAAAGCCAGCACGAACGTGCTGGTGACGATGCGGTCCGCGAACCGGACCTCGTCACCCGGCGAGATCGCGATGATCACGCTCCCGATGCGCTCGGTCGCCTGCGTCGAGTCCGGACGGCGCGATAGGTACGCGTTCCCCGATTCCGTCCGCACATCGAGCACGAGGACGTCCGCTGCGAGCAGCTCGACCCCGCGACCCGCCGGGGCGCGACCGATCACCGGCACCGCGACCACGTCCACGCGCGCACCCGGCGAGATCGCTCCCCCCACGGCGCTCACGGCACTGACGGGAATCGCGATCGCGCGCTGCCCGGGCCGAAGCGTGAGGCCGGTGTGGAAGACAGCAGCGTCAACCGCCAGAGCCTGGACGACGAGCGGCTGTCCCTGCCACAGAGGCGCGATGGGCACTCGTCCGACCGCGTCGTCGACATTCGAGACGGCGCCGGTCGGCAACGCGTCCGGCGGCACCGATCTCACCTCGAGGTCGGCGGCCGTGAGCGGCCGGATGGCGGGCACATCCTGAGCGGCGACCACCATCGGCACGCGGTGGGCGCCGATGTAATAGAGCGCTCCCGAGATGGCGCCGGCGATCAGCGCAAGGACCAAGAGCGACCGACGGGCGATCAATCGATGAGCGCGGGCGACCGCACGGTCACGGTGATCTGGGCCTCGAGCAGTGCGCGCGGCGCGGCTTCGGTGGTGATCTCGAACCGCAGCGACCATCGCACATCCGGCTCCGGCATTCGGATCCACTGCGCGGTCAGTGGCTCGAGGCTGCCGGAGCTCGCGGAGATCTGATCGGGCCAAACCGAGACAAGACGCCACGACCGGATCGGCACGACGACGTCGTTCGCGAAGGCGCGCGGCCAGAACTGGATCGACCGCCCGCGCAGGACCTCCGCAGACGGGAGGGTGGGGCCGTCCGGCGCAAGCGCGACCCCCGCCCGCAACACGGGGTCGACCGGTGCGATCGGGGTCCCGGGCACGATCGGCGTCCCGGGCACGATCGGCGTGGGGGGCATGGTCGGGAACTGGGGCACAACGGAAGGCGCCGGCGTGGTCAGCGCCGGTGGCGGTACCGCCGTGGTGCCAGGCGCCGAGATGGTCGTCGCCGCGGTAGCGCCTGGCCATGGCGACGGCACGGACGCCGAGCGGCGCGTCTCCGAATCATCCCGGAAGAACACGATGCTGACCGGAACGTAGCCGGAGGCAGTCAGCACGAAGTTCTCGTAGTACGTTCCGGCCAGGGCTCGCCCATCGGTCAGCGCTCCCCGCCCGTTGAACGCCATGCCGTCGAATGCGCTCGACGCACCGGTGTCGACGTTGCCGAGCACGCGTGCGTATGTGCCGGTCGACTCGTGCACCGTGGTCGTCGAATACGTCGTCGTCGCGCCATAGCTCGTGGTGACATCGGCGACGTATGTGTCGGTCACGTAGTACAGGCCGGCCGGAATGATGAACGCATCCGGGTCGGGCGTCGGCGCGTCCGGTGGCGGAAAGGGCTCCGGCTCCTGCTCGACCGGATCCCAAGCGCTCGCGAAGCCACCGGTCATGAGCGTGATCGCCATGGCGAACGCTGCGAGACGTCTGATCATCGCGGCGAGCTCGCGGCTCGGATCGTGATCGTCGTGACCGCCGGCATCAGCAATGCGGCGAAGCCCGGAGTCCTTACGGGCACCGAGGCGATCAGGCGCAGCGTCGGGTGGTCGTAGCGCACGCCGGTGCGGGGATCGACGCTCGGCGCGGCCGGGAAGGTCGCGATATCCGCCGACGCGGCGATGTCGGCAGGGCTGAGCGCGAGCGCCGGGGCCGTCGAGGATAGGTTCCGCGCGAAGTACTCGCGCGCCGCCACAGCCGCGTCGGCGGCGAGCCGCAACGTGCCGGTGCGCGCCAGCTCGCCGTGGTCTTGATCATTCACGGCGACGATGGTCGCGAGGTCGGCGGCCGACACCACTCGAGACGCAACAGCGCGCAGAACACCGAGCTCGAGCGCGCCGGTAAGAACGACGAGCAGAAGGGGCAGCATGACCACCGTCGTTGCAGCGGCGGTCCCGCCGTCGTCGCCTGTCATCGGCTGATCTCACCCCGCGCGACGGCGGTCGAGCGCACCGCGATTTTCGTCGTCAACAGGAACGGGATCGTGACGCGCTCCTCGGTATGCAACGAGACGCGTACCGGTTCTCGCCACGAAACGAAGGCCGGCTCGACCTCGATGATGACGCGCGACGGCTCGATGCCGACGAGTCGCAGCTGCTGCTGGACATAGGACCGGAGCTCGGGTCGATCGCCGCCGAGCTCACCTGCGTAACGAGCCGCTTGGACCGCCACGCCGTCTTGGGCGAGCCAGCGCTGGGTCAGCGACCCGAATTCGAGGATCGCGAATAGCAGCGGCACCAGGATGACCACCATGAGCGTGGTCTCAAGTGTGGCCAGGCCCTGGTCCTCGCCGCGCCAGCGGGTCATCGGACGGTCTGCAGCTGCGTGACCAGCGCCTGCAGACGAGCAACAAGACCGTTGTTCCAGGCTGACACGCCGATCACCAAAGTCCCGATGATCACGGCGGCCCCGATCACGTACTCGATCGTGGCTAGGCCGTCATGATCGGAGCAAAAGCGGACCAGCGATCGCATGCGAGACCTCCCGACGTCTGTGACCGGGAGGTTCGCTGCTGCTCAGGTCGTGCGCGATGACGGCGTCGGCTGGTACGGGGGTACTAGCGCCTGCCGAGCGCCTTCTCCGCCTTGCGCGCGTCCTTCACGCCGAACGCGACGGTGACCTTGCCGCGGCCGGGCGCGAGCACGTATTCCGAAGCGATGTTCACCTTCGCCTTGCCGAGCCGCGCCGCGGTACGCGCGAGCATGCCAGGCTTGTCCGAGAGCCGCACCTCGATCGCCTTGCGCTCCGTCGCGCGCAGTCCGGCCTTCTTCAAGGCGCGGCGCGCCTTCGCCGCGTCCTTGTCCTTCACCACGAATCCCCATGTCCCGCTGCCGCCACCGGTCGAGGCCGCGGTGCCCCAGAGATTCACGCCACCATCCGCGAGCGCCTGCGCCGCGGCCGCGAGCGATCCCGGTCGGTCCCTCAGCTTCACGATGAATTCAGTCGCCATATACGTCCTCCCCCTTTCGCATTTGACGATTCTGGAACTTGCGTCAACAGAGAGCGCTCCATAGTGTGCCCCGCGGTGTCCGACCGCGGACAGTTGGGGGAGGCGAGGGAGCTCGCGTACGACCATACGTACGCGCGCCGTCAGGCGCTGGGCCGCATCCTCCGTCCCCGCGCCGCGGCGATCCAGGACAACACCGTCGGGCAGGCTTACCGCGCCACGAACTTCCTCGGAATGGGCGCCGTTGGCGCCAGGCGCTGGGACGCGGTCACGAGCCGGGCGATGCCGACCTGTCTCAACGCGCTCGAGGCCGACGATACCGCGCGCATCGCGCTGCTCGATCAGGTCAGCGCATACATCCAAGACCTCCGCAACGCCGGCTTCGCGCGCTTCGCGATGAAGCCGCTGGTGAGCCTCGGCTTCCGGCTCGCGCTCCGCGACGTGAAGGCGCACGCCGTGGCGGAGGGCTTCGATCCCGAGGAGCTCGAGGACGAGCTTCGTGTGTTCCAGCGCGCGTTCGAGGCGCGGATCCTCTACCGCACATAACGCCACGGGCAACGGCCCTCGAGATCGAGGGCCGCCCGCTGGGTGGGAGGGGGTTGGGAAGTCTTAGACAGAAAGAGGACGCGGTGAGGCCGCGCGGATCGCGCTGAGCAGCGACTGGTAGGGCTCGTCCTTCGCGACGCAAGCGGTGACGCCTGCGGCGCGGGCTTCGTCGCATACGTCGAGCTCGAGCGTGTAGATGACGATCCCGACGTCGGGTGCGACTCGGGCGAGAGCTCGCGCGATCGTGAGGCCGTCGATGCCCGGCATGTTCTGGTCAAGTACGAGGACGTCGGGCTCGAGCTCGCGGCAGATGTCGACGCAGCGCAGCGGCTCCTTCACGACGCCGACGCACTCGAGATCGAGCTCGGCGTTCAATAGGAATCGCAGGTTCTCCCTGATCGAGGGGTGATCGTCGGCGACGAGGACCCGCAGACGACGATCCACGAGAGTGTTCACGCGTCCACCGGCTCGGGCGCGGTCAGCACCACCACGCGGAGGTCCGGCAGCTCGGACGCAAGCAGCCGCGCGACCGCGCCGCCACTGAACGCGTCCATGTCCTCGTCCAGAAGTGCGACGTCGGGTCGCAGCGAACGAAGCAGGCGGAGCGCCACCTCGCCGTCGTCCGCGACGCCGACAAGCTCGATATCTGGCTGAGCGACCAAGAGCTCATACAGCGCGCGACGAGCGCTGCCGCGATCGGCACCGAGGACGACGCGTATCCGCCCACCCGACGCGGCCACCGCGCCGTCGACACCCACCATGAGGCGCGTTGTACACGGCTGATCGACCGGGTTGTAGCCCTACTTTCGAAGGCAATAAACGGTAAATGGGCGCGCATTAGTGGGCTCTGACTGACCGGGCGACCAAGCACCGAAAGGCGGCGGCGCTCATCGGGCGCCGCCGCGATCCGCGAGTCAGTTGACTACTTGACTCCTACGTGCGCGCAGCGCCGGCCGGCGCCGGGTAGAGCATCACGTCCAGCATCGCGTGACGCGAGATCCGGTCCGCGGGAGCGGCGAAGCGCTGTTGGCGAAGCTGCTCGATGGGGTCGACCAGGGCCGTCGGCTGCGCCGGAAGGCGGATCGACTCGCCCGCCACGTCCGACACAGTCCTAGCACGCCTTCGCGATCCCGTCGCGGATGACGCTCTGGTCCATGACCTCGCCGCGCTCGATGTGCCGGATCACGCCCTGCGCGTCGATGAAGAACGTGACCGGCAGGCCAACGACGCCGTAGCGGCGGGTCGTCTGGCCGTCCAGGTCGAGGATCGGCTCGAGGCGGTCGAGGGCGAGTTGGTCGAAGAAGGAGCGCGCCCGCGCGCCGTCCTCCTGGAGATCGACCGCGAGGAACACCGCGTCGCTGCCGCGCGCGACGCTGTTGAGCGCGGGCATCTCGGTGCGGCACGGCTTGCACCACGTCGCCCAGAAGTTCATGACGACGACCTTGCCTCGCAGGCTCGCGAGGGTGCGCGTCGAGCCGTCGGGCGCGTTCCATTCGAACTCGGGCGCGGGCGCCCCGACGCGCCCGGCCATGTTCGGCCCGTCGATCTGCCGGCGGATGACGCCGACCTGTGTCGGCCCGGCCGCGGGCTGGTTCATCGGGAGCGACGGCCAGAGCAGCGCGGCAAGCGACGCGAGCGCGATCGCGCCGACCACGATGGCCGTAATGACGCGCGGCATCCGCGGGCGGTAGTCTTGGAGGACCTCCTCGGTCACGCTCCGTAGCGTACGTCGCACTCCGGCGAAATTGGCGCCGATGCCGTGAGAAACTCCCGACGGTGCGCATGAGCAACCCCTACCTCGACCTGTTCCGCCGTTATGTCGCGCCGCAGTGGCGGCGCACGGCTGTGCTCGCCATCGTCCTCCTGGCGGCGATCGGGCTGCAGCTGCTCGGCCCGCAGCTGCTGCGCTTGTTCATCGACAGCGCGATCGCCGGCGCCGAGCTCGAAAGCCTGGTGACGGTCGCGCTTGCGTTCGTGGGCGTTGCGGTCGTGACGTACCTGCTCGGTGCATGGGCGGTCTACGTCGGCGAGGATCTCGGCTGGACAGCCACGAATGCGCTGCGCGCGGACCTGGCGCTGCATCTCCTGCGGCTCGACCTCACCTTCCACAAGGCGCGCACGCCGGGCGAGCTCATCGAGCGCATCGACGGTGATGTGACGGCTCTCGCCGCGTTCTTCTCACGGTTCGTCGTGAACGTGCTCGGCAACCTCGCACTGCTGGTCGGCGTCCTGGTCGTCGTCACGCGCGAGGACGTGCGCGCCGGGCTCGCGCTGACGCTGTTCGCCGTCGTTGCGGTCTTCCTCATGGCCGGGCCGCTGCGCAACGTCGCGTCGCAGTACTGGCGGCGCGTGCGCGAAGTCTCGGCGCAGATGTACGGCTTCATCGGCGAGCGCCTCGCGGGGACGGAGGACATCCGCTCCAGCGGCGCGGAGGCGCACGTGATGAGCGGTCTCGCGATGCATCACCGCGCGTGGCTGGCGGCGCGACGCCGAGCGATCTACGCCGGAACGGTCCTGTGGTCCACGACGATCCTCCTCTTCGCCATCGGCAGCGCGGTCTCGTTCGGCGTCGGCGCGTATCTGTGGAGCCTCGGCGCCATCACACTCGGCACCGTCTACCTGCTCTTCCACTACACCGACATGCTCCGGCGGCCCATCGAACAGCTGCGACGCGAGCTCGAGGAGATGCAGCGGGCCGTCGCGAGCGTCACGCGCGTCACCGAACTGCTGCGCATCGAGTCGCGGCTGCGGGAGGGCCGCGGCGTGGCGATCCCCGCCGGCGCGCTCGCGGTCGAGCTCGAAGGCGTGTCGTTCGCGTACGAAGAGTCGACGGACGGCGAGCCCGAGGAGCTCGTGTTGCGCGATATCTCGGTGCGGCTCGCCCCGGGCGAGGTGCTCGGGCTGCTCGGACGCACCGGCAGCGGCAAGACGACGCTCGCCCGCCTCCTGCTGCGCTTCTATGACCCCACCTCCGGCGCGATCCGCCTCGGCGGCGTCGACCTGAGGGACGCGAAGCTCGACGACGTGCGCAGCCGCGCGACGCTCGTGAGCCAGGACGTCCAGCTCTTCCACGCCCGCGTGCGCGAGAACGTCACGTTCTTCGATCCGACCATCGACGACGCGCGCGTCACCGCGGTGCTCGATCGCATCGGCCTCGGCCGCTGGCTCCGCGCCGGCGGCGGCGACGGCCTCGACGCAGAGATGCTCCCGGGCGGCCTGTCCGCGGGCGAGGCCCAGCTCCTCGCGTTCGCGCGAACCTTCCTGCGCGATCCGGGTCTCGTCATCCTCGACGAGGCATCGTCGCGCCTAGACCCGGCGACGGAGCGGCACATCGAGCGCGCGATCGACGCGCTCTTCGCCGATCGCACCGGTGTCGTGATCGCGCATCGGCTCGCGACGGTCCAGCGCTGTGACCGCATCGTCATCCTCGAGAACGGTCGCATCGTGGAGCAGGGGACGCGCGCGGCGCTATCGCAGGATCCCGCCTCACGCTTCTCCGAGCTGCTGCGGACCGGGCTCGAGCAGGTGTTGGTGTGAACACGCAGACCCTCGGCACCGGCCGCTTCCTATGGCACATGGCGACGTTCCGGCCAGGGATCTATCTCGCCGACGACATCCTCTGGACGGCCGTCTACTGCGCGCGGCTGCTGCCCGGTCTCGTCGCGCAGCAGGCCTTCGATGCCCTGCAGAAGGGAACGGCCGATCCGCCGGCGATCGCGGGGCTTTGCGCCGCTTTCGTCGGCACGGGCATCGCGGGGGCGGTCGCGAACACCGCCGGGATGACGATCGACGTGTTCTTCCGGTTCAGCGTGAGCGCGGTGCTGCAGCGGAACATGCTCGCGGAGATCCTGCGTCGCCCGGGCGCGCGCGCGCTCGATCGTTCACCGGGCGAGGCGCTGAGCGTGTTCCGCGACGACGTGCAGCACGCCGAGGACGGCAGTGACTGGACCGTCGACATGACGAGCCTGACGGTCTTCTCCATCGCCGCGATGGTGATCCTCGTGAACGTGAACGCGGCGATCACGATATTCGTGTTCCTTCCGCTCATCGCGATCGTTGGCGTGACGCAGGTCGTCACGCGGCGCCTCCAGCAGTCGCGCGCGGCGAGCCAGGTCGCGACCAGCCGCGTTACCGGCGCGCTCGGCGAGATCTTCGGCGCGGTGCAGGCGGTGCAGATCGCCCGCGCCGAGCGCGGCGTCGTCGACCACTTCCGCGGGCTGAGCGAGACGCGTCGGCGGACGGTGCTCCGCGAGCGGAAGATCGCGCTCCTCACCGGGTCCGTCTACTGGAACACGGTCTATCTCGGCACGGGCCTTATCCTGCTGCTCGGCGCGCGCTCGATGCGTGAGGGCACGTTCACCGTGGGCGACTTCGCGCTCTTCGTGTCCTACCTCGGCTTCGTCACCGAGTTCAGCGGCTTCCTCGGGCTCTTCCTTACGCAGTACAAGCAGCTCGGCGTCTCCGTCGCGCGCATGCTCGCGCTGATGCGCGCCGGCAGCGCGACGGACGTGCCGGCTGCGGCGCTGGTCGTGAGCGTGCCACTCGACCTGAAGGAGCCGACGGCGGCCACGGCGCGCGCGACGCCCGCGGGGGCCGACCCCGCCGTCGCGACGCTTCAGCGGCTCGACGCGCGCGGGCTCTCCTATCACTTCGGCCGCGCGGACGGCGACCATCGGCCGGGTATCGACAACATCTCGCTGACGCTGCGGCGTGGGACCTTCACGGTCGTCACCGGCCGCGTCGGCGCGGGCAAGACCACGCTGCTCCGCGTCCTCCTGGGCCTGCTACCGCGCGAAGCGGGCGAGATCGGCTGGAACGGCGAGCTGGTAGAGGACGCGGCGACGTTCTTCGTGCCACCGCGCTGCGCATATGTGCCACAGGTGCCGCGCCTCTTCAGCGACTCGCTTCGGGCGAACATCCTGCTCGGCCTTGGCGCGATCGAGTCCGCGGTGGGCACGGCCGTGCGCGCCGCGGTCCTCGAGCAGGACGTCGCGGGACTCACGCACGGCCTCGACACCCTCGTCGGATCGCGCGGCGTGCGGCTCTCCGGTGGTCAGGTCCAGCGCGCGGCCGCGGCGCGCGCGTTCGTGCGTCGCGCCGAGCTCCTCGTCGTCGACGACCTGTCGAGCGCACTCGACGTGGAGACCGAGCGCTCGCTGTGGGAGCGCCTCCTCGACGGTCCGGCGTCGAGCGAACGGCCGGCGACGATCCTCGCGGTGTCCCACCGCCGACCTGCGCTGCGTCGCGCCGACCGCGTCGTCGTGCTCAAGGACGGGCGGGCGGAGGCGCAGGGGACGCTCGACGATCTCCTCGAGCGCTCTGACGAGATGCGCCGTCTCTGGGAGGATGAGTCGGTCGCAGCGTCCAACTGACAGGAGGTCGCAGTGGCAGATTCGGTGACGCGCTTCATCGATCCACCCCAGCTGTTCCGCTCACCGCGTTACACGAACGTCGTCGTCGCGAATGGCTTCGCGTTCATCGCCGGACAGACAGCCTTCGATGCTCAGGGCAACGTCGTCGGCATCGGCGACTTCCGCGCTCAGGCAGAGCAGACCTATCGGAACCTGAAGGTGGTGCTCGACACCATCCTCGGTGATCTCCGCCCCGCGAGCACTGCGGTCGTCGCCGGGCTCGCGCGCGCCGAGCTGCTCGTGGAGGTCGACGCGATCGTCGCGCTACCGAAGGTTTGAGCCGCTACCGCGGGAACGTCTGGCGCCTCTTCGCGACGCAGACGCTGCTGAGCTTCATCCTGTGGGTCCCGATCTGGGTCGTGTTCCTCCAGCAGAGAGGCCTGAGCCTCACTCAGATCGGCGTCCTGGAAAGCTTCGCCTGGGTCCTCACCGCCGGGCTCGAGGTACCGACCGGCGCGATCGCCGACCGCTGGGGACGCAAGGCCTCGATCGCGATGGGGGCGTTCGTCTACGCGATGGCGATGTTCCTCATCCTCGCCGACGCGCTGTCGCCCGCCTTTCTGCTCGGCTACGCGTTCTGGAACTCGTCGCTGGCGTTCGTGAGCGGCGCCGACTCGGCACTGCTGTACGACAGCCTCCGCGCCGATGGCCGCGCGGGGGAGGCTGCCAAGCAGTCCGGCCGCTACGCCGCGATTCAGCAGGCCGCGCAGGGCATCGCTTCGCTTTTGGGCGCGGCCCTCGCGACGATCGACATCACGCTGTGCTTCACGCTCTGCGGCCTCGGCGCCCTTGCGGCGAGCGCGATCGCGCTGACGATGAAAGAGCCGCCGCACACCGACGAAGAGGGCGAGGTCCGTCTCGGCTATTGGAAGAATCTGCAGGTCGCGATCGGCATCGCGGCGCGCCGCCCGATCGTGCGGGCGCTGCTGCTGCTCGGCGCGATGCTCCTGGTCGTCCCGCTCGTCGTGTACTACGTGCTCCTGCAGCCGTACGCGCTGGGCGTGGGCCTGCCGCTCGCGTCGCTGGGCATCGTCGTCGTCGGCGTGCAGCTCACCAACGTCGTCGCGTCGTGGCTCGCGCACCGGACACAGGGCCGCATTGCTCTCACGAACGTCGTCACCGTGGGAGTCGCCGTGCTGCTGATCGCGAGCAGCGGGCTCGCGCTCTTTCCCGCGATCCCAACGATCGCGCTGATGCTCGCGGTCGCGCTCGTGCCGGCGCTCTGCGGGCCGCTGCTGACGGCTCGTCTCAATGATCTGATCCCCAGCGCGCAGCGCGCGACGATCCTGTCCTTGAGCGCGCTCCTGTTCGAGCTCGGCCTCGCTGTCGCGATGCCGCTGCTGCTCACCTCCGCGGACCGCCTCGGCGCGCCGGCCGCGATCGGGGTGTCGACGGCGGCGCTCGCCGTCACGGTCCTGCCGTTCCTGTACATCTGGCGCACCTCCGAGCGCCCCAGGCCCGCCGTCGCCGACCGGCCCGGCTAGGCGCTCCCCTGCTGTGTCGATTTGGGCACACGCCAATTCGACGTGTTGGTAGGAGCCAAAAACGGCCCATGAGGAGACAGAGATGCAACGGGTATCGGCAGCCCCACACACCGCCAGCGCGAACGGTTCCACCCAGTCGCTGACCAGGGCGCTCCTTCGCTGCGGCGTCATCGCGGGTCCGCTTTACATCATCGTGGGGGCGATCCAGGTCCTCATCCGCCCCGGCTTCGACGTCCGGTACAACGTGCTCAGCCAGATGGCACTCGGCGATCTCGGCTGGATCCAGACCGCCAACTTCGCCGTCTGCGGCCTGCTCGTCGTCGCGGGCGCAGTCGGAATCGGCCGGGCGCTGCACGCCGGCCGCGGCGCGACCTGGGCGCCGCGCCTCATCGGTATCTACGGTGCCGGACTGGTCGGCGCCGCGATCTTCAGCGCCGACCCCGGCTTCGGCTTCCCGCCCGGCACGCCCGCGGGAATGCCGACCACGATGAGCACGCACGCGCTCATCCACTTCGCGCTCGGCGCCATCGCCTTCTTCTCGATCATCGGAGCGTGCTTCGTTCTCGGCCGCCGCTTCGCCAAGAGCGGGGAGCGCGGTTGGGCGCGCTACTCCGTCTTCACCGGAGCGTTCTTCCTGGTCGCCTTCCTGGGGACCGCATCGGGGTCAGGCTTGGTGGTGTTCACTCTGGGACTCTGGGTGGCCATCGCCCTCGCCTGGGTGTGGCTCTCGGCCGTCTCAGTGCGGCTGATCAGAGGAAGTTGAAGAGCTGCGGCAGACGCGCGAACTGACCCGAGACGAGCACCAGGCCCATCACGATCACGAGCGTGCCGCCCGCGAGATTCAGCACACGGATCCCGCGGGCGAGCGCGCGCGTCACGCGCTGCGTGCCGCCGATACCGGCGGCGATCACGAGGAACGGGACACCAAGACCCAGCGCGTAGGCGAGGAGCAGCACTGCGCCGGATGCGAGGTCCTGGTTCAGCAGCAGGTCGAGGATGAGGGCGAGGTACGGGCCGACGCAGGGCGTGAAGCCGATGCCGAACGCGAGCCCGATGAGGAACGAGCGCGGGAGCCCGGTGGTGTTGCCCTCGAGGCGCAGATCGAGCTCGCGCATGAGGAACGGGATGGTGATGAGGCCGACCATGTGCATCCCGAGCACGATGAGCAGGATGCCGCCGACCCGCTGGAGCCAGTAAACGAGCTCTCCGGCGAGCGCGCCCACCAGTGCGATCGCCACCCAGAGCAGCGTGAACACCACGCTGAAGCCGACGACGAACGCCAGGGCGTGAGCGACGGTGCGGGTGCGCTGCGTTCCCGCGAGCGCGGCCTCGCCAGCCATGTTCACGAGGAACGCCGGCACCAGCGGCAACACGCAGGGCGAGAGGAACGAGAGGATGCCGGCGCCGAACGCTATCGCGAGATTCACGCGGCTAGCGTATCTTCGCGCGAACGTTCAACGGGGAGATGTGGGATGGCGACGACGAAGGCGAAACCAAAGCCCGCGACGAAGACGACGGCCAAGCCGGCCGCTGCGGCAAGGCCCGCCGCCAAGGCGAGCGGCGACGGCACGAAGGCGAAGCCGTGGAAGCTCAAGACACCACCGGGCACGTCGGAATACCAGATGTACCGCGCGGAAGACGCCGAACCACCGGCCATCGTCTGCGTCGTCGGAACGACCGAGCTCCGCTACCACCTGCGCGCGACCCTGGACCTGCACGCGATGCTGAAGAAGCACGGCGACTGGATGCCGCTCGGCGGCGCGGACGAGCAGAAGCCCGCGGCCGAAGGCACGGTCGAGGCGTGGGGGCGATCGCCCAAGAATCCGGTCAAGGGCTGGTACGGACTGAAGAAGGGGCTTCGCGGCCGCTTCGGCGTCTACATGCCGCCGCTGCTCGAGGCACTGGGTCTCGCCGACGTCACGCACGACGCGAAGAACAACCGGATGCGAGCCATCTAGCGGCGCCGGTCGCGCTTCGGTGTCGCCTTGTTCAGTAAGGCTTCCCTTTGAGTGCCGCCTGACGCACCATCCGGCCCTCAGACCCGGCGGGTGGAGATCGGTGAGTCAGACAGCGGATCGCAGCGGCCAGCGCGAAGAAGAGGCGACGCCCGAAGGCGCCCCGGTAAGTCCACGCCGCCTGCTGAGCGCGCTGCGCGAGGTCGCTCTCGTCGCCACGCGCGCGCACACCCCGTCGGAGGTCGCGCTCGTCGCCGCGACGCAGGTGTGCCGCCTCCTCGAGTGCGACGACGCGGTCGTGCGCTGGTGGAACGCGGACCGCGACCGATTGGAGCTGCTCGCCGACACCCGCCCCGATCGCAGCGGCCGCGCCGGCGCGATCGGGCGCGGCGAAGGCGCGGTCGGCATCGCGTTCGCGAGCGCCTCGCCCGTCGTCGTCGAGGATTACGCGCGCTGGGAGCACCAGGTGTCGTCGTCGATCGCGGTCGGCAGCGGCGTGGCCGTGCCGCTGCTGCTCCAGGACTCGACCGTCGGCGCGCTCGCGATCTACTCGCGCGAGTCGCGCCGCTACAAGGAGACCGAGGTCCAGCTGCTCGCGCTCTTCGCGGCGCAGGTCGCGCCGGTCATCGAGGCGGCGCTGCTGCGCATCGCGTCCCAGCGCGAGACGAACCGTGTCGAGGCGTCCGACCGACAGCTGCGCGACATGCTGGACGCCGCGCTCGACGCGCACGTCGTCATGGACGGGCACGGCCGCATCACCGAGTGGAACGCGCAGGCGGAGACGATGTTCGGCTGGCGCCGCGATGAGGTGGTGGGCAAAGAGCTCGCGGACACGCTCATCCCGCCGGCGTTCCGTGACGTGCACCGCAAGGCCCTCGCTCACTACCTGAAGACCGGCGACGGTCCGATCCTCAATCGACGCGTCGAGCTCGAGGCCCTGCGGAAGAACGGCATCGTGTTCCCGGTCGAGCTTACGGTCGCACCGATCGGCACCACCGACGGCCCGGCGTTCAGCGCGTTCCTCCGCGACATCAGCGAGCGGCGTCAGGTCGACGAGCAGCTGCGGCGCCTCGCGCTGCACGACGCGCTGACCGGTCTGCCCAACCGCCTGCTGCTGTACGACCGCGCCGAGCAGGCATTCGCCGTCGCCAAGCGCTCGAGGGTCGCCGTGGCGTTGCTGCTCATGGACCTCGACGGGTTCAAGGACATCAACGACGCGTACGGACATCACATCGGCGACGTCCTGCTGCAGGAAGTGTCGATCCGCCTCCGCACCGGTCTGCGGGCGGCGGATACCGTCGCGCGGCTCGGCGGCGACGAGTTCGCGGTGCTCCTGCCCGACACTGACGAGGCCGGAGCGCTCGCCGCGGCCAAGATGCTGCGTGCCTCGCTCGATGCGCCCATCACCATCGAGGGCGTGAGGATGCCCATCGCCTCGAGCGTCGGCGCGGCGCTCTTCCCCGCGCACGGCGACGATCCACTGACGCTGCTGCGGCGCGCCGACATCGCGATGTACGCGGCGAAGCGCCGCGGCACGGGTATCGCGTTCTACGAGGAAGGCAGCGACCTCGAGGGCGCCGCGCGCCTCGGTCTCGCGTCGGACCTGCGCGACACGCTCAACGATGGACAGCTGCGCCTCAACTACCAGCCCGTCATCGATCTGGCGACCCGGCGTGTCACCGTCATGGAGGCGCTCGCGCGATGGGATCACCCGCGGCTCGGCTCGATCGCGCCCTACGAATTCATCGCGCTCGCGGAGCGCAGCGGCCTAATGCCGCAGCTCTCCTCGTGGGCACTGAAAGCCGCGCTGACGAAAGCACGCGATTGGCGGGCGCGCGGGATCGCGGTCGCCGTGAACATGGCGGTCTCCGACCTGTCGGATCCGACATTCCCCGATCGTGTGCGTGCCGCGCTCGAGGAAGCCGGTGTGGCGCCGTCGATGCTGCACCTCGAGGTGACCGAGAGCGGCGTGATGAGCGAGCCCGAGCGCATCCTCACCTGCCTCGAACGCCTGCGCGACATCGGCGTGCGGCTCGCGATCGATGACTTCGGGACCGGCTCGTCGTCGCTCGCGTATCTCCACCGGCTGCCGATCCACGCTTGCAAGATCGACCGCTCGTTCGTGCGCCGGCTCACGTCGGAGGCGTCGAGCGTCGCGATCGTGCGCGCGACCATCGAGCTCGCGCACGCGCTGGATCTGCGCGTGATCGCCGAGGGCGTCGAGGACGCCGCGACGCTCGAGGTGCTGCGCGGCATGGGCTGCGATCTGGCCCAGGGCTACTTCATCTCCGAGCCGATCGCGGACAGCGCCACTGAGGCTTGGCTCGCGGCATCATCTTGGGCAGGTGCTGGCGCTTAATGCTGCGGCCCTGGCATCGGGCCTGCATCTCTCGCCGGTATGGCAATCACCAGACGGCCGGCCGAGACGGCGCTCATCGAACGGCTCTGCGTGAAACACCGGACGCCCGATCCTGACGGTCCACAGGTGACCGTGGTGGACGGCGTCTGGTCGTACTGCAGCGGACACGCAGACCACGGTCACGACTGGCGTGCGCTTGAACCTCGGCCACGACCGCAGCTCGAATCCGACATCGTTTCCGGCATCGTCTAGGCGACGTCATCCCCGGCCGGTCCTAACCCTCGATCAGGGAACGAGGATGCGAGCGCGTGCACGCCAGGACAAGGTCTAGCCGATGGCCTCCGCGAGATCCTCGATGAGGTCGTGCACGGTCTCGATGCCGACCGAGAGGCGGACGAGACCGGCGGGTGGCGCCAGCTTGGTGCCGCGCACCGAGCCGTGGGTCATCGCGAGCGGGACTTCGATGAGCGACTCGACGCCGCCGAGCGACTCCGCGAGCGCAAAGAGCTTCGTGCGCGCCGCCATGCTCTTCGCGGCGGCCTCGCCGCTCTTCAGCTCGAACGACAGCATCCCGCCGAACGCGCGCATCTGACGCTTCGCGAGGTCGTGCTGCGGATGCGCGCGCAGGCCCGGGTAGTTCACGCGCGCGACCTTGGGATGCTCGCTCAGCCACTCCGCGATCGCCTGCCCGTTCGCGGAGTGGCGCTCCATCCGGACCGCGAGCGTCTTCGCGCCGCGGAGGACGAGCCAGGCATCGAGCGGTCCGGGCACGCCGCCGATGGCGTTCTGCAGGAACGCGAGACGGTCGCGAAGCGCCGCATCGTTGCCGGCGATCGCGCCGCCGACGACATCGGAGTGGCCGCCGATGTATTTGGTCGTCGAATGCAGCGCGAGGTCCGCGCCGTGCGCGAGCGGGTTCTGCAAATACGGGCTCGCGAAGGTGTTGTCCACGACCGCGAGCGCCTTTCCGCCGTGCGCGATGTCCGCGAGCGCGCGGATATCGAGCACCTTGAGCAGCGGATTGGTCGGCGTCTCGATCCAGACCAGGCGCGTGTCCTTGCGCATCGCCTTTCGCACCGCGCCGAGCTGGCGCATGTCCAGCGCGGTCATCGCGATGCCGAGCTGCTGGAAGACGCGGACGAAGAGCCGGTAGGTCCCCCCGTACACGTCGTCGCCCATCACGACGTGGTCCCCCGCCTCCAGGAGGTGGGCGATCGCATCGGTCGCAGCCATGCCGGAGCTGAACGCCAGCGCCCAGCGCCCGTCCTCGAGCGCGGCGAGGCAGGTCTCGAGCGCGGTACGCGTGGGATTCCCGGTGCGCGCGTACTCGTAACCCTTGTTCTTCCCGACGGCCTCCTGCGCGAACGTCGATGTCTGGAAGATCGGCACGGTCACCGCGCCGGTGAGGCCCTCCGGCTCCTGCCCGGCGTGGATCGCGAGCGTGTCAAAGCCAGGCCTACGCGCGCGTTTGGGCACGCGGCCAGTATGCCCGGTGGAACTTCCACCCGATTGCGACCGGCCGAAAGCAGCGCGGAGGCGCGCAGGAATGGACTGATACCGCGGCCCCGCCTAGCGTTCTCAGCGTGACGGACGGGGAGGCTCAGCGTCGACGCGTCGTGATCGTCGAAGACGACAGCGATATCGCGTCATTGCTCACGGACATCCTCGAGACCGAGGGCTATGCGCCGGTCGCCATCGCCGACAGCACCACTCTCGACGGACAGCTCGAGCCGCGCCCGGCCCTGATCGTTCTGGACCTGCGTCTCACGCGTGGCAGCGCCGATCAGATCCTCAGCTCGCTGCGCGCCCGCGGGATGGGCGACGTGCCCATCCTTCTCCTGAGCGCCGCCACCGATCTTCCCGAACGCGCGCGCGCCCTCGGCATCAGGACCTACCTCGCGAAGCCTTTCGAGCTCGACGAGCTGCTCGTCGCCGTTCGCAGCCTCCTCTGAAACCGGGGCCCGGTTGGCCCGCCACTTGCTTCGTTTCCTGACCGTGATCGTGCGACGTGCGCGCGAGGCCGAGGCGGCGGCGTCCCTCCCGACACGGCACGGCGATCTCGAGATCCACGTCTTCCGCCTGGGCGACGAGACCGAAGTCGTCGCGCTGGTGCACGGCGAGGTCGCGGGCGACGAGCCGGTGCTCGTGCGGCTGCATTCCGAGTGTCTCACCGGCGAGGCGCTCGGCTCGCTGCGCTGCGACTGTGGCGAGCAGCTCGAGGCGGGGCTCGAGCAGATCGGGCGAGCCGAGCGTGGCGTCTTGCTCTACCTGCGCCATGAGGGGCGCGGCATCGGCCTCTTCGACAAGATCCGCGCCTACGCGCTCCAGGACCGCGGCCTCGACACGGTCGATGCGAACGTCGCGCTCGGCCTCCCGATCGATGGACGCGACTACGCGGCGGCGGCGGCGGTCCTGCAAAGGCTCGGCGTGCGGCGCACGCGCGTGATGACGAACAATCCGGCGAAGCTGCGGGCGCTCGCGGAACACGGGATCGAGGTCGTCGAGCGCGTCCCGATCGAGGCGCTTCCCAATCCCGTCAACCTACCCTACCTGCGCACGAAGGCCCGACGGATGGGTCATCTCCTCGCGGACGAGCCGTTCGTCGCGTCGGCCCCGGGCCGGAACGGACATCACGACCGTCCCGCGGTGACCGTGCACTACGCCCAGACGATCGACGGACGCATCGCCGCGCGGACCGGCGACGCACATTGGGTCAGCGGCGAGTCGTCGCTGCGGCTGGCGCACGAGCTCCGAGCCGCCCATGACGCGGTGATGGTGGGCATCGGCACGGTGCTCGCCGACGATCCGCGCCTCACGGTCCGACTCGTCGAGGGCCGTTCGCCGGTCCGCGTCATCGTCGACAGCAAGCTGCGCATCCCGATCGCAGCCAACGTCCTCGCTGACCGGACCGCGCGCACGCTCATCGCGACGACGCCTGCGGCATCGCAGGAGCGCGCACACGCGATCCGCGCGGCGGGGGGCGAGATCATGCGCGCGCACGCGGACGAAAGCGGCGCGGTGGATCTCGCCGATCTGCTACGACGGCTGCGTGGCACCGGCATCGGCTCGCTCCTCATCGAGGGCGGTCGCGGAATCATCACCTCGGCCCTGCGCGAGCACGTCGTCGACCGCCTCACGGTCTGCATCGCACCAAAGGTGATCGGCGAGGGCGTCGCCGCGGTGGGTGACCTCCACATCGACTACCTGCGACAGGCCCTCACGTTCGCGCGAGCACGGTTCGTCACCTGCGGCGAGGACCTAGTCTTCGATGGCGAACCGCAATGGGAGGGCACGCGCCAGAGCGCCTGATGGCCGCGAGCGTATGGTTTCCACGCGCGCGCGAGGTCGAGATCCGGGACGAGACCGTCGGTGCGCCTGGCGCCGGCGAGGTCCGCGTCCACGCCATCGCGTCCGGCCTGTCGCACGGTACCGAGATGCTCGTCTTCCGCGGTCAGGTCCCGCAGGATCTCGCGCTCGACCTGCCGACCCTCGCGGGCAGCTACGCATTCCCGATCAAGTTCGGGTACGCAAGCGTCGGCCGCGTGGTCGCGACGGGCGCCGGCGTCGCGGATCTCGCGCCAGGCGATCACGTCTTCGTGCATCACCCGCATCAGCAGGAGTACGTCGTGAGCGCGGCGGCGGCCGTCCGCCTCCCGAAGCGTCTACCGCCGGAGCTCGGCGTCTTCCTCGCGAACTGCGAGACCGCGCTCACCGTCGTTCTCGACGCGCACCCGCGCCTCGAGGAAGAGGTCGTCGTGATCGGCCAGGGCGTCGTCGGTCTGCTCGTGACGCAGCTCATGAAGCGCGCGGGCACGTCCGTCACCGCGGTCGAGCCGCTGGCCCTTCGTCGCGCGCTCGCAGTCCGCTGCGGCGCGGACGAGGCCGTCGCGCCCGATGAGGCGCTCGCGCGGATCGCGGCGCGCACGAGCGATCGCGGAGCGGACATCGTGATCGAGGCGAGCGGGAACGCGAGCGCGCTGCAGCTCGCCATCGACAGCGCGGCCTTCCAGGCCTCGGTCATCGTGTGCTCGTGGTACGGCACAAAACCGGTGAGTCTCGATCTCGGCTCGCGCTTTCATCGCGCGCGGCTCCGACTGATCAGCTCGCAGGTCTCGCAGCTCGATCCGGCCCTCGCGCCCCGCTGGGATCGCCAGCGCCGGCTCGACACCGCGCGCGGACTGCTCGACGAGCTCGTGCTCGCGCCGCTGATCACGCACCGCATCCCCTTCGCGCGCGCGGCCGAGGCCTACGAGCTCGTCGATCAGCATGCCGAAGAGACCGTGCAGGTGATCCTGACCTACGACTGAGCGCGCGGTGCTCCTCGTGACCGGCGACATCGCGCGCCGCACGGGTGGCAACCTGTACGACCGCCGGATGGAGCGCGCCTGCCGGCGCGCCGGCGTTCCGCTCCGGATCCTGAGCGTGCGATCGACGGCGCAGGCGCGCAGCACGCTCGCGCGGGTCCGACCGCGGGTCGTCGTGGTCGACAGCATCGCGGCGCCGATCGCCGCGCCGCTGGTGCCGTGGCTGCGACAGCACCTGGGTGCACGGGTCATCGCCCTCATGCACATGCGCACCAGGGCACGCGGGACACATGCCCTGCTGCGTGCGGCGGACCGCGTCGTCGCGGTGGGTCCCGACCTTGCGCGCAGCCTCGCGCGCGCGAGAGTGTCGCGGTCGCGTGTGACGGTGATCCCGCCGGGGTCGGACGGCATCGCGGTCGTTCCAGGCCCGGCGCGCAGCGGCGGCGCTCTACGAGTTCTGTCGGTGGCGAACTGGTCCCGGACGAAGGGCATCGCGACGCTGGTGGCCGCGGCCGCGCGCCTGCCCGACGTTCGTCTCGACCTCGTAGGCGATCCGGGCGGCGGCACGTACCGCGCCGCCGTTCTCGCGCGGATTAGGACGACGGCGCTCCGCGGTCGCGTGGTCGTCCACGGTGCACTGGGTGAACGAGACCTCGCGCGGCGCTACGCCGAAGCGGACGTCTTCGCATTGCCAACGGTGCGCGAGGGCTACGGGATCGTCTTCGCCGAAGCGTTGGCGCACGGCCTACCGATCATCGCGGCGGACATCGCGGCGGTGCGCGCCATCGTTGGCGATGCGGGAATCCTCGTGCCGCCGCGGCGGATGCGTCCCCTCGTCACCGCGCTGCGGTTGATGACGGACGACTGGCTACGGCTCAGGCTCGCGAAGGCCGCGCGGGCGAGGGCGCGGACGCTACCGAAGTGGACGCGTAGTCAGGACGTGTTCGTTGCTCTCGTCAGGAACGAGATGCGGGCGGCCATTCCCCGCTCGTGACCGGAGGGTCTCGACGGCGGTCGGATCGATCCGCGCCCACTGATGACCACTTCCCGCTCCCGCCGAGCAGTACGCCCACGCGCGCTGCTCCAGCGTGATGGACGGATCGCGCCGACCCTCATGGTTCGCGATGCACACGAACTCGATCATTGCGGCCATCGCGTTCACCTCCCCCTAACCCTGTTCGGATGCTCGACCTGACTTCGCGCAGTTGCTTGAGGGCACGTAATCCGTTGAATGCGGTCGGCCAGTTGCGTCGCTGGCTAAGTTCCCGGCGACCATCATCAGCACAGCCGGCGGTATCACTCCGAGCAACGACTGTCAGACAGCCGTGGGTCTTGGCAAACGCCACGCCAGCGCTCAACCACTTGCGGGTCTGCGGAATTTGTACGACGCGTAATCCATCGCACGCGGGCCGGCGACCCGCGTCTAGCGAGCGCGCCGCCGCTGATGCGCGACGAACTCGAGGAGATCGGCCTTGGTGATGATCGACACGGGCCGGTCGTCGGATGCGGCCAGCAGCGCGGGCGTGCCGGAGGACAGCTCCGCGTACAGACGCTCGATGTCCTCGTTCGCTTGCACCACCGGGAACGGCGCCTCCATCACGCGCTCGACGCGCTCGTCGACGAGGGCCGGCTCGCGGAAGACGCGGTCCAGCATCGTCGTCTCCTGCACGCTCCCGACGATGTCGGTCACGAGCGCCGCCTCGCCGTCCGCCACGACCGGGATCTGCGAGATGCCGTAGCGCTGCATGGTGTCGATCGCCGAGCGCACGGTCTGCCCCTTCGAGACGACGATGAGGCCGGGCGTGCCGAGGCGATCGCGCACGACGTCGAGAACCGTCGCGTGGACCGGGTAGCGCTCGAGGTAGCCGTTCTGACGCATCCATTCGTCGTTGTAGATCTTGGAGAGGTAGGACCGGCCTGAGTCGGCGAACAGGACGAGGACGAGCGCGCCCTCGTCCAGCTCCTTGGCGATCTCAAGCGCGGCGAACATCGCGGTACCCGACGAGCCGCCGACGAGGATGCCCTCCTCCCGCGTGAGGCGCCGCGCGGTGAGGAACGAGTCTCGGTCGGACACGCGCATCCAGCGATCGACGAGCTTGGGATCGAACGTGCCGGGATAGAAGTCCTCGCCGATGCCCTCGACCTTGTACGGATGGATGCCGCCGGTGTAGAGCGACCCGTCCGGGTCGGCGCCGACGATCTGGATGGCCGGGTTGCGCTCCTTGAGGTACCGGCCCGCGCCGGTCACCGTGCCGCCGGTGCCGATGCCGAGAACGACGTGCGTGACCTTTCCGTCGGTCTGCTCCCATATCTCGGGACCCGTCGTGTTGTAGTGGGCCTCCGGATTCATCGGGTTGTAGTACTGGTTCGGCAGGAAGCCGTCGGGGGCCTCCTTCGCGAGACGCTCGGCCACCTTGTAATAGGACTCGGGCGAGTCGGGCGGCACCGCGGTGGGACAGACCACGACCTCGGCGCCGAACGCGCGCAACAGGTCGCGCTTCTCCTGGCTCTGCTTGTCGGCCATCGTGCAGATGACGCGGTAGCCCTTGATCGCCGCGGCCATCGCGAGGCCGACGCCGGTGTTGCCGCTCGTGGGCTCGACGATCGTCCCGCCGGGTTTCAGCAGCCCGCGCCGCTCGGCGTCCTCGATCATGCGCAGGCCGATGCGGTCCTTGACCGAGCCGCCCGGGTTGAGGTGCTCGAGCTTGCCGACGAGGGTCGCCTTCAGGCCACGCCCGATGCGCGAGAGTCGCACCAGGGGTGTGTTGCCGACGAGCGCGAGGATGTCCGGGGCGAGATCCATTACCGCTCCACGAGCATATAGACGCCCACCGCGATGAGGACGATAGGCACGAAGAACGGCTGCATCTCCTGCGGAAGGTGCAGACCGACCACATCAGCGATCGCGACGAACGCCAGTAGGCCCGAGGGCACGAGCAACCCGCGATGGTCGGGATACAGCAGGAACACGATGGCGATGGCGAGCGCGAGCGACCCGAGGAAGATCGGGGCCGCGGCCTCCGTCGGCAGTGGGAGCCAGGTCGGGATCACGAGTCCGAGCCCGAACCCGATGAGCACCGCCGCCGGGACCATGTAGACGTACTGCCGTGTGCCCACGTACCACGCCGCCAGGAACGCGATGCCGAGCGCGACGAACAGATACGCGCTCGCGTTGGCGACGCTGAGCGCCTGCAGCAGGAACGGTGCGCCGACGGCGACGAGGATCGCGCCGCCGAGGATGCCGCGCCGGAGGCCCATCGGCCGCGTCGTCGCGCGCATGGTCACGTCCCTCCCTCAGGCATCCGGCAACGCTCCCGCCTCCAACCGCCGCGCAGCCTCACCTTGAAGCGACTCCGCGTACTTTAGCCCGCTGCCGGTGTTGAAGATGACCACGCTGGCGTCGTCGCCGATCCACCCATCGCGGCGCAGCTTCGCCGCTGCCGCGACCGCGGCCGCGCCCTCCGGGCACACGAGCATCCCCTCCATCGCGCCGACCAGACGCATCATGTCGCGCGTCTCGTCGTCGGTCACCGCGATCGCGATCCCGCGACTCTCGCGCAGCGCGCGCAGAACGAGGAAGTCGCCGAGCGCCTTCGGTACGCGGATGCCCGCGGCGAACGTCTTCGGGTCCGGCCACGGCTGCGATTCGCTCGCGCCTTCCTCGAACGCGCGCACGATCGGCGCGCAGCCCGTCGCCTGCGCCGCGACGAAACGCGGCGTGTCGTCCTTCGCGATCCACCCGATCTCACGCAGCTCGGCGAAGCCCTTCCACATCCCGATGAGGCCCACACCGCCGCCGGTCGGATAGACGATCACGTCGGGGAGCTTCCAGCCGAGCTGCTCGGCGAGCTCGAAGCCCATCGTTTTCTTTCCTTCGATCCGGTAGGGCTCCTTCAGCGTCGACGCGTCGTACCAGCCGCGCTCCGCGCACGCGCGCTTCACGACCGCGCCGGCGTCCGCGATCGACCCCGGAACGAGATACACGTCCGCGCCGTATGACGAGGTCTCGCGGACGATGGTCTGCGGCGTCGTGTCGGGCATGACGACGACGATGCGGATGCCGGCGCGCGCGCCGTAGGCCGCCCACGCCGCGCCGGCGTTGCCCGCGGTCGGGAGCGCGATCGTGCTCACGCCGAGCTCGAGCGCGCGCGTCACGCCGACCGCGGCCCCGCGGGCCTTGAACGTCCCCGTCGGCAGCAGACCTTCGTCCTTCACGCGCAGGTTCGCGATATCCAGCTCCTCGCCGATGCGGTGCGCGTCGAGCAGGGGCGTGTTCGGCTCGCCCAGCGTGACGACGCGCTCGGGATCCTCCATCGGGAGCAGCTCGCGGTAGCGCCAGAGCGTCGGCGGCCGCCGCGCGAGCGTGTCGCGCTGCATCGTTTGGTGCACCTTCATCAGGTCGTAGCGGACGAGGAGCGGGCTGCCGTCGTTCGTGCAGGTCTGCTGGAGCGTGTCGGTCTGGAAGTACTCGCCGCAACGGGAGCACTCCAGATGCGTCGCGAGCGACGTCACGCCGCGCGTTCGATCTTCGCGCCGAGCGCCCGGAGGCGCGTGTCGAGGTCCTCGAAGCCGCGGTCGATCTGTTCGACGTTGTTGATGACGCTCTTGCCCTCGGCGCAGAGCGCGGCGGCGAGGAGCGCCATGCCCGCGCGGATGTCGGGGCTGCGCAGCTCCGCGGCGCGCAGCTTCGACGGGCCCATGACGACCGCGCGATGCGGATCGGCGAGCACGATATGCGCGCCCATCTCTCTCGTTAGAGTGTCGACGAAGAACAGCCTGCCCTCGAACATCCACTCGTGGATCAGCACGACGCCCACCGCCTGCGTCGCGAACGCTGTCGCGATGCTGGTGAGGTCGGTCGGGAAGCCCGGCCACACCTGCGGCTTCAGCGTCGGGATCGCGTCGCCGAGGTCGGGCTCGATGACGTACCGCTCTTTCGCCGGAACGAAGATGTCATTGCCGCGCTCCTCGGTATCGATCCCCAAACGCTCGAACACCAGACGCGTCATGCGGAGGTGCTGGGGGACCGCATCGCGGATCGTGATCTCGCCATGCGTCATCGCGGCCGTCGCGATGAGCGAGCCGACCTCCATGTGATCGCTCAGCAAGGTGTGGTCGATGCCTCCCAGGCGCTCGACCCCGTCGATGACGAGCTTGTTCGACCCGACCCCGACGATGCGTGCACCCATCTTCATCAGCGCCATGCCGAGCTGCTGCACGTGCGGTTCGCTCGCGGCGTTGTTGATCGTCGTGCGGCCCTTCGCGAGCACCGCTGCCATCAACGCGTTCTCGGTCGCGGTGACCGACGCCTCGTCGAGCATGACCTCCGCGCCCTTGAGGCCGTCGGTCTTGAGGTCGTACGCGCCGGCCGACGTGTCGAGATGCGCGCCGAAGGCGCTGAGCGCGAGGAAGTGCGTGTCGTTGCGGCGCCGGCCGATGACATCGCCGCCCGGCGGTCCGAGACGCGCGCGCTTCCGCCGCGCGACGAGCGGAGCGGCAAACAGCAGCGACGCGCGGATCTCGCGGCTGAGACTAGGTGGGATCTGCTCGCTCTTCAGCCCGCTGCCGGTGATGCGGACCGTTTGCGGGTCCGGCTCGTCGACCTTCGCTCCTAGCGCGCTCGCGATCTCGAGCATGCCGCGGACATCGCGGATGCGCGGCATGTTGTGGAGCGTGACGGGCTCATCGGTAAGGAGCGCGGCGGCGATGAGCGGCAGCGCCTCGTTCTTGTTGCCCGCCGGGCGGATCTCTCCGCGCAGCGGCGTGCCGCCTTCGACGATGAAGCGTGCCATTCGGCGGCCTAGCCTAGCCCGATAGCGACTGCGGGCTTGAGCTGATCAACGCCCCCGCGCAGCTCTCCGGTCTTCGGGTCGATGAGGATCGCGTTCGGGCGCGCGAACCACGCGGACATAAGTGTCTCTTCCTTGACCTCGATCTGATGACCTAACCGGGCGAGGCCATCGCGCACGTCCTCGGCGATGCGCGAGTCGACGAGCAGACCCTCGCCTTCGTCGTGTACCCGCGGTCGGTTCACAGCGTCCTGCGGACCATCGCCGAAGTCGATGACGTTCACGATGGCCTGTATCACGGCGCTCATGATCTTGCGGCCACCAGGAGCGCCCACAGCCAGCAGGGGCGCGTCGCCGCGCACGATCAGCGTCGGCGCGCCGGCCCAGAGAACGCTCTTGCCTGCCGCGATCGAGTTGGGATTCCCCGGCACCGGATCGAACCAGGTCATGCCGTCGACCAGCAGGATGCCCGTGCCCTTCGGCACGAACCCCGAGCCGAAGCCCTGCCCCAGCGTCTGCGTGAGCGAGACCATCGTGTGATCCTTGTCGATCGCGTTGAGGTGCGTCGTGTGGTCCGCACGCTGCGAGAACCGGTACAAGAACGCGGCGCGCAGCGCCTCGGCGACGAGGTGGAGGTGATCGACGCCGCCGCGCTCCTTGGCACCGACGCGGAACGCGTCGAGCACGGTCAGCGCGCGGGCCACCGTCGGACCGCCTGTCAGACCATCGAGCGTGATGACGCGGTGCCCGCGGTACATCGTCTGGAGCGGCGCGCCGAGCGTCGCCTCGTACCGCGCGAGGTCCCCGGCGGCGAGCACACCGCCGTTCGCGCGCACGTCCGCCACGATCGCCTCGGCGATCTCGCCGCGATAGAGGACCTCCGGCCCCTCGCGCGCGACGCACTCGAGCGTCCGCGCGAGATCCGTCTGCACGACGCGATCCGACGGCTCGGTGCCGATCGGCGGCCGGAACGGCGCGCCACTCGGGCGGAAAAAGATGCGGCGAGCATCGCCCGCCTTCCACAACCGCTCGGCGTACATCGCGAACGACAGCGCGACATACCAGTCGATCTCGAATCCCTCGCGCGCGAGACGGATCGCGGGCTCCATCACGCGCGTCCGCGGCAGCGAGCCGTAGCGCTCGAGCGCGAGGCACAGCGCCGCGGCCTGACCGGGGACGGTCGCCGACGTCGCGCCCTCGATGTTCGCCCCGCCCTTCACCGCGGGCCACAGGTACATCCCCGCGCGCGCCCCGCCGCCGACGAGCTCGAACATGTCGGGGCGCGCGGCGACTGGCGCTCGTGTGCTTCCTTCGATCGACGCCACCGTGCCATCGGCCAGTCGGATGACGAGACCCGCGATGCCGCCGATGCCGCTGGTGAACGGCTCGACCACGCCCATGACGAACGCGCCCGCGACCGCCGCATCGACCGCGTTGCCGCCGTCGCGCAGCATCTCGACGCCAGCCTCGGCGGCGAGGTGGTGCTCCGCCGTGACCATGCCGCCGCGCGCGAAGGGCTCGGTCTTGGAGTGATGCCACTGGCTGCGGTTGTCGGCCGTCGCAGCGGGCGCGCTGCGTGGGAGGCCGCTGAGCGTCTCGGGCATGCGCGCCGATACTAAGCGTGATGCACTACGACGCCGTCGGCTTCGATCTGCTCACGGCGCTGCTCGATTCGTGGTCGCTCTACGCGGACGTCGCGGGCGGACGCGACCTCGGCATGCGCTGGCACGCTGCGTCGCAGTCGCTCCTGCGCGGGAAACCGTACCGCCCGTTCGAGGACATCGTGCGCGAGGCGGGCAGCACCGTCGGCATCGAGCGCACGACGGCCGACGAGCTGCTGCGCCGCTGGCGCGAATCGCGGCCGTGGCCGGACGTGCCCGCAGTCCTCGCGCGCCTGGGTCCCTACACGCGGTTCATCGTCACGAACTGCTCCGAGCGTCTGGGCGCGATGGCGGCCGCGCGGGCGGGGACGTTCGATCTGGTGATGACCGCGGAGCGCGCCGGCGCGTACAAGCCCGATCCGCGACCGTACCGCGCGGCCCTCGACGCGCTGACCCTTCACCGCAAACGCGTGCTGTTCGTCGCGGGATCGCCGCACGACGTCGGCGGCGCGACGCGCGCGGGGATGGACGTCTACTGGGCGAACCGCGGTCGCGTGCCGGCGCCGACCGACGCGACCGCGCTGCGTGAGGAAGAGGACCTGCGCGGCCTCCTCGACGTGCTGGAGGGTTAGCGATACCGATCGGCCGTGACGCCATCGTGCTGCGCGATGACGGCCTGCCATGCGATCCGCACACCGACCTTGAATGGCTCGACTGGGTCGCCGCGGGCGAGACGCGCAACTGGTGCAAGAACGATCTCGTGCTCGATTGGCTCAACGAGTACCCGACGATCCACGGCTTCCTGCGCGACGATCAGCTGCCCGGGTACGACGAGACGTTCGATCTCGGGCGGTACCTGATGCAGCAGGGTCGCGCGTTCGAGAAGGCGGTGCTCGCGGACCTCGCGCTGCGCTGGCAGGTCGTGCGCATCACGCATCGCCCGGATGAGGCGCGGCAGCTGTCGGCGGCGAGCGCGACGCACGAGGCGATGGAGGCCGGCGTGTCGATCATCGCGGCCGGCGTGCTGCGCGATCCGCAGCTTCGGATGTTCGGGGTCGTCGATCTGCTCGTGCGCTCCGACGTGCTGGGGCAGCTCTGCCCCGGCGCGTTCGTCGGCGACCCGCTCGAGCTGGCGGCGATCGGCCTCTCGCACGGGCGGCACTACCGCGTCGTCGACGTGAAGTTCAGGACGCTCGACATCCTGAAGACCACCGGTGGGCTGTCGACCTCGCCCAGCGATCTCGACACGCTCGCGCAGGCCTGGGTCTACAACGAGGCGCTCGGCCGGATGCAGGGCTACACGCCGCCGGCGTCGTACGTCGCGGGCCGCGCGTGGAAGCAGGGCGACGAGCGCGGCGATCGCTGCTGGGACCGTCTGGCGCGCGTGCCCCACGACACCGTCGTGCGCGGCCGCGGGATGGATCTGCGCGACGTCGTGCAGCAGGCCGCGTCCTGGATCCGCCGCGTCCGAACGGAGGGCGCGGAGTGGCGCGTCCTCCCGCTGCCGTCGGTCCCGGAGCTGTGGCCGAACATGAAGGCCGACCAGGACGGGCCGTGGCACGACGCGAAGGCGCGGATCGCCACGGCGCTCGCCGATCTCACGCTGCTACCGCGCGTGAATACGACGCACCGCGCGCGCGCACACGGCGCGGGCGTGACGCGCTGGGACGACCCGCGCACGTCGTCGGGGATCCTCGGGATCGGCAACCAACGCGAGGCGGCGATCGTCGACGCGGTTCTCACCGTCAATCGTCCCGGCGGCGACACCGTGCTGCCCGAGCGGATGGTCGTCGCGACGCAGGTCTGGCGGCAACGTCCGCCGGTCGAGATGTTCGTCGACTTCGAGTTCCTTCCCGACCTGGGCGACGACTTCGCCGCGTTCCCGCGCAAGGGCGGGCAATCCCTGATCTTCCAGATCGGCTGCGGCACCTACCTCGGCGGCAAATGGCGCTTCCGGCAGTTCACGGTCGAGGATCTCGCCCTCGCGGCGGAGGCGCGGATGATCGATGCCTGGCTCGCGCACCTGCGCTCCGTCGCGGCGGAGGCGGGGTGCGATATCGGTCAGATCCGGCTCGTGCATTGGTCGCCGGCGGAGACGAGCAATTTCGAGCGCGCGTACGACAATGCACGGGCGCGTCATCCCGACCGCGACTGGCCCGCGCTCGGCTGGTTCGATCTGCTGCACGACGTGGTGCAGGCCGAGCCGCTGGTCGTGCGCGGCGCGTTCTCGTTCTCGCTGAAGCCGATCGCGCGCTCGTTGCGGGCGCTCGGGCACATCCAGACGCACTGGGGCGACGGCCTCGCCGATGGCGCGGGGGCGATGGCGGGCGCGTGGAACGCGGCGGTCGAGGCGAAACGCAAGGGTGTCGCGCTCGGCGACACCGACGCCATGGGCGAGATCGCGCGCTACAACGAGGTCGACTGCCGCGTCATGGCGGAGATCCTCGACTACCTGAGACGCGAGCGTTGAGCGCGCTGCAAGACATCGTCGGAACGATCGCGCAGATGCTGCTCAGTGTCGTGCCGAGAACGCCTCAACCACGTCCTCCGTGGCACCCCAACGCGAGTCCCTCTAACGGTATTGCCGTCGTGATGCGGGCACGGAGAGCGGATGAGACACACCCCGCGTACATGTTGGCGCAGGAGCAATCCCCCTCGGGTCAGGCTCTGCGCATGGTCGCGTATGACGACTAGTTCGCTGTGGCTCTGTTCGCGTCCGGAGACGCCCTGAGTTACCGCCAGCTGGTTCACGTCGACGGTGTGTGGATGCAAAGGGGCGGCGGAGGTGGACGCTTCGGACCCGAGCGTCGCCTGACGGCGGGAACCGGTGCCGGGTGGTCAACGCCTGTCAGGAATCCGGGCGCCGTCGCGTGTGCCGTTGTGCAGGGCACCGTTCGCGCGGAGATCCAGCGCGTACGGATCGAGTTCGACGACGGCCATGTCGAGGATGCGGTCGTGGGCGATGGCACATACGTGTGGTTCTACGCCCGCAGGCCGCCGCCACGGCGGCCACCGTCGAGCGATCACTACGTGCGCGAGCTCCTCGGTGCCGAACCGGTCACGGTGATCGGACTCAGCCGCGATGGACGCGAGCTCGCCCGACAGGACCTCCGCCGGCCGATCTGAGCGCAGCCGGGCGGCGCGACGTCAGGAGTGGGTGGTGAGGACCCGACGCAGGGTCGCCGCGAAGGCATCAGGGTCGCCCCGCTGGCCGTACTCGCCGCCGAGGAAACCACCATGGTTGCTCGGGAAGGTGACGGGCTTCTTCGCCAACCGTTCAGCCAAGGCGACCGCTCCGCGGTTGGGCAGCTCCCCGGCGGATTCGGTCCCCGCACCGATGACGATGCGGGTCGACGCGGTGGTCAGAGCTTTGAAGTCGAATTGATAGTGGGTGGACGAGACCATGTTCTGCCCGAGAAGCGGATCGTTCCGCGAGCCGTCGTCTTGGGTCGGCAGGCCGAACATGGCAGGGTCCGGCGCGGGCCTGTCGCCGTAATCCGGAGGCAGCGGACCCTTGTGGGTCGCGAGCGCGATGAACTTCGCCATGGCCGGACCAAAACCGGCGCGTAGATACGTCTCGTGAACGTCGACGCACGCGGCCAGCATCGGCACGCGATCGGGGAGGACCTGCGCGGCCGGCGGCTCGTGCGCGACCAAGGTCCGGACCTGCTCCGGATGCTTGGCCACCAGGGCAAGCGCGTTCACGGCACCCCCGCTGCTGGCGAACATCTCGACCGGTCCAGCATCCAGCTGCGAGATCAGGCGGTGCAGATCGTCCGCGTGCTCGTCGGGTGTGGACTCGGTGGCGGGGTCGGTCTTCTTGCTACGTTCCACTCCGCGCGGGTCGTACGTGACGACCGTCCGGTCAGGAAAGTGGCCCGCCAAGGTCACGAATCCGCCGGCGCCCATCGGCGACCCGAACAGGAACAGGATCGGCGCCGTACTCGAGTCGCTGCGCCGCACGTCGTAGGTCAGCACGACACCGGGCACCTTCAGGTTGTGAGTCGTCGGCTCAGTCATGAGTGTTCCTCCGCATCGTCATACCTTTGCAAGGGCGCCGTCGATGTCCGCGACGATGTCGTCCGGATCCTCGATACCGACCGAGAAGCGCAGGGTTCCCTCGTTTATGCCGAGCCTTGCGCGCTCCTCCGGCGCAACGCGCCGGTGCGAGGAGATCGCGGGGTACAGCACCTCGCTGAACAGATCGCCGAGCGTGGTCGCGGAGGCGGCGAGCTGCAGGGCGTCGAGGAAGCGGAACGCGGACGCCTTAGTCGCGTCCTTGAGATCGAACGTCACGACGCCGCCGAAGAGACCCCCGAACTGTCGCTTCGCAAGCTCGTGCTGCGGGTGGTCGGCAAGACCCGGATACCGGACGCGCGCGATCTTCGGATGCGCGGCGAGATGCTGCGCGACACGGAGCGCGCTCTCGCATTGGCGCCGCACGCGGAGCTCCAGCGTGCGCATGCCGCGGATGCAAAGCCACGCCTCGTGCGGCGGGAGGTACGCGCCGTCGAGGATGGTGCGGTCGCGCATCGCCTTCGCGACCTCGGCGCTGCCGGCGACGCTGCCGGCCATGACGTCGCCGTGGCCGTTGACGTATTTCGTGAGCGAGTGGATCACCACGTCGGCGCCGAGCGCTGCGGGCCGCAGCAATACCGGTGACGCGAACGTCGCATCGACGGCGAGCGTCGCGCCGTTCGCATGCGCGAGCTTGGCGAGCGCGGCGACGTCCGTGATGCGGAGGAGCGGGTTCGCCATCGCCTCGACGTACAGGAGCGTCGTGGGTGCCTCGCGCAGCGCCGCCTCGACCTTCCCATGGTCGGTCGCGTCGACAAACACGATCTTGGCGCCGCGCTCACGGATCCAACGCTCGAACAGCGCGCGGACCTGACCGTAGATGTCCTCCTGCGCCACGATGCGGCCGCCGCTCGCGACCGCGCAGGCGTCGACGAACGCGGCGATCGCGGCCATGCCGGAGACGAAACACGTCGCGGCCGCGGTGCCGTCAAGGTCGGCGAGCGCGGTCTCTAGCGCTGCGGTGGTCGGCGTACCGTAGCGTCCGTAGACGTAGCCCGCGCGTTCGTTCCCGAAGACCTCGTCCTGCGCCGCGGCGGAGCGGTAGTCGAACGCCACGCTCTGCACCAGTGGTGGCGCGACGGGAACTCCTTCGCCGGCGGGGAGCGCGCGCGCGGACCGCACCACACGCGTGCCGATGTGAGCTTCCTTCCCCATCGCCCGCGAGTCTAGGTCTGCGGGCTAGCGGCCGACCTCTTCTTCTTCGCGCTCTTCCATCGCCGGTCGCTCCGCCGGACGGGGATGCTCGGCCTCAAGGGACTTCGCGCGCTCGATGAGGTCCGCGACCTTCTGCCCACCCTTGCGACCGATACGCTCGAAGTGACCGGGACCGTACTTGGCGGTCACGGCTTTGCCGCCCTTCTTGCCGATGCGACCGAAGAACTCGGGACCGTACTTCGTCGCGGTGCTGGAGCCGCCCTTCTTGCCGATCTTCTCGTAGAACTCCGGTCCGTACTTTTCGCTGACCAAGCGACCGCCCATGCGGCCCGCCTCGGCCACCGTCATTCCACCGCCAGATCTGCGCGCCATGGCCTGCTCCTTTCAGTAGCGGCCAAGATGACGAGCAGGATGGATGCCGCACGCCTGTCGACCGGGCCGACAACAAGTAACAAATGGGCAACGATTCCGTCTAGGCAACCCCGACATCCACCTCGAGCGGCTCTTCACGCACGAAGGCCATGACGATGACGCTCGACAGCAGCGCCGCGCCCATGCAGAACACGCCGATCGCTCCGAAGCCGATCGTGTCGATGAAGAAGCCGCCGAGCGCCGAGCCCGCGACGATCGAGAGCGCCGCGGTCGCGGACGAGAACGCGAACAGCGTCCCGCGCGCTTCGGGTACCTGCTCGGTGAGCAGGGTCGTGTTCGTCGCGAATCGCGCGCCGATGACCGCGGACAAGGCGAGATTCATCGCCGCGCCCGCAAGCAGTGGTGGCGGAGCGTTCGTCAGGACGAGCAGGATCGCGCCCGAGACGACGATCGCGCCCGCGACGACGAGCCGGTGCCCGATGCGATCTCCGAGACGGCCCCCGATCTGGCTGCCAACGAGGACGCCCAGACCGAGAGTGAGCGAGTACGTGGATGCCGTGCCCTCACTGAGACCGTACGTGTTCTGGAAGAACACGACGAGATACGTGATCCAGGTGAACCAGTAGAGCGATCCGAGGAAGCTCGAGACGATCGCGGCCACGGCGGACGGATTGCTGAGGATGAGGCGGTACATCGCCCAGATCCGGTCGGCGTTGATGTTCGTCCGCGTCGGGCGGAGGAACACCGCGAGGCCGAGGCCGGCCGCGATCGCGATGACGCCGACGAGGCCCACCGACACACGCCAGCTCGTCGCCTCGGCGACGACGCCGGCGACGGGCACGCCGATCACGCTGGCCATCGTGTTGAAGCCGATGACCGTCGACATCGCGCGGCCGCGCTCGCGATACGGGAAGAGATCGCCGACGAGCGCGTTCGCGTTCGGAAAGATGAGCGAGCCGCCGATACCGGCGATCGCGCGCCCGGCGACGAGCAGCTCGAAGCTCGGCGCGAAGGCGGACACGATCGTGAACGTGCCCATCATCAGCGCGCCGAGGACGAGGAACCGCTTCCGGCCGAAGCGATCCGAGTACGGCCCGATGAGCAGCGACGTGACGATGCCGGGCCCGCCGTAGGCCGCGGCGACGAGACCGGCCGTCCCGGTGCTGACACCGAACTCGGCCGAGATCTGCGTGAGGACGGGGGCCATGACGAGCGTCGCGTACACGGACGCGAACGTGAGCGCTCCGATGACGCTGAGCAGGAGCCGCTTCTCGCCGCCGCTCAATCCAGAGGTCGGCCCCCGAACGCGTGGAGGAAGCGACCGAATGCGCGGATGTGGTCCACGTAGTCCGCGACGGCGATGTTCTCGTTGGGCGCGTGATTCGCGGACGAGGCGTTGCCGGAGCCGAACCCGACGACGGGGATCCCGAGCTGATCGCAGACCTGTGCCATCGGCCCGCTGCCGACCATGAGCGGATACACGACCGGATCCGTGCCGTACGTCGCGCGCACCGCGGCGACCGCGGCGCGCGCGGGTGCCGAATCCGCGGGCCAGCGCGACGGACGCTCGCCGTGCATCGCGACGACTTCGATGTCGCCGAAGCCGCGGCGCTGCAGGTGCGCGCGCAAGAGACGCTCCACGAGCTCGGGCGTCAGGTCGGGCACGAGGCGGAAGTCCAGCTTCGCGCTGGCGACGGCCGGAAGGACCGTCTTTGACCCCGGACCGGAGTAGCCCGACGTCAGCCCGCAGATCGTGCAGGTCGGCTCGAAGAAGTGCTTGAGCTTGAGCGGCGTTCCGGTGAGACCGCGGATGAATCGCGGCACGTCGTGGATGCGCCGCGTGCCTTCCTCGTCGTACGGCAGCGCCTCCAGCGTTCGGACCTCGTCCGGCGTCGGCTTGCGCACCGCGTCCATGAGACCATCGATCGTGATCTCGTCCTTGTCGTTCTTCAGCGTCGCGAGCGCCCAGACCAGGCGCCAGGCGGCGTTCGGGATGATCGTCGCGACCGAGGAGTGCGCGTCCTGCTTCGCGCCCCGCACGCGCAGCTCGAAGTACGCGATGCCCTTCAGGCCGAGCGAGACCGTGGGCCGGCCCGCGGCGTCCTTGTAGCCCGCCTCCCAGATGCAGCCGTCGGCGCGAAGCTGATCGGCGTTCTGTCGAACGAACTCCGCGAGATGCTCCGAGCCGATCTCCTCCTCGCCCTCGTAGAGGACGCGCACGCGCAGCGGGAGCTCGCCGATCGTCGCGCGATAGGCCTCGATGGCCTGGAGGCGCGCCATGAGATTGCCCTTGTTGTCGGACACGCCGCGCGCGAAGAGAAGGCCGTCACGTTCGGCGGGCTCGAAAGGCGGCGTCTTCCATTCTTCGAGCGGGTCGGGCGGCTGCACGTCGTAGTGGTCGTAGACGAGGAGCGTCCTCTCGCCGCGACCCATTTCGCCGACGATCGTCGGCGGCCCGCCGGCGACGCGCCGGCTCTCGGCCGCGACACCGGCGCGTCGCGCGCGTTCGAGGACGGCGCGCGCGGTCTCGTCGATCGCGCTCTTTTGCGCGGAGACCGTCGGCAGGCGCACGAGATCCTTGAGCTCCTCGACGTACTCCCGCGCGTGCGCGCGCACGTGCGCATCGAAGGCTTCGAAGGGGGTCACGCCCTTAGGCTAGCCCGATGTGACGGGCGACGCCGCGCGGGTCTTGCTGCGTCCGAGATCGCAGCGTGGCGAGTAGGGCGTGATCTCGATCCAGCGCTTCTCGCAGAGGTAGTGGATGAGGCCGTCGTCGTCCTCGATGGTCTCGCGCCGATAGACCTTCGCCCGTGGGACCATGAAGACGCAGTCGCCGCAGTTGAGCGGCAGGGCGGGCCGCGGCCGACTCGCGTTCCGTGCGACAACGAGCGCGAAACCAAGGGCCGCGACGGAGACCACGATGAACACGACGACGATGGCGAAGACGGCCAAAGGACCCATATCCGTTCGGGCCTCCTCCCCGTATCAACGGTATCAGGAGGTGAGCGCCATGAGACGAGTGCTCTTGACCCTGGCCGCAGCGCTGCTGCTGGCCACGACCGCGTGTTCGGCCGCCGGTTCGGGCGGAAGCGGCGCTCCCAAGGCCTCGCCGGCGAACGCGACCACCGCGCCGTCGTTCGTACCCACGCCGACGGGTAAGGGGTCGGACCCGTACGGGTATTAGTCTCGCCACATCAAGTTCGGCATCCATGTCGGACATCTCGGCGGGCCGCTCGCTGAGCTGCGGCGGCTGTGGCGCTTCGCGGACGAGCACGGCTTCGACTGGTTCTCGGTCTCCGACCACTTCCAGGAGACGCCGCATCGCGAAGGCACAGGCGACTGCTTCGAATCCGTCGCGATCCTGAGCGCCGCGGCGTCCGACACGACGCGCGTCCGCGTCGGCTGCCTGGTGTTCAGCGTCGCGTACCGCAGTCCCGGCCTGCTCGCGAAATCCATGACCGCGATCGACCACATCGCGGGCGGACGCGCTGTGTGCGGGATCGGCGCGGGCTGGAACGAGCCGGAGTACCGCGCCTACGGCTACGACTTTCCGAGCATCAAGACGCGCGAGGACCAGCTCGAGGAGTACGCCGAGGCGCTGCGGCGCCTGTTCGATGAGCCGTTCGCCGACCTTGCCGGTACTCACTACACGCTCCGCCACGCACCGAACAACCCGAAGCCCGTGCAGCGCCGCCTGCCCCTGTGGATCGGCGGCGCCGGCGAGAAGCGCACGCTCCGGACTGCGGCGCGCTTCGCGGACGGATGGAACGCTCCGTACATCGCACCGGAGGAGTGGCGGCGGAAGAGCGCGGTGCTCGACCGCTGGTGCGCCGAGATCGGCCGCGACAGGCACGAGATCGCGCGCACGATCAACGTCGGCTTCTACATGGGCGCCGACGCGAAGGGCGCAGCGCGTGGCGAAGAGCGTTACCGGAGCGAGTGGGGTGCCGACCGACGGGGCCTCGCCGGCTTCCTGCGCGGGACCGCGACGCAGGCTGCGGAGCTCGTGAACGGATACCGGGATGCGGGAGCGGAGGAGCTCAACATCGCCGTCCGCAGCGGTCCGTACGACTGGGACGCGCTCAGCGCATTCGCAGAGGAGGTCATCCCCACAGTCAGATGACGCTCGAGATCCTCCGTCTCGACGGACCGACATTCGACGCGGCCATCCCCGACCTCGCCGTGATCCTCGCCGATGCGGTGGCCGGAGGCGCGTCAGTCGGGTTCGTTCTGCCGTTCACTCCCGAGGACGCGGCGACGTGGTGGCAGAGCATCGAGCGTGACGTGGTGCGCGGGAACGTGATCGTCGTCGTCGCGCGTCTGGAGCGGCGCGTCGTCGGAACGGCGCAGCTGCGCCTCGCGCCGCTGCCGAACTCACAGCATCGCGCCGAGGTGGCCAAGGTGCTGGTGCACCGGACCGCACGACGGCGCGGGATCGCGACCGCGCTGATGCGCGAGATCGAGCGCATCGCGCTCGCCGAGGGTCGCACGCTGCTCGTGCTCGACACGATCGCGGACAGCGAGGCCGTCGCTCTATACAACAAGCTCGGCTGGACGACCGTCGGAGATGTTCCGCGGTACGCCGGGCTTCCGGACGGAAGGCTCCGAGCGACGCGGATCTTCTACCGCGAGCTCGGCTCGACTGGATCGCGCACGCCGCGGTGAGCGCGCCGCGTCTCCGGCTGGAACCCCTGGGCCCCGCGAAGCGAGAGGGCGACAGCTGGCGGACGACCTGGCGCATCGCCAACCCTGACACCGCGAGCCTCCGTGTCCTGGAGGCGATCGCGCCACATGCGAGGTTTCGGGGCCAGACGGCGCTCGACCGCGAGGTGCGCGGTCGCGCATCGACGCAGTTCCCGCTCGCCGTGCGCGTCGACGGCGCTGAAGGCAGCGAGATCGAGAACGCGTTCGTGATCCTGCTCGTCGAGCGGGGCGCCGAGCGGTGGCGCGTCCTCGCACGCCTGCGCGTGCCTGTCGACGCTGCGGGGACGCCGCGCCCACACATCGAGTCGGTGACTCTGCAGCGCGTCGGCTTCTCGGGCGAGCTTTAGAGTTCGGCGATGGCCATGACGCAGAAGGACCGCTATGTGATGCAGCGGATGAAGGGCTGACGGGGCAACTGAAGCCTCGGCTTCGAGGAGACCACGGGTATGGTCTCGAACGTGTTGGAGATGGACCAGGAGGAGCTGGTGAAGCTGCTCAAGTCCTTCAAGACCAAGTACAAGGGCGATCCCGAATGGGACGACGTGCGCACGGGTTTTCCCAAGTCGTGGCCGATCTAGCATGACGACGGCGAAGGCCGCGAAGGCGAAGCTGCTCAACTACGCGCTCGCCAAGCCCGGCGCGACGCTCGATCACCCATGGGGCGAGAACGTCGCGAAGATCGGCGGCAAGGTCTTCGTGTTCTTCGGAATGGAAGAGCCCGACGTCAAGTACGCGGACTACGTCATGGGCGTGAAGCTCACGAACGCTCTGCTCTACGCGCGGACCCTGCCCTACGTCGAACCCATGGGTTACGGCCTCGGGAAGTCGGGCTGGGTCAGCGTGAAGCTGCCGAAGGGCGCACTGCCGACCGCGCTGTTCCAGGAGTGGATCGACGAAAGCTTCGCGAACGTCACTCCGAAGCGAAAGACGACGGCCGGCGCCGCCACCAAGGGGACGAAGGCTCGCGCATCGCGACCGAGCTGACGCAGGCGGCGCGTACCATTCGCGGCGAGATAGGGACAGGGATCGAGGCGTTCTCGCAGCCGCTCGCGGCTTACACGGCGCTCGCCGCGATCAGCGTCGTCCTGTTCGGTCTCTTCCTGCGCGTCACGCGCCTGACGGCGGGCTGGCTCCCCTACCGCACGTGGCTGGTGATGCTGCCCGTCGTCCTCGTCGCGCTGTGGCTCGGGACATGGGCCTGGGCGCTGCTGATCACCCTGCTGTCGATCTACGGCTTCAAGGAATTCGCGCGCGCGACCGGTCTCTATCGCGAGCGCCTCTTCGTCCTGGCGGTGTACCTCGCGATGATCGCCGCGAATGCCCTGGCCTACCTCGGACGCTTCGGTCTCTTCACCGTCCTGCCGATGTGGGGCGTCGCGCTATTGACGCTCGTGCCGATCGTGCGCAACAAGACCGAGGGCATGCTGCAGGACTTCGCCCTCTCCGTCCTCGGCGTCGTGTACTTCGGCTGGTTCCTCGCGCACCTCACGTTCCTCGCGATCTGGGACGGCGGGCTCGGCCTCGTGCTGTACGTCGTGCTCGCCACGCAGCTCAACGACGTGGTCGCGTTCCTGTTTGGCAGGCTCTTCGGGCGCCGCCACTGGACCGCGCTGTCGCCGAACAAGACCGTCGAGGGGTCGCTCGGCGCCCTCGTGTTCGGGATCGGCTTCGCGTTCGTGAACTGGCAGCTCGCCTTCCCGCAGCTGCCGTGGTGGGGCGTGCTCGGTCTCGGCGTGATCGTCGGCGCGGGCGGCCAGATCGGCGACCTCACGCTCGCAAACTTCAAGCGCAACGTCGGCGTCAAGGACTTCGGCGATCTGCTGCCCGGGCACGGCGGCATCCTCGACCGCCTCAACTCGCTCACGCTCGTCGCTCCCGTCGCCTTCCACTTCGTGCGCTTCTTCTTCGACGGCTTCCCGTGAGCGATAACAGCATCACGCCGACGCCCAACGAGCCCCGCGCGTTCTCGTACGCGCCGATGCCCGACGTGGGCCTGCCCATTCGGGACCGGCTCGGTCAGTACCCGCGCGTGCCGGACATCACGTTCGATGCGCTGCGAACGGTCGCGCGCTGGACCGCGGTCGGACTGACCAAGCTGCAGTTCCGCATCGAGGTGCGCGGCGACGAGCCGTCGGGCGACCGCGTCGCGCTCGTCGCCAACCACCAGAGCCATCTCGACTCGCTCGTGGTCCTCGCGTCTCTCTCGGAGCGCCGCCGCCGCGAGATCGCCTGCCTCGCGGCGAAGGACTACTTCTTCGAGAAGACGTCGCTGGCGCTCGCGAGCTCGCTCTTCGCCATGGCGGTCGCCTTCGACCGCACGCGCTACACCGAGCTCCGGCGCTGGACCCGGATCCTGCGCGAGCAGCGGCGCGGAACGCTGCTCGTCTATCCGTCGGGAAGCCGCCGGCGTTCGGAGGCGCACGATGCGATCCTCTTCGTGCTCGCGAGCAGCGGGTGGACGATCGTACCCGTCGCGATCGCGGGCAGCGCGCAGGCATGGCCGATCGGCAGGGCGCTGTGGCGACCGTTCCGGCGCATCCGCATCACGTTCGGACCGCAGCTGAGCGCGACACCGACGCGCGATCTCGGCGGAGTGCTCGCGTCGTTCTGGAGCGCCAACACGTGAAGGCCGACGTCTCCGTCTACGAGGGCAAGCAGGTCATCCGCCGCGCTCTCGCGCGCGTCCCCGGCCTGCATCGTGTCGACCCCAACGTGGTCACGGTCTCGATCCTCATACCGGCCGCGGCGGGCGCCCTTGCTCTCTGGCAAGGCTGGTGGCTCATCGCCGTGCTCGCCATCGTCGCGCGGATGGTGCTCGCCACGCTGGACGGCTACATCGCGCAGACCTTCGGCCGCGCGACGCGTCTTGGGTCGTACCTCAATCGCTTCGTGACGGAGGTCAGCGACGCGACGCTCCTGCTGGCGCTGCTCCCGCACGCCGATGCGCTCTGGGTCGGCGCGGCGCTAGCGGCGAGCTGGCTCGTCAACGTGACCGGCGTCCTCGGCCTCGTCGCCGGTGGATCGATCCAGTGGACCGGACCGGCGGGGCAGGCCGACCGGCTCGCGCTGCTCGTCGCCGGCTGCCTCATCGCGCTGGTGCTCCCGCTGAGCTGGACGGCGCTCTGTGTCGTACTCGTCGCCCTAAGCGTGCTCACGATCGCCCGCCGCGCCTCCCGTTCGATCGCCGAGCTGCGCCGGGGCTGAGCGTGCGCGCCTTCGCGCGGTCGCCGCTGGCCATATTGGCCGCCGCTTTCTGGGGCTACGCGGAGGCGACCCGTTTTTGGCTCGTACCCGACATCCTCCTCGGTTGGGTCGGGCTCAATCGACCGCGGTCGATCGTTGCCGCCGTCGTCGCGGCGACCGCCGGCGCGCTGGTCGGCGGCGTGCGGATGCATCGGCGCGCGCAGCAGGAGCGGGCGCGCCTGCTGGACATCCCCGGAATCACCGACGCGATGCTCGCCGACGCACATCGTCGCTTCGCGTCGCACGGCTGGGCCGCCGTCGTGCGCGCGCCCATCGACGGCATCCCGTACAAGGTCTACGCGACCGAGAGCGGCGTCGCCGGCCGACCCGTCGCCGAGCTGATCGCGTGGACGCCGCTCGCGCGGGTGTGGAGGTTCCTCGTCACGGCGATCGGCGCCGCGGTCGTCGGCCGGTCGTTCTCGCGGTCGGTGCGGCGCCACGAAGGAACGTGGCTCGCGGCGACGGTCGGCTTCTGGGTGGTGGTCTACGTCCGCTACTTCGCGCGACTCCGTCGCCGGTACGGCAGGCCCGCGGAGCTCAGTCCTTCGGGAGCCGGACCTCAGGATGGCGCAGCACCAGCGGCGCCTTCCCGGACCAGTACACGTCGCGCTCGCCGGTCATCGCCTGGACGTGCCCGTCCCACTCGAAGTTGAACGCCTCGCAGCCAAGGCGAACCGCGCGGCGGACCTTCTCCTGCGTCATCTCGTCACGAGCGAGCTTGTGGATCATCGCGATCTGACGATCGCCGTGACCGGTGTCCTGCTCCGCGTGCAGCTCGTACGTCGCGGCCGCGCGCCGGCTGAAGCCGTAATGTCCGAAGAGCTCCTTGAACACGCGGGCCGCCGCGCCGTCGGGACCGCCATGCATCGCTTCGACGTACGCGAGGAGTGCGACGCCTTCGAGCGCTGTGCGGTTCTGGCATCCGGAGCGGATCATCTCGATCGCCGCGAGTGTTCCCGGCGCCGGATCGGCGCGGTCCGCCTGCTCGCGCGTGATGCCGGCTTCGTCGAGGAACTGCAGCATGATGTCGACATGCGTCCTCTCGCCGCCGAGCTCCTCCATGAAGTTCTCCATTACGACGTCCATGAGCTCGTAGTTCCGCTCGCTCGCGACGTTCGTGACGATGTAGCCGAAGAAGATCGGGTTCGTGCGGACCCGCAGGTAGTGCTGCATCTCGCCGAGGATGATCTGCTCGCGCGTCCAGCGGTGCTCCACGATGCCCTTGAACCACGGATGATCCGGCATCCAAAGGCCGCGCGCGACCTGCCAGAGCTCTTCGACGAAGGCATCGGGTGGGGTCACAGGCACGGCCTAACTGTATGCCGGGAGTTCTACGTCATGCGCTACAGACGGCGGCGCCCGGCACGCACGAGCGCGAGACATACGAGCGGGATGTACGCGAGGACGAAGAAGACGGTGCCCCACACCACGCCGCCCACAGCGCCGATGAACAGCGTCGTCGCGAGCGGGGGCCGTCCCGTCGGCGAGGAGAGGTCGAACGCGATGACCAGGGTGAAGACGAGGACGAACACGACGATCGCGGTCAGGAGCGCGAGCTTCATCGGGCGGCGCAGCGTCGGGAAGAACACGGCGGGCACGGCCAAGAGCAGCGCCACCGCGATCTGTGCCGCCGCGTACACGACCGGTGCGGCTTGATCGAGCGCCATCGGAGGGCCGTGCGGGAATCGAACCCGCGACCAGCGAGTTAGAAGCTCGCTGCTCTATCCACTGAGCTAACGGCCCGCGTCAATTATCGAGGACGGGTGCGCTCATCGCGCCGTGTGGATCGGTCTCCCCCGCGCGACGAGCGCGGCCTCGCGGAACGACTCCGCGAGCGTCGGATGCGCGTGGATCGTCGCGATCACGTCGTCGGTCGTGGCCTCGAGGCGCATCGCGAGCGTCGCCTCGGCGATCAGCTCGCTGGCCTGCGGCCCGACGATGTGGACGCCAACGATACGCTGGCCCTTCCCCGCGGCGACGATCTTCGTCACGCCGTCGCTCTCGCCGAGCGCGCGCGCCCGACCCGACGCCTTGAGCGAGAAGCGCGCCACCTTCACGTCGTCGCCGTACTTCTCCTTGGCCTGCGCCTCGGTCATCCCGACCTGCGCGATCTCGGGATGCGTGTAGACCACGTTGGGGACGACGTCGTAGTCCATCGCCACGTCCTCGCCGAGGATCGTGTCGACCGCGATCTCGCCCTGCGTCGACGCGACGTGGGCGAGCTTCGGCGCCCGAGGTTCGCCGATGCAGTCGCCGATGGCCCACACGCCCTTCACGCTCGTGCGCATGCGCTCGTCAACCGTGATGCCGAGCCGGTTCGTGGCGAAGCCCGCGTTCTCGACACCGGTGTAGTTCGCGATTCGGCCGGCGCCGAGGAGCACCTCGTCGCCTTCGAATGTCTTGGAGGCGCCACCGACGTCCGCGGTCACCGACACCGTCCCACCGGAGCGCGACACCTCAGTCACCTTAGCCTCGGAGACGACGGCGAGGCCACGTGATTGCAGCGCGCGGACGAGAATGCGCACGAGCTCGGGATCCGCGTAGGCGATCGGCTGCGGCAGCATCTCCAACACGGTGACCTCGCTGCCGAGCTCGGCGTAGAACGTCCCGAGCTCGAGACCGATCGCGCCGCCGCCGATCACGATGAGGCGCTTCGGCGGCGTCGTGAGCGAGAGCGCGCCGACGTTGTCGAGGGGCTTCGACTCCGCCAGTCCTTTGATCGGCGGCAGGCCGACCTTCGAGCCGGTCGCGACGATCACCGCCTTCGCGTCGACGGCCTGTTCGCCCGATGCGGTGCGCACCGTGAGTTGCGTCGGCGACACGAGCGTGCCCTCGCCCTTGATGAGGTCGACCTTGCGCGCCTTGAGTAGCTGCTCGACGCCGGCGACGTTCTGCGCGACGACCGCGTCCTTGCGCGCGATGGCCTTCGACAGATCGAAGCGCGCGCCCTGCACGACGATGCCGTGCTCCTCGCCGTGGGTCGTGACCCAGTACGCGTGACTGGAATCCAACAGAGCCTTCGAGGGGATGCAGCCCACGGTCACGCAGATCCCGCCGACGCGATCGCGCTCGATGAGCGCGACGCGCGCTCCCTTGATGCCCGCGTGCAGCGCGGCGACATAGCCACCCGGGCCGCCGCCCAGGATGGCGATGTCGTAGGGGGTCACGTGAAAAGCGTAGCCACTTCAGATGCGTCCCGCTCCAGTGGATGTGCGACATATCCGTGTTTCGCGTAGAGGCGCAGGTACAGCGGAAGGAATGCCAGACCGAAGCGCTCGTACTGCTTGGTGTGTCGCAGCTCATGGCGCCACAGCGCGTCGGTGGGCTCGCGCGCGAACACGATGACGTGACCGAATGTGATCGCGGCGTAGCCGCGGCGCGTGAGCACCAGATGCGCGAGGCCGCGGTCGCTCACATAGAGAAAGCAGCCGTCGCGGAAGCGTGGACGCGCGAGGGAGAGCCAGGCGAGGACGTGGCCGATGGGATCGGCGTGGTGGGCGACGAGCTCGCGCGCGAGGTCATTGCTCGATGCTATCGACGACCGCCTGCACCGCCGCGGTCACCCGCGCCGCGGTCGTGACGCGCGGATCGAAGCGCAGAGTGAGCTTCCGGTCCAAGGCCTCCATGCTCACGCTCACCACTCCCTCGATCTTCCGGCAACCCGTCACGACCTGTGACGCACACGAGCTTCACATGAGCGCGGAGATCTCCAGCGACACCTCCTCGAGGTCCGCCGCCTCCGACGCCGCGGGCGCGCGCGGTGCGCTCCCCGGCGTGGACACCGGCGAGCCGCACGCGACGACCGCGGCAAGCAAAAGGAAGGGCGCCAAGCGCACGTTGTGATTGTGCGCCTGGCGCCCAAGCACTCGGCCGTCGGATGGGATTAGCGGTCGACGTCGTCGACCGGGTGGTCCTCCTTGAGCTCGCCGATGCGCTGCTTGACCTTGCCCTTGCCCTGCTCGAGCTTGCCGCCCAGTTCGGTCGAGCGGTCGCCACCGAGCTTGCCGACTTCCTCCTTGATCTTGCCCTTGGTCTCGTCGAACTTGCCTTCGGTCCTGTCCTTCATGTGTTCCTCCCGTGCGGAATCCGCACCGCGACAAAGCCGCAAGACGGGTGCCGCGAGCGTCTTCGCCAGCTAGAGCGTGAGGAGGATGAGCGGGACGTTGTTCGCCAGGTCGATGGCGCCCACGGCGATGAGGAGGGCGCCAGCGACGCGCGAGACGACATCGTGGCGCCGCACGAAGAAGCGGACCAGCGAGAGCTGTCGCGAATGTGCGAGAAGCGAGATCGCGAGCAAAGGCAGCCCGAAGCCAAGACCGAACGCGAGGAAGAATGCGAGCGCTCCGACGAAGCTGTCGAGCGACAGCGACAGACCGAAGAGCGCGACGAGCAGCGGCGCCGCGCAGGGCAGCGCGATCGGTCCGTAGAGCAGGCCGTAGGCATACGCCGAGCGGACCGTGCCTCCGCCGAGACGCGCCGGACCGAGCACCGGGAGCTTCGCGAACGGATCGCGGCCAAGCAGCAACACGACGCCCAGCGCGATCACGATCACGTCGGCGAGCGGCGTCAGGATCCGCAGAACGCTCGACGTCGACACCGCGAGCGCGGTCATGAGCGCGCCGAGGACGAGCATCGTCGTGAGGACGCCGGCGAGGACGACCAGTCCCAGCCACGGCGCGACGTTCGATGGCCGCCCATCGTCGCGGCGTGCCGCAATGTACGCGAGGAATCCGGGGTACAACGGCAATGCACATGGTGACAGGGTCGCGAACACGCCGATCGCGAAGCCGCTCGCGAGCTCGCCGAGCATCACGCGCTAGCCACGGTAGCGGGCGACGAGTCCGCGCAGCGTGTTCGCGTCGCGGTGGCCGAACGCCACCGGATGCGCCTGGACCTTGGGATCGACGATGAACATCGGCTCGGACGGCGGTGTGAGGAACTGCGTGCCGAAGGCGCGCTGCAGCTCAACGAGCATCTCCCGCGGCGCGATCGCGAACCGCCAGCCGAAGCCCTTCTCCTCCGCGAAGCGCCGCAGCTGATCAGCGTTCTCGGTCGTGTCCACGTCGATCGAGACCATGACTACCTCGGGTCCGAGGCTCGGCAGCGTGTCTTTCACAACCAACTGCTGTGCGAGGCAGCTCAGTCACCAGACCGCCATGCCTTCGACGATCACCGTCTGGCCGGCGAACCCGCCCAGCGTGAAACGCTCGCCGGTACGGACATCGGTGAGCGCGATCCCGAGGATCGACGCCGCCGACGGCGCGGCGCTCGACGGCGCCGCGGAGGCCGCGACTACGGCTGTCGACCCGGCCGGTGATTGAGCCGGACTCCCGCTGGACGTCGTCGCGGGGCTGCCGCACGCGACGATGAGCGCGAGCGCGATGGTCAGAGCGGCGCGCACCGTGAAGATGCTACGGGGCTAACGGGGTGTCAGATGCGTGCCGCGGCCCGAGCGAGAGTCGGCGATGGAAGCGCGCGATCGGCGACGGCGCCCACCAGTTGAGGTCGCCTAGCAGGCGCATCGCCGCCGGCACGATGAGAGCGCGAACCAGCGTCGCGTCGAGCGCCACCGCCACGGCCATCCCGAGACCGATGGACTTGATGATCACGACGTCCGCGAGCGCGAAGCCGGTGAAGACCGCGACCATGATCGCGGCCGCGGCGGTGATGAGCCGACCGCTGCGCTCGAGACCTTCCGCGACGGCGTGCGTGTTGTCCTTCGTCCGGCGGTACTCCTCCTGGATGCGGCTGAGGAGCAGCACCTCATAGTCCATCGACAGGCCGAAGACGATGCAGAAGAGGATCACCGGCACGGAGGGATCGAGCGCCTGCGGAGTGAAATTCATGAGCGTGCTGAAGTGGCCCTCGACGAACACCCAGACCATCGCACCGAAGGAGGCGCTGATCGAGAGCAGGTTCATGAGCACCGCCTTGAGCGGCAGCACGACCGAGCCGAGCAGAAGGAACAGCGCGACGTACGTCAGCACGACGATGAACGCGACGGCGCGCACCGCGTGCGTCGCGATGAAGTCGATCGTGTCGAGGTCGAAGGCCGTCTGTCCGGTCACGAGCACCTCGCCGCCGAGGGGATCGGGAAGCGCGCGTATCGCGCGCACCAGGTCGCGCGCGTCATCGCTCGACGCCGGCCGTGCGGTGACCGCTCTCATGACGACGATGTGCGGTCCGGTCGACGTGCTCGCGAGCTGCGGCAGCACACGCCCGGTCTCGTCGAACGGCGCGTCGACCCGCAGAACGTCCGGCAGCGCCGCGATCTTCCGCGACAACGCGAAAACGTCGGCGTCGCGACCGGATCGGAGCGGCTCGCCGTCAGCGAAGTACACGACGATGGGGAACGCGGCCTGCTCCTGGCCGGGGAAATCGCGGACGAGCATGTCGTACCCGCGGCGCGACTCGGTCTGCGGTGGAAGCGCGGTCGTGTCCGCGTTGGCGAGTCGGATGTGCAGGAACGGCGAGCCGGCGGCGAGCACGAACGCGATCGTCGGCAGGAGCACGAGTAGCGGGCGACGCATGACCGCGGTCGCGATCGTATGCCACAGGCCGTTGCCGGTCTGCGCGCGCCGCAGGAACGGCAGGCGCCAGGCGTTGACGCGCGGCCCCAGGATCGCGAGCACCGCGGGGAGGAACGTCAGGGCGTAGATCACCGCCATCGCGACGACGATCGCGCCGGCCAGACCGAGCGATGCGAGGAACGTGCCTTCGAAGAAGAGCAGCCCCGACAGGCCGATCGCGACCGTCAGGCCTGAGAAGACCACCGCGCGGCCGGCAGTGGCCATGCTGCGCGCCAGGGCGTCCTCGCGCGACGCTCCCGTCGCGAGCTCCTCGCGGAAGCGGGCGACGAGGAACAGCGAATAGTCGATCGAGGTCCCGAGGCCGATGAGCGTGACGATGTTCAGGGCGTACGTCGAGACGTCCGTGAAGCGCGTCAGGAGGAAGACACCGCCGAGTCCGCCGACGATCGCGAGCAGGCCGACGCCGAGCGGCACCAGCGCGCCGACGACCGTGCCGAACACGATGAGCATGAGGACGAGCGCGACCGGCAGCGACACGAGCTCAGCGCGTTGCAGATCGCGATCGAGGATCAGATCGAAGTCGCGATTGATCGGCAGACCGCCGGTCGCAAGGACCGTGACGCTGTCCGACCGCACGAGGGACCGCACGTCGGCGAAGTACGTCTCGGCGACCGAGCGCGGGTCGCGCAGCTGGACGAACGCGAGCATCGCGTGACCGTCACGAGACAACAGCCCGGACTGCGGCGCCGGCGTGTCGTAGAAGGTGCGGATGCTCGTGACGCGCGCGTCGGAGCGCAGCGGCGAGAGCGCGTCGGTGACGGCTTGGCGGTACGCCGGGTCCGTGACCGCGAGGGCCTCGCTCCGGAAGACCAGCGTGAACGAGCCGCCGACCGGCGCTCCCGAGGCCGACGGCCGCGGAAGGTCCTCGGTGATGAGCTTCGATGCACGGCCGGATTCGGTGGACGGGATCGTGTCCGGATTCCTGAGGTCTCCGCCCTCGGCGAGGAGCACGCCGCTCAGCGCGAGCAGGACCAGCGAGGCGCCGAGCACGATCCAGCGCCCGCGGTGGACGATCCTTCCCCAGCCCTCGAGCATCCCGTGACAGTACGTTCGCGGCGGCCGCGGGGTTCCATAGCGTGGCGAACATTGACGGTCTGACCGCTCTGCGGTCATCGTGGCACCGTGACGGTAACGGACGTCCTCGGTCTGGGTGCGCGCCTGCCCCGGGGCTACCGCGCGCGCGAGTTCGACGACCGAGACCGCGACGCCTTCGTCGAGGAGCGCAACCGCGAGCAGCACTGGATGCAGCAGGGCAGCGCGGCGGAGTGGCGCTACTGGGAGAATCTCATGAAGGATCCGGCGCTGCTGCGCGTCACGGTCGAAGCGCCGGACGGCAGCGTCGCCGCCATCGGCGACATCGGCGTCGGCTTCACGGCTCGCCCCGACGGCTCGCAGTTCGTCGGCATGACCGTCCTCGCGCCACACCGGCGGAGGGGCATCGGCACCGCGATGCTCGCCGCTTTCGAGGACGAGGCGCGCCGCCGCAAGGTGCCGAAGCTGTTCGCCGGCGCGAGCGAGGACGAAGCCTTCGCCCTCGACTGGGCGATCGGTCACGGTTACCGGGAGATCGGGCGCCGCATCGCGTCATACGTGGAGCTCGCGAAGTTCGACCCCGGGCGGTTCGCCCAGGCGCTGGATCGCGTCCACGCCGGCGGCTACACGATCTCGAGCTTCGCCGAGGTGCTGGAGAAAAAGGACGCGGCGGCGCAAGAGCGCTGGTGGCGTGAGCTATACGCGGCCGAGGAACCGATGTGGGAGGACATCCCGTTCGCGACGCCGACACCGCATTGGCCTTGGGAGCGTTTCTACGAGGCCTCGACCAGCGATCAGGTGTTCATGGACCTCTGCCTCGTCGCGACCACGGGCGATCAGATCGCGGGGTTCACCACGACGGGCAAGAGCAAGGACAAGGACGGATGGACCTGGTTGACCGGGACGGCGCGCGAGCATCGCGGCCGCGGCATCGCACGCGCGCTGAAGGTCGAGGCGCTGTCGCGTGCGAAGCGCAAGGGTCTGCGCGCGATGGGTACGACGAACGACGAGCCCAACAAAGCGATGCGCGGGATCAACGCGATGCTGGGGTACCAGATGCTTCCGGCGCACGTGGAGCTGGAGAAACCGCTGACCTGATGTCCGCGGGCAGCAGGAGCAGTACGAGTCCTGCGCCGAGCGCCGCCGTCGACGACAGGATCAGTCCCCCACCCACGTCGGTCAGCTGCCAGATAGCGGTCGCGCCGAGCGCGCCGATCACGGTCCCGGTCTGCGCCACCGCGCTCACCACGCCGAAGACGCGCCCGCGCCGCGCCGCCGGCACCGCGGTGGTGAGGAGCGCGAACCACGACGCGTTGTACGCCGTGAGCGCGGCGCCGGTGACGAAGCTGATCGCATAGAAGAACGGCTTCGGCAGTCCGAAGAACACGATGAAGCCGAACAGGAAGATCGGGATCGACGAGAGAACGGCCATGCGCCGACGTCCGGTGCGGTCGGCGAGATGACCGAGCCACGGGCCGAGCGTGATGTCGCCGAGGCCGAAGATCGTGAAGATGATCCCGACGTCGAACGTCGACCAGCCGAGACGCGTCGTCACGAACGGCGCGTAGCTGGTGATCCATCCGCCGAAACCGATGAGGAGCAGCAGATTACCGCCGAGCAGGGTGTACACCGTCCGGTTCCACACGCCGCCGGCGGTCACGGCGGCCGCGGCCTCGTGCGGTCGGGGCGTGGGCCGTGGGAGGAAGAGGGCGGCGGCGAACGCCAGCGCGCTCGTGCCGGCGACGATGTAGAACGGCGCCCGCAGATCGCCGCCGGCCGCCACCAGGCCGCCGAAGCCAGGACCCAGAACGCTCCCGGCCGAGGTCGCCGCGGAGATGATGCTGTTGAAGAACGCGAGGCTCGCCTGCTCCGCGGTCTGCGAGATGTAGAGACGCGTCGCGACCATGTTGATGCCGCCACCGAATCCCGCGAGGACGCGGTATCCGATGAGCGCGACCGCCGTCGGTGCGGTCGCGATGAGGAGGTTCGCGGCCGCGTAGGTCCCGATCCCGGCGACGACGAATCGCCGCGCGCCGTACCGATCCATGAGGAATCCCGACGCGAACTGCGCCACGCCGTTCGCGATCGCGAAGCCGCTGGTCATGAGCCCGAGCTGCAGCGGCGACGCGCCGAGCGACAGCGCATAGAGAGGGAGGAGCGGCAGCATGATCGAGATGCCGAGGCTCGAGACGAACGAGATCGTCGCGAGCACGGCGAGCGCGGGGCTGCCGCTGGCCCGCAGGCGCTGGATCACGCCGCGTAAATTAGCAATGGCATGGGCGAAGCGGACCCGGTCGGCGGCGTGCTCCTGCTCGGCTCGGCGCTCTGCGTGATCGCCGCGAGCCTGGTGGTCTGCTACGTCATCTGGGTCCATACCTGGGAAGGCTGGGAGTCGTGGAACGCGCGGACCGGGCTCGACGCGGAAAGCGCGGACGAGGAGCGGCTCCTCCGGCTGGATCGCGACCGAACATGAGAAAGGAGGGAGGCTTTCGCCTCCCTCCTCGCGGTCCGCACGGCGAGTGTTATTCGGCGGGTGTCGCCTCGGTCACGAGACCGGGCTCTTCGCCACCGACCTCGGACCAGATCTTCACGTTCTTGGGCTCCTTCAGGA
>Ga0114129_10000222_pt1 | contig 63223 bp, 42 predicted proteins | sample RhiMetdeltSRZDD1_FD_80071 | JGI IMG/M metagenome (GOLD analysis project Ga0114129, IMG submission 80071) | Populus rhizosphere microbial communities from Tennessee, USA - Rhizosphere MetaG P. deltoides SRZDD1 (version 2) (version 2) | ecosystem: Host-associated > Plants > Roots > Rhizosphere >...
GATTGTCTCCACCCCGGCAACCGTCGCGCGCCGCATGCCTTCCGCAGTGCTCGAATGCGCGACGACCGGCCGCCCGCTGCTGCGCGCGGTGTCGACAATCAGCTTCAGCTCGGCCTCGGAGAACGTGGGGGCCGCCTCGCCGCGGGCGCCCCAGCGATAGTCGGCGTACACCTTGATCCAGTCCGCGCCGTGTCCGATCTGATCCCGCACCACGCGCGTCAGCGCGTCCATGCCATCGGCTTCTTCGGCCCCCTGAGGCACTCGCCACTCGAGAGCGTAGCCCTTCGGACCGTAGCTCCCGGTCGCCACGATCGCTCTCGTCGACACCAGCATTCGCGGGCCGGGAATGATGCCCTGGTCAACCGCCTGTTGGAGCTCGACGTCCGCGTAGCCCGCTCCCTCCGTCCCGAGATCGCGGATGGTCGTGAACCCGGCGAGCAGGGTCGCCCGCAGATGGTTCGTCGCGCGCGCGATCCGCAGGCCGAGCGACTCTTTTAGAACCTGATCGTTCCACGTTGCCTCGTCGTAGGGATGCAGCAGCACGTGGGAGTGCCCTTCGACGAGCCCGGGCAGCAAGGTCGTTCCGGGCAACTCCGTAATCGACACTCCGTCCGCGATGACCGCCGACGACGGCCCGACGGCATCGATCCGATCGCCCTTGACCCGAACTGCCCATCCTGAGTGGAGTTCCTTACCGTCGAACACGCGCGCCGCCGCAATACGACTGTCGGCGGCGCCTCTCTCGTGCCACGCGCCTGCGCGAACGCAGCGATCTGGCTGGCCACTAACAGGATCGACACGTTTGTTTTGATGGAAGGTCTCGAGATTCGCATAGCTAGCGCTGGTCACGCATCGACGCGATCAGTGGCTTCTGACGTGACGCGCGAAGGAATTGCTCGCCGTAACCACTCCCGCACCTTTCCCGTACACGGCGGGAGCGGATCGCACGCAAGGAGGTACAGCACGACCGTCGTCAGCACGATGAGCGAGTAGCTGAGGAGCGTGACGTTCGCGCGGCGGTACATGTACACGAGGAGAATTGGATGGAACAGGACGATCGCCAGCGTCAGGAAGGAGATCCGGAGCTGCGCGTCCCGGATTCGGCGGGGGTTCCTCAGCCCCTTCGCGACCCGGCGATACGCGTTGTTTTCGTAGACCTCGATTGGGACCTTGAAAATCGTCTGCGTAAGTGCATACAAGAGCCCGCCGCAGAACACCACGAGCGCAATTCGAGGGCCGAAATCGCTCCTCCAGAAATAGATCACCGCCCAGACGAAGTACACGATGATGCTCAGATTCGTGAGCTGGGCCGCGAGCCACACGTTCGTCCTGCCCGTCAGCACCTGACACTTACGGCAGAACCATTCGGTGAGGTCCAGAATGGCGGAGTCTACCCGGTTCATTGCCCGTCGAGCGATTGCAGCTTCATGGCATTCTATCGAATCACGCGGCAGGACTCACGAATTCACCGATTGCTGCTCACAATCAATGTCGACTCTCAGCAATCTGCAACCTGCCCATCTCGAACCAGTGACTCCGCGCCACGCCGATGGTGCTAGCATCATCGTCTGAAGGAGCGTTTCATGCGCTGGAACTGCAGCCGTCTCACGCTCGTCGGTGTGCTGACTGCCGGAATGTTCGTGTCGGCGCCTGCTGCCGAGCGCCGGCCAATCACGGAAAAGGATCTGTTCAAGTTCGTCTGGGTTGCCGATGCGCAGATGGCGCCGGACGGATCGCAGGTCGCGTTCGTTCGCGTTGCCGTGGACGAAAAGAAGGACCAGTACGAGACGAGCATCTGGACGGTCAAGACCGACGGCAGCGAGCCGCCGCGCGCCGTCACGAACGGAATTCGTGATACCGCGCCGCGGTGGTCGGCTGACAGCCGCCGTCTCGCGTTCACGCGATCGATAGAAAAGGACGGCAAGCCGCAGCCGCCGCAGCTCTATGTGCTGCCGATGACGGGTGGCGAGCCACGGGCGATCACGGACATCCCGCGAGGCGCAGCAAACCCTGTCTGGTCGCCCGACGGCAATGCGATCGCGTTCTCGTCGACAGCGCGGCCCGACGAGCTCGCGAAAGAGAAGGGCTCGCCCGGGAAGTCGGACAAGGCGGCCGGCAAACCCGAGGACAAGCCGCGCGAGAGTGACGTGAGGGTGATTTCCGAAGCGGTCTACCGCGCGAACGGCGTGGCCGGATCCGGGTACGTCGATCGCGACCGCCCGTCGCAGATCTGGACCGTTGCCGTTCCCGGCGATACCGGGGATCTGCCGACGCCGAAACGCGTGACATCCGGTGACTTCGCCGCAACGAATCATCGCTGGTCCATCGACGGATCCCAAATCTATTTTGTCTCGGATCGCCGGCGCGAGTCGTACTACTACCCGCCCGACAACGATCTGTTCACGGTTCCAAAGGACGGCGGTGAGCCGGCCAGGCTGGTGAGCATCGACGGACCGATTGGCGCGTACGCACCATCGCCGGATGGCAAACGGATAGCGTTCGTCGGAACGAATCGCGGAAATCCTGTTCGTTCGTACAGCCAGCCCGATCTGTGGGTCGTTGATCTCCCATCGGGAACGCCACGCAATCTGACTGCGACCTACGATTTCGATGTCAACGGGAGCATCGGCGGCGATCAGCGGGCGCCGCGCGGTCAATTTCCAGCCGAGCCGGTGTGGGACCGCGATGGACGTTCCGTGCTCGTCAAGGTCGGCGAGCAGGGCAACGCGAACATGATGCGAGTCGACGTCGAAACCGGCCGCATGCAGCCGCTGACCAAGGGCAGCCAGGAAGTGATGTCCTACAGCGCCGACAACGCGGGAGCGAAAATCGCGTTCGTTCTCTCCACGCAGACCGTGGTCGGCGATCTGCACGTCGCGGACGCCCGCAACGCGGGAGCGACGAAGAAGCTCACCGCCTTCAACGACGACCTGTTCAATCAGCTCACGACCAGCGAACCCGAGGAGATCTGGTATTCGAGCTTCGATAGCAAGAAGATCCAGGCCTGGATTCTCAAGCCGCCGTCGTTCGATCCGTCGAAGAAATACCCATTGATTCTCGAGATTCACGGCGGCCCGCACTCCGCGTACGGCAATACGTTCACGCACGAGTTCCAGTGGATGGCGGCGAAGGGCTACGTCGTCCTCTACACGAATCCGCGCGGCAGCTCGAACTACGGCCAGGACTTCGGCAACATCATCCAGTTCGCGTATCCCGGCGACGACTACAAGGATCTGCTGGCTGGCGTCGACGAAGTGCTGAAAAAGGGCTACATCGACGAAAGCCGCCTCGGCGTCACCGGCGGGAGCGGCGGCGGGCTTCTGACCAACTGGGTCGTCACCCAGACGACGAGATTCAAGGCCGCGGTCAGTCAGCGCGACATTTCGGACTGGGCGAATTTCTGGTACACGGCGGACTTCACGCTGTTTACGCCGACGTGGTTCAGGAAACCGCCGTTCGAGGATCCGGCCGACTTCGCGAAGCGATCGCCCATCACGTACGTGGCGAACATCCAGACGCCGCTCATGTTTATTCTCGGCGATGAGGACTGGCGGACGCCGCCCGCGGCCGGCGGTGAAGATCTCTTTCGCGCGCTCAAATATCTGAAGCGCCCGACCGTGATGGTGCGGTTCCCCGGTGAGAACCACGAGCTCTCCCGCTCGGGCCGCCCCTGGCATCGCGTCGAACGCCTCCAGCACATCGTCGGCTGGTTCGACAAGTGGCTGATGGGCAAGGACGCGGGCACTTACGAGTAGGCTTTGCGCCCACTCAGGCGGCGCGGGCTGAAGCCCGCGCCCTACAGATATTGAGGCCAACACTGGCGCTTGGCCCGCCAAAAGTCCAGAGCCCAAGCCGAGACTTAAGCCGACCCGAATGCAATGCGCGCGCGCTCGGCGTGCAGCTCGTGGAGCAGGCGCATGACGTTGTACGCCGTCAACTCCACCAACAGCTTGGTCGCGGTCTCGTGCTGCTCGTCGGTCAACTGCGGCTCCAGCTTCCGCATTGCCGCAACGAGCCGTTGCTCCTGGCTCGCCAGCTCCTGCTTCGTGACGATGCCGTCCGCGAGAGCGCTCGTGAACGAATCGAGTTTGCTGACCTGCTCCTGAATCAGCGGGAGCTCTGATTTCTCATCGAACCAGCTCGTACGAGCCACAGTTGCCTCCTTGGCGCGAATAATCCCGGGACCGGGGACCGGGGGGCCGGGGACCGGGAACCTGTCACAACTGTTCGACCATCTGCTTCAACGCTGTCAGGCGTGCCTGCAGCTTGCCGCGGCCGCCTTCCTCTTCGATCTTCGCAATCATCGCAGCGGGCAGGAACTGTCGATCGGTGCACTCGAGAACAGCGGCGGTCTCCTGCAGATCCCGCTCGAGGCCCTGGGTCGACGGCATGAACTGCGCGATCACCTCGGCAAGTGCTTCGCGCGTGATCCGATCGTGACCGCCGAGCAGTGACATGCGCCACGCGCGGCCGACCATGCCTTCGATGTCTGCGCCCGAGAGATGGCCGCGCTGCGGGATCGGCGGGACGTCTTCGGCCGCGACGCGCGATCCGAGCTTCCTGGCCATGATCACGACCATCTGCCGGATCTCCGCTTCGTCGGTCGGATAGAACAGCGGAATGTGGACTTCGGCACGTCCCTGACGCTTCAGGTCGATCGGGAGCAAATCGGGGCGTGCGGTCAGCAGCATCCAGATAATCTGTCCGCGATAGCGCGTGTCGCCCATCTGCGATGCAATCATGCCGAACACACGGCTCGACGTTCCGGAATCGCCTTCCGATTCCCGGCTGCCGAGCGCCGCATCCGCTTCGTCGACAACGACAACGACGGGTCCCATCGCGCGAAGAACGGCGAGCACGCGCTCGAGATTGCCTTCCGTTTCGCCGACGTACTTCGATCGAAAGTTCTTCAGCACGACACACGGGACGCCAATCTCGCCGCTGACGCACTGCGCGAGAAAGGATTTACCTGTTCCGACCGGACCACAGAGCAGATATCCCATGGGCAGCGTGTCGAGTGCACCCCGCTTGAGGAGTCGGGCATCCTCGCGCATCCGCGCTTTCGCCGCCTCGTGTCCGACGACGGTGTCGAGCGTCCATTTCGGCTCGATGAACTCGAGCAGGCCGCGGCACTGCCGTTCCAGCAGTCGTTTCTTCAGCGAACGAAAGACCGTCGCATCGAGACGTCGACCCGTCTCTCGCGCCGATTGAATGAGCACGTTCAGATCCGTGACCGAGATCCCGGCCGTCAGCTTGGCGAGCTCGGCGGCATCGTAGTCGGCGATCGATGCGATCGTCGGGCCCGCGGTCGTTTCAACGAACGTTTTCCGCTCACCTTCGTCAGGGAGCGGCACTTCGATCGTCGCGACGTGGGGATTCCCGGTCAGGCGATCGCTCAGGTCCGCGAGCCGCTCATCGATCAGCACGAAGGCCATGTTCAGGCGCTTGACGTGCGGGCTCATCGCCCAATTCAGCATCGTCACCAGCTGTGACGACGTCTGCAGGTTCAGTCGTCCCGGCTCGCCGGTCGGAAAGAGATACGACGCCTGATCCAGGATCACCGCAACACTCAAGCGATCCTCGTCGCTCGCCATGATGTTGTTGCGAACGAATCGATCGAGCACGGCGAATGTGGTCGCCGGATCCTTCGGGAGCGTGCTCAGGTCGCCGACCCTACGGTTGGCCAGCGCCACCATGTCCTTCAGTCGCGATTCGTTGCGCCCTGCGAACGCGCGCAGCCCGCGCCCGAGATCGAAGTGCAGCACGAGCGCCCAGCGGCCGAAGAGCTGTTCGGCGAGAAATTCAACAAGCACGCCGTATCGGCTGCCCTGGGCGTCCATGCGGAAAAGGTCGAACGTGTTGCCGTGCAGCACGAAGGCTGCCGTGGTGCCGGAGAAATACAAGTCCGCGAGCTGATGCGCCCATGCCGGCACCCACTGCGGAAAGTCTGCGGGCCTCCGGTGCATGTCGGCTGGCGTCGTGGCGGGCGCCTGCTCCGAACCCTGTCGAGGGGCCTGCCCCGAGTCTTGTCGAGCGGCCTGCGCCGCGCTTTGTTGAGGGGCCGGCTCCGAGCTTTGTCGAGAAACGTCAGGCGTCATTCCGGAGCACCTCGCGCAAATCGGTCTCGAGAATGGGCGGCGGCTCTTCGAGCTGGTCGGCCAGGCCGGTCAGGTGCTGCAGCTCGCTGACCGCCTTCTCGGTCTGGCGCATGCTCTCGGCCGCCGAGTCCACCTGGCTGCTCAGGAAGTCCGGATCCTGCCGATTGACTGCCATCTCCGCCAGCGTCTGAATCTTCGCTTCGATGCGATCGAGCTCGATGGAGACGAAGTCCGCGTTCTTCTTCGCGCGCGTGAAGTTGTCGAGGCGCAGCTCACCCATCGCGATGCTGTCCTGCAGCGATCGAACGACGCGTTCGTCGCCGCCGGTCTGTGCGGTAGCGAAGTTCTTTCGGAGCTCTTCGAGACGCGTCGTGATTTCCTTCTCGTTCATCGTCTGCAGAAACCGATCGAGCGCCGCCTTCGACAACAGCAGCCGCAGAAAGAGCCAGAGCAGCCGATCGAGTCCTGGCGTCCGGACCTCCTCGGCAGGATTCGAGCGATCGCCGGCGTCGCCGCGCACGCCTGCGGCAATCGTGCGCATCTCGACGCATCGCGTGTGGAGCCGCTCGAACCGGCGCCGCGCCTCCTGCGGCATGCCGGCGAGCATCTCTGACAGCGACTGCGCCGGAACAGCCGGCGCGGCCGCATCAGACTTCATACCGCCTTGCCGCGACCGGACCTTCACGTCGATCGCCGCGCGAAATCGCGGAAACGAGATGAGACCGGCAAGGTAGGTCAGCTCACCGGCGGCGACGAGTGGAAGGAGGACCGGTGCGAGCGGCGTCAGCGCCGCTGCTGCCAGGCCGCCGCCAAAGAAGAGAAGGTTCCAGCGGAAAAGAAACGCTTCGCGCAGGTAATCCTTCAGCTCCGCGCCCTGGGGCGCCTGTCGTGGCGGTGTTTCAGCCATTCGTCGCAACTACCACCCTGTCCCTGTCCGTTCTCCCTTGTGCCTTTTTTTCCCTTGTGCCCTGTCACTCTTCCCTTGTCCCTTTTCCGTTTGTCAGTCGCCTGCGCGGGTCGACGTCTCCAGCTTGTCGATGATGTCGCGAATCTCGAACACAATCTCCATGAACGCCGGGTCACGCTGCATCTCTTTCGGCGGCTTGTCGGGCCCCGGCACTTTCATCTCGCGAAGAATCGTACCCGGAGATGACGAGAAAATGTAGACGCGGTCTCCGAGGTACACCGCCTCTTCGATCGAGTGGGTCACGAAGAACACGGTCGCCTCCGCTTCGCGCCAGAGCTCGACGAGCAGCGCCTGCATGTGCAGCCGCGTCGTCGGATCGAGCGCGCCGAACGGCTCGTCCATCAGGATGATGCGTGGCGAAAGGATCAGCGTTCGCGCGATCGCGACGCGTTGCCGCATGCCGCCTGACAACTGACTCGGGTATTTCTGGGCATCCCGCTTGACGTCGAGCCCCACCTTCGCGACCCACTCGCGCGCGAGCGCGCGCCGGTCGCGCGCCTTAATCCCCCGACATTCGAGACCGAACGCCACGTTGTCCTCGACCGTCCGGTTGTCGAAGGAAGTGTAGTCCTGGAACACCATGCTGCGATCCGATCCGGGATCGCCCACCGGAAGCCCGCCCACCAGCACGTTCCCCTCAGTCGCCGGATGGTGCGGTCTCAGCCCGGCAATCAATCGGAGCACGGTGGACTTGCCGCACCCTGACGGTCCGAGGATCGCGACGAACTCCCCCTTGGCGACGAGATCCGGCACGCAAAACGTCACGTCGCGAATGACGGTCAGGTCGCCAAACTTTTTCGTGACGTTGCGGAACTCGACGACCGGCGGGCGTGCCTCTCCTGTCGTCGATGCGGGATCCATGCTCATTCCTCGACTGTCCGGTGCGGGAAGAGCCCTCGCTGGAACCACAGCAACACCTGATCGATGCCGTAGGCCAGCAACCCGATGATGATGAGGATCAGAATGATGTGGTCCGACATACCGCGACGCTGGCTGCTCATCAGAAGGTACCCGAGACCATGGCCTGCATTGATCAACTCGGCCAGCATGATGTACCCGAACGCGAGGCCGAAAAGCTGACGGAGGCTGTTGTAGATGTCGGGCAGCGCCAGGGGCACGAGCACCTTGAAGACGATCTGCAACGACGAGGCGCCAAGCGTTTCTGCGGTTTCCACGTAGCGATCCGGTACGCCGACGATCGCCGCGACGACGCCCGAATACACGAAGGGCACGCACGCAATGAAGATGAACATCACCTTCTGCATCTCGTCGATCCCGAACCAGAGAATCGTCAGAGGGATCAGGGCAGCAATCGGCAGGTTGCGCCCGAAGAGCGCCAGCGGCGCGCCCGCTGCCTCGAACAGGCGCCACGAACCGGCGACGATACCGAGCGGGACTCCGACCAGGACGGCGAGGCCGAACCCAACCAGCACACGCCGCAACGTCGCCATGATGCTCGCGACCAGGGCCCGGTCGGTCCAAAGGGACTTGAGGCTGCGCGCGACTTCCATTGGGCTCGGAAGGATGACCGGGGAGATCAACCGATCCTCCGTCCCAAGCCCCGTGGTCGCGAGCCACCACAGAAGGAGGACGATGCCTATGGTCGCGATCCCGGCGAGCTGTCGAATCGGCCGCGCCGGCGTGATCCTGAGCTCGAGCAATCCGCCGAGCGCGCCCGCAATGCGCAGCCAGGCACCGACGCGTTTCATCCGACCGCCCGCCGAAGCAGTCACACCCTGTGGCGAGTCAGTCGTCATCTACTTCGCGCTGCTCGCCTCAGCCGGGTAGACCTTGATCTCGACGCGGCGATTCTTTGCGTTGTTCTCGGGATCGGACGTGTCGGCGGCCCTGTCCCACCCGAGACCGGCGGTCGAGAACTGGTTCGGCTGAAGCGTCGGGAACTTTCGCACGATCGCCTCCTTCACCGCGTTCGCACGATTGAGCGAGAGCTCCTGGACCAGGCTTTTCGGGATCTGATTCCGCATCGAGCCGTCGGTGTGCCCCTCGATCACGATGCGGGCGGCGCCGTACTGGCCCGCGAGCTTCCCAACTTCCTCGACGACGATGCCGACGGTTGGATCGTACAGCTCCTCGACTTCCTTGCCGTCGGGCGTGTTGCGTGTGACCTTCTTGTTGAGATCCCACGAGTTCGGGAAGAAGTGGATCACGACGGTCTTCGTCAGGATCTCTTCCTTCTCTCCCTGAACCGAGCCGGCAGTCGCGGGGGCGAACTGGATGTCGTACTCGTTCTTCTGGCTCGCGTACTTCGATTCACTGGCGAGCTTCTGCAGGACCGAGAAGTCCATGACCTGATCGAACGGCGTCTGCTGCGAGACCACGTTGATCTTCTTGTAGAGGAAGTACGCCGTGTTCCAGGTGCGCTCGAAGTTCGTCGGATTGTTCTGATTGAGGAAGAACTCGCGATTCTCCGCATAGTTCGTCGAGTGCGCGTCGCCGAGCATCCCAAGCGCATCGGCTTCCGGGATCGAGTAGCCGGTCGCCATCAACTTTGCGACTTTCTGCTTCGCGCCCTGCGACTTCAGATCCTGCATCGCATCGAAAATGCCGCGGACGATCCCCTCCATGATGTCGGGGTTGTCCTTTGCGAAGTCCGCGCGCGCGAACCACACGTCCGCGATCAGCTTGTTCGCGGTCGCGGTCGTGACGATCAGCCGGTTGCCCTTCACTTTCTCGAGGTTGTAGATGTCGGGCGCCCAGCTGACGCAGCCGGCGATGCGCTTGTCTGCGTTGAACGCCGCAGCCGCCTGGAACGCGTCCTGCGTGAACTTGAAGTCGATTTCGGCGGGCTGCACGCCCGCGTTGATCAGGGCGTTCAGCACGAAGTAGTGCGACGGCGAGTTCTGCGCGAGGACCACGGTTTTACCCCGCAGATCCGCCATGGTTTTGATGTTCTCGCGGACGACGATCCCATCGCCGCCGTTCGACCAGTCGACCTGCTGGTAGACGCGCGGCATCACGCGCGTGTCCTTGCGCAGCCCTTCGAGGAACAGCGGGATCATGTCGAGCGTGGCCCACCCAACATGGAGCGTGCCCGCCGCGTACGCATCGCGCATCGCGACCGGATCGTCAATGAGCACGAGCTCCACCTTGAAGTCCTTGCCGCCCGGTCCCTTCCACACCTTGCTGGCCTTGAAGCCGTTGTTGGCGTAGATGATCGGGCTCCACCCGGCCCACACGTTGATCGCGAACCGCACGGTGCGATCGGCCATCGCGGTGTAGCTCGAGATGCCCTTGACTTCCGGCAGGCGTGTCGACGGGACGAAGTTGTATTCCTTCACCGTCGTGATACCCGAGCTGTCGGGCGCTTCGGCGCCTTTCTGAAGCTGCTTCAGCTCGTCACTGGAGATCTGCCCCTGCTTCTGCGGCCCGATGGCGCCGTACCGCCACAGCGCGAGGCCGACGAGTCCGAGAACGACGATCAGGACGGCAACGTAGAACGCAGGTTTGGGCTGTCCATTCGCCATGATGTGTGCGCACTCCTGTTGGAGCGTCGGCGGTCACCGGCTGGCACACGATGCCCGCCGCCGGCCAACCTTGTTGGTGGCTCGCGGTCCGTTCTCCGGGATCTCAACTCGTTTGTTTCTCGACGGCTTTCTCGGTGGCCGGCCCCAGATCCTTGGTGGTCTGCGCGACGGGCGTCGTTTCTGGCGACTTGAGACCGAGCTCGACTTCGAAGTTCGTAAGGGCGTCCTCGGCCAACTGGGCGCGCATTCGATCTTCGGCCTCGATGTCCGCAATGCCCTGACGCGAGAGATCGGCAGCCACGCGGACCCTGCCGCGGTTCTGATCGATCTTCTGCTGGATGATGCTCTCGATCTCGCCGAAATCCGTGGTGAGGTTGACGTTGAACGTCTCCGAGAGCTTCGCGATTTCCGCTTCCGCGGCGCTCATCTTGAGCTCGGCGTCGTACTTCTGGATCTTGTCGCGCAGCTCAATCAGCTTTTCGTTCGCGTGCTGGATCTTCTTGAGACTGTTTCCGTAGGCGGTCTCGTGCAGCTGGAGCTGCTGGTCGTTGGCCGCGAGCTCCTCTTTCGCCTTCTGCAGCTCGAGCGCAAATTTTGCGGCGGTCGTCCGATCGCCCGCCTTCAAGTACGCCTTGGTTTCCGCCTCGAGCTTCTGCGCGTGGGATTTGTTCGCGGCAACCTGGCGGCTGACTCGCTCGACGAGACCGCGGTATTGCTCCAGACCTCCGCGTCCTTCCTTGAGCTCGGCGACGGAGCGGTCGTACTCGTACTTCATCTGCGCGATCGGATCCGCCTCCCAGAACAGGTTGGCGACCTTGTTCAGCTGCGCCATGAACGCCGACCAGAACTTGTGGAAGATCACTTCAATCTCCTTGACGTGGTTACTTCTTGACGGGTTCCCGGCCCTCGCCGGCGTCGATCGCCTCGGCGAGGATCTTGCCCTGGTAGATGCCGTCGAGCGCCGTCCGGAGCTCGTTGCCCGTTCCAGCGCTCACGACGTCGCCACCGACCTCCTTCAGAAACGCAAACTTGGCGGGGCTCGTGTCGAACGCGACGAAGTAGATCTGAACGGCCCCCTCGCTCTTGCGGAAGATCGTCCGCGCGACGCTTTCAGGATCGCGGCCGCGCGTGTTCTCGCCATCCGTGACGACAAGAAGATACTTCCGGAACACGCCGGCGCGATAGAGCGCCGGACGCGCTTCGCGCATCGCGTCCCCGATTGCGGTCCCGCCTCCTGGCGAAGGCAATTCCTGCAGCATGTGCCGGATCGACTCGCGATTGTACGGCGCGATCGGATGCAGGAGGCGGACGTCGCTCGCGAAGCTGTAAATACCGATCTTGATCGGAAACTCGGGCCGCTTCGCGATGAAGGCGTCGGTCGCGTCGAGCATGCGCTCGAGCGCTTCGCGCGCGACGATGTATTTCGGACGACCGTCGCCGGGCGCCGACTCGCGCATGGATCCCGAGGTATCGACGAGGATCGCGAGCGCGGCGCCGAGGCCTTCTTCGACTTCAGCCTGGTAGGGTGCGTCCGCCGGCTCGGAGCTCGGCTGGCTCGTGCGCCGTTCCGAGCGCTGAGGCCCCTGGCAGCCCGCTGTCACGCTGACGGCAATCGCCAGCATAGGCACCAGAAGCGCCCCGGATCTGCCGGATGTGGGCATGAATTCCGTGTGCCGTCGCGAGAATCTGCTGAATCCCGGCGGCGACAAGAGGCAGTCTAGCGTCGAGCGTGGGAGTGAATCAAGGACGGGGCGGCAAACGGCGGTCGCGCGTCGGTGAGCTTCGCCCGGGGCCGGTAGCTGCTGCTCAGGAAATAGCGCCGGTAGTTCGGTAGCTCGGTAGCCCGGAAGCCAACGGGCATTTTGCTCCGGCGTAGCCAGGGAAGTATTCTCAACGGATACGCGTCAGGCTTGAAGCCCAACGCGGCCACAGGAATCCGTACGACTCGAGCGACAGGCACTGTCGACATACCGGGGCTTTGGAACGACTGGTTCAATCAACGATTTGCGGAGGAACGAGATGGAACGCAAGAAAGCGAACGACTTCGATCAGGAGCTGTTGAACCTGTTCGACCAGTACGTGCATGGCGCGATTGACCGTCGTGGATTCCTGGATCGCGCGGGCAAATTTGCCGTCGGCGGACTGACGGCAGCGGCGCTGCTCGACATGCTGAGTCCGAAGTTTGCCGAGGCCCAGCAGGTCCCGAAGGACGACAAGCGGCTGAAAACGGAGTACGTCGACTATCCGAGCCCGAAGGGATCGGACAAGACGCGCGGATACCTGGCGCGGCCGGCGAACGCCACCGGGAAGCTGCCGGGCATCCTCGTGATCCACGAAAACCGGGGACTGAATCCGCACATCGAGGACGTCGCGCGGCGCCTCGCGCTCGACCACTTCGTGACGTTCGCACCCGACGCGCTAACGCCGCTCGGCGGCTACCCGGGCGACGAGGACAAGGCTCGCGAGCTCTTCCAGAAGCTGGATCAGACGAAGACGAGAGAGGATTTCGTGGCGGCTGCAGCCTACTTGAAGACGCGGCCCGACTGCACCGGAAAGATCGGCGCCGTCGGCTTCTGCTATGGCGGCGGCATCGTCAACATGCTGGCGACGCGGCTGCCGGATCTCGCGGCCGCGGTCCCGTTCTACGGGGGCCAGCCACCGGCCGAGGAGGTGGCGAAGATCAAGGCACCGCTGCTCATCCATTACGCCGAGAACGACGAGCGCATCAACGCGGGCTGGCCTGCGTACGAGGCCGCCCTGAAGGCGAACAACGTCAAGTATGAGATGTTCAAGTATCCCGGCACGCAGCACGGGTTCAACAACGATACGACGCCGCGCTACGACGAGAAGGCCGCGAAACTCGCCTGGCAGCGGACCGTTGACTTCTTCAAGAAAAACCTCGCATGAGCGTGCTCGAACGCCTTGTGCAGGACGTACGCTACGGCGCACGTCTGCTGTACGGCAACCCGACGTTCGCCATCATCGCGATTCTGACGCTCGCGCTCGGCACCGGCGCGAACACGGCGATCTTCCAGCTCGTGGACGCCGTGCGGATGCGGACGCTCCCGGTGCGCGATCCGCAGCAGCTGTTCGAGATCCAAATCGACAGCGGCGATCACGGACGGACCGGCGCTTTCACGAGCAGGCGCCCCATGCTCACGAACGCGTTGTGGGAGCGCGTCAGGGATCAGCAGCAGGCGTTTTCTTCAGTGATGGCCTGGAGCTCGACCTGGTTCGATCTCGCGCAGGGAGGCGAGGTCAGACGCGCCGAAGGAATGCTGGTGAGCGGCAGCTTCTTCGAGACGCTTGGCGTGCGCGCCGCCCGCGGCCGCGTGCTGGCGGCCGCGGACGACACCCGCGGCTGCGCGAACCCTGCAGCCGTCATCAGCGACGCCTTCTGGCATCGCGAGTATGGCGGCGATCCCGGCGCGATCGGACGGACCATCCTTCTCGACGGTCACCGCTTCGACATCGTGGGCATCACGGACAGCCGGTTCTTTGGCGTCGACGTCGGACGATCGTTCGACGTGGCGGTGCCCTTGTGTGCCGAGCCGATTTTCCGGGGGGCCCAGAGCAGACTCGATCAGCGGGATGGATGGTTCCTGGCTGCAATCGGCCGACTCAAGTCCGATTGGACGATCGATCGGACGAACGCCCACCTGAAGGCCATTTCGGCGGCGATCTTCAAGGACACGCTCCCGAATCGCTACGGCGCCGGCGATGTGAAGGCGTACCTCGGATTCTCGTTCAAGACGGCGGAGGCCGCGAGCGGCGTGTCGTCGTTACGCCGGGAGTACTCGACGCCGCTGTGGATCCTCCTCGGCGTGACGGGACTTGTCCTGCTCGTCACCTGCGCCAATCTCGCGAACCTGATGCTCGCACGGGCAACCGCACGCGAGCGTGAAATCAGCGTCCGCGTGGCGCTTGGTGCGTCGCGACTGCAGATCGTCCGGCAGATGCTGTTCGAGAGCCTCCTGCTCGCTGCGCTTGGCGCGTCGGCGGGACTGTTGCTCGCCGGGTGGCTCAGCGATTTCCTCGTCGCATTTCTCTCGACGGAGCGTAATCCCTTGTTTCTCGATCTCGGGTTCGACTGGCGGATTTTTGCGTTCACGGCCGCAATCGCAGCTGCCGCCTGCCTCCTCTTCGGCCTGGCGCCCGCGATTCGCGCGAGCGGAACTGCTCCCGTCGGCACGACCCTCGGCACGCGCGGATCCAGCGATGCGCGCGAGCGCACGCTGCTTCGCAAGACGCTCGTCGTCATCCAGGTCGCGGTGTCGCTCGTGCTGCTCGTCGGCGCGCTGCTGTTCGGCCGCAGCCTCAAAAACCTGATCACGATCGATCCTGGTTTTCGACAGCAGGGCATCCTCGTCGCCAGCCTGGATTTCCGGCGCGCCAACGTTCCCGCCGAGAACCGGCGACCGCTGTACAACTCGATTGTCGATCGCCTGAACGCGATCCCAGGCGTCGAGAGCGCTGCTGAAGTGTTCATTGCCCCCATGAGCGGCAGCGGATGGAACAACCGGGTCCACACCGACGGCAAATCGGAAGCGCCGCTCGTGAATTTCAACGCGGTCGGACCCGGATATTTCCGGACGCTCGGGACACGATTCGTCGCCGGACGCGACTTCACGTCCCGCGATGCCGTCGGCTCGGCGCCTGTCGCGATCGTCAACGAGCTCTTCGCGAAGAAGGTCTTCGCCGGCGCGAATCCTCTCGGCCGGACGTTTCACGTCGAAGACAGGCCCGGCGCCGATCCCAGCCCTCGATATCAAATCATCGGCGTCGTCGCCGACACCAACTATCGCACGCTGCGTGAGGAGCTGCCGCCCATCGCCTACGTGGCCGCAACCCAGGAACGCGATCTCGATCCGTCGCTCGATGTCGTGTTGCACTCCACAATCGGCATGGCCGGGGTGACACCGGCGGTCACGCAAACCGTTCGCGATCTGAATCCGGCAATCTCGGTGCAGTTCGTGACGATGGAGAGGCTCGTCAGAAGCACGCTGACGAGCGAGCGTCTCATGGCGGCGCTGTCTGGATTCTTCGGAGGACTCGCCGTGCTCATCGCAACGGTCGGGCTCTACGGCGTGATGTCCTACATGGTGGTACGTCGGCGCGTGGAGATTGGCATCCGCATGGCTCTCGGCGCCGACCGCGGCGCGGTCGTTCGCATGGTCGTGGGCGACGCGGCTCGTCTCCTCGCGATTGGCGTTGGCGCCGGAGTCCTGCTCGCGATTTTCGCGGCGCGGAGCGCAAGCGCACTGCTCTTCGGCCTGAAGCCGTGGGATCCGCTGACCCTTGCTGCGGCTGCAGGTGCGCTTGGCGCCGTCGCATTGATCGCAAGCTGGCTGCCGGCCCACCGGGCCTCGCGACTCGCGCCAACGGTGGCGCTGCGGGAGGAGTAAACGCAGCGCGCTAACGGCGCTTTTCTGTCGCCGTCCTGGCGACCAATGCCGCCAACGCTTCGTCTCGCGTTCCACGTCCGTCGAGATATGGCTTCCAGATCTCGACGAGGGCCGCTTTGAACGATCCCATCCCGCGTTGCCAGACGCCTGCAACGTCGGCGTACGGCACATAGCCAGGATCGATGCGTCGCACTGCTTCGCCGGCTGTGAAGAAGATCAGTGCGTGCGAAAGCCCGTTCGGCACTTCTTTACCCAGCTTGCCCGCCTCCCCGAGCAGTGCCGCGGCCATCCGCTCGTCCCACTGATGCATGGCCTCGTGGAACACGGTCTCCAGGCCGGCGAGATCTTTGTCGATCGGATCGAGGCTCGAGACCACGAGGAGCCTGGCGCGTGTCGAGTACGCGCCCGCCCAGTTCGCGTAGCTCGAGAGGTGCACCGGATAGCCGTCGCCCGGCCACTGCATGCCGTAGGCTTTCGTGAGGAACCCGAGAATCGCAAGGCCGTGTCGATCCAGCAGACGCTGGATCGACGAGTGCCACTCGCGATTGGCGGCACGATGCGCCGGCCACCAGGCTTTTCGATACACGGGCGCCGCACGTTCCAGAATTGTGACCGTTGCCGCATCGATCGCCGTGCCGCTCAGCGTGGGCGCGTCGTCGACGTCGGCGAGCGCGCGGGCGACGGAGGACAGCGATTCATCAAAGACTGCATCTTTCCTGCTCAATCCCGTGGCGTACGCCGTAACGCCTTGACGCCAGAGCGCCCGTTCCTCGTCCGTCAGCACCGCGAGACCGCGTTCCGCATCGGCCGGAGCGCCGGCCACTGCCGGACGTGACGCATCGCTCGTCTTCGCCTCCGCCCGTCCGAGCACGTAGAGAAAATGATGGAGATTCAACCAGAATTCGTCGGTCTCGAACTGGAAGCTGCCGGTCGATGCACGTCCCTGGGTGGCGTCGCCACCAGCAGCATGCTGAAGAACGCATCCTGAATGGCAGATGGTAAATGGGAAATGCGAAAAACCTGGGCATTTTGCCATCTCCCAATTGCCATTTCCGATCAGGCCGGCTTTTTTCAGCGGCCTGGTAGGCGGTGTCGCGACGAGAAGCGTGACGACGAGAGTCGTGATCATCGTCACTAGTGACGTCCGAAATACGTGCGCGGTTGGCGGCGCTTCGGTCGTTTTAGCCCCTGCGAAGCTCAGGCGCACAAAAGGTTGTCTTCGGGCCGTCGACATCATCGATAATCGCGTCCGTGCGCCCGGCTGAAAACGTTTTCAGCGCTGCGTGAACCGGACCTGTCTGGAGGAAGCCCATGTCGAATCCTGTGCTTGCACGGACCCTCGTGGTAATCGCCGCGGGACTCGTCGGCCTCCTGCTTCCTGCCGAAGCAACCGCGCAGGTGCAGAGCGGCCGCATCGTGGGAAGCGTCAAAGACCCGTCCAAGGCCGTGGTGCCCAATGCGACTGTCGTGGTGACCGACGTCGCCACGGACGTCTCCGTGACGGTGGTGACGAACGAGCGCGGCGACTACGTCGTGACGCCGCTCAACCCCGGTGTGTATCGTGTGACGATCTCCAGCCCCGGCTTTCAAAGCAGCGTCGTCAACACGGTGGAGGTGCAGGTCGGACAATCGGCTCGGGTCGATGTCGCGTTGTCGCTTGGCGCGCTGACCGAGCGGACCGAAGTCGTCTCGAGCACGCCGCTCCTCGATACGGAATCCGGCACGCTGGGCCACGTCGTCACGAACACGCAGATCGTGAACCTGCCGCTGAACGGCCGCAGCTTCTACGAGCTGGCCCGCCTGACGCCGGGGGCGGCGCTGCTGCCCGGCGGCGGCAATCTGTTGCGCATCCGCGCGAACTACATCTCCGGGACGGCCATCAGCGGCGTGAGCGGCAGGCAGACGACCTTCCTCCTCGATGGCGCCGACGTTACCGACCATCACCAGGGAGGATCGCTCATCCAGACGTCCGTCGACGCGCTGCAGGAGTTCAGGGTCCAGCAGAGCGCCTACTCCGCGGAGTTCAGTCAGGCCGGCGGCATGCTGAACGCCACCACGAAGTCGGGTTCGAATCAGTTCCGTGGCGGGGCGTTCGAATTCCTTCGCGACGACGCGTTCGATGCGCGGAACTTCTTCGCGCGGGAGACCGAGAAGCTGAACCGGCATCAGTTCGGCGGCACGCTCGGCGGGCCCGTCGTTCACGGCCATACCTTCTTTTTCGGAAGCTACGAAGGTATGCGAGAGCGTCAGGGGCTCGTGTTCAGCAACATCGTCCCGAGCGCCGCGATGAAGGCTGGCGACTTCAGCGGGATCGCGAACCGCATCTACGACCCGACCACACGGCAGCCGTTCGCGAACAACGTGATCCCTTCCGAACGCCTTTCGAAGCAAGCGTTGTACTTCGCACGCTTCATCCCCGATCCGAACACGTCGAACGGCGCCTTCGCGTGGGCTCCAGTCCGTCGGCTCGACATGGATCAAGTGACGGTCCGTGTCGATCAGACGCTCAACGACCGGCACCGGATCTTCGGCCGGTACAGCTTTCACGACCAGCGCATGGACGATCCGAACGCATTCCCTGCGTTGGAGAGCGCCCCGTTGAGCACGCGCGGCCAGAACGTCGTCCTCAGCATCGCGAACACGCTTTCGCCGACCCTCCTCCACGAAGCGCGCTTCAACTACGTCCCGCTGACTGTGAACCTCGAGGCATACCTTCAGGGAACGAACTTCTACACCGACTCCGGAATTACGGGCTTCGAGGAGACAGCGCGTCCCGGAGTCGTGGGATCGTTCCCGGACTTCAGCTGGAGCGGCTACACGGCCATGAACGGCTCCGCATTCGATCAACGCCCGAAAACACAGGATCTGAAGACCTACGAATTCAGCGACAACGTGACGTGGATCAAGCCCCGGCACATCCTGAAGTTCGGAGGCAAGGTGCGACGCTGGGTTCCGCTCTTCACCGATAGCAAGCAGTACCAGGGTCAGTGGAGCTTCAACGCGTCGATTACGCAGAACCCGGCGAGCCCCGCAGGAACCGGCGATGCCTTCGCGGATTTCATGCTCGGCTACCCGCGTCAGGTCACGCGCGCGTTTCCGGCCGACACGTTCGGCGGCCACGCGAGCTACTGGCACGTCTACGCACAGGACGATCTGCGAGTGAGCAATCGACTCACGCTCAACCTCGGGTTGCGATACGAGTACTCACCATGGCTGTCCGGATATCGCGGCCAGCTCGGCACCTTCGATCCCGCATCGTCGCGGCCGATCATCATCGCAAGTGACGGAGATCAGATTGATCTCGCGTCACAGTTCGCCGGACCGACGGCATACGCGCTGTTCCAGAACCTGATCCAGACGAGCAGTCAGGCCGGCCTGCCGCTCTCGATCACGGCGGCCGACAAGAAACAGCTTGCGCCGCGAATCGGCTTCGCGTGGCGGCCGTTCGGAGAAGCGACCGTCGTCCGCGGTGGATACGGCATCTTCTACGAGCAAGAAGGCTCGGCCAACCGCGTCAACAACAACATGGTGCCGTTCCGCCTCGATCAGATGTCGTTCAACGATCAATCGCCGCCGGTCCGGACGATGGCCGATTTCTTTCTCGGGACGAAGCTGACGACGTCGGCGGCGCCAACGATCGGGGCGAGCGCCGTTCAGCAGGACATGGGCCGCGACCATCATTTCAGTCTCGGCGTGCAACAGCAGATCGCAGCCTTTACGGTCATCGAGGTCAACTACGTCGGTAACCTCGGACGGAGCCTCGATGGCATGACGAACATCAACATACCAGAGCCGGGCTCGGGAGCGATTCAGGCGAGGCGGCCGTATCCACAGTTCGGCAACATTTCATATTTCGACGACAACATGACGACGAGTTATCACTCGCTGCAGACGTCGATCGAGCAGCGGAGCCACAACGGCCTCTGGTATCTCGCGTCGTACACGTTCTCGAAGAGCATCACCATCCAGAACACGACGGCCGTCGGCGGCAACACGGGCCGCGAGAGGGCACTCTCGGGCTTCGACATCCCCCACAACATCGCGTTCAGCGTGGGATACGAGCTCCCCTTCGGTCATTCGAAGCCCTTCCTCGGCGACGCAAGTGGAGCGGTCGACGCAATCCTTGGGGGATGGCAGGTGCAGGGCATTTACGTCTGGCGCAGCGGGCGCCCGTTCACGCCGACAATCTCTGCTGATCGCGCCAATACAGGCGTCGGCGGTCAGCGGCCGAATCGAACCGGCACCGGCACGCTCGAGGATCCGACGGTCGACCGCTGGTTCGATACCACGGCTTTCACGCTGCCGGCGCAGTTCACGTACGGCAATTCGGGCGGCAACATCCTGCGGGAGGACAGTTACAAGACGCTCGACGTCTCGCTGTTCAAGCAATTCAATCTGGGCGCCGAACACCACCTGCAGTTCCGAGTCGAAGCATTCAACGTGACGAACACACCCAGCTTCAACGCACCCGCAACCGCAATCGACACAGCGTCCGGCGGCCGCGTGACGAGCACGTCAGGACCGCCGCGGCAGATGCAGTTCGCGTTGAAGTATGACTTCTGACGGGTTCCAGGTTCACAGGTTCAAGGTTCCAGGAAGGTTCCTCGTTCCACTCTTTCAGCGGCCTGGCACCTCGAACGTCCCTGGAACCTGGAACCTGGAACCTGGAACCTGTGAACCTGGAACCTGTCGTGCTTCAGCGACATTCGAAGCTTTCGGCGTTCAACGGATCGCCGGTCCGTTTGTATCTCGGAAGCTGTGGATACGGGCACAGCGGGCGTGAGAGTTGACTGTTCGATTTCGTCGCGATGATAGACGCCGGCGGTCTGTCCTTCTCGACCCACTCCTCGAGCGCGCTGAGCGCGTCGAACCGATCCGGGCCTGGGCCGCCGCCACAGTGGAGGACGCCTGGCACGAGGAACAAACGAACGGCATCTCGCGCAGCAGGTACTCGCTCGCGCACCGCGTCGAAGTACGCGATTGTCGAGAGCGGACTCGGCCCAGGATCGTTGAAGCCATGCCAGAGCAGCAGCTTTCCCCCTCGAGCAACGAACGCCTTGAGGTCGGGATTCTGTTGATGCACGTGTTCCGCGGCCAGCCCGCCATCAAGCGCCGCCATGTCGCGATCGGGATCGAATTGCATGAAGTCGTAGGCCGCATCGCTCTTGACAACGTGACCCATGAATCGCGCGCCGAGCAGCGCATTCAACCCGCGCGGCATGTCCGGCGTGCCAATCATCCGTGTCACCCAGTCGCTCTCCCCGCCGCGCATCAGCGGCATTGCAGCAAACCGTCCGTCTCGTGTCTTCACACCCGCGTAGACGCGCCTCACCGTCTCGACCTGCGCTGGCGTCAGACATGAAGAGGACGACGAGCCGTTCTTGCACTCGAGCTCGCCCGGATCCCACGTGCACGCGCGCGGATCGGTGAGGATTCCGTCGGCGACGCCGTCGTTCGCGTCGCACGCCGCGAGCACCGCCTTCTGAATGAGCGGAACGTGTGCGGCCAGCAGGTTGCTCTCCGGCTTCGCGTGGAACGCCTGGACGCGCAGCATGGCGCTCGAATAGACCACCGGCGAGTGGACCGGTGCGCCGGCAATGACGCCGTCATAGTCGTCCGGGTAGCGCTGGACCTCTGCGAGGCCCTGCCGCCCTCCCGTCGAGCATCCCTGCCAGTAGGCACGCTCTACGCGCCGGCCGTAATAGCGTGCGACGACATCCTTGCCCACCGTCGTGGCGAAATGCGTCGCGCGATGACCGAAATCGATGATCGCGTCGGTATTCGGCTGTCCGGGAGCAGCGATTGCAAACGACCAGTCAGTGCCGCTCGTCCCCGAGTGGCCGAGATCGTTTTGAATGACCGCATAGCCGCGCGACAGACCTGTCGCAACGTCCGTCGTGTGGATGTTCACGTTCCCGGCGGCGCCGCCGCCACCGAGGCCGAGGATTCGCCCGTTCCACCGCACGGGCAGCCGGTATGTCGCACCAATGTGCGAGCGCTCGGCTGGCGAAATCGACACCTCGATTTCGCAGAATGGCGGCATGCCGTTCGCCGCATCAGCCGGCGCCATCCTAGTGGATTCGATGGTCGCTCCCGGAAAACCGCGGCCGGCAGCGATGTTCACGCACGAGTCCTGCCCCGTCGCTGCGGGCGTGGTGAGCATCGCCACGGCTGCCGACAACGAGCGCGCGAGTGTCCGTCCGTTTCGAAAGCGGTGCATGATAGTTCCATCTTCGAGCCTGCCCGCGTGTTGGATGGGCAGGATCGCAGCCATTATGACGACAACGACAGGCCTAATCCATGACGGGAACGTAGCTGGTGTACGTGCTGGAGCACACGTCCAGATGACCCTGACGCGGGTTGTTGCAACAGCCGTCGTGCTGTCGTGCATGACGGGGAGCCTGCATGCGTCACCGCAGGAATCGGCGGCTCCGACGCCGGTGCGCGAGGACGCGCGAGCGCAATTCCCTTCCTTCCTCGTCGATTCGTACTTCAGCGTGAGTCTCGGGTACATCGGGTACGACTTCTCGGAGCAGCAACTCGGGCCGGGGTTCCACGCGGACTCGATCGCCATTCCACATGTCGCGGCACGAATCGCGCTCTTCGGCCACCAGTTCAATGAACATCTGTCAGCGCAGTTCACCTACATGCGGCCCGTCAATTACGTCGCCTACCGTGACGTCAACGGCGACAGGAGTGCGCACCACGTCTGGATGCATTTCGGTGGATTGAGCCTGACATCCCGAGTGCCCCTGACCGGACGCGTATCGGTCTACGGTGAAGGAGGGCTCGGCATCACCAGCCGCCATGGATTCGCGACCGACGGCAAGGTCGCCGTTCCGAGCGCAACCTACGCATCCGTTCTTCTCGGCGCAGGTCTGGAGTATCGCGTCAATCGCGCCTGGGACCTGACGTCCGGCGTCACGTATCTTCCGGGACAGTCGAGCAATGATCAGGGACACACGTTCGTCACGACCGGTGGCTTTCGGTACACCATGCGTCAGCTGTCCGCGGACCGCGTCGAAGCCACCCGTCGCAGCGGTTTCGTTTTCCCCGTGAATCTCCTGCAGGTTGAGTACTCGACCGGCGTCGGCTACGGCATCAACACGTTCGTGTCACGGCGCGTGCCGATCTTCTGGGGTGGGAACGTGAAGGTCGATCGCGGGGTGGCTGTGCATTACGAACGCAACGTGTTCCACACGAAGAAGGTCTTCGCGCTCGACTTCGGAGCGAGCACGTCGGTTTGGCGAAGCCAGAGCGACCGGGTGAAATTCTTCACGCTGTCCGCCTATCCTCTGCTGCGCTTTACCCTGGTGCGAACGAAACCCGCGGATTTCTACCTCTGCTACTCCCTTGCGGGCCCAACCTACATCTCTCAATCCATCATCGATGGTCTGGATACGGGCAGACACTTCACGTTTCAGGACTTCATGGGGATGGGCGTGTTCGTCGGAAAACGCCGGAACGTCAGCGTCGGCGTGAAGATCAACCACTACTCGAACGGTAATGTCTTCACGAACAACGCCGGCGTGAAGATTCCGTTGACGTTCGGCCTCGGGTACATGTTCTGATCGCAAATCGATCAGCAAAGGCCCCGCTCGACCGCTTCGCAGATGGAATTGATCCCGATTCCCTCGTTTGCCTGATTCGCTGGCCTCCTTCCGAATGTCCCAAGGGGAGACCGACTCCCACGCGGAGCACCATGCCAGCGCCCAGCGGCTCGCCGGCAACGAACCCGGACGTCTTGGCACCGACATCGACAACAGCTGTCAGCGGCGTGGTGCCGAACCACAGTGACCGCAAGGACGGTGCTGACTAGGTGAGGATCTTCTTCACCACCTCGCCGTGCACATCCGTGAGTCGGAAGTCCCGCCCCTGGAACCGGTAGGTCAGCCTCGTGTGATCGATCCCGAGCACGTGCAGGATGGTGGCCTGCAGATCGTACACGGAGACCGGGTCGGACACGATGTTGTAGCTGAAGTCGTCCGTTTCTCCGACGACGAAGCCGCGCTTCGTGCCGCCGCCGGCAACCCACATGCAGAAGTTCCTTGGATGGTGGTCGCGGCCGTAGTTCACCTCGGTCAGCTTGCCCTGGCTGAACACGGTGCGCCCGAACTCGCCACCCCAGACGACGAGCGTGTCGTCGAGGAGGCCGCGTTGTTTCAGATCCGTCACGAGCGCGGCGGTCGGTTGATCGGTGCCCCTGCACTGCAGCGCGAGATCGCGCGGCAGATCTTTGTGCTGATCCCAGCCGCGGTGATAGAGCTGGATGAAGCGGACGTTGCGTTCGGCGAGGCGACGCGCGAGCAGGCAGTTCGCGGCATAGGTTCCCGGCTTGCGCGCGTCGGGTCCGTACATCTCGAACACCGAGTCCGGCTCTTTCGAGAGGTCCATCAACTCCGGCACCGACGTCTGCATCCGGTAGGCCATCTCGTACTGCGCGATTCGTGTCTCTATCTCTGGATCGCCGTACGCGTCGCGTCGCATCGCGTTCAGCGCGTGGACCGCGTCGAGCATCGCGCGCCGCGTGACCTTGCTGATGCCGGGAGGATCTTCCAGGAACAGCACCGGTGCGCTCCCTGCACGAAACCGCACGCCCTGATACGCCGACGGCAGGAAGCCGCTGCCCCACAAACGCGAAAACAGCGGCTGATCCGCATTGATTGCCTGCGCCTGAGACAGGAGCACGACGAACGCGGGGAGGTTCTGGTTGTCGCTGCCAAGGCCGTAACTGAGCCACGCGCCCATGCTCGGACGCCCCGGCTGCTGAAATCCGGTCTGGATGAACGTGATCGCCGGGTCATGGTTGATCGCGTCCGTGTTCATCGTCTTGATGACGGTGATGTCGTCGACGATCTTCGCCATGTGCGGCAGCAGCTCGCTGACCCACGTGCCCGATTCGCCCTGCTGTTTGAAGGAGAACAGCGATCGCGCCACCGGCAGCGACGACTGCCCCATCGTCTGGGCGACGCGCTGCCCCATGCGCACGGAATCGGGAATCTGGGTCCCTTGATACTTGGCGAGCGACGGTTTGTAGTCGAACGTCTCGAGCTGTGACGGTCCGCCCGACTGGTGCAGAAAGATGACCCGCTTCGCCTTCGGCGCGAAATGCGGAAGCCCCGCGAGCGCCCCGGTCTTCGGATCGCGCGTCTGGTCGGTCCCGAGCGTCGCCGCCAGCATGTTCTCGCCGAGCAGCGAACCCAAAGCCGCGATACCAATTCCCCGTGCGCTCACACCGAAGAGCTGACGGCGAGTGAGATGGAGGTCGAGTTCGCGTTGAATGGACATGATGAAACCCCGGCTTTGGGCTCTGGGCTCTTGGCGTACCTTTACTGCTTCGTAATCGTCTCGTCGAGATTCAAAATCACGCTCGCAACCGTCGTCCATGCGGCGAGCTCCACCGGATCCAATCGCCGATCGCGCGGAGACTCGCCCACGCTCAGAAGCTTGATCGCCGATTGTCGGTCCTTGCGGAACGACGACAACCGTCCGTCGAGCAGCGACCGCAATACTCCGATCTCCTTCCCCGTCGGCCGGCGCGCCGTCACGAGACGGAAGGCGTAGGTCAGACGGCTCTTCTCGTCCGAGCCGCCTTCGCTCATCGCGCGCTGCGCCAGCGCCCGCGCGGCTTCGACGTACGTCGGATCGTTCTGGAGCGCCAGTGCCTGAAGCGGAGTGTTCGTCTGCGCGCGGCGCGCAGTGCACTTCTCGCGGTCCGGCGCGTCGAACGTGGCGAGCGACGCCGGCGGAACCGTCCGCTTCCACAAGATGTACATGCCGCGCCGATACAGATCCGTCCCGTGACTCTGCTCGTAGCTCTGACCTGAGAAGCCCTCGCCGAACGCCATCTCCTCCCACAGCCCCTTTGGCTGATACGGAAGAACGCTCGGCCCTCCAATCCGGTCGTTGAGCAACCCGCTCGCCGCAAGGGCCGTGTCGCGAATCATCTCCGCCGGCAGCCGCACGCGCGGGCCGCGCGCCAGCAGACGGTTCTCCGGATCCTTCTCGTGCAAGCCAGCCGTCACCCTGGACGACTGGCGGTAGGTCGCTGATGTCACGATCAGCCGTTGCACCTCGCGGATGTCCCAACCGCTGCGAATGAACTCGGTCGCCAGCCAGTCGAGTAGCTCCGGGTGCACCGGCGGCTCTCCCTGGACTCCGAAGTCCTCCTGGGTTTTGACGATGCCATATCCGAAATACATCTGCCAGAAGCGATTCACGGCAACCCGCGCCGTCAGCGGATGCCGGGGATCGACGAGCCATTTTGCGAGCGTCAGGCGGTTCAACGGAGCGTCCTTGGCCAGCGGCGGCAGCATCGCAGGCACGCCCGGCTGTACTTTCTCCGTCTGATACCGGTAATCGCCACGGGCCAGCACGAACGTGTCGCGCGGTTTCTTCATCTCGGCCATGACCATGGCCGTTGGGATCCGGTTCTCGAGCTCCTCTTTTTCCTTCGTCAACGCCTTCAGCTCGCGGTATGCCGTGCGCAGCGACTCAGGCGCGGCGTACGTCAGGAAGTAATCCCGTACGTCTTCGGCCTGCTCCTTGGATCGTTTACCGATGACGCCCGACAGAATCATCTGAATCCTGTGGTGAATCGCGAGTTGCTCGATCTGCTCCGGGGCGAGCACGTGATCGTACAAGCGCAGATCGTCGATTTGACCGACGAACGGCCGCCCGGCCGATTGACTCCCGAGCCGGAGCGCGGCGTCGTTGGCGATCGGTCCGGTCAGCGTGTCGCGCACGATTTCCGTTGGAGCGAGCTCGCCGTCCACGTACAGATGCAAGCCCGAAGCATGACCCGAACCGTCGTAGCTCAACACGACGTGATACCAGTCACCAAGTCTCAAGCGATCGCGCGTGCGGATCTCGATCGCGCCGGCAGGCGAATCGGATGCCAGTGAAATCGACAGGCGTGCAGCCCAGCGCTGGATCCCGACGAGGACGACATCGTCGAAACGCCACTCGTACCCGCGGCGATGTTGCTCGTCGTCGAGCTTCTGGAAGACGCTCATCGGCAGGTTGCCGCGTCCTTTCAGCCAGACCGCAAGGCTGAATCGATCGCCGCGATCGAAGCTGCCGACGTTCCCGAAGCTGACCTCGGTGTCGCCGTCGAACGAGACCGCCTTTCCAACCTGGCCTGCGTCGAATGTCGGCTCGCCCGTGACCGCGCGGCCGTGTTGGTACCGACCGGAGATGTCTGAAAAGTTTCCGTCGAGCTCGTAGTGCGCGATCAGGCCGGCCGCATCGATCGGCGGGACTCGCGGCGAGAACGTCTTCTCCCAGTCGAGCTGCACGGGCGCGACGATCTCGTCCACGACAGCCTCTTCTCGCGTTTCGATCGCCGCTTCGAGCTCCTCGAGACGCGTCTGCTCTGCCGGTGTCGGCAGGAGGAGCACGGGTTCGGCATTGCCCGTTCTTCCGTCGAGGCCCTTTTCCGGCACAGTGTTGAAGAACGCGAAGAACTGATAGAACTCCTTGTGCGTGATGGGGTCGTACTTGTGCGAGTGACATCGCGCGCACCCCATCGTCAGACCCATGAACGCGCTCGACGTCGCCTCTACGCGATCGATCACGTACTCGACCTGGTATTCCTCCGCAATCGCGCCACCTTCGAAATTGATCATGTGATTGCGATTGAAGCCCGACGCGATTCTCTGACTGCGCGTGGCGTTCGGAATCAGGTCGCCTGCCAGCTGCTCGATCACGAACTGGTTGAACGGCAGGTTTCGATTGAACGCGTTGATGACCCAGTCGCGCCACGGCCACATCCCGCGCAGGCTATCGATGTGATAGCCGTGAGTGTCCGCATAGCGCGCCGCATCCAGCCACGGTACCGCCATCCGCTCGCCGTAATGCGCCGAGTGCAATAGCGCATCGACGCGTTTCTCATATGCGTCGGGAGATTTGTCGGCGAGGAATGCATCGACCTCCGCTGGCGTCGGGGGAAGCCCCGTAAGGTCGTAGCTGACGCGTCGAAGCAGCGTCTCCTTGTCCGCCTCAGGCGACGGCTTCAGCCCTTCGCGATCGAGCCGCGCGAGGATGAATTGATCGATCGGGTTGCGAACCCATCCGGGCTGACTGGTCGCCGGCGGCTCGGGTCTCTCCGGCGGCACGTAAGCCCAGTGGGTGTCCCATTTCGCGCCCTGATCGATCCACCGGCGCAGCAGCTCGATTTGTTTCTCGGTCAGGGTGCGGCCGGATTCCGGCGGCGGCATTCGCTCCTCGGGATCCGGATTCGTGACCTTCTCGATGAGCAGACTCTCGGCAGCATTGCCTCGCTCGATCACGCCGCGCTTCGCGAACGCCCCATCCTCGGTATCGAAGTGGAATCGCGTCTTGCGCTGCTTTTCGTCCGGCCCGTGGCAGGCAAAACAGTTGTTCGAGAGGATCGGCAGGATGTCACGGTTGAAGCTCACGGACGGCATCTGCCGAGCGGGTGGTTTCTCCTGAGCGCGCAACCCCATCCCGGTGACTGTCAGAGCCAGACAGGACGCTGCAAGGAGAACCGCTCTACTGCCGGGAATCATGTGCAGCGGACATCTTAGCAGGATGCTGAGGAACGCATCCTGCGTGAGGTTCCAGGTTCACAGGTTCCCGGTTCCGAGTTCGTGGGTTCTGGTGCCGGCGCGGAACCTGCGCTCTCGAACCGGAACGTGGAACTGGGAACCGGTGAACCTCGCCTGTGGATCGACCACAGCTATAATCCCGGCACGATGGCGCACAACACACGAGATCTGCTGCTCTCCGAGAGATTTCCGCGTTCGTCGGTGTACAACCCCGAGTGGGTCATCGCGAACGCCAGCGGCGGCGCCAACTCGCTGTGGCTGACCGAATGGCTCGCTCAGGGACTCGAGCTGACGCCCGGTCTTCGCGTCCTCGATCTCGGGTGCGGACGCGCGGCGTCGTCGATCTTCCTGCAGCGTGAATTCGGCGTGAACGTCTGGGCAACCGACTTGTGGTTCAGCGCGTCCGAAAATCTTCAGCGCATTTGCGACGCGGGCGTCGATGACGCGGTGTTCCCAATCCATGCGGACGCACGGTCGCTGCCGTTCGCGCCAGCGTTCTTCGACGCGATCGTGAGCATCGATTCTTTCGTGTACTACGGGACCGACGATTTGTATCTGAACTACCTGGCCCGATTCGTGAAGCCGGGGGGCAGATTGGAATCGCAGGTGCCGGCCTGATTCGGGAGGTTGACGGGCCTGTACCGGATCATCTCCGAGACTGGTGGGAACCAGGCATGTGGTGCCTCCACTCCGCAGGCTGGTGGCGGCGGCACTGGGAGCGTACCGGGATCGTGACGATCGAACGCGCGGACATCCTGGATAACGGTTGGGAGCTGTGGCTGGAATGGCAACGCGCGGTCTCACCCGACAACGCGACCGAGATTCAGACGCTCGAGTTCGACCGCGGTCAGTATCTTGGGTACGTTCGGGTGATCGGTCGCCGGAACGCTGAACCACGTTTGGATGAACCGATTGTCTCGGTGCCCACGCAGTACGCGAAACAGCCGTTGCTTCGAGGCTCGTCTTAGCGATCGGATTTGATCGTCGGTGGGTAGGGTTTCGGCTGCGCCTTCTCCCACTCCTCGTGCGTCACCGTCTTCTTCGCGTGGAGATGAACGAACGTCCCTCGCTTGTTGCCGACGATGACGTCAGGTAACCCATCGCCGTTGAGGTCCGTCGCGACGACCTGCGTGCCGACGCCGGACTCGTTGTCAATCAGATACGGAATGAAGTCGACGGTCTTATCGGCAGTCCGCGTCAGCTTGAACCAGTAGAGTACGGCGGCCTCGTTGCGATCCGGATCCCCCATCCGGCCGTGGGACCAGAAGCGCTTCCCGGTCACGATGTCTTTCAGACCGTCGCCGTCCATGTCGACGAGATCAATGGCATGAATCTCCGAGAACTTCACGCCGTACTTGTTGTCCGCGGGGGTCTTGTTCATGAAGACGTGCTCGCGAAACCCGACCTCGCGCCCATCGCGATACTGCTCGTACCACGCGAGCCCGAACTCGTGCGCCATGAGCGACGTGATCACGTCGGCGAGCCCGTCGCCGTTGACGTCGTAGGCGTACATCTGCGCGCCGCCGCCGCCGAACCGCTGCGGGTGAAACGCCCAGATCGGATCGCCAGCGAGCGACGCGGGTTGCTCCCACCAGCCGTCCTTCTCCAGCAGATCGAGTCGCTTGTCACCGTTGACGTCCCCGACGCCCATCCCGTGCGTGAAGTTGCCGTACTTCTTGTTCGGCGAGATCGCGTGGAGCGTCCACGGCTTTGCAGGGTCGCCCCAGTCGGGTGTGGCGTACCCGTACTGACCGCTCGTGATGCAGACCAGCTCGGGCTTCCCGTCGCCGGTCAGGTCCGTGAACGTCGGCGACTCGTTGTCGGTCTGCGCGAATACCTGGTGCCGCGTCCAAAGGATGTCTTTCCCCTTGGGATTCTCGAACCAGGATGTGTCCTTGCCCGGAAAGCCGATGATCAGGATGTCGTTCCAGCCGTCCTTGTTGAAGTCGTACGCCCACGCGAAGAAATTGTCCGAGTATTTGTTCTCCTTCCCGAGCGTGCCCTCGAATCCCGGGACGGTTACCGTCGTCATTGGTCCCAGCGTCAATTGGAAGGTCGTGGTGGCCGGGTAGTACTCGTGCCGCTTCGTGAAGGACGGCCCCTCCCACCAGTACGGGCCGGAGATGATGTCCTTGACGCCGTCGTTGTTCAGGTCTCCGGCATTCGCGCCTTCGCTCCAGAACTGGTCGCTCAGCTGAATGCGTTTGAAGGTGTGAAGCTCCTCGGCCCTCAAAAAAACTGCGGCGGCGAGCAGGACGCCAACGAACACTGAAAGGGACTTCTTCATGATCATCGTCGCGGTCCGGCTGAAGCCGGACGCTACACCTCAATGGCGCTCTTTGCCCACGATCTGCCCAATCCCGTTGGCGAGCTCCACTTGCTGACTGCGGTCGCTCGTGCGTCCGAGGCGATCACTCAACACGCGAAGCGCTTCCTGCGTCCCCACTGCCGCAATCCGCTGCACCGTAAAGGCAAAGAGCCGCGACAGTTTCGTGTCAACGGCGACGCTCAAGGCGCGGCCCATGTCCAGCTCCACGACCGGCTCGGCGGCGTACCACACCATCAGCGGGAGATTCTGATCTCCGGCATCCTCGTTGTGCGCGAGGAGCGCCGTGATGACATCCCACCGCTTCTCGACCGGAACACGCTGCAGCGCGCTCGCCAGATAGAGGCGCACCAGCGGCGACTGGTCATCCCGAGCCATCTTTGCGAACTGTTTGAGCACATCGTCGGACGCCTGTTTGCCTTCGACCAGTAGCTGGACGGCCCACGAGCGGACGTATTCACTCTCGTTATCGAGCAACTGCAGCAGATCGCCCTCGGTGAAGCCGCCGGTGACGTGCAGCGCCCACAGCGCACGGAGCTTTCTGGTCGCGTCCGGGTTCTCCTGGAGAATCTTCTTGAGTGCCGCGTGCACGCTCGGATCGGGACCGCGCTCCTGGAGGATCCGCCGCGCGTGTCGCACGTACCAATCATTGCGATTGAGCTGCATCTCTACGAGTCGGCTCGACGGCATCTTCGCGAGATCGACCTTGACCCACTTGTCTCCCTGATGGCTGATCTTGAAGATCCTTCCAAGCGTCTTCTGATGGATGTCGGGATTTGTGCTATGGCACTGGTTCTTGTCGTACCAGTCGATCACATGCACCGAGCCATCGGGCCCGTACTGAAAATTGATCATCTGGCTCCACGAGTCGTTCGCGAGCAGGAAGTCCTTTCCGTGTGCGGCGGTGTAGCCGGAGCCCTGTCGCGTGAGCAGATCCGCGTTGGCGCGGAACCCGTGGATGTTGTTCATCACGATCGTGTTGCGGTACTCCTTCGGCCAGCTGTCGCCGCCAAGGTAGATCATCGCGCCGGCGTGCGCGTGGCCGCCGCCGGCTTCACCCGATCGACTGTTGCCGGCGTGCGGGCCCTGCGTGCCCATCCAGTGCACGTGGTCCGCGATAGTCTTGATATCGTCGTACGTGTACGGATTGAAGTGTTCGCCGGACTGCCGCTTGTACCTCGCACCCTGCACGACGTGATACAGGTGCTCTATGACGCAGGCCGTGATGAAGGCATGCCCGTAGTCGTTGAAGTCCAATCCCCAGGGATTGCTGGTGCCGTGCGCGAACACCTCGAACACGTGCTTCGTTGGATGGTAGCGCCAGACGCCCGCGTCCATCGGCTGACGCTCCGCCTCCGGCGTTCCCGGCTTGCCGACCTTTGAATGGGTGAAAACGCCCTGCGTTCCATAGAGCCATCCGTCCGGCCCCCACACGAACGTGTTCAACGTCTCGTGGGTGTCGTCATATCCCCAGCCATCCAGCAACACCTCTGGCGGTCCGGCCGGTGTGTCCATGCCTTCCTTGATTGGAATGAACAACAGATTGGGCGCCGCGCCGACCCAGACGCCGCCGAACCCCACTTCGATCCCGCTCACCAGGTTCAGGTTTTCGATGAAAACCTTGCGGCTGTCGAGACGCCCATCGCCATCGGTGTCCTCGAGAATCAGAATTCGATCCTTGCCTTGCCCCTCCGGAGCACGAACGGGATAGGTGTGCGCTTCCGCGACCCACAGACGCGCGCGATCGTCGATCGTGAATGCGATCGGCCGGACGACGGCAGGCTCGGAAGCCGCGAGCTTGACTGAAAATCCTTTCGGGACCGTCATGACGCGTGGCGCCTCGCGGGCTGACAGGCCCGCATGCGGCACAGGGTCCATCGGCGGGAGAGCCGGTGTCTCGGTTGCAGTGACTTCGTTCGGAAAGTACGGTCTCGTCGCATGGAACCGGAAGTTGTCGAAGTTGAGGTGCGCCCACGGACTCTCTTTGAGATAGACGGCGGTCGGCGCACCGGTCTCCTCGTCGACGAGCCGGACGAAGATCTCCTTCCCGACATAGGCGGAAAGATCCACGACGGCAGGACGCAGCATCGCGTGATTCGTGCCCGAGATGCCGTAGATCACCCTCTTCTCGTCGGCGAGCACGAGCTCGACCCGCGTGCTCGCGAATGCTCCACCGGACACGAGGAAACTGGCGTACGGTTGACTCACGCGGAACGGCGTCGACGTAAGAGTGCCGGTCTTTGCGCTTCCTCCGAGCCGACTGGTCACAGAGTGGGTGCCAGCCTGACCGCTCGTCGTCGACGTGGACGTTCCGGCCGCGCCTGCATCGATCACGGCAAACGCACCGCCCGAGGCGGTCCAGTTCTCGAGCGTGCCGCTCTCGAACCCGAGGTCGAGTGGGCGACCGTTGACGACGGGGAGCTCACCTTCCGGTACCGGGCGCGGCGCGTCGGAGACATCGAGTCGCCCCTCCATGCCCGCGGCGCGGTGACCGGGCACCGTGCAGTAGTACGTATCGCTGGACTTCGCGACGAACGTGATGCTGGTGCTGACGCCCTTGTCGAGAATCTGCGCGCTCTTGACTTCCAGCCTCGCGAGAGCGATGTCGTGCACCATCAGCTCGCCGTTGACGATTGTGATGCGCACGGTCTCGCCGGTCAGCGCCGTGAGAGTCGGATTCCGGATGCCGTCGATGTCGCCGCCTACGCCGCGATAGCCGAGCATCGTGGCTTCGAGCGTGTAGTGGCGGTCGACCGCTCCCGCCGGACGAGGGGGAGTCTGACCCGCCAGGTCGCCCGGGACAAACGCGAGCGCGATAAGCACCGTGGCGAGGCGAGCGGCGTGGGAAGGCTGATGCATGTCGCGTCCCAGCCGGCAAGGGTAACAGAATTCGTCGTCCGTGCAGGAACTCGAGCGCGCAATCGGGCGTTGGGCTCACAGTGGACGGAACAGACCACCGCCTGAACATCGATTTCGGCAGGGTGCGCCCAGAGCCCAGAGCCCAGAGCCGGATTTGACGCATCGCGATTCACTGTTGCCGCAGTGAGGTGATCGGATCGAGCCTTGACGCCCTGGAGGCGGGCAAGTAGGCGGCGCTGAACGCCACCAGCAGCAGGAGCCCTGTGGCGACGATGAACGTGGGCGGATCCTGCGGTGCGATGCCGTACACGCGGCTACCGAGCAGGCGTGTGCCGGCATACGCCAGACCGCCGCCGAGCGCCAATCCCGCGGCAATCAGTCCGGCGCTCTCGCCGAGAATCATCGCGATGACCCGCCAGGCCTGCGCACCCAATGCGATGCGGATCGCGATTTCTCCAGTCCGGCGTGAAATTCCGTACGAGAGGACCCCATAGAGACCGATCGCCGCGAGCGCGAGGGCGACGCAGCCGAACACGACAGCGAGACGCGCGGTCGTGCGGTCCTGCGCCGTCAGCGGAGCCATCTGCTCTTCAATCGATCGAGCAGAAATGATCGGCAGCGCCGCATCGACGCGCTCGATTGTCTTGCGAACGGTCGTCAGCAGTGATGCCGAATCTCCGGCCGTCCGAATCAGCAACGTCGGACTCTTCTCCGCGGCCGGCGCTTGCTGCCCTGCGACGAAGTAACGCGGCCGGACCTCGCCTTGAAGCGCTCTCGTGCGCGCGTCTCTCGCGACGCCGACGACGCGATAGTCCGTCCGGAGATCGTGATCGACCGATGTGACACGCATGCCGATGGGATTCCGCCCATCGAAAAACTGTCTGGCAAATGCCTGGTCGATCACGCAGACTTTCGGCGTGTCGCCGCGGTCATTCTCGTCGATCGCCCTCCCTAGCGGGACGCGAATACCCAATGTCGAGAAGTACGCCGGACCAACAACGTCCATGCCGGAGCTGCGGTCGCGGTCCCCTTTCGGCGCGTAACCCTCCACCGCGACGGTTGTCGAGGACTCTCCTCCGCTGAACAAACCGAGCTGCGAGAAACTTGCCGAGCGGACACCGGGGATCCGCTGAATCTCTGCGAGCAGTTCGTGGAGCAGGCCAACCCGACGCGCGTTGTCGTAACCCGCCTCGCGCAACTCGACCCGCACGAGCAACAGCCGTTCGGCGGGAAATCCGAGGTCGACACGTTGCAGATTGTAGACCGTCTGCGCCATCAGGCCGGCCCCGACCACCAACGGGAAACACAGTGCAAGTTGGAGGCTGACGAGCGCTCGGCCCCAACGCATCTGACGGCGCGAACCGACAAGGCTGCGACCCGCCTCCGTGAGACTTGCGCCCGCGTCCGGTCCGGTGACCTGCCAGGCCGGCAGGACGCCGAACAACAGCACCGCTCCGAACGCCGCCGCCAGCGTGAACGCCAGCACGGTCGCGTCCAGGCCGAAACGGATTTGGAAACGCGGGTCGGATTCCGCCAGCATCCGCACAAGCGCGGCATGCAGCACCCCGGCGACAGCAACGCCAGCGACGCATCCAATCACGGCAAGCAGCACGCTCTCGGTGACGAGCTGACGCATGACGCGCTCGCGACTTGCGCCCAGGAACAGGCGCAACGCCAATTCGGGTCGCCGAGCCGTGCCACGCGCGAGCAGCAGATTGGCAAGATTCGCGCACGCGATCAACAGAAGCACGCCCACTCCCGCCAGGAGGGCCGTCAAGGACTTCGAGAATTGATTGCGTTTCGCGGAGGCCCCGCGCGCACCGGAGTTGAGTTGGAGTCGTTGATCCAGATAGTCACGACCACGTTCCGATGACACGGCGCCGTAAAACGATTTCAGCCCCGCCCGAAAGATCGTATTGGCTTCAGCTTCCGCCTGAGCCTTCGTCACGCCGGGCTTCAGCCGTCCGAAGACGTGCAGCCACATCGCCTTGGAGGGTGGTGTGTCGTGCAGCCAGACGTAGCCAGGAATGACGCTCGGCTGGAGGCGCGCTGGAATCCAGAGATCCGGCTGCTGACCGACGGTTTCGCCGATGAAGCCGCGCGGTGTGACCCCAACAATCGTCAGAGGCAGCCGTCGTATTGTGACCGTCTGGCCCAGCACGTCGGTGCGGCCTCCGAAGCGCCGCTGCCAGTAGCTGTAACTGATCACGACCGACGGCGATCCTGCCCGGTCCTCTGCCGGCGTAAATACTCGACCCAGTGTTGCCGCCACGCCAAGGACGTGAAAGAACTCGCCTGACACGAGACGCCCTCGAGCTTCCTCCCACGGTCCACCACCGAAACGGACCTGCCAGTCGATGAGGCTGCTTTGCGATGCCATCAGCATCGAGAAGCTGTCGGCGTGATCCCGCAGCTGCTCGAATTCTTCGTACGTCAGCCACGACCGCGGACCGTCCGTGCGGCCGTCCCACGTCCCCGTCCACATTCCGGCATCGTCGGGATTCGAGAGCATCACGAGCTCCTGGGGCTTGTCGACGAGCGGAAGTGGTGCGCGGAGGATGCCGTTCCAGAGGCTGAACATCGCGGTGTTGGCGCCGATGCCGAGGGCGAGCGACAGGATCGCGACGACCGTGAAGGTCAAACGTGCGGCCATTGTGCGGATCGCGTACCGAAGGTCCTGGTGAATCACGTGCGCGTGTTCCCTGGGTGCGACGGTCACTGCGTCACGAATGGCGCGTGCCCACAGCGCGAGCCGGCTCCCCGATCGCGCGGTATCGCGCAGTTGCTCGTTGAACATCAGGAGCATCTGGCCGCCGTACTCGTGCCGGAACGCGGCCGGGTAGCAATGCAGCAACGCGCGGTAGATCGCTGTGGCCCGCATCAGGTACCCCGCACGAGGCCTGCCGCGCGCGCTTGTTTCACCAGCCCGTTCAGCCGCTCGACTTCGGCCGTTGCCACACGCCGGCCGAACCGCGTCAGCCGGTAATAGCGTCGTCGCTCGTCGCTGCTCGTCGGATCCGGGCTGTCGGCGAGCTCCTCGATGAGGCCTTGCTCCAGCATCCTGCGGATCGAGCTGTAGAGCGTGCCCGCGCTCAGCTGGACTTTGCCGTCAGTCCTTGCGGCGGTCTCGCGCATGATGGAGTAGCCATGGCGATCACCATCCGCGAGCGCGATGAGGATGTGGAAGACTGCCGTTGAGAGCGGAAGGAGTGACTCGGGCGGAGGATCGTTCATGCGCAACTATATCTCACACAAGTATACTATACGTCAATATACTCTGATGAGATAGAGAACGCCGCCGCCGGTGCGAAGCTGAAGGCGATGCCGCTGCTGCCGGTCCTCGCCAGCGCATCGCAGGCGGCCGGAGGGTCGGCAGTGGAAGTCGGCCGCGCGGCGGTGCTCGGCCAGATGACGACGGGATTCCCCGTGAGTCCGCTCACGCGGTCGACGTTTCTCCTGGTCGGGCTCGCTGACGTCGACCTCGCCGATCATCAACGTCGCACGATTCCGTACGCGTTTGGTGTGACCTTGATCATGACGTTTGCGGCGCTCGTTTCGGGCGCGATTCGCTGGTGATGTAGTGTGCGGCTTCTAGCCGAGACTCTTGTGCCGGCTTCAGAGCCCACTCTGACAGATCGTCCGGACAAACGGCTCAAGCCAATTCACGACGCCCACTTATCACCGCACAAGGCCCTTCCCTTCGAAGCATTCGTACCGTCGCCCGGTCGCGACGTCCTTGAACTCCTCCGTGCGTCCGCTCGGCCACGCGATCACCACGCGCTCGATGCGATCGCGACGACCGACGCCAAATGTGACGGGAAGCTCTGACTGCGAAAGGTAACTCGATCCGCTCCGCACCATACGCGCCTGTGAGGTCCCGCCGTGGAAGATGCGGACCGTGGCGCCAATCGCGTCGCGATTCGATTTTGTTCCGACGAGTCGCAGCCGCACGCTGCGGTTGCCCGCCGCCTGATCGTTTCGGAACAGTACCGCCGGACCGTTGTTCGTCGTCATCAGCAGGTCGACGTCACCGTCGCCGTCGAAGTCGCCGCACGCGAGGCCGCGGCCGACCCGCGCCCGCGCGAAGTCGACGCCGACTTCTGACGCAACGTCGCGAAATGTGCCGTCGCCGCGATTCAGGAACACGTGCGGCGCTTGCGCGTACCCCACATTGCCGCGGATATTCCGGACGGTATCGTCGATGTGTCCGTTCGCGACGACGAGATCCAAATAGCCATCGAGATCGAGGTCCGCAAACACGCAACCAAAACCCAGGCGATCGCGGGACGGAACGCCAACGCCCGCGCGCGCGGCGACATCGCGGTAGACGCCTGACTGCCACCGATAGAGGCCGATCATCTCTCCTTCGAAGTTCGTGATAGCGAGCCCCGGAGCGCCGCCATTGTCGAAGTCGCCGACATCGACTCCCATTCCCGCGCGCGCCTTCCCATCCTCGCTCAGCGCGACACCCGTCTGCAGCGCGATCTCCTTGAACGTGCCGTTCCGCTGATTCTGATACAGCTTGTTCGGCTGCGTGTCGTTGGCCACGAAGATATCGGGCCAGCCGTCCTGATCGTGATCGACAAGGGCCACGCCGAGCGATTTCGAGCTCGTATCGAAGATGCCGCACGTTGCCGTGACGTCCTCGAACGTGCCGTTTCCGCGATTGCGAAACAGCCAGCCCGTTTCCCCGCGGTACGCTTCGGGCGTGCAGTACGACTTTTCCTTCCCGTTGAGGCTGCAGAACACGTCGTGTTCTTCGGACCAGCGAACGTAGTTGCCCACGAACAGGTCGAGCAGACCATCACGATCCACGTCGACCCACATCGCCGACGTACTGAATGCCGTGCGTCCGCCAAGCCCGCTGGCGCGCGTCACGTCGACGAAACTTCCTTTCCCCGTGTTGCGGAACAAACGGTTCTGACCGACGCACGTCACGAACAGATCAGGAAAGCCGTCGTTGTCGAAGTCTCCCACCGCAACGCCCATCCCGTACACCTCGACATCCAGACCGGCTGCGCGCGTCACGTCGGTAAACCTGCCGTTCCGGTTGTTGCGATACAGACAGAGGGTGGATCGGTGGCGGTGGTGAGACGCCCAGTCCGCGCCGTTGATGAGCACGATGTCCTGCCAGCCATCGCCGTCGTAGTCGATGAACGCGCAGCCCGAGCCAAGTGTCTCGGGCAGGAGCTTGCCGCCGTACGCGCCGTTGTTGTGCCGGAACTCCAGGCCGGCCGTGGCGGTGACGTCGACGAGGCGAAAACCGGGCGCAGGCGGGGTCTGTCCCACGAGTCCGATCGGCAGCGCTGACAGACCGAGGCTGCTTCCACAGCGCCTCAAGAAATCGCGACGGTTCATCGAACGCCGATGTGAGGAGGTTCAGGCTTCAGGCTCATGGCGTTCGGCTTTGGGGTCACCACGCGTCATCGAGGTCATCACAGGGGATTCACGAGCCCGTGCTGGAGGGCGTAGACGACGAGCTCCGCGGTCTTGTGCACGCCGAGCGTGTTCATGATGTTCGCGCGGTGCACGGCAACCGTATTGATGCTCAGTCTCAAGCGCGCGGCAATATCGCGGTTCGATAGCCCGTCGCAGATCAGCTGTAGCACTTCGAGCTCCCGTGCCGTCAATCGGCTGCGCTCGCCGGCCAGCGGCGCTCGTCGCTGGAGCGCGGCATCGAGCACGATCTCGCCGGCGGCCACGCGCTTGATCGCCGCCGCGAGATCCAGGTCGACGACATTCTTCAGGATGTAGCCGCGCGCACCCGCCTCCATTGCCTGACGGACCAGCGTCTCTTCGGAGTGCATGCTGAGCATCAGAATCGCCGTCTCCGGCGAGGACGCCAGGATGGATCGCATCGCCGCCAGACCGCTGGTCCCCGGCATCGCCGCGTCCATGACGACCACGCGCGGCGCGAGCTCGGCCACGAGCCGGATCGCCTCGTCGCCGTTCGCAGCTTCGCCGATCACCGAGATCGACGGATCGTCCTCGAGCATCCGCCGAAAACCGCGGCGCACGAGGTGATGATCGTCAGCGAGCACGACGGTGATAGGAACGCTCATGCGACCGCGCTCCGCGATTTGATCGGGACCCGGAGCCTGACGAGGGTACCGCCGCTGGCCGGATGTGTGAACTCCAGCGTGCCGCCCAGAAGCGATGCCCGCTCCCGCATCGCCACCAGACCAAGGCCGCGAGCAGACGGTTCAGGCGCGAGCCCCCGGCCGTGGTCCTCCACGTCGAGCTCCAGGAAGTTCTCGCTGGATCGCAACCGGACACACGCGGCTTTGGCGCCTGAATGCCGGGCGACGTTCCCCAACGCCTCCTGGAGCACGCGATAAACATGAATGCCGGTCTGCTCGTCCACGGCAACTTTCCCGCCTTGACGTTCGTACGACACCTTGATACCGAACTGCTTTTCGATCGTGGAAAGGTACCACTCGACGGTGCTCTCGAGGCCGAGCTCTTCGAGGATCGACGGGTGCAGCGACTGCGACAGGCCGCGGACGTTGTCGAGCGCGCTCTGAGCGACTTCGCCGACCTCGCGCAGATCGGATCGCAGCGGCGACGCTTCCGGCACCTGCCGGGCCACCCGGCCGAGCATCGACCCCATGGCGGTCAGGAGCTGTCCGAATTCGTCGTGCAACTCGCGCGAGATCTCGCGCAGCGTCGCCTCACGCGTCGCGATCAACTTCTGCGCGACCTCGCGGCGTTCGTCCGATAACGACGCGAGCTCCCTGAACACACGGCGATTCGAGCGAATCAGATACGAGCTGGTCGCGGCAATGGCAACGAGAGTCGCCGCGAGAAACCAGTACGCGCGGCGCTGCACGCGGTCGTAGATGTTCTGCACCTGCCGGGCGACCTGCGCCTCGCTCTCGTTATTCTGAACGAGCAACCGCGCGACGGCGGTGCTGAGCGACGCCTGGCGCGCCTGGAGCGACAGCCTGATTTGCTCCCGCGCTTGGTCTTCGCGTCCCGCGCGAGCCAGGTCGAAGATGCGATTGGATGCGTCCCAGAACTGAGCCACGGCGCTCGCCAGGAATTGCGTCTGCTCCGGTGTTCGACGCGCAAGAGCGACATCCTCCTGTCGCTTCAGCGCATCGTCGAGGTCCGCACGTATCCGATCGAACTGCGTCGACCATGCCGAAAGCGGATACGGCTCGCCGCTGTCCAGCATGTCGCGCATCGCGAGGCCAAGCTGGTTCAGATCGTTCTGGATCCGGAGCAGCTGGAGCGACTCGCGCCTGTTGCGATCGGTGAGCTCCGTCTGCAGTCGGCGCAGCCCCGTCATCTGACCGGAGATATACCAGGAATACGCGACCACCATTGCCAGAGTCAGGACCAGTCCGCAGAGCAGGCCTGTGGTCGGCGAACGGTTCAATCCGCGTGCAGATCTCGTCACCCGGGCCGATTATACCTGCCGTACGCGCGCCTCATCGATGACGTATCCTGAAGGCTCGCCAATGGCGCCGCCCCGCGCACGAGACCCCGTTCCCGCAGACGGCTGGCAGTATTGCCGCCGCGAGTTCCTCCACTCGCTGCTCGCAGCGTCCGTGCTGCCGGCGTACGCACTGTCAGATCAAGACAAGCCCGGGAGCGGCGTCGGGTTCGACCCGGCAACTGGTGCGTATCACGTGCATCCAAACGGCCGGATACAGGAGGCACTCGAAGCCGCGTCAAAGGATCCCGCGAACAAGACTGTTTACGTCCATGCCGGTACCTACCGCCCGTCCGCGCGAGGCCAGGCGCTGATCTGGTTCAACGCGAGGCACGACGGCGTCACGCTCGAAGGGGTTGGCGATGTTATTCTCACCGCGGCAAATCCCGACATCGCCGATGTGCGGGTACCGAGTTATCCCGCGATCGTGAACCATGTCGTCTATTTTGGCGACGGCGTCTCGCGGAAGACGGTCATGCGCGGCTTCAAGATCACGGGCGCCAGGAATTTTACGAGCGGGTCCGGTGAAAAGTCGCCGATCGAATCGGATGAAATCCGAAAGACGGCGTTCTTCTACGCGGACGGCGGCGGCATCAAGCTGTACGCCCGCTCGTATCCGACGATCGAGCTCGTCGACGTGTACGCGAACTACACCAGTCCGTGCGGCGGTGGAGTCTCGGTCGAGCACCTTGGTGAGGTCCAGGAGTCGGTCCTCTTTCGAAATTGCACGTTTCGCGACAATCGGACGCAGATCACGGGATCCGCGTTCGATTTGCTGCACGGAAGCCGGGCGACGATCGAGAACTGCCTGTTCGAGGGCAACATCGCCAATCTCGGCATCGACTACGTCGGCATGCTGGGCGGAGCGGAGTATCACGCCGAGCATGGCTCCGGCGCGTTGACGGTCTTCGAGGGCTCACGCGCGACCGTGAGCAGGTGCACTTTCACGGGCAACTGGAATGGCGTGGACGATGAGGGAACGGGAAGCACGTACGTCGACTCGATCTTCTGGAACAACACGCTCGGTGGCGGGATCTCGCCGGGCGCACGTTACGAACTCGACATCGCCGCCGGCGCGGGCGTGCATGGAGCCTTCATCCACGGCGAGATCAATGATCTCAGACGGACGATCGACAAGACTGCGAACACGTTCGATCCGCCCGATCCTCGGTTCGACGCACAGTTCGTTCCTCGCGCGCCGGAGTACGCCAGGGCAGGATATCGCCCGATGAAGCCTCCGGTTAGTTCGCGCCGTCCTGCGGTTCGCGCACTTCGATGACCGAGTTGATCCGGATCGGATCGACGACCGTCTGCTTCTTACCAGAGGGCCAGTCGACTTCGATGCGGTCGACCGTCTGTGCAGCACCGAGTCCGAAGTACAGCGGATACAAGCTGTGTGACAAATACCCGGAGTTGCCGTCGAAGGCCTTGGTATAGGTCATTCCTCCTGCGCTGACCTTCACGACCGCGCCCAGGCCGTCGCGGTTCGAGGCGGTGCCCGTAAGCTTCACCGCGACATAGTGGACTCTTGTCTTGTCCGACAGATTGCTGACGAGCACCATCGGCGCCGCGTTGAATTCGTTGGTCACGACGTCGAGATCGCCGTCGCCGTCGAGATCGAGAATGACGGCGGCGCGTGAGCCGCGGGCACCCCATACCATCACGCGCCCCGTTTCGCCGGCGGCGTCCCGATGGTTCCTGTCCTTGCCCGACGCATCGATCTCGAAGAACGGAATCGCCAGACCGCCCGCGCGCGGCTCGACCCCCAGCACGAACTCGGCGTCGACGAAGCGCTTGCCTCGATCGTTGAGCTTGACCGAATTCATCTCGTACCGTTCGGGGTAGTTCATCCCTGACGCGATGAACGCATCGTCGTATCCATCCGCGTTCAGATCGCCGACGCTCGGTCCCCACGGACAATAGCTCTCGGCGCCGATCTCATCGGAGACTTCACGGTACTGGCTCGGACCCTCTTTGAGAAAGAACGTGTTGCCCCAGATGCTCGTCTTGCCGGTGCCTCGGAATTCCGCCGGCCATTTCATGTCCGACTTCAGCTTCTCCCGCTCCGGACCGATCGCCTCGCTCATGTCCGAGTGCATGTCGGTGACGAAAATATCGAGGCGTCCGTCATCGTTGAAGTCGAAGATCTTGATGCCCATCGAGCCCCACGATGTCCGCGGGAACACCTGCCGGCTCTTCCTGACGAAACGCGTGCCGCCGACGTTCTCGTAGTACTGATCGTCGCCCTGCATGTTGACCAGATATACGTCAGGCCAGCCATCGTCGTTGACGTCTACCGTACTCGCGTCGCCGGTCCACGACAGATCGCGCAGTCCTGTTTGCAACGAGACGTCCACGAAACGGTTCTTCCCCTCGTTTCGATACAGGATGCTTCGCTCGGCTCGCTCAGGTTTGAGGTGACCGGAGAAAGCATCTTCGTACGCGACGTAATACCTGTAGCCTTCGCCGGCTATGACGTTCGTCGTATAACGTCCGACGTTGACGAGGAGCAGGTCGAGACGGCCGTCACGGTTGTAGTCGAAGAACAACCCGCCCGAGGAGTGCCCGACGTAGTTGAGACCGGACGCCAGTGAAATGTCGCGGAAGCGGCCGTGGCCGTCGTTTTCAAAGAGCATGTTGCCGCCGCGGACCGTCGTCACGTAGAGATCCGGATCGCCGTCGTTGTCGATGTCCGCAAACGACGCCGAAACACTTATCTTTCCGGGCACCGCGACTCCGGCTGATTCCGTGATGTCCTGGAATCTGCCGTTTCCGAGATTCTTGACGAGCTGATTGCCACCCGCCTGGCTCAAAAAATAGATGTCCAATCGACCGTCGCCATCGACGTCCGCCATAGCGATTCCGTTGCCGTGGTCGTAGTGAGCGGCCTTGTACGACTTCCCTGCGTCGTCGACGATGTGGTGCGTGAAGGAGATGCCGCTCTCCGCGACGCGGTCGACGAACCGAAAGTCGTGGAATACGTCAACGCCAGCAACCGCTCTGAGCTGGTCATCGCGAAGCTTCTGCAACCACGAAGCGTCGCGGAGAGCGTCCGGAACGTAGCGGATTGCCGCGTCGCGCGGCGCTGCTTGCGAGCCGGTTGGGGTTCCACTGTGTGCGCTCGCGATATGCATCGCGCCCGCGAGTGCAGCAGCCAAGAGCAACGTCGAAGCGAGACGGGCTGACGCCACCAGCATCCAAGTGCTGCGTTTCACACCTGTTCACCCGGTTTCTTCTTGACAGTCTGATTCTGCAGCCGCTTCCGGACGGCGGCGAGCTGCCGCTTCGCAGCGTCATGATTGGCATCGATCGCGAGCACTCGTTGAAAGGACTCGGCGGCCGCCTCGAGTCGCCCCTGGGCCAATCTGATGAGACCTTCTTCCATGTACAGATCCGTTTCGATGGTGCGATACACGGCGCTCGCTGCTGTTATCGACGGCGTCGCGAGCTTCAGCTCCTTCAGTGCGTCGTTGTAAAGCCCCTTCGACCGGTAGGCTCTTGCGAGCGTGATGTGCGCCTCCGACCGCGACGGGTCGAGGCGAGCCGCTTCGCGAAGCGCGGTGACAGCGTCATCGATCCGTCCTGCTCGCAGGTACGCCGTGCCGAGACCCAGGTGTGCTTCCGAGGGATTCGCCCCGGACTGCGCGACCATTTCCAGCTCGGTGATCGCCTCCGCATGTTGTCCGAGATCCATCAGGGCGAGCCCCAGATAGTACCTGGCCTGCACGAACGTCGTATCCGCCTGCAAGGCCTGCCGGTTCAAGTCGACCGATCGTTTGGGATTCCCGAGCTGACGCTCCGTCTCGCCGAGCAGCGAGAGGATCTCTGGGCGACCCGGCATCTCTCCGAGCGCGATCGCCAACTCTTCGCGCGCGCGCGAGGCGCGGGCCATGTCCAGGTACACACGTGCGAGCGTCAATCGCGCGATCGTGAGCGATGGCTTCAGAGAGATGGCCTGACGCAGCTCGGCGACGGCTTCGCCCATTAAATCCGGCGAGCCCTGGGCGCGGTAGGCAATGCCGAGAAGCATGTGACCCTCTGCGAGCTCCGGCTCTGCCGCGAGAATCGCCTTCAACTCCGCGATCGCTTCCGCCGGATGCGGCTGCGGAGAGAAAAGATCCGCCCCGACACGATTTAACCTCTCCTGAATCGTGCCCTGACGCTGCGCCGCAGCAGATGCTGGCGCGAGGGCGATCCAGGCCGCAGTCACGAGGCCCCCGACGAGACGGCGGGTACACATGCGCGCGCTATCTAGCCTTCGATTTGACATTTCGATCCGCCGATCGGCTCCGAGTCGTACCTTGACGCCGCCGTTTCCGGTTTGTCGATGTCTTTCGCCGAGCCACCGCTGATGTCCTTTTTCTGGCCTTGGGCTTCGGCCTCCTCCTTCTTCTGACGTTCGACTTGGGCTTCGTAACTGCGACTTCGGCTCGAATGGCTTCAGCACCACGCTCGAACGTCGGCTCGCTCGTGGCAGAATCACCAACGCGGCCACGCGTCACCGGCGCATCCGTAACCCCGAGGACGGCGCGTGCGACGGCATACAACCGCTCGCGATCCTCGAGGCCGTTGAAGCCGCCGTTGATCCGGCGGGTGATTTCGCGAAACGCGTCGGCGGTCGCCTGATCGGCCAGTTCGTTCAGGCCCTTGTTCTTCCAGAACAAACCGGCAATCCGAAATGCCACGTCCGGTGTTGCGGCCCTTGCGGGATCGACGACGAGGTCGAGGCCCAGGAGGCCCCCGAAGCGTTGGTAATTCGCCCGACCTGTGATTTGAATCGGTCCGCGACCCTTGAACAGCTTGCCGTCGCCGTTCTCGGTGTTCCCGAGCCTGGTCGCGAGAGTGCTTTTCGGCTCATAGCGCCGTTGCGCATCCGTCGGCCCCCAAATCTCCTCCATGAAGCGAAGCTGGCCGGACTCGTGGGCCACCTGCGCGAGGAACGCGGCGCATCGGGCTGGAGCGTCGATTCCGAACTCGGCAATTGCCGCCTGCAGGAATGGAAGGAACGAATTTCCTCTTGCTGGCGACAGCTTCGGCATGATCGCGCGCAACTGATCCACGGACAACATGGCGCCTCCTGCGGATGTTTGCCACAGTTCCCTCATCGAATGCCACTACAATCCTTTCGACGTCGCGCCGTGTACTCGCGGACGCGGTGACGATTGGATACGGCAGTTTCCTCTACGAGGAAGCCTCCAGCGCGATGCGTTTTTCACGACTGCTCCTCGTCGGTGTGCTACTCCTGGTCGATATCGCGGCTGGCGGTCAAGCCGGTTGGAAACCACTCTGGAACGGTAGGAATCTCGACGGATGGACCACCTGGATGCGACAGCCGGCGCCGACGTCCGTCGTGCCCGGTCTCCAGCGCAACGCCGATGGCAGCTACACCGAGCCGATCGGTTCGGGACGCGATCCGCTCAACGTCTTTTCCGTGGTGAACAACATCGATGGCAGGCCGGCGATCCGGATCTCTGGTGAAGTCTTCGGCGAACTCCGCACGAGGGAGAGCTTCGAAAACTACCATTTGAGACTGCAGTTCAAGTGGGGCGACAAGAAGTGGCCGCCCCGTGACAAGCCGGGAACACCGCGGGACAGCGGGCTGCTCTACCACGTCCACGCGCCACCGGGGCAGGACGGGCGCACGTGGGCGCGATCGATCGAGCTCCAGATTCAGGAACACGACGTCGGCGATTTGTACGCGGTCGGATCCGTCATCGCCGTTCGCGCCAAGGCGCGTCCCGGTACGCAGCCGACCCTGTACGACTACGATCCCGCCGGTGAGTGGACCTTCTTTTCACAAAGCCAGGGCGCGTCCGGCCGCTGCATCAAACAACCCGACAACGAAAGGCCGACCGGCGAGTGGAACACCGTCGAGTTGATTGCCTTCGGCGAGGACTCGATTCACATCGTCAATGGCACGGTAGTGATGCGCCTGCATGGTCCGATGCGAATCGACAGCGATGTTCCGAAGCCGGTGACGTCCGGGCCACTTATTCTGCAATCGGAAGGCGCCGAGGTTTTCTACCGCGACATCGAGATCCGGCCGATCACGGCCATTCCGCCGGAGTTTGCTGGCAAATGAGGTAGTCACCTGGTCGGCGTAGAGATTCCACTCAGCGCCAGCTGTCCCATTCCGGCCGTCATGCACACTAACAACAATTGGTCCTTGCTACTTTCGTTTCTCCTTAGTTAGATTTCTTTGCAATCGGCTTCAGAGCGGGCGAGACGCTCCGCTACAAGTACAAGCTGGAAGGCACCACAGCGGATTGGAGTCTGCCAGCCGCCCGACGGAATGTCGACTTTGCAAACCTCGCGCCTGGTGCGTACCGGCTTCTCGTAGGTGCGATCACGACCGACGGTGTTGAAAGCGAGTCGCCGGCCACAGTGACGTTCGAGATCCTGCCGCCGATCTGGAGGCGCGGCTGGTTCCTCGCAGTTGCCGCGACGATCACCGCGTTGGGCGCGCTCGCGTTCGCCCGTTCCCGGTATGAGCGCCTCGAGGTCCTGCGTGAAAAGCGAGAACCGGTTTCGGACGCTCGCAGAGACGGCATCCGATGCGATCATTACGATCGATGACGGCAGCCGCATCGTGCTGGTCAATCATGCGGCTGAACGAGTGTTCGGCTACACACGCGACGAGATGGTGGGAGCCGAGCTGACGATGCTGATGCCAGCCTCTCTGCGCGGACGCCACCGGGCAGGACTTACGCGTTATAAAGAAACGAGTCAGCGAAAGATGCCGCGGGAAGCCATCTCGGTTACCGGCCTTCGTAAAGACGGTCAGGAAGTCCCGCTCGAAATTTCCTTCGGCGAATTCACGCGGAAGACCAGCGCTTTTTCACCAGCATCGCGCGTGACGTCACCGAGCGGAGGCGTGCAGAGGAGGCGCTGCGCAGGAGCCGTGAAGAGCGGTTGGCGGAGCTGGAACGCGTTCGAAAGCGAATCGCCACGGACCTGCACGACGACGTCGGTTCGAGTCTGACACGTATTTCGCTCCTGAGCGAGGTCGTACGGCAGAAGGTCGGGCATGGTGACGCCTCGCTGGAGACGCCGCTGTCCTCGATCGCGGGCCTGTCACGCGAGCTCGTGGATTCCATGAGCGATATCGTGTGGGCAATCAATCCGAGCAGGGACCATCTCAGCGATCTGTCGCAGCGCATGCGGCACTTCGTCAGCGATCTCTGTACCGCGCGCCACATCGACGTCCGGTTTCGCACCCCTTCTGCAGACCGCGACATCGGCGTGGGCGCAAACGTACGCCGCGAAGTGTTTCTCCTCTTCAAAGAAGCGGTCAACAACATGGTGCGTCATTCCGGCTGTTCCGAGGCGGATATCGACTTCTCCGCAGAACCACACCAGCTCCTGCTGCGCGTCAGCGACAACGGACGTGGATTCGATCCAGGTGGCGTGAATGCCCGCCACGGCGTTCGGAGCATGCACGAACGCACTGAGGCACTCGGCGGCCGTCTGGACGTCCTCTCGCAGCCTGGACACGGCACGACGCTCGTCTTCACGGTACCGCTGATGGACCAAGCGTCGGGCGCGGCGGGGAATGTCACGCGCCACGGCCTGCCTACATGAATATGCGGTGACCGCGACCGAAGTTGATGATTCTCGTGCCTCACGGCGATTGGCTCGACGCGGAGTTTGCCCTCATGAATCGGCAGTTCGAGTTCAGTGGAATCGCGATCCGGAAGCAACCGATCACCGCTGGCGTTCAGCCTGAGCTGTTGACATCCACGAGCTGGCAGTCAGGAAGCTCGGGATTGTCCGGAGCGTCGGCGGGATTTGGCACGACGGGGGGCTGAGCGGAGTCGTCGAGGATACCGATTCGCTTGTTCACCCACAAGACCTGGAACGCGGACGACGGAAACGGCTGCACGGACTTCGTGCACGCCCAGTTGTTGAAATGAATGTGTACCAGATGGAACGTGCGTTTGAGCTTTCGGACCAGTTCGAGAAACCGTGAACCGTTGGTGCCGTGAAACTCCATCGGCAACTGTGCGATGCGATCCAGGACGCTGTCGGGAGTCGCCAGCAACGCATCCCACTCGGCTCCCTCGACATCCATTTTGACGATCAGTCGCTTACCGGCGTCGCCGTTCCTCGAGATCTGACGGATCAATGTGTCGTACGGACGTGACTCGACGCTCGTCGTGATGCCGGCGATGCACTCCGCGTGGAACGCGAAGTGCCCACCCTCGCAGACCGGTTGCCTCGTATCGAAACAGTCGTATTGATGAACGGCCAGGTCGTACTTGGTCGAGAGATCGCAGCCCCAGTTGTCCTCGCCGGCAATGCCGTAGGAATAGGCGCTCTCGGCCCCTTTGATCAGGTTCTCGCACATCAAATACCCGCCGTCGTGCCGCCCGCCGAACCGACGTAACCTGCAGTTCTTGAGTCGGACCGGTTGAAGCTCGTCGAGCAGATTCTGACGACGCTGGCGGCCGGTCGCATGTCGCTCCGCACTCGTGATCGTCTCCGTTCGATCCTGAAGGAGTTGCCATGCGGCCGCGATGCCGACAGCGAGCAGGAGCGCCGCGAACAGCGCGACGCTGCGCCGAACCCCCGGAACACCGATCAACGGCGGCCGGGTTGCCATCAAACGGAGCAGAGCCCACAGGCGCGGAGAAATCAACACGGTGAGCCACAGGACGAACGTGCCGATTGAAAGCACGAGGCGATACCTGGAGACCCACTCCGACAACAGAATGATCGCCAGTTCCAGCAGAATCGCTCCAGCGACGACCCTGTACACTAGCCGAATCCAACGACCCTGTAGACGAGGAGTGGGGACCAACAGCATGGCTGTGAATGCTACCCACACAGCGATCACCCAGCCAATCGCGGGAGGCCGGTACGCTCGCGAGCCTGCCGGAAGCACGAACAGGCTGTGGAACCCATCGGTGTTGCCGTGATGCGTCGCCAGCTCGAGGTAATCCAGCGTCCACCGCGTCAGTGGCCCTTGAACCACCAGCTCGTGCTCGATCGCGCGATTCCACTCGCCGGTGACATCGCAGTCGAGCCTTCGAGTACCGCGACCTGACACTGGCCGTGCGCAGACAGTCGCTCCGTCGATCGCGACAGCGAACGTCGCATTGGAACCGGTGTTGACGCGGGCGATGAGCGCGAACGGCGGCCGGAGCTCATAGACTTGAGCGAAGTCGGCGGTGGTGGCGCGAACCATCCCCGATGCAGGAAAGCTGGGCGTCTCGATAATCTTGACTCTCACGCGATCGAATCTGAGTGAGATGTGGGTGGCCAGCGGAAGGACCGCAAGTCCGGCCAGGACTGCGGCCCGGACAATGCGGGGACTCGTCAGATTCTGCATGGGGTGCGCGTGTCTGGATCGACCTGTTGCGATCCGGCGTGCTCGAGGAGAAATTTCGTCCTTAGCAGCCGCAGTATAACCAACTCGCGCCCGCCAGTTGGTACGATGCATGTGCTCGCTTTGCCATCTCACACCTGGCGTTTCCCATCATGCGTTTTCAGCTCCCAGTTAGTTTAAGGTTCAGTGGCTTGCTACACTCGGGCTGCATCACGCCCGTTGGACGATTCATACAGATGATTCAGTCACGACGCGCCACGGTCCTGATGGGACTGACCGCGGCCGTGGGAATCGCCGCGGCACTCTTCCATGTGGCCGCAGCACCATCTGCACCTCGGGTGCTCGAGATCCGAATGCGGACGACGGCCGGGGATTCCGCCCGGCTTTCATGGGAGAGCGGCTCCGGAACTCGCGTCCAGCAGCTGCCACTTGCTCGCACGCCCGATGGCTTTCAGGTCCTCCGCTTCTCTCTCCCGGGCGAAACGGCGCGGTCGGTACGTCTCCATCCGATCGATCGGCCCGGCGAGCTCTTCATCGAATACATCAGGGTCTTCGATCAGAATGGCGCGGTTGTTCGCGACCTCAACCCACGGAGCCTCGTACCGGCATCTCAGATCACCTCGATGAGGAGGGAAGGGCAGGTTGTCCGGATCGTGACCGAGCCATCTGCCAGCGATCCGTCTCTCGTCATCGCACCGGCATGCCTCGAGCGGCGAAGCTCCTGGCACGCCCTCTCATCGCTGACGCCGCTGGCGTTGGCACTCTCGACGTGTGTGTGCCTCGCGTTGATCGTGGCCTCGATCGCAGCGCTCCGGGTCGATACCTCCACGGATCCCGCCGTCCGTCAGCGGACGCAGTTCACTCGATTCATTTGGCTGACAGTGCTGTTTCTGCTCATCGTGTCAGCGAAGCTGCTGCTGATGCACGTCGATCCAACCCCTGTCCCGTATCTGGACCAGTGGGATGCCGAAGCGGGCGGCGTTTACATTCCGTTTCACGACGGATGCCTCTCGTGGCAACAGATGGTGAGCTTCCATAACGAGCACCGCATCTTCTTCACGAGGCTGCTCGCGTTGGCGCTGCTCTCGGCAAATGGTCAATGGGATCCGCAACTCGAGCAGGTGGTCAATGCGGGCCTGCACGCGACCACGGCGCTCGTTCTCGCGATGATCTTCTGGCGGGCGTCCGATCGACGACGGACTGATTTCATCATTCTGTTTTGCGCAATCATCTTTACGCTGCCGTTCTCCTGGGAAAACACGCTGGCAGGATTCCAATCGTCCTTCTATTTCCTGATCCTCTTTTCGGTGTTGTCCGTGGCGTTGACCATCAGGCGGGTTGGGTCCGGTGCGTGGTTTCTCGGCTGGTTGTGTGTCGTCAGCAGCCTCTTCACGACGGCTGGAGGCTTGTTGACACCGGTTGCAACCGCGATCGCTGCCATAGCCAGTGTCGCCTTCGGACGATCCGGCTGGCGCAGCGCCGCCGCAAACCTTGGGATCAGCGCAGCGGCGCTCGGCCTCGGTCTGATGTTGGTCAGTCCACTTCTCGGGCAATCGGATGCGTCGAAACCGCAGTCGGTTGGAGAACTGATGACGGCACTTGCCCGCAACCTCGCCTGGCCATGGATCGACCACCCGTGGATGTTGATCGTGGCCTGGTTCCCGCTGGTTGTCTTGTTCATTGTGCTGGTAAAGCATCGCGCCGACACGACCGATGAGGATGTCCTGATGTTCGCGCTGGGATCGTGGGTCGTCCTCCAGGCGGCGGGACTGGCGCACGCCAGAGGTTTGGGGGGTGCTGCGCCGGCGTCACGCTACCTGGACATCCTCAGCCTCGGGGTCCTGACGAATGCGATGGCCCTGACCGCGCTCGGGCGCCGGTTGACGACGTACCGAACACCGCAGCGATTCGTCACCGGAGTTCTGATGGCGTGGTGCGTATGGGCAATTGCGGGGGTCGCGCATATCGCGGACCAAGGGTTGGCTGGCGCCGCAGTGCGGCGAACCTGGATGGCCGACTACGAGCGCAATCTGCGGTCGTTTCTGAAGGATGACGATCTCGCTTCCTTCACGGCTCAAACGTTCCCTCGGGCGTTGCCTCACTGGAACGCCAGCCTCCTCGCCAATGCCTGGCTGCGACATCCCTACATCCGGCAAATCCTCCCCGCAGCCGTTCGCTCGCCAATGCCTGTCGAACCGCGATCCGACTCGATCGCCTTCGCCGAGAATGGCGTCTATCCAACGACACCATCGGACCGCTTGAGAAACGTGCTCGGGTCATACACGAGCGTGGGCAATCCTGCGCAGGGTCGCTTCGAGAGCACGCCGCTCCAGTGTGCGCCGGGCAGCTATCTCAGGTTCGAACTGGCCGGGTACGTCGGACAACCGGGGCTGTCCCTCAGCGTGGCGAGCGCGCGACATCGCGAGATTTTCGTCCGGCCGGGTGAAGTTCCCGGAGAGCGATGGTTGACATCGGTCGTTCGTTGTCCCGGTAGTCCGTTTACCGTCGTCGCGGTGGACTCCAGACCAGATCTCTGGTTCGGATTTGCCCAACCGATTGAAGTGGCGTGGGGCTCGCAGCTTGCTGACGGTCTCGTCCAACATGCGTGGGGTCTTCTGTTCGCCGCAATGTGCATTACGCTGCTCGCGACACGATTTGGCTGAGGAGGCAGTGCACGAGCCTGAAATCATTGCCATCCCGTCGGGCGCCTTTCGAAGTTCGGCCCATCAGGGAGTTCGACGGATAATGACCGGCAGGTGGCAGGCCGCTGAAAAGAGCCGGCCTGATCGAAAATGGCAAATGGGAGATGGCAAAATGCTAAGGTCTTTCCATTTTCCATTTACCATCTGCCATTCAGGATGCGTCTTTCAGCATGCGCAAGCCCGAGATCCCCCCGGAGATCGAAGAGCATCGCGATCAACGCTGGCGCCGCGAATGCACACGCCAGATCGAGACGGCCTTCGATGCGGAGCGCTTCATCGAGCAGACCGGCTTCGCCGCCTGCCTGACCGACTCCCGGCGGCCTGGGCCATCGCTCTACGTCGCGGTTTGTGGGCGACGTGATGCGGTGATGCCACGCAATGTCCAGAAAGATCCCGAGGCCTCGCTCACGTGGGTGTTGAAGGACGAGATCGTTCGACGCGGGAAGATCTACTACGCGAAGCTCGCGCGCGGCAACGCGATGTTTCTCGCGCCGCGCATGATCCCCTACTTCTACGCCGTCTGGCGCCTTCGCCGATCCGAGGAGAAGCGGCGGTTGAGCAGGAACGCACAACAGATCTTGAGAGTGCTTCGCAGGGAGTGGGAAATGAGCACGTCGGATCTCCGCGATGAATCCGGCGTGAAGAACCGCGCTGCATTTAGGAGAGCGCTCGATGAGCTCCAGGCCGCCATGATCGTGGTCCCGAGCGCGGTCTTCTATCAACCGAAATTCACGTACATCTGGACGCTCGGCGTCGGAAGATTTCCGGAAGCGCTTCGTCGACGTGTGAACCGGGAGACTGCCTTGCGCGAAATCGCCCGCTGCTTCCTGACGGGTGCCGGAAGGACGATACCCGGTGAACTGGCGCGCGTGACCGGGTTGTCTCGGCCGGAAGCCGGCCGCGGCAACCGCGCGCTGGTTGCCGAAGGCTACGCCGTCATGCTCGCCCCTGGAGTGTACGAGCTGGCCGCCCGACCCCAACCGCAGGAAGCAGGGGTCGCCCAGACCTATCGTCAATACAAGATCGATGGCAGGTACGCGCCCGAGGGTTCGTTGTAAAGACCGACCGTCATCAGCGTCAATGGTTGCACCACGCGAAGGCCGTTGTTCAAGCACCAGCGAAACAACTTCGCGTTGCGCGTGGGCACGATGATACCCGGTCCGCCGAAGCTCTCCGCCGAGGCCATGAGCGCCTGGAGATCGACATCGGTTTCTGCGACCGCGTGTCCAAAGAACGCGAGCGCCGACGCGTAGCCGGTGATTCGGCCGTGCCGCTCGACAACGCGTGCGGTCCTCTGTGCGATCGCGTCGCTCAGCTCGCCGGCCCGATTATGCCCGTGCACGGATTCGCACACTCGATTGCAACCCGCGAGATCGGCCCGCGCCAGCGGTCGCACGGCACAGCCGTCGATAACTCTGCTCGTGGTCCGTCCCTGCATGACCGACATCGGTTCACGAGCGTCGAATCCCAACTTCGTGTACAGCGAGAGCGAGCGACTGTGGAAGGCCGCCTGCAGCAGGCGCACGCCAGCGAAGCCGCGCGTGGCTGCCCGGTCGAGCAGCGCGCGCATGAGGGCCCGTCCGACGCCGCCGTTCTGCGTGGCTGGATCGACCGTGATTGGTCCAAGGCCGGCAATCGTGTCGCGCTCGTCCAGACAGTTGCTCCCGACCACCTTCCCGTCCACTTCTGCGACCACGCCGTAAAACCCCGGATGCGAGAACATCATCGTCAACCGGCCGACGGCCACATCGGGCGCCGGAAAGTCGGGCGGGAAATTGTGATGTCGGTTGATGGCGGAGAACGCTTGGTAGCAGATGTGGCCGCACGCTTCTGCGTCAGCCGGCGTCGCGCGGCGGATCTGAACATTGGAAGCAACGGATGAAGGTGTGGTCATGGTGCAGTTCACCGCCGCGGACGGACGGTACCATCACACTCGTGGTATCGCAAAGCGCTGACACAGTGCGCTGCAGCCCGCGGTGACGATATCCGCCAACACATGCGGTCACCCGCTGCGGCGCGATGTCGGCGTCTCAGACGTCCACGGTCGTTGCCGAGCTGAAGCACAGTGGAGCTTCGGTCGCTACCGGCGTGTACGGGCAGCGGCCCCTAGGAGGAATCAAGACCGCGCTACTGAAGAGCTGCGAGGCCTGCGCGTCATGTGTACTCCTCCGCCACGGTCGCGAGGGACGGCGCTCATCACGGAGATTGGAATGGCGGGCAAGGCGACAACGGGAGGCGACTAGGCTCTTGGCTCGGACCAGGGCCGCCGCTACAATGGGGCGCCTCATGGCAGACGCGACGGGCGATCGGATCGTCCGTTTGTTCGAGGAGGCAGAGCGCGGCGAGAAGCGGGCGCGGGACGCGCTCTTCGCGGCCTTGTACGATGAGCTTCGGCGGTTGGCCAATGCACATCTGCATCGACACGGAGGGCAGCTGACGCTGAGCGCGACGACGCTGCTTCACGAAGCCTACCTTGACATCGCGCAGCGCACGAACCTGACCTTCCCAAGCCGCGGTCACTTCCTGTCCTACGCGTCGCGCGCCATGCGCGGCCTGATCACCGACTACGTGCGGCACGAGCACGCCGTGAAGCGTGGTGGCGAGCTGACCTTCGCTCCGTTGCATGAAGCCAACGCGCGGGCGCCCGAAGGTTCCACAGATCTCGACCGGCTGGCGGAGGCGCTCGAGGGTCTTGCGGCGCTCGATCCGGAGCTGGCCGGTCTCGTTGACTTGAAGTTCTTCTGCGGGTTCTCGTTCGTCGAAATCGCCGGACTGCGCGGCGTCTCGGAGCGTACCGTGCAGCGCGACTGGGCGAAGGCACGACTGCTCTTGCATCACGCCCTCGGCGACAAGAACTAGTGGACTGTTTGCTCGGATTTACGACCGCGCCGCTCGGTTGTCGCCACGCAAGAGCTCCGTCGGATGCGGATGCGATTGGCGCCTTTCCTGTGGCGGCTTCACGGCGCGACTGACGATCTCCTAGTGAGGGGGTATGCCTCAGATCGATCGGCGCCTCTGGCGGTCATTGAGCCCGCTCCTCGACGAAGCGCTCGACCTGGACACCAATCAGCGGGCTGCCTTCCTCGCGTCGGTCCGATCGACCGATTTGCAGGCCGCGACGGTTCTGGAAGCTCTGCTGAGCGAACACGATCACGTCGTGGCATCGGATTTCCTGGCGGCTCCGCCGGTCCCCCCCGACGCGGTCGTTCCCCTTGCAGGACAGACGATCGGCGCTTACACGCTCGAACGTCCGCTCGGCATGGGCGGGATGGGGACCGTGTGGCTGGCGCGCCGGAGCGATGGGCAGTTCGAGGGCCACGTCGCGTTGAAGCTGCTCAACCTCGCCGTATTCGACGAAGTCGCGCGTCGGCGATTCGCGCGTGAAGGCACGCTGCTCGCGCGGGTCGCTCACCCGCACATCGCCCGGCTCTTCGATGCCGGCGTCACGGCCGCCGGTCAGCCGTTTCTGGTTCTCGAGTACGTCAACGGCACGCGCATCGACGAGTATGCCGACACGCACCGGCTGGACGTCCCGGCGCGGCTCGAGCTGTTCCTGCAGGTCGCGGACGCCGTCGCACACGCGCACGCAAACCTCGTCGTGCACCGCGACCTCAAGCCGTCCAACATTCTGGTCGACGATTCAGGACGGGTGAAGCTGCTCGACTTCGGCATCGCCAAGCTGATTCATGGTGAGGGCGGCCCCGAACGCGACGCGCTCACGGTGCTCACGGCGCCGGCGCTGACACCACGATATGCAGCGCCGGAACAGGTCTCAGGTGACGCAGTCACGACGGCTGCAGACGTCTACGCGTTGGGCGTCCTGCTGTACGAGATGCTCGCCGGGCGTCACCCGACGTTGCAAGACGAGGTTGACCCGGTGTCGCAGGTCCGGGCGCTCGTCGAACGCGAGCCGCCGCGCGTCAGCGACGCGGTCCGGCTGATCGGCGGGGATCGGGCGGCGGCGCTCAGGATCGCTGCCGCGCGCAACACGTCGCTCGAGCGCCTGCGGCGGGCCTGTCGAGGAGATCTCGACACAATCGTCGCGAAGGCGCTGAAGAAGGCGCCCGCGGAACGTTATCCAGTGGTGACCGCGTTCGCCGATGACGTGCGGCATCATCTCCGCAGCGAGCCCGTGGCCGCGCGGCCGGACTCGGTTTTGTATCGCACGAAGAAGTTCACGGCGCGCCACCGCCTCGGCCTTGGGGCCGCAGCCATCGTCGTCGCGGCGCTCGTCGCCGGTGCGGCAATTGCGGTGCTGCAGGCGCGCCAGTCGGCGCGCGAGCGCGACCACGCGCTCGTCGCGCTTCGACGCGCCGAGGCCACCAACGATTTCAGCAGCTTCCTGCTCGCCCAGGCGACGCCATCCGCGAAACCCATCTCGAATGCCGAGTTGCTCGCGCGCGGCGAGGCGCTCATCGAGAAGCGATTTGCGAATGATCCCGATCTGCGCGTCCACATGCTGCTCACGCTGGCGGACCGCTACCAGGAGAACCAGCAGTTCGACGCGCGTGCGCGTCTGCTGGAACGCGCCTACAGGGAGTCGCGTCTGATTGCGGACGCGGGGTTGCGCTCCTATGTCGCCTGCGAGCGGGCGACCCAGTTCGCCGAACGCGGCGACTACAAACAGGCCTTCGCGCTACTGGACGGCGCGATGCCCGTTGTGGCGGCGAACCCAGACGACGCCGATTACGAGGCGCACTGCCGCGTGGCCGAGAGCGTCGCCGCAAATCAGATGAATGATGGCGCCCGCGCGATCGCCGCCGGAGAACGCGCGGTGAAGCTGGAGCAGGAACGCCGCGGCGCGCCAGGACGTGAGATGGCGCCGCTCGTGGCGCTGGCGAACGCCTATTCGGCTGGCTATCGGTACGGCGACGCACAACGGACCTTCGCACGCGCCGTCGCGCTGCTCGACGCGCAGGGCCTCGCTGATACTCGCAGCATGGCCGAACTACTGAACAACTGGAGTGCCATGCTGCAGGAAGCGGGACAGATGCTCGAGGCGGTACCTGCCGCGGAGCGAGCCGTCCGGATCGCGAGCGCCGTCGATACTGAGAACGGCGCGTCACTGGCGCAGCTCTCCACGCTCGGCAACGCGCTGATGGCGGTGGGCAAGTATTCCGACGCGGCGCGCACGCTCGACCAGGCGATTGTCAAAGCCCGCCTCGCGGGCTCACCACGACGGCTCGTCACTTGCCTGTACTATGCGATTCAGTCGGCTTGCGAAGGGGGTGATGCGGCGCGCGGTGCACGCCTCCTCTCCGACACCGAAGCGGTGCTGAAGGCGGACCCGTCGCCAACCGTGTACTCTCGGGGGCTGGTCGAAGTGTCCGCCGCACGCGTCGCGCTCGCCAGCGGCGACCCCCGGCGCGCCGCCTTGATGGCGGAACGCGCGTTGAAAACGTTTCGGTCCGTGAACCCCGGCGGAGGAGGACGGACGCAGACCTTTCTCGCGCGCACCCTCAACGAAGTCGGGCGTTTCAGCGACGCGCTGCCGCTCGCCGAGCACAGCGTGACGACCGCGCGAGGCCGCCTCGGCAGCCTGGCGCATTCGTCCTGGCTCGGTGAATCTTTGCTCGAGGTCGCCGCCGCGAGGGCGGGTCGCGGCGATCCGGCGGGAGGGCGGGTCGCGATTGCAGACGCGCTCGAAAACCTCTACGCGACGGTGGGGCACAATACCGATGGCGTCCGTCGCGCTGAGGCGCTGCGCGATAAGTTCGCGTCACGTTAGCAGGTGATCCGCCTTCCAGGAAGTATCAGGATGGCCAACAGGAATCGCGTACGTGAAAAATTCAGCCCTCCTCGGCGAATCACTTAACGAATAGCGTGCAGGGCAGGACGATGTCGATTCGAATTCGTGTCGTGGCAATCGCGCTGTGTATTGCGCTCGGGTCTGTTGGCGCCGTGTACTCGACGCAACGCTCAGCGAAAGACCCGGAAGTGTCTGGCACGATCTATTCCTCCAAACGGATGCCGGACGGCAAACAGTGGACAACGGACAATCTGAACGTAGACACCGACGGGTCTTATTGCTACGAAGGCGCGGAACTGAATTGCCGTCGATATGGCCGCTTGTACACGTGGGAATCGGCGCAGCGGGGATGTCAATCACTGGGCGACGGATGGCGATTACCGACGAACGACGAATGGCGGCAAATGACGAAGCACTATGGCGGAGTGCGTGACGATTCGGATGACAGCGGTAAGGCCGCGTACACGGCACTCTTGATCGGAGGCCGCTCGGGCTTCAATGCCCAGCTGGGTGGTGGCCGCGGCGCCGACGATGGCCAGTACTCACGACTGGAAGCCCACGGATTCTACTGGACGGCATCAGAAAGCAATCCGGCCAGTGCATGGTTCTACAACTTTGGCAAAGGCGGGTTATCCCTCAATCGCCATCCCGATGGCGAGAAGCAGCGGGCATTCTCGGTGCGGTGTGTGAGGAACTGAGAGCTGACCGCTCCAGCCCGCGTGCATGTCCGGGTTGGTTCGCCGAACGGTTGATAACTGAACAAGCTCAAAGGGTGAACGCGGTCTGTCGAAGTTCCTGTCAGTGCATGCCGTGCTGGCGCAGCCGTACGTAGAGTTGCTTGCGCGTCAGCCCGAGCATCTTTGCGGCATGGGACTTGTTCTGCCGGGCCTCGTGCAGCGCCCGCTCGATCGCAGCGCGTTCCAGCAGTCGAAGATCCGTGGTCTCGGCGACGGCGGATGGCGCGGTCCGGCTCTCTTCCTTCAGCGCCGGCTCCGTCTGGCGCTGCGATGAGATAAACGTGAGGTGTTCGCCGGTGATCAACCCGCCTTCGCAGAGGATCGCCGCCCGTTCCAGCGTGTTGCGAAGTTCGCGGACGTTTTCTTGCCAGTCGTAATCGAGCAGAGCCTTTCGCGCTTCGCGCGTAATCCCGGCCGGCGGGCGCCCGATCGCCTTGGCGATCTCCGTCAGAAATGCGTCGCTCAACGGCAGGATGTCGTCTTTGCGCTGACGCAGCGGCGGGAGGTAAATCGCAAAGACATGGAGCCGGTAATACAGGTCCTCTCTGAACGTGCCCCGCTCGATCGCGGTGCGCAGGTTGCGATTGGTGGCAGCAACCACCCGCACGTTTGCCTTCAAGCTTCGCGTGGCGCCCAGCCGCTGAAACTCGCGCTCCTGCAGGACACGCAGGAATTTCGCCTGCGCCGAGGGACTCATGTCGCCGACCTCGTCGAGGAACAGCACTCCGCCTGCGGCTTGCTCGATCTGTCCGGGCTTCGCCTGCATGGCGCCCGTAAACGCGCCGCGCTCGAATCCGAACAACTCTGACTCCAGCAAGGGTTCGGGCAGCGCCGCGCAGTTCAATGCGACGAACGGTCCTCCGCTGCGCCCTGAGGCTCGATGAATGAATCGCGCGACGACCTCCTTGCCGGTCCCGGATTCGCCAAACAGAAGGACGGTCGTCTCCGTCACCGCAACCTGGGTCGCCTGCCTGAGGACTTTGGTCCATGGCTCCGATTGACCGATGACCCAGCGGTAACCGGTCACGGCATTCAGTTCGGCGGCGATCGACTTCACTCGCCGCTCGAGGGCTCCCGCCAGTTCCTGTGCTTTCTCGGCGCGCGACGTGGCTTCCGCCCTCAGCTCCCGGGAGAGTGCGAGGGCGATGCGATCGGCGATCCGGCGTGCGATGAGGACGTCTGCCGGCGTGAACGCGGCAGGTTTATACGACAGAAAAGAAAGGCCGCCGCCGAGGGATCCGTCCAGCCGAATCGTCACGCGGAGCGCGGACCGGAAACCCAATGCCGCGCCCCCTCGATCGGACGACTCCGGCGAGGCTGAGAGATCGTTGATGAGATCGTAGTCGCGATCGCCGCGGAGCACGGCGTCCGGAACCGTGACGATCTCGGGCTTCGCGCTCGGTCCCAGTCCGCTGTATGCGTACGCGCGCGCGTGGACGCCGTCCGCCAGCATGACCGGAAGGGCGAGGGCGTCATGCGGCAGGACCTTCCGGGCAATCTCAGAGATCCGATCGAACTGCTCCTTGATTTCCCCGGTATCGGTAACCGTCGTCAACAACTCGTCGAGAATCTCCAGCCGCGCTTCCCGGGCCCGCAGCTCTTCGTTGCGTCGCGCCTCTTCCGCCAGGCGCTGGTGAGACAACTCGAGCGCGACGTGATCGGCAATGCGCCGCGCGACCAGGCCATCACCCACGGTATAGACGCCTGGCTGCAATGACAGGAAATCCAGTGCGCCGAGGAGTTCACCGTGGAGTCGCACCGGCACGAGCAGCCGGGCCCGATAGCCGGCCTGCCCTGGCGGCGTGACACGCTCGAGCGGATCCTCCTGAATGTCGTGAGAAATGACGTGATCCCACGGCGAGGTCAGGAGCGGCCGATGGTGATCGGGAAGCGGAATCGTCTCCGGAATCCTGCTCGTATAGCCCGTTGCGGCGTAAACGACGATATGGTTCTTGTCCTCGGTGAGGAGTGGCAGCGACAGCGCGTCATGTGGAATGACGCTCCTCGCGATAGCAGATACGCGCTCGAAGACCTCGCGAATGTCAAGGACACCGGTGAGCGTGGGCAGGAGCTCGTCGAGCGCCTCGAGACGACGCCGTGTCGTGTCCTCTTGCACGCAGACGCCGTACTTGCGGCCGTCCAGCTCGACTGTCGTGATTCGCGCAAATGTGTAGAATGCAGAACCATCCTTCCTGCGGTTGAACAACTCGCCCATCCACTCACCCTTGTCGCGAAGCTGTTCGAGCACCTCCGACACGATGCGCTGGTTTTCTTCAGGCGGGTACGCAGTCTGTTCCGTGACGTGCCTCCCGACAAGGCCGCCGGACTCGTACCCGAACATGCAATCCTCTGCCGGATTGGTGTACGAAATCAGGCCGGTGTCGAGAGGGATCACGCTGACGCCCTCCATCATGCTGTCCAGGATGCGAGCCTGAAGCCGCAACGCGTCCTGCGTCCTCTTCCGTTCTGTGACGTCGACGGTGATGCCAATCAGCCGCGCCGGGTCACCGGTTTCGTCGATGAAGGGCCGGCCTCTGCTCGCCAGCCAACGGATTTCTCCGTCGGACCGGATGATCCGGTACTCGACCTCCATGTCCTTCCGCTGTTCGATGGCATCGCGCGCGATCGTCTCGACGCGATCGCGGTCATCAGGGTGGACACATTGCCGGAACATCCCGTATGTCAGGCGAGAGCCGGGCTGGAGGCCGAATGTCTTGTACTGCTGCTCGGAAAATGTGATCTGGTCGGTCCGGAGATTGCGGTCGAACAGACCCGCCCCGGCTGCTTGCAATGCCAGGTGCAGCCGCTCAATCGTTTCGCGGGCCGTACTGTCATCCATCGCGCAAAACCGGCGCGTACCCGAGGCGTGGTCAACAGCGGGCGATCCGCGGGCCTGTCAAACCTGGTCAGCCGATCGCTCTTGCCTGGGGGAAAACGTGACTCTACCACGATGGCCGGACGAGTCGAAAGATCTGACCCAGCGGATTTACCCGGCAACCCCACGAAACTCACGGACGCACCAATGCCGATGACGGTTTCCGGTGCATGCCGGATTGCCGCTCGAACAGTCTCATCGTCAGCAGCACGGCGGGCAGGAGGAAGGCAATGGAACCCGGAACCCACATGATCACGCCAGCGAGCGCCTGATCGTCGAGCGCCGAAAGCCCCATGAGGCGTGGCACAGTCTCGTATGCGGGATATAGAACGCGGCCGGAGAAGCAGAGCACCGCCGAGAGCGCCGTATTGATCAGATCGGCACCAACCAGATACGGGATCATCGTCCAGCGAGGCCACGCGGAATCACTCGGCCACACGCCAATCACCGGCCACCAGAACAACAGCGCCGCACCGAAGAAACATGCGTGCTGCAGTGCGTGCCAGCCATCTGACCGGAGGCCGAGCTCGTAGACCCGCGGCACGTGCCAGACAACGAGCGTGACGGCGAGAGCAATCCAGCACAAGGCCGGATGTGTGAGCGTCCGGCCGACGCGCCGCAGGGCCGGGGACGTCAATAACGGGCCAAAGGCCCTCTTCACCCAGCGCTGGGGCAGACAACGCAA
>Ga0114129_10000223_pt1 | contig 63200 bp, 46 predicted proteins | sample RhiMetdeltSRZDD1_FD_80071 | JGI IMG/M metagenome (GOLD analysis project Ga0114129, IMG submission 80071) | Populus rhizosphere microbial communities from Tennessee, USA - Rhizosphere MetaG P. deltoides SRZDD1 (version 2) (version 2) | ecosystem: Host-associated > Plants > Roots > Rhizosphere >...
GGCGGCACCAGCTCCCCAGCCCGAAGCGAAGCCCGCAGCCCCCCCCGCGCCGGCTGCCGCGGCTCCGGCTTCTCCCCCGCCGCCCGCCCGGCCGGCGGCGCCGGCCCCCGCAGCGGCGCAGCCCGCCCAGGGAGGTCAGGTCGAATCGATCGAGGAGCGCATCCGGCGGCGGTCCTCGCCTCTCGTGCGCAAGATCGCCCAGGAGAACACGATCGACATCGGCGACATCGAGGGCACCGGGATCCATAACCGGGTCACCAAGAACGACGTCCTCTCCTATCTGGAGAACCGCAAGGTCGCCGGACCGGCCCCGGCCGCCGCTCCGGCTCCCTCGAAGGCCGCGACGGCGCCGGCGGAGGTCGTCGGCCGCGCCGAGCCGGCCGAGGCCCCCGCGCCGCGGCCCGCGATTCCCCTGACGGATCGCGACGAAGTCGTCGCGATGAGCAAGATCCGCAGGATCACGGCCGAGAACATGATCCTCTCCAAGAGGACCTCGGCCCACGTCACGACGGTCTTCCAGGTCGACTACACGAACATCGCCAGAATCCGCGCGAAGCACAAGGATGCGTTCCTCGAGAAGAACGGCGTCAAGCTGACGTATCTGCCGTTCATCTTCCGCGCCGCGATCCAGGCGCTGCGCGAGTTCCCCCAGGTCAACGCGTCGATCGACGGCGACAACATCGTCTACCACAAGGACATTCATCTGGGCATGGCCGTGGCGCTGGACTGGGGGCTCATCGTTCCGGTGATCAAGAACGCCGACGAGAAGTCGATCCTGGGGCTCGCACGCGCGTCGCAGGACCTGGCCGAGCGCGCTCGGACCAAGCGCCTGAAGCCCGAGGAGATCCAGGGAGGCACCTTCACCGTGACCAACCCGGGCGTCTTCGGATCGCTCTTCGGCACGCCGATCATTCCGCAGCCCCAGGTCGCGATTCTCGGCGTCGGCACGATCGAGAAGCGGCCCGTCGTCGTCAACGACGAGAATGGCCAGGACGCCCTGGGCATCCGCACCGTCGGTTATCTCGCGCTGTCCTTCGACCATCGCCTGATCGACGGCGCCGACGCCGACCGGTTCATGGCGAGCGTGAAGAAGACGCTCGAGACCGGCGAGTTCGATCTCGGATAGCGCCTCGGACGCGGTTTCCGTCCCGCGGCTGTCGCGGGCGGCCTGCGTCGCCATTTTCCTCGCTGCGCTCGTAGCGCGCGTCGCCACGATCGCCACGGCGGGATTCACGACGCCCCGGTTCGGAGACGCGCAGGCGTATCTCCTCGCGGCCCGGGCGCTGGTCGAGACCGGAAGCTATCCGAAAGAGACCGACTACCACTCCTTCCGGGCTCCGGGGTACCCGGTGTTCCTCGTCGCCGCGACTCTCGGCGACCCCGACCGCGTGGTCCTGGCAAAGCTCGCAAACGCCGCTCTCGGCTCGGCCTGCGCCGTTCTTCTGGCGGCTCTCTCGGCGCGTCTCTTTCGACGAAGGCGCGTTGCGCTCGCCACGGGGTTCGTGGCGGCGCTCGATCCCGCGCTGGTGCTGACGTCCGCCGACGTCCAGAGCGAGCCGCTCTTCCTGCTTTTTCTCCTCGCGGCCGCCTTCCTGCTCTCGGTGTGCCTGGATCGTCCGTCGTCCAACGCCGGCGTGCTCGCCGGCGGCGCTCTCGCCTTCGCCGCGCTGACGCGGCCGAGCGCTCTGGCCCTGGCTCCCCTTCTCGCCGCGCCGCTGGCCGACCGGAGATGGCCGTTCCGCGTCCGGGCGCACCTGGCGGGCTCGGCGGTTCTCGGGTTCGCGCTTCTCCTCGCGCCGTGGACGATTCGCAACACCGTCGTCTATCGCGATCTGGTGCCCGTCAGCGATCTCGGCGCCGTGAACCTCTACCTCGGCAACTCGGATCTGATGGCCCGGTTCTACTCGATCCGGACGCGCGCCGAGTACGACGCCTGGATCCTCGAGATGAAGCGAACCACCGAAGAAAAGCACGCCATCCTGCAGGCGCGGGGGATCGTGTCGCCGTCGCAGCGTTCGCGTGCGTACCTGGCGATGGCTCTCGAGGAGCGCCACCGCAATCCCGCGGCCACGCCCGCGCTCTTCGGCCACAAGCTCTGGGACTGGCTCCGCCCGTATCCGAACCCGCTGTTCTGGCCGCCCTGGATCGTGGCCTCGGTGGGCATCTTCTACGTCGTCCTGTACACGTTCGCCGCGCTCGGGCTGGTTCGATCGCCGCGCCCCGGAGCGAGCCTCTTCGCCGTGGCCGTGCTGCTGGTGGGCCTGGTCGCGCACCTGCCCTTCGTCGTGGTGTGGCGATACCGCATTCCGTACTGGGACCCGGTCCTGATCCTCTACGGCGTCTCCGGGGCGTTCGGCATCCGCTCCGCGCGCGATAGCATTTGAGAGTGGACGTCTCGGCGACGGTCCGCGGCGCGCGCGCCGCCGTCTACTGGCTCGCGAGCCCGTTCGATCGTTTCGGACGCCGCCTCGCCGGCCTTCCCACGCTGCCGCCCCTGTGGCTGCGCCGTCATGCCGGCGCGATCACGGCCTGGGAGAGGAGCGTGCGCGACACGGCCGGCTTCCTGGACCGCCTCGAGCTCGCATCCGACGCCGCCGTCGTGCTCGACGTCGGCTGTGGTCCCGGAGCCATGGTCGAAGCGCTGACGGAGCGGCTCCCGCCCAACGGGCGCTATGTCGGATTCGACGTCCACGCGCCATCGATTCGCTGGTGCCGCCGGAGGTGGTCGGGCGACTCGCGCATTCGCTTCGAGCTCGCCGCCGTTCGATCGGCCTATGGAGCCGCGGCGGGGCCGCCCGTGTCGAGCTACCGGTTCCCGTTGGAGGACGGCGAAGGCGACCTCGTGCTCGCCAAATCCGTCTTCACCCACCTGCTCGAGGCGGATGCCCGACACTACCTCTCGGAGATCCGCCGCGTGCTCGGCGCCGGCCGTCCCGCCGTCGTGACGGCCTTCCTGTTCGACCGCAATCACCGCGAGCTCGAGGCCGTGCGCCGCGCTTTTCCGTTCGAGGGCAACGGCGGCGCCGTCCGGCTCCGCCGGAGCGCCCGCCCGACCGCGGCGGTCGCCTTCGACCGGAACGCCTTCTGGAAGATGGTCGAGGACAGCGGCCTGCGCGTGGTCTGGCACTCGGCGGGTTTCTATCCGGGACGCTCCCGCCTCGATGCGCAGGACGTGCTCCTCCTCGGACACTGAGAATAGACTCGAGAGATGGAGGCCCTGGCTTCATCCTCGCGCGCGCCGGTTCGGGCCCGCTGGCTCGGCCGCGTCGCCTACGACGACGCTCTCGCGCTCCAGGCGGAGGCGGCGGCCCGCGCCTCCCGCGGCGAGGGCGAAACGTTTCTTCTCCTCGAGCACGAGCCGGTCATCACGCTCGGAAGAAACGCCGACCGCTCCGACGTGCTCTTGTCACCCGCTCGCCTCGCGGAGCTCAAGATCGCCGTGCGCGAGTCCAACCGCGGCGGCAGGGTCACGTACCACGGCCCGGGACAGCTCGTCGGGTACCCCGTTCTCAATCTGTCGCCCGACCGGAAGGACGTCAAGCGCTACGTGACGGACCTCGAGGATGTCTTGATCGGCGCGCTCGCCGGCTACGGCATCCGCGGCGAGCGCTCGACCCGCCGGGAGCGCGTGACTTCGGTGTGGGTGGGCAACGACAAGATCGCGGCGATCGGGATCCACCTCGCGCGGTGGGTCACGACTCACGGTTTCGCGTTGAACGTCACCGACGAACCGCTCGCGCACTTTCCGGGAATCGTGCCGTGCGGCATCACCGATGGAGGCGTAACGTCGATGGAGCGTCTCTTGGGGCGCCGCCTGGCCGTCGAAGAGGTGGCCCGCGCCGTGCTACCTCGTTTCGCCGCCGTCTTCGGCCGGGAGATAATCGCGCCGTGAAGTCCGAACTGCCGGTCGCGCCGGCCCCTCCGGCGTCGCGCCTCGCGCGGCCGTCCTGGCTGAAGGTCCGCCTCGACTCGACCGGCGAGTACGACGAAGTCCGCCGCATGATGCGCCGCCTCTCGCTGGTCACGGTATGCGAGGAAGCGCGGTGCCCCAACATCCACGAGTGCTGGGCCCGGGAGCGCACCGCCACCTTCATGCTCCTGGGCGACATCTGCACCCGCCACTGCGGTTTCTGCGCGGTCGGGAAGGGCAAGCCCGGCTCCGTCGACCTCGGCGAGCCCGAGCGCGTCGCCGAGGCCGCGCACGAGCTGGGCCTGTCGCACGCCGTCGTCACGTCCGTCAACCGCGACGACCTCGAGGACGGAGGCGCCGCGCACTTCGCCGCCACTATCCGGGCGATCCGGCGCCGCAACCCCGCGGCGACGGTCGAGGTCCTGATCCCGGACTTCCAGGGCAACTGGAATGCCCTCGCGGTGGTGCTCGCCGAAGCGCCCGAGATCCTGAACCACAACGTCGAGACCGTCCCGCGCCTCTACCGCCGCGTGCGGCCCGATGCGAAGTACGTGCAGTCGCTGGAGCTGCTGGCCCGCGCCGACGCGCATCGCAGGGAGCACGGCCTGCCGATGAAGACCAAGTCGGGCCTGATGGTCGGCCTCGGCGAGACGCCGGAGGAGCTGCGGGAGACGCTCTCGGATCTGCGCGGCGCCGGCTGCGACATCGCGACGGTGGGCCAGTATCTCCAGCCCTACGAGCGCCGGCTGCCGGTCGAGCGCTACTACACGCCCGAGGAGTTCGCCGGCATTGCCCGCGACGGCGAGGCGCTCGGGTTTCTGCGCGTCGAGTCGGGACCGCTGGTGCGGTCCTCCTACCACGCGCGGCGCGCGCTCGACGGCCCTGCAGCGTAGCCGATCCATGCGACCCGCTCGACGACTCGCGAGGCCGATGCTGGTCTGCGCGCTGCTCGCGGCCGCGGCTCCCCTCGCCGCGCAGACCCGGGGCGCCACACTGACGAAGAAGCCCGATCCCGTCTACCCGGAGGACGCCTCCCAGAAGGACAAGCAGGGCAACGTCCTCTTCATCGGAAAGATCGACAAGAAAGGCAACGTCACCGACCTGCACATGGCGTCGGCGACGTCGAAGGAGTTCGTGGCGCCGGCCATGGATGCGGTCCGCGAGTGGAAATTCAAGCCCGCGATGCGCGACGGCAAGCCGATCGAGATCCCGTTGAACGCGGCTGTTCGGTTCCGAAAGACCGGGCCGCAGCGCGGCTTGATTCCCCTGCCCATCCTGGGCGACATCGCGGTGTATCCCGCCGACGCCTCGGGCGCGAAGACGGCGCCCGACGGATTTCCGATCCGCAAGGGAAAGGATCCAGCGCTGCGCGCCGAGGTCGTCCTCGACGTGGCGCCCCAGCAGCCCCGGACCATTGCGATGAAAGTCGAAGCGATCTCACCCTCGGGAAAGTCGATCCCGATCTTCCAGCCCCCGCTGGCCGTTCCACAACTCGTGACCGAGGTGACGTTCCCCGTCGTCGCGCAGATCGGCCCCGACTGGGAGGAGGGCGTCTGGATCCTTCGCTTCACCGCCGACGACAAGAACGCGGGCGGAGGACAGTTCTGGGTGGCATCGGATCCAGATCGCTTCTCGTTCGTCCTGCCCGTGGCGCCGCGATGAGGATTGCTGGCGCCGTTCTCGCCGCCGCGCTCCTGCTCTCGGTCGCACCGGCGGCGAAACCCGTCGAGCCCGCCTGCGCGGGATTCACGCCGCCGCGACGCGCTTCGACGCCGATCGTCACGCTTCCGGCGTCCTACACCGCGGCGCGCCTGGGCGGCGAAGTCGTGGACGAAGTCGTGATCTCCAAGGACGGCAACCTGGCCTCGGTCCGCCTCGTCCGGGCGCGAGTGGACCTTCTCGCGCCGTTCGGCGAGGTCGCCGTGAAGAACTCGACGTTCACCGGCGGCGCGATCGAGGGAAACCCGGTGGCCGTCCGGGGGCTCGTGTCGACCGTTCTCGGTACGGTCACCGCGGCCCGCGCCGAACCGGAGTACGACCTTCTGTGGGCGTACGTGCCCGAAGGATCTTCGAAGGAGGCGCGCTGGCAGCTCGCCGAGAGCGTCGACAAACTCACTCTCACGGGCCACGTCGGAACGCCCCTGCCGCAGGGCGCCGAGATTTTCGCGCGCTCCCCGTCCGGAGCCGAGAAGAAGCTGCTCTCCCTTCCCTCTTCCTCCGCACCAGTCGAGCTGCGGGAGACGGTCTCGACCGGGCGCTTCTTCGCCAAGAGCGGCGACTATCGGCTGGAGCTGAAGTCGGGAGGAAAGACGCTCGCGTACACCACGCTGACGATCGCGCCGGATTTCAAGAGTGCGATCGTCAACGCATGTAACCGAATCAGCTAGCCCCAAAACAATCTGGGCCGGGACACGAGGCCCCGGCCCGCACGCGATTCCTCCGGCCTCCCGGACGGCGTAGTTTGGCACGGACAGCCGGGTCGTGTCGACTGTCCCGAATTTCGGCCGAAGGCGCCGGCCGGCGGCGCGCCCGTCGACTATGACGTGAAGTCGCGAATGGCGCGGAACGGTGTCTCGCGGTTGGAGAAGTCGGGCCGGTAGTACCGGTTGGCAGTCTCGAGCTCCTGCTGGTAGCCGTTGGACAGGCCGTTGGCTTCGAGAGCCGCCAGAGCATCCTCCCACTCGGCGGCGGTGATGGACCGGTTCAGCGCCGCGTACTTCGGATTGTCGGCCGCGCGGTGGATCGCGTAGTACTGGGCCATCAGCGAGATCGCGACGTTAGGCGATAGCGACTCAGCGATCCATGCCAGCGACTCCGCTACGCCGGCGACGCCGTTGGGCAGCACCAGCACGCGCACGAGCAAGCCGCTCTTCAGCAAGCCGTCCTCTCCGATCGTCAGGCGCGAACCCTTCTGCCGGTACATCTCGACCAAGGCCTCGCGCGAGCGCCGCGCATAGTCGGGAACCTTGGAGTAGAGCGCTCCGGCGGCCGAGTCGGCGTACTTCAAGTCCGGCAGGTACACGTCCACGACCCCTTCCAGAAGGCGTAGGACTTCGACGGAATCGTAGGCGTTGGTGTTGTAGACGATCGGAAGCCGCAGTCCCTTGCGGGCGGCGAGGAGAACCGCCTTCGCCATCTGCGGAGCAAAGTGCGTGGGCGACACGAACCCGATGTTGTGGCAGCCCTTCGCCTGAAGCTCCAGAGTCATCTCGGCGAGCCGCTCGACGGAGAGCTCGTTGCGTCGCTGCGTCTGGTAGTCCTGGCTGATCTGGTAGTTCTGGCAGTAGACGCAGCGCAGGTTGCAGTTGCCGAAGAAGATGTTGCCTGCTCCCTTCGTGCCCGAGAGACAGGGTTCCTCCCCGAAGTGGGGCGTGCAGGCCGAGACGACGGGATTCTCGCCGGACGCGCACGAAGCGAGGACTCCCGCGAGGCGGTCGTTGGCGCAGTCGCGCGGGCAGACGGTGCAGGCCTTCAGCAGCGCGTAGAGCTTTTCGACGCGTTCTTCGAGCTCGCCCGTTTCGAGCAGCGCCAGATAGCCGGGACCGTCCATCCGGGCGAGCTTAGCATTGGCCCGTGCGTGAATCCTGGAGGTCGCGCTGCATGCGTTGGCGCTTCAATCTCTTCCCGGCGTACAGAGGCACGGGGGCGCGCGTGGATTTCATATCCGAAGACTGGCGCGAAGTCCGCGTCCGCCTTCCCCTCTCCTGGCGGACCCGGAACTACGTCGGGACGATCTTCGGCGGAAGCCTCTACGGCGCCGTGGATCCGGTCCTGATGATCATGCTGATCCAGAATCTCGGGCCCGGATACACCGTCTGGGACAAGGCGGCCGCGATCCGGTTCTTCAAGCCCGGCCGAGCGACGCTGTACGCGACGTTCAGGCTGGACGAGGCCGAGCTCTCCGAGATTCGCCGGCTGCTCGAATCCGCGCCTTCCCTGGATCGCGTCTACACGGTGGAGCTGAAGGATTCCGCCGGAGTTGTCCACGCTCGCGTCGAGAAGACGATCTACATCCGGAAGAACGCCGCGAGCGACTAACCCCCGGCGAACTCCGCGGGCAGCCGCACCTCCTTCGCCTTCTTGTCGTCGCGAAGTCCCAGGAAGACCGGCTGGCGCAGCTTGCCGTCGGCGGTCCACTCCTGGAACGCGATTTGCGCGACCGCTCGCGGAGCCACCCAGGTGGCCTTTGGCTCGCGTGGTGGATTGACGAACGGCGGTTTCGCGACGGCCATCGGCGAAAGCGTCTTCGCCAGCGACGCGAGCGTCTTCTCGGTGAAGCCCGTACCGACTTTCCCGACGAAGCGCAGGTCCTTGCCCGCGTACGCCCCGAGCAGCAGCGCGCCGAGGTGCTGCCGGCCTCCGCGCGGAGGCGTGAAGCCCCCGACGACGAACTCCTCCTCCTGATGGACCTTCACCTTGAGCCAGCGCCGGCTGCGTCCCTCTTCGTAAGGCGCCGACTCGTCCTTGGCCACGAGGCCCTCGAATCCGCGGCGTTCGGCGATGCGATACGCGGCCAGGCCGTTCTTCGCCAGGCGCCGCGAGAGAAACATCGCCGCCGAGTCGCGGCCGAGAACGCTCGAAAGCTCCTCGCGGCGCTCGGCCTGCGGCCGCCGGCGCAGATCCCGGCCGCTTCGATAGAGACAGTCGAAGACCGCATAGGCCTGCGTGACGTCTCCTCGCTGCAGCAGCTGGAAGCGCGACACCTTCTTGCGATCGAACGCCACGACTTCGCCGTCGAGCAGCAGCGTGCGATCCCGCAGGCGCCCGACGGCGGCGGCCGCGGCGGCGAACGTCGCCGTGCGGTCGTTGCCGTTGCGCGAAAGAAGCGTCACGCGCTCGCCTTCCTTGTACGCGAGGACGCGATACCCGTCGTATTTCTCCTCGTAGATCCAGCCCGGCGCGTCGAAGGGTTCGGGCACGAGCGTGGCGAGCATCGGATGCGCGCGAAACGGGACGCGGTCGCTCAGAGCAAGCCTCTCCCGCGCTTCCCTTTCCCGCCGGGAAAGCCGCGTCGCTCGTCTACAATGGACGACGAATTCATGCGGGACATTCTGGCATGGGGCCTCGCGACCGAGGTGGTGGGGCTCGCCGTCCTCCCAATCCTCCGCGCCTTCTTCTCCAACCGCCGCGACGCGGCGCTGTTGTCGCGCCCGCTCGGCCTCGCGATCGTGGCCTACGTCGGCTGGGCGGGCTCGCTCGCGTTCCCCGCGCTCGGCTTCTCCAACGGCACCCTGCGGCTGTCGGCCGTCCTCGTGGGCCTCGTCGCCTGGCTCTGGGTCCGCCCGAAGTCGGCCGACCCCTCGGTCAAGGCTCCCGTCTGGGGGAGCGAAGAGAAGCTCGCGGCCGCGATCTTCTGGGGCGCGACCGCGGTCTTCCTGGCGATCCGCGCCGTCGGACCCGTGGTCCTGGGCGCCGAGAAGTTCATGGATCTCGCGTTCTTGAGCTCGCTCGCGCGCTATCCAGCGATGCCTCCGGCCGACCCCTGGATGTCGGGTTTCACGATCAACTACTACTACTGGGGATATCTGCTGGCGGCGGCCCTGGCCCGCATCGCCGATGTGCCCGCGATGACTGCCTACAACCTGGCCGTGGCGACGTTCGCGGGCTTTTCCTTCGCGGCCGCCGCCTGCCTGGGTCTCCGTCTCTCGCGCAGTCGTCTCGCCGTCGGACTCGCGGGCGCGGTCGCCACCGTCTTCTCGAGCAACCTGGTCGGCGCGCTCGACGCCTGGAACGCCCCGTTCGCGGTCGACTTCGACTACTGGCACGCCTCCCGAGTGATCGGACCCGAAGACTTCAAGACGATCAACGAGTTTCCGTTCTTCACGTTCTTCCACGCGGACCTGCACCCGCACCTGCTGGCGTTTCCGTTCTTCATCGCGGCCTTCGCCGTCGCCCACCGAATGATGGACATGGGACCCGAGCTGCTGTCGAGGCGCTGGCCGTGGCTGCTGCTGCCGGCGTTCGTGGCCGGCACCGCGCGTGCGGCGAGCCTCTGGAACCTGCCGGCGATGGTCGTTCTCCTCCTCGTCTCCGGCGTCCTGATCTCGACGCGGGGCGCGCGGCTGCCGACAATCGGCGGCGCCTTGGCCGGAACCATTCTGGGCGGCCTGACGGCGTTCGCATCCCTCGTTCTCTACTATCCCTACACGTCCTCCTTCCAGCTCGCCAATAACGGGCTGGGCCGGGCGACGATGGTCTCGGGCGCGCTCGAATTCCTCGGGGTCTGGGGCATCTTTTTCGCGGTGATCGGCGCCGCGCTCTGGCCCGGCGGCGACACGGATGCCGAGGACGTACGCCGCCGGCGGGGCTTCCGCCTCATCGTCGCGGCGGCGGCGTGCCTTCTCGCCGGCCTCCTGTCCGGGAGGCCCGCGCTTTCGATGCTCAGCTTTCTTTCCCTGCTCGTCGTGCGCGCTCTCTGGCGAAGCCTCCGAGCGCCCGACGGCGATTCCGACGGCGTGTTCGCCGCGTTTCTCCTGCTTCTCGGTCTCGCAATGGTCGCCGGCTGCGAGTTCGTCTACTTCAAAGACAACTACGGCAAGGACCTGCAGCGGATGAACACGATCTTCAAGTTCTACCACCAGGCCTGGCCGCTCATCGCAGTGGGCGGCGCCGTTTTCGCCGGGCGCGCGCTCGATGCCTCCGCCGGAACGCGCCGGCGGGTGCTTCGCGTCCTCTTCGGCGCCGCCGCGGCCGTGTCCCTTCTCTGGGCCGTCAACGTCTCGATATCGCGACTGCGACAGAAGGACGGTCCCCTTTCGCTCGACGCCGCGCTCCCGCTCGCGCGGCGCAATGCCGCCGACGCCGCCGCGATCGAGTGGTTGCTCAAGAACGCGTCGCGCGGCGACGTCGTCATGGAGGCGTCCGGCGATCCCTACACCGAGTTCGCCCGGATCTCCTCGCACACCGGAGTCCCCACCGTCATGGGCTGGGCCAACCACGAGGGACTCTGGCGGGAGAAGACGGCCACCGGGGGCCAGGTCATGGAGCGCCTCGGGCGGGTCAGGGACTTCTACACGAACCCGGATCCGAGGAGGGCGTGGGAGACGCTCCAGAAGTACCGGATCACGTACGTCGTTGTCGGCGACATGGAACGGCGCACGTATCCGGGCGCCGACCGCGTGGCCCGGATCCCGAACCTGCGCCTGGTCTACGACGGGCCCACGCGTGTGTACAAGGTCGAGCGCCCCCTGTGAAGATCCTGATGGTCCTGACCTTCTACCATCCGCATTGGACGGGGCTGACCGCGTACGCGAAGCGTCTGGCCGAGGCCCTCGTGCGGCGGGGTCACGAGGTCACGGTGCTGACCTCGCGTCACGTCGAGACGTTGCCGCTCGAAGAGACGATCGCGGGAGTGCGCGTCGAGCGCGTCCCGGTCGTCGGCCGCCTCTCCCGGGGTGTCGTGATGCCGGGCTTCGTCCCGGCGCTCTGGCGCCGGACGCGGGAGGTGGACCTGGTCCAGATGCACGGGCCGCTGCTGGAGGCGCCGTTCGTCGCCATGGCCGGCCGGACGCTCCATGTGCCGACGGTCTTCACCAATCACGGCGATCTCGTGATGCCGGCCGGAGCGTTCAACCAGTTCGTCGAACGCGGCGTGACCGCGGCGATGACCTGGGCGCTCGGGTGGACGGCCTGGATCACGACGCACAGCCGGGACTACGCCGAGAACTCCGAGTTCATGCGCCCGTTCCTCGAGAAGGTCAGCTGGATCTATCCGCCCGCGGAAATCCCGGCGCCGGATCGAGCGGAAACGGCCCGCTGGAAGAAGGAGCTCGGTCTCGAGGGCCGGCGGCTGGCAGGTTTCGCGGGGCGTTGGGTCGAGGAGAAGGGGTTCGACTTCCTCCTGCGCGCCATCCCCGACGTGGTCGCCGCGATGCCCGACGCGCATTTCGTCTACGCCGGCGCGGACGCGCACTACGAGAGGTTCTACGAGAAGTGCCGGCCTCTGCTCGACGCAGTCCGCCCCCACGTCACGATGCTCGGCCTGATCACGGACCAGCAGAAGCTCGCCAACTTCTACGCTCTCTGCGACGCGTTCGTGCTGCCCTCGCGCACGGACTGCTTTCCGAGCACGCAGCTGGAGTCGATCCTGTGCGGCACGCCGCTGGTTTCCTCGGACACGCCGGGTGCGCGGGAAGTCGTGCGCGTCACGGGAATGGGAGTCCACGTTCCGCTGGGCGATCCGCCGGGTCTGGCCCGGGGCATCGTCCGCGTCTTGCGCGACCCCGGAGCCTTCGTCCTTCCGCCCGAGCGCGTGCGCGCGATCTTCGACGTCGAGAAGTGCGCCGCGGAATACGAGGCGCTGTTCCGGGAGCTGGTCACGCGCCGGACCAGGGCCGCGGCGTGAGCCCGCGGATCGACGAAGCCGCGCTGACGCGGATGCTGGCGAACGAGGCGGACATGGCCGCCCGCCGGCGCGTGCGCGTGGTCCTGGAGTACCTCGACATCGGGCCCGACGACCTCGTCCTGGACTGCGGCTGCGGCCTGGGCTGGTTCCTGCACGTGATCGGCAAGCTGACCGCGTGCCGCCTGACGGGGACCGACTACGACGTGCCGCGTCTGGCGTCGGCGCAGCGCGCTCTCAACGGGCGCGCGCCGCTCGCCGCCTCCGACATCCTGGCCCTGCCCTATGCCGACGCGACCTTCGACAAGATCGTCCTCTCGGAGGTCCTCGAGCATCTGCCCGACGACGCCGGCGCGCTCACCGAAGTCGTGCGCGTCTTGAAGCCCGGTGGCCTCCTCGCCGTCACCGTTCCCAACGAGGACTATCCGCTGCTCTGGGACCCCGTGAACTGGACACGCGAATCGCTGGGCCTCAAGCCGATCACCCAGGGATTCTTCGGCGGACTCTGGACAGACCACAAGCGCCTGTACCGCCGCGCGGACATCGTCGCCCTCGTCCGGAGCGCAGGGATGGAGGTGGAAGACTCGCGGCAGTTCGTGCATCATTGCTTCCCGTTTGCGCACAACCTCGTTTATGGGCTCGGGATGCGGCTGGTCCAGAGCGGCCTCGTCCCGCAAGCGGATCGGTTCGCCTACGCGTCGAACACCGGCCGCTGGTGGAGCCCTTTGAGTCTCGGCCGCAGGGTCTTCGACGCGATCGACCGCTGGAACGATCCGGTGTCCGACGAGGGAAGGACCACCGTGATCCTCTCGGTCAAGGCGCGCAAGCCCGCGTCTCGCTGATCCATGAGCCGTTCCCGCGCCCGCCTCTGGCTGTTCGTGCTCCTCCTCGCGGGGGCCTGGCTTCGCCTGCGCGGCCTCAACTGGGACGGGAACCACCATCTGCATCCCGACGAACGCTTCATCTCCATGGTCGAGGAGAAGCTCGTCGGTCCGGGGAGCCTGCGAGGCTATCTGGACTCGAAGACCTCGAAGCTGAACCCCTACAACATCGGCCACGGCTCCTTCGTTTACGGCACGCTTCCGATGCTCCTGGCCCACTGGGCCGGAAAGCTCGTCGGCAAGACCGGCTACGACGGCACGTTTCTGGTGGGCCGCGTCCTGTCGACGATCTTCGACCTCGTCTCCGTGTGGCTCGTGTACCGCATCGCGCGCCGCTTCGCGGGACGCCGGACCGCGCTCGCCGCCTCGGCCTTGCTGGCGGGAAGTCCGCTGGCGATACAGCTCTCGCATTTCTGGACCGTCGACACGTTCCTGGCGACGTTCTCGACCGCGGCCCTGCTGAGCGCCGTGCGACTGGCGCAGGGCCGGCGGGACGCGGGGACGCTCGTTCTCGCCGCCGCCGCGACGGGGCTCGCCGTCTCGTGCAAGGTCACGGGACTGGCGCTCCTCGGCCCGGTCGGGCTGGGACTCCTGATCGGAAGCCTGCCGCCGCCGGGACCGCGCCGGCCGGGCGCATGGGCGAGAAGCGCCGCGGCCGTCCTCGTTTCGGGCCTCGTCATTCTCGTGCTCTCCGCGGCCGTCGTGCGCGTCGCGTTCCCCTACGCCTTCGCCTCGAGCAATCTCCTCTCGTTCCGTCCCGATTCCAGATGGGTCAGCGACCTGACGAGCCTGAACACGCTGGTGAAGCACGTGTCGGCGTTTCCGCCCAACTTCCAGTGGGCCGGCCGCACGTTCGCCTTCCCGATGCGGAATCTCGTGATCTGGGGAGCGTCGCCCTTCTTCGGCGTGCCGGCGCTCGCGGGGCTCGTCTGGGCCCTGCTCTCCGTGCGCCGGCGGATGGCCTGGGCCGTATCACCGCTCGTCCTCCACGTCCTGATCCTCTTCGCGTACCACGGATTCACGCTGGGCAAGTCGATGCGGTACTTCTACCCGACGTATTCCGCGCTCGCGGTCCTCGCCGCGCTCGCGCTGAAACGATTCGCCGGCGGGGCGCCAGCCGCCACACCGCGCTGGCGGCGGCTGGCCGCCGCGGCCTGCGTGGCCGGGACGCTGGTGTGCGGACTCGCGTTCACGTCGATCTACTCGCGCGAGCACACGCGCGTGACGGGCTCCCGGTGGATCTACGCGCACGTCCAGCCGCCGCGCCTGTTCCTCAACGAGACCTGGGACGACGGACTGCCTCTGCCTCTGCCGGGCTTCGACTCCGGACAGTACAGCGGGCCGCAGCCCAACATCGTCGGACCCGACAACGCGGGGAAGGTCGCGGAGATCGTGGACGCCATGGCGAAGGCCGACGGGATCGCGATCACGTCCAACCGCGCCTACGGAACGCTGACGCGAATCCCCGACGTGTTCCCGATGACGCGCGCGTACTATCAGGCCCTCTTCGACGGCCGTCTGGGCTATCGCCTCGTCGCCGACGTGACGTCATATCCGTCGCTGGGCCCGATCGTCATTCCCGACGACGCCTCCGAAGAGGCGTTCACCGTCTACGACCATCCGCGCGTCCTGCTGTTCCGCAAGGAGAAGGACTTCTCGCCCGAGCGCGTCCGATCGATCCTGATGGCCGCGCTGCCGCAAACGCCTCCGACTCTGAACGACTGGGAGAACTGGCCGCGGTCACGCCAGAACACGGTCGCGCCCATCTCTCCGCCGCGGCGAAAGGACGTGGCGACCGAGAACCGGCCGCTCTCCACAGCCCGCGTCGGTTCGCTCGTGGCCGCGCTGGTCTTCTACGCCGCCGTGTCTCTCCTGGGTCTCGCCGCCCTTCCTCTGGCTTTCGCGCTCTTTCCGCGTCTGGACGACCGCGGATTCGGGTTCGCGCGTCTGCTCGGGCTCGTGCTCGCCACGTACACGATGGCCGCGATCCTCTGGATGCGCCTGCTGCCCAACGGACGGGGCCTTCCCTGGCTCTGCCTCGTGGTGGTCGGGGTTCTGTCGGCGCTGGCTATCCAGGAGCGCCAGAGGGAGATCCTGAGCTTTCTCGCCACCCGCCGGCGCTCCCTTCTCTTCAGCGAGATGGTCTTCGCCTTCGGCTTCCTTCTGTTTGTCGGCTTCCGTGCGTTGAACCCCGAAATCTACTGGGGCGAGAAGCCCATGGACTTTTCGATCCTCAACATCCTGGTCCGGACGCGAGGACTCCCGCCGTCGGATCCCTGGTTCGCCGGAGCGCCGCTGGGCTACTACTTTTTCGGCCAGGAGATGGTCGCGCTGCTGACGCAGATGACGCACCTGCCGACGCGCTTCACGTTCAACCTGGCCTTCGGCCTGCTCGGCGGAACGATCCTGCAGGGTGCCTTCGCGCTCGCCGGAAACTGGGGCCGGCGCCTGCGCGCCGGCGTGGCAGGCGCGGTTCTCACGCTCCTCGTCGGGAACCTGTCGGGACTGCGGGAGTGGCTGGTCAACAAGCGACACCTCGACTGGGACTACTTCTGGGCGACGTCGCGGGTCGTCAAGGACACGATCAACGAGTACCCGCTCTGGAGTCTCCTTTTCGCCGACCTCCACGCCCACGTCTTCGGGATCCCGATCCTGATCCTCTTCCTCGCGGCGGCTCTCCATTTCGTGCGGGTCCACGCCGATCCCCTCGCGTCCTGGCCGAGGAGGCTCCTGACGGCCCTGCTGTTGGGATTCCTCGGAGGCGTCCAGGCGCTGACCAATGCATGGGAGGCACCGCTTCTCGCGGGACTGCTGCTGCTGGTGATCCCGATGGCCGCGTTCCTGGCGGCGCCGCGGACGCTGTCTTCGGCCGGACGGGTCGCCGCCTCCTCGCTCCTCGCGGCGGGGTCTACGCTGTTTTTCGCGCGGACGATGTGGGTGCGCGGAGCGGGCTCGCCCGGAATGGGAAAGAACCTCGAGCCGGGGGCGAGCGGCCTCGACGTCGCGACGGTTTTCGGTCTCTTCTTTTTTCTGGCCGCGGCGTGGTGGCTCTCGACGGTCCTGACGCGGTGGAAAGAGCGCGGCGCCGGCGCCATGCTCCGCTGGGGAGTGGGGGCCGCGGCGTCGGCGGGCCTCGCGCTCGCCGCCCTGCGTGCGGTCGACGTCTTCCTCGCCGCGGGAATCGTTCTCTTCCTCGTAGCCGTGCTGCTTCTGCCCGAGGAGAAGGACGACCGTCTGGCGTTCGGCCTCATCGCCACGTCGTTCTTCCTGGTCCTCTTTCCCCAGCGCTTCTACATCGCGGACCGGATGAACACGTTCTTCAAGCTCTATCTGGAGGCCTGGGTCCTGCTTGCGATCGCGACGGCCGTCCTCGTCTTTCGCGGCCCCGAGCGCCGCGGGACCTTCGGGAGCTGGTTCTGGCTCGCCCGCATCGCCGCCGTTCTTCTGTTCGCCGCGTCCGTGTTCACCGGGGTCACCGCCGCTCGGGCCGCGGTCAGCCGGCACTTCGCTCCCTACTCGGGGCCATCGCTCGACGGCCTGCGGTATCTCGAGGAGCAGCGTCCCGGCGAGTACAAGGCCGTCCTCTGGCTCAACGAGAACGTGCGCGGAACGCCGGTGATGCTGGAGGCGCAGGGCCCGTCGTACCAGGACTTCTCGCGCATCACGATGCTGACGGGACTGCCGACCGTCCTGGGCTGGGAGTACCACGTCAAACAGCGCGGCAATCCCGAATCCGAGATCCAGGCGCGCAAGGACGCCGTCCTGCGGATCTACGAGTCCAAGGACGCCGCGCGGATCGAGCCGCTGCTGCGCCGTTACCACGTGGGCTACGTCTACGACGGCTGGCTGGAGCGGAAAACTTATGCGCCGGCCGGCATGAAGAAGTTCGCGGAAGCGAAGAACCTCTTCACGCTCGTCTACGAGAATCCGGAGACGCGCATCTACCGGGTGATCGGCGGCGATTCCGACGACGTCGTCACCGCGCCCACGCGCGAGCCCCTTCCCGAGCCCACACCCGGCGGCGAACAGCTCGAGCCGGAAGAGCCGCCGTCGATCCTCAAGGTCTCGGATCATGCCGACCCTCCGTTCTTCGGGCTGAAGGAGCCGCGCGGCGCCGCCGTCGACGGCCAGTCGCGCATCTGGATCGCCGACTTCGGCCATTCGCGCCTCCGCATCTACGATTCGGAAGGCGGAGCCCTCGGCGGCTGGGGAGGACGCGGGGACGGCGTCTACGGCTTCCGCGAGCTCTGCGGCATCGCGATCTCCGGCGACACGATTTACGTCGCCGACACCTGGAACGGACGGCTGGAGGCCTTCTCGCTCGAGGGCGAGCTGCGAGGAGCCGCCGTAGGACTCTACGGACCGAGGTCGGTCGCCGTGGCGCCGGACGGACATGTCTGGGCCACCGACACCGGCAATCATCGCGTCGTGCGCTACGACTCCGGCTTCGCCAACCCGCTCTTCGTCGGCAAGAAGGGATCGGCGCCCGGCCAGTTTTCCAACCCGGTCGGCATCGCGGTCGGCCCGTCCGGGCACGTCTACGTGGCGGACACCGACAACCGCCGGATCCAGGTGCTCAACGGAGATGGAACCGTTCTTCGCGTCCTGCCCTTCCCGGGCTGGGAGGAGATCGCCGAGCCGCACATCGCCGTGGACCGCGACGAGCGCCTGTATGTTTCGGATCCCGGCGCCCACGCCGTCGTCGTGCTCGACGCCGAAGGCAAGGTGCTCTCCAGGCGCGTTCGCGACGACGCCGGCCAGACGCTGTCCCGTCCGACCGGCCTCGCGATCGATCCCAGAACACGTATCCTCTACATCGTGAACTCGGGCAACAACTCGGTCTCCTTCATCCATCTTTCGGAAAGGAACCCCGCTTGACGAGATCGACCTGGGCCCGCCTTCCCGCCGCTCTGCTGCTCGCCGCCTTCGCGTGCATGTCCGCTTCCTGCCGCTCGAAGGAGTCGCGCGTGGCGGCGGCGCCGCCGGCGGAGCCCGCCACGACTCCGGTGCCGACGCCGACCGAACCGCCGGTCGAGCCTCCGAAGTTCACCGAGATCGCGGCCGCGGGAGTGGAGCCTTACTCCGGCTTGCACGAGCCCCGCGGCGCCGCCGTCGACGGAAAGGGACGGCTGTGGGTCGCCGACTTCGGGAACTCACGGCTGCGTGTCTTCGACCGCTCGGGCGGATACCTCGGCGGCTGGGGCGGCAAGGGCGCGGACACGTACGGCTTCAACAATCCCTCCGCGGTCGCCGTGTCGGGCGACACCCTCTATGTGGCGGACACCTGGAACGCGCGCGTGGAGTCTTTCTCGCTTGCGGGATCTCCGAAGGCCTCCGTCACGGGTCTCTACGGACCGCGCGGCGTCGCGGTCGGCCCCGGGGGCACGGTCCTCGTCGCCGACACGGGGAACAACCGCCTCATGTTCTACGACGCGAACCTGAAAGGAGGACGCCCGGTGGGATCCAAGGGATCGGGTCCGGAGCAGTTCTCCGACCCGGTCGGCGTCGCTGTGGGACCGTCCGGAACGTTCTACGTCGCGGACGTCGGGAACCGCCGTATCCAGGTGCTCGACGGAAAGGGCGGGTTCACGGGTCGTCTCGACGTCCCCGGCTGGACGTCGGTGGGAGAGCCCTTTCTCGCGGTCGGGGCGGACGACGTCCTGTATGTCAGCGACCCGAGTGGAAGGGCGGTCCTCGCGTTGAACCGCGCCGGCAAGCTCCTGCGCAAGTGGGAGGCGAACGACGCCGGCCGGAAGTTCGACTCTCCCAGCGGCGTGGCGGTGGACACCAAGGGCGGCGCTCTCTTCGTCGTCGACAGGGCCGACAACACCGTTTCCCGCCTCGCGCTCGCGGAGGCGAAGACGAAGTGAGCGAGGCGGCGACGACTTCCCCGGCGGCGGCGATCTCGCGCCGCGGCGTCTGGGCGCTGGTCCTGGCGATCGCCGTGGCCGCGGTCGTCTCGCGCTTCTGGGCGCTGGGCGCGCGCCCGCTGCATCACGACGAGTCGATCCACGCGTACCAGTCGTGGACCCTCTCGCGCCCGGGCGGCGACTGGAAGTACGACCCCGCCTACCACGGCCCGTTCCTGTACTACGCGAACGCGCTCGTCTACAAGCTCTTCGGCGCCACGAACGTGACGGCGCGACTCCTCCCGGCGATCTTCGGGCTGATCCTGATCGGGTTCGCGTGGCCTCTGCGCCGTTGGATCGGAAATGCCGCCGCCCTCGTCTACGCCATCCTCGTGCTGACATCCGGGCACTTCATGTACTTCTCGCGTTTCATACGCGAGGACCTGTATTCCCTTGTGTTCACGCTCGGCACCATCCTGGCGTTCCAGCGCTTCCTGGAAACGGACCGCTCGGGCTGGCTTCTTCTCTCCGCCGCTTCCTTCGCGTTCGCCGGCGTGACGAAGGAGAACGCCTACATGACCGGCGTGCTCTTCGTGGGCTACGGACTCTGGTGTCTCGTGCGCACGGCCACATCTCCGGCGGGCCCCTCCCTCGGCCAACAGATCTCGCGCACGCTGGCGTGGATCCGAAGCCACTGGCTGTCGGTCCTCTCGGCCGGAGTTCTCTTCCTGATCATCTGGGTCACGATGTACACGGCCTTCGGCAAGCACCCCGGCGACTGGTGGGCGATCGACAAGGCCGTGAAGTACTGGATGGGCCAGCACGCGATCGCCCGGATCCCGGGACCCTGGTGGTACTACTTCCCGCAGCTCGCCTACTACGACACGGCGATCCTGCTCGCCGCGGCCTTCGCGTTCCGGTGGAGCGACTGGAAGAGCGATCCGCTGCTGCGCGCGGTTCTGCTGACCGTGACGTGGTTCGTCGCAAGCCTGCTCGTCGGAATCCTCGTCCCGGCCCTTCTGCCGTCCCGCCTCTGGATGGTGGTGGGCGCCCTCGGCGCCGCCATCGTCGTTTCGCTGTTTGCGAAGCCGCGTCCCCAGTCGGCCCTCTCGCCGTTTATCCAGTTCCTGGTCTACTGGACCGTCGGCTCGCTGGGCATCTACGCGTGGGCGCGAGAGAAGGTGCCGTGGCTGACGGTGCATCCGCTGCTGCCCCTGACGATCCTGGCCTCGCTGGGCGTGGCGCGCCTCTGGCGTGAGCGCGGGCGCATCTTCGCGAAGGCGGCTCTGGCCGGCGTCGCACTTCTCCTCCTCGTCAACACCTCGGGCGCATACCTCGCGAGCTTCCGTTACGGGGCGCACGACGTCGAGAAAGAGCCGGGCCATGCGGAGATGCTGGCCTACGTCCAGACCTCCAAGGATCTGGTCCGTGCCCTCGGCGTCGTGGACCAGGCGCGTTCGCGCGTGCCCGGCGGGCAGAACGTGATCACGGTCGCCGGGGAATCCGCGTGGCCTCTGACCTGGTATCTGCGGGACGTGCCGACGACCTGGGCGTCGCGTATCGATCAGGCCTCCACGCCGATCATCGTGGCGGACTGGGATCCCGAGGGCACGCTCGAGAAGCAGCTGGTCTCCAAGTACGATGCCCGCCGCGTCCCGATCCGGGCGTGGTGGTTCCCCGAAGGGAGGACCGAGGGGGGAAAGACGCGGCCGACGCTGCGCGACTTCGTCCGATGGTGGCTTTTCCACGAGATCTGGAGCCCGATCGGGTCGCAGGACGCGACCCTCTACGTGCGCAAGGACATCGCAACGGCGGGTACGCTGGAGCCTCTCCAGCTCGCGGTCCAGGACACGTCCGCGCGCGACTACGGCAGCGACGGCATCGAGCTCGTCTCGCCGCGAATCGTCGGGTCCTTCGGCGTGGGGCCGGGCCAGCTCAACGAGCCCCGGGGAGTGGCGACCGACGCGACCGGCAGTCTCTACGTGGCGGACACCAAGAACAGCCGCATCGACGTCTTCGACGCCAACGGCGGTTTTCGGCGGGCGATCGGCGGACCGGGCCAGGGCGACGGACAGCTGAACGAGCCCTGCGGCGTCGCCGTCGGACCCGACGGCACGATCTACGTCGCGGACACCTGGAACCACCGCGTGGCCCGTTTCTCGGCAGACGGACAGTGGCTCGGAGAGTGGAAGGCCGCGGACCCCGGATTCTTCGGGCCGCGGTCGCTGGTCGTGTCGAAGGGCTCGCTCTACGTGGCCGACACCGGCAACAAGCGCATCGTGCGATTTGGCGCCGACGGCCAGGTGGCCGCGACCTGGGGCGGCGCCGGAGCCGATCCCGGCCAGTTCGTCGAGCCGGTCGGTCTGGCTGCCGATGCCGCCGGTCGGATCTACGTCGCCGACACGGGGAATCACCGCATCCAGGTCTTCGATGCCGACGGCAAGTTCGTCCGGCAGTTCCCGGTCTTCGGGTGGAAGGACTTCTACACCGAGCCTTACGTCGCGGTGGGTCCGTCCGAAAGCGTCTTCGTCACCGACGCGTGGAAGGGCCGCATCGCGCACTACGACGTCTCGGGAACGCTGATCCGCTCTTTCAAGGCCGACGGCTTGAAGGCCCCCACCGGCATCGCGCTGGACGCGTTCGGGCGCCTCTTCGTCTCGGACCGCGGAACCAGTCGCGTCTTCTCTTGGGCGTTGACCGAATTCCTCAAGTGACTCGGATTCTGAGCGGCCCGCTTCGCGGGCCAACGGAAGAGAGAGGGGAAGTCGCTCGGGAGTCCTCTCCCAGACGAAGGTGAGTCGACCCCAGATACCGATGGTCCCGCCCGAGGCTGGCCGGCCGGCTCCCGCCCTCGCGGGTCTGGTCGGGCTCGCGCTGATGACCGCGGCCCTCTACCCCATGCGCAACCATGCCCTGCCGGCGTGGGCGGCGGCGTCGCTGGCGGGCGGACTCGCGCTCTGGGTCTTCGCGGCTTGGGCGGGCGCTTCCCTGCCCGAGCCCCCGGCGGCGTTTGCGCCGGGCCGGGCGAACGTCTTCCGGCTCGCCATCGGGCTCACGCTTTCCGCCGCGCTCGCCTTCTACGCTTTCTGGCGGATGCGCGATGCGGCCTTCCACGCGGCCGGAACGGTCGCGTGGATGGCGTCGCTGCTCTTCTGGTTCTGGGCATGGTCGTCGCCATCCGCCGGATCGGCCGACCGTCTCCGCGTCCGCCTCCCCCGGCGCGGCCTCGTACTGCTCCTTTTCTTCGTCGTGCTCGCGATTGGAGTCTTCTTCCGCTTCTACCGGCTCGACACGCTGCCCGCACACCCGCACAGCGACCACGCCGAGGACCTGTTCAACATCGCGGACCTCGACGCCGGGCAGCGCCCGGTCTTCTTCGAAAGAAACACCGGGCAGGCCCCGCTCCCCTTCTACTGGATCTGGATGCTGCACCGGGTGTTCGGCCTTCCCTTGCACTTCGAGCTGCTCAAGGTGAGCCTGGCTCTGATCGGATTGCTCGTGGTGCCGGCGACCTACGTGCTCGGCCGAAGCCTCGGCGGGTGGCGGCTGGGTCTCCTCGCGGCGGGCTTCGCGGCATGGAGCATGTGGGCCACGCTCGGCGCCCGCCGCGGCCTTTCATACCCCTTCGCGGTGTTTCCTGCGGCGCTCGCCCTGGCGGGCCTGATCCTGTGGATGCGGACCGGACGCCGCCGCGAAGCGCTCCTCGCCGGCTTCTGGCTGGGGCTGGGCCAGCACGGATACAACGCGTTCAAGGCGGCGCCGCTCCTCGTACCCGTCGCGATGCTCCTGGCTCTCACCGATTCGCGCTGGAAAGGGCGACGCGCGCGAATCTTCGGCGACGCGCTGATCATGGCCGGCACCTCGTTCATCGTGTTCCTGCCGCTCCTCGACTACGCGGTCAAGGACCCGCAGTGGTTCCTCCACCGGGTCTTGACCCGCATGACCGGCGAGGAACGCGCGCTCGCGGCCCCGGCGATCGTCCTCTTCGCTCGCAACCTCAAGAACATGGCGCTGGCGTTTCACTGGCAGGGCGACGTCGGCTTTATCACCTCCGTGATCAACGAGCCCTTCTTGGATCCGGTCACCGGAGCGTTCCTGCTCGCGGGCGTCGTCCTCGGTTTCGCGCTCTGGTTCCGCGGCTCGCGGTCCTGGGGGCTCGTCCTCCTTACGCTGCCGATCTGGACGCTGGCTTCGACGCTGAATCTGGCCTTCCCGTATGAGAATCCCGGAATCACCCGGTCGGCGGTCGCCCTTCCCTCGGTAATGACTCTCTGCGCCCTGCCGGCGGCCTGGATCGCGGACGAAGCCTCGCGCCGGAAGGCCTGGCGTCGTCTCGTCCCCGCCGCGGCGCTGGCTGCGTTTCTCGCTCTGTCGGTGCGTGAAAACTTCGTCGGCTACTTCGGCCGCTTCGGCAGCCAGATGACGACTCTGCTGGATCCCGTCATGCAGATGGTTTCCGTGGCCCGCGACTATCAGGGACGCGGCGTGACGGTCGAACGCATACACCTTCTCGACTGGCCGCACTGGGTGGACTCGCGCTGCCTGGCCTTCGAGCTCGACATTCCCGATCCGGTCCAGTGGACCGAGACCAACAACATCTTTCCCGACGTGCCCGTGCCCCCGCTCGAGGAGCGGCCCCTTCTCTATTTCTTTCAGGGCCACGACGAGGCCCGGCGGCAGCAGCTGCGGGCTCTTTATCCCGGCGGCGAGGAGAAGGTCTGGAGACAGGTCAATCCGGACCGCGACTGGGTCAGCTATTACGTCGAGCGCTGAACCGCGTTTTCGTCGACAAAAAAACGGCCGGCCCGAAGGCCGGCCGCGATCGAGTCTCGGGAGGGGTTCAGTTGTAGTGCAGGCCGAGCGCCTTGGCGATGAAGATCGCCATCTGCCGACGGGTGACCGGGGCGTCGGGACAGTAGAGGCCGCCGCCACATCCGCCCGTGATCCCCGAGGCCACGAGAGCCTCGACGTACTGGAAGCCGAAGTCGGATGTCGGAACGTCGGGGAAGGTCGCCGTGCCGGGGGCCGGGCTGACCTGGAGCTTGTACCGCACGATCGCGCCGGAGAGGGAAAGACTCCCGTCCTGCGCGGGCAATTGCGCGAGAAGGACGATCTGATTGAAGTTGTTGTCGATCTCGAAAGGCGTCGACAGGGTGGCTACTTGGAAACCGCAGCCGCCCGAACCGCTGCTCGTGGCGGTCCCCGCAAACTGGTCGTTCTGCCCCAAGTAATCCTGGGTTTGAACAGTGAAGGAGATGTCGGAAGAGGCGTTCGTGTCGCAATAGTCGAACTCGACGGCATAGACCAGAGCTCCGGAGGGCAGGTGCGGCGTCGCAATGAATGAGCCGAGGCCGTTGGCATTCGTCGGATATCGTCCCCACGCCAGGGAGAAGTAGCCGATGTCCGACCAGGTCATCGAGGAGTCCGCCGGCGTGAACTCCGAGACGCCGATCCGCTGATAGTTGAGGAAGCTCGTGCCGTAGGTGTCCAACTTGTTTCCGCCGGTTGGCGACGGCGACGCAGAAACAGCGGGCGCTGCGATCGCCCTGCCGCCGGGAAGCTCTTGAGCCGAGGCACCGGACAACCCGAGACCGAGGCCGACGCATCCGAGAAGAGCGATCCTTAGTCCGCGCACGCGAACTCCTTTCGTTGGGCGCTCCGCGAGCTCCCGCCCGTGGATGCGCAGATTCCGTACTCAGTTTTGGTTGATTGACTCGGATCGAGTGTAGCAGGGCGTGCGTGTGTGCGACGTCACACGCGTCGAAACGACGGATTTTGGGGCTAGCTGCGGAAGACTTTCTCCTCGCTTCCGTCCAGCCAGCGGTCGACGAGCTCCACGCCCTGCATCAGCGAGTGATCCTGGTTTCCGATCTCGTACTTCCAGGACCCGAAACGGCCCCGCGAGAAGATGTCCCGAGGCTCCAGATACGCGTGGATCACGTCGAGCGCTTCGTTGCGGTCGACCGACGGGATCGGGTACGCGTGGGCGGCATGGATGAGGAACTTCGTCTCGATGAGCTTGCGATCCGACGGCTCCAGGATCCCCTCGTCGATCAGGCCCTCGACGACCGCTCCGGCGAAGTCGCCCTCGGGCAGCGGTTTGAATCGCGAATACGTGGTCTCGGTCAGGATCGCGAAGTAGCGGCTGGTGTCGCCCCCAGGAACGATGTCCGGCGAATAGTTGGACAGGTACGTCATCCGGTAAAACGGCGTCTTCGGGTTGGGGAAGTAGATCCAGTTCTTGTCCGACGGGCACGGCCGGCGCAGGCCGATGCCGACCGAGAAGAGGCGGTTGAAGAGGAGCTTCTTCGACGCCGCGCGGACCTTCTCCGGAGCGTGCTTCAAGCGCGCCACCAAGGCCTCGAGCGGCAGCGTCGTCAGGAGACGGTCGTAAGAGCGCGCGGAGCCGTCCGAGAACGCGACCTCGCGCTTCTCTTCGTCCACGCAGACCATGCGTTTGTGGTACCGGACGCGGTCGCCCAGAAACGGAAGCACCGCCTTCCAGAGACCGAGCGTCCCGCCCCTGGCGGGATAGCCGAACTTGGCGTTGGGACCCCAGTCGGTGGTCTTCGGGACCACGGTCGTCTCGATGGCCTTGCGCCAGTCCACGACCGCCACGCGCTCGGCGATCCAGTAGAAGCCCATGCGCTCGAGCGGCGTGGACCAGACCTTGAAGTTGTACGGCGCCATGAAGTGCTTCGCGACGCCGGCGCCGAACTTCACCTGCACCCACTCCGCGAAGTTGTGGAAGGCCCGGTCCTTGTCGATCGTCTGCGATTCGACCAGGCCGATGAGGCACTCCAGCATCGCCTTCTCGGGAAGCGAGGAAAGGTGGTTCTGGAATGGATAACGGACGTAGCGGTCCTCGAACTTGATCCAGCTCTCGCGGTCGATCCAGCGCACGCCGTCCTTGCCGAGAGCCTTCGCGAGGAAGTCGTTGAAATACTTGTAGCCGGAAAAGATGATGTGGCCCGAGACGTCCCAGGTCCATCCCTTCGGGTCGCGGAAGCTCGTCGCGAGGCCTCCGACTTCACCGGCGCGCTCGAAGATCTCGTAGTCGGTCTGGCCGCGCTCGGCGAGGCGATACGCCGCGCCGAGGCCGGTCGGGCCTGCGCCGAGGATGACGGTGCCGCCGCTCACGTCGTCTTCTTCGCGACCAGGCGGCGCAGGGCTTCGCTGTGCTTCATCTCGGAGCGCAGGTCGAAGAGGTATCGGATCACGCGGAGGATCGTACCCAGCATCTTGAACGGACGGTGGATGGACTTGCCCGCCTCGCGCGGAAAGTGGCGAACGATGACCTCGGCGACGGTCCACCCGGCGATGCGGCAGCGGGCATAGATCTCGTCGCCGACGAAGTTGATGCGGTGCTTGATCTCGATCCGCCGGGCGACATCCTTGCGGAAGGCACGGCAGCCCGCGTTGATGTCGTGGAGCGGCGAGCCCAGGATCCAGTGCGAGAGCACCCGCAGACCCATCGACAGGATCTTCCGGCCGGCGCCGTCGTAGCGGATCTTCTTCCAGCAGAAGACGACGTCCGCGCCTTTGTCGATGGCCTCGAGGAAGAGCGGCGCGTCGGCCATCGTGTGCTGGCCGTCCCCGTCCACCACCATCACGACCTCGCCCGGCACGTTGCGAAGCGCCGTCTCGGTGGCGACGGCGTATCCCTTGTTGCCGTCGTGGTGGACGACCGAGACGCGAGGGTCCTTTCTGGCCAGCTCCTCGGCGATCTCGCCGGTGCGATCGCGGCTGCCGTCGTTGACGACGACCACGTGCCAGGTCAGGTTTGGAATCGCCGAGAGCGACGTGACCGCCTCCTCGACGGTCTTCGCGATCAGCTCTTCTTCGTTGTAGGCCAGGAATCCGACGCCCAGGCGGACGTTGGGCTGCGGGATCCGCGGGCCGTTTGGCGTGCGGGCCCGCGATCCCGCCTCGCGCAGCGGCTCCGGAGGAACTCCCGGGGGGGTCCGGGGGACCGCGGGGTCCCCCGGCTTCCTTTCACCGGCCATAGATGATCCATCCCGCCGTCGCGACCCAGCCGACGACGATCAAGAGCAGCCATGGATCGTCCGTCAGAAGCGCCTGGGTGGGGCTTCCTCCTCCGCCGCGCCGGTAGACCAGCCGCACGTAGCGGGCGATCCCGAGAACGACGAACGGCACCGTCGAGGCAAGCGATTTGCCCCCGTAGTGCGCGAGGGTCGGCGGCGCGACGCTGTAGGCCGCGTAGCCCGCGACCGTCGTCAGCGCCGTGACGATGAACAGGTAGTCCAGTCCTTCTTCGCGATATGCCGACAGCGCCGGACGGTGCTCCGACGCCGAGCGATATCCGGCATTGCGGAACTCCCATTGCCGCTTGCCGGCCACCAGGAACAGCGCCAGCAGATACGCGCAGCCCATCAGGTACGGGGACGGCTCGAGTCCCGCGAGCGCCGCCCCCGCCAGTGCCCGCAGCGGCATTCCCCCCGCCACGATCAGGGCCTCGAGGAAGGGAATCCGCTTCAGGATGAGGGAGTACGCGAGCATCAGGCAGGCGTAGATCGCGCACCAGCGGCCGAAGTCGAAGGACAGCAGGAACGCGGCGGACAATCCGACGACCTCAAAGGCCATGGCCGCGACCGTGGCCGTTCCGACCGGGAGCCGCCCGGAAGCCAGGGGCCGGTTCTTCTTGATCGGGTGAGCGCGGTCTCGCTCCCGATCCATGACGTCGTTGACGATGTAGATCCCGCTGGCGATCGCGGAGAAGACGATCAAGCCCGCCGCGGCCAGCCACCAGCCGCGCGGCGTGGAGAGGCCGCGGCCGAACAGGAACGGGAGGCAGACGACGAGGTTCTTGACCCACTGCTCGGGGCGCGCCGAGGCGATGAGCGCGGTGAGGGTCCCGCCGTCGGCCAGACCCTCGGCTTTCGCCGGAACACCGGATGGCCTGGCTGACATTTTTCATATTTTACGGGATCGAACGGAGTTTGTCTCCATCCAGTAGGATCTCGGGTGCGAGGGTGCCGATGCAGCGTCCGATCCAGCGCGTCGTCGATCTCACCGACCCGTCCTCGAACCGTTTGCGCGGCGTCGCGCTGGAAGAGGCGCGCGCGCGCGTCGCGCGAGGAGATCCCGGCGAGGTCCGCGCGATCGCGGGCTCCTACGCGCTCGTCGCGGTCGACGGCGAGACCGTGCGGATGGCGCGCTCGCTCGACCGCCCGCTGCGCTACTTCCTCGCCAAGCAGATCGACGGCCCGATGCTGGTCGCCGCCGACCGGATCGACGCGATTCGCGCTTACCTCGAGAGCGTCGGACTGTCCGGACAGTTTCATCCGACCTACACGCGCATGGTCCCGGCGCACCACGTCACGACGTTGCGTCTGATCGGGTGCCCCGATCCCGACGCGACCCACGTGCGCTTCCTCGAGCCCTCGACCGCGACGTTGCCCGCGGACGTCTCCGAGATCGGCCGCCGATACGTCGGCGCTCTAGCCGACGAGATCGCGGACTGGCTGGAGGCGATTCCGACACGAGAGCCCGTCGGCGTGTGCTTCTCCGGAGGCGTCGACAGCGGCGCGGTGTTCCTGGTGACGTACCACGTGCTTCGCCGGCTCGGACAGAGCCCGTCGAGGCTCAAGGCGTTCACGCTTTCGGCGGGCGCAGGCCGCGACCTCGCGCAGGCACGGCGGTTCCTCGGCGAGCTGTCGCTCGAGTTCTTTCTGGAACCGATCGAGACCGTGCCCGAGCGCCTCGATCCCTTCGAGGCCGTGCGCGTCGTCGAGGATTACAAGCCTCTCGACGTCGAAGCCGCCGCGGCGGGGCTCGCGCTCGCTCACGGAATCCGCGACCGTTATCCGGAGTGGCGCTTCCTGCTCGACGGCGACGGCGGAGACGAGAACCTCAAGGACTATCCCCTCGAGGAAAACGGTGAGGTCACGATCAAGAGCGTCATCGCCAACCCTCTTCTCTACCAGGAGGGATGGGGCGTGGGGAAACTCAAGCACTCTCTGACGTACACCGGAGGACAGAGCCGCTCGTGCACGCGCACGTACGCTCCGCTGCGACGTTACGGATTCGAGGGCTTCAGCCCGTTCCTTCGGCCGCGCCTGGTCGAGCTCGCGGCGGCGATCCCCTTCGCGGAGCTGACCGGCCACGACGTCGACCGCCTCTACCGCCTCAAGGGCGAGATCGTGGCGAGCGGCGTCGAGGCGATCACGGGTCTCCGGATGCCCGTCTATCCCAAGCGCCGATTCCAGGACGGGGTCGGACCGGCGGAAGGCGCGCGGAGGATGCACCGGGAGGCCGACTATCGGTCGCACTTCCATTCGCTCTACGCTTAACGCCCCGTCCGCCGCTTATCCCGAGACGGCGGGCGAGCGCGACCGCTGGATCCAAAGCCTTCGCGGCAGCCGCCGCACCCTCGACCCGCGGCGCGCCTACGGAGCCTTCGTCGAAGAGGAGGCCACCGAGTCGGGCGGGGTTGCGACCGTCGCCACGCTTCTCCTGACCAACCGCGAATGCCCGTGGCGATGCCTGATGTGCGATCTCTGGAAGAACACGCTCGAAGAAGACACTCAGGATGGAGCCGTCACGGCGCAGATTACGAACGCACTCTCGGAGCTTCCGCCGGCACGGCGAATCAAGCTCTACAACGCCGGAAGCTTCTTCGATCCGCGCGCGATCCCGCCCGCCGAAGACGACCGGATCGCCGAGCTCCTCGCCGGATTCGAGCGCGTCGTCGTCGAGTCGCACCCCGCGTTCGTGCGAGAGCGCTGCTTCGAATTTGCCGAACGCCTTGGGACCGGACGCCTGGAAGTTGCGATGGGACTGGAGACGGTCCAACCCGAGGTCCTCGCCCGGCTGAACAAGGGGATGACGCTCGCGTCGTTTCGCGAGGCGGCCGGCCGCCTCTGCTCTCGCCGCATCGGATTGCGCGCCTTCGTGCTGGCGGGACTGCCGTGGGTCGAGGCCTCGGAGCAATTGCGCTGGACGACCGAGGCCGTCGAGTTCGCGTTCGAATGCGGCGCGCGCGCCGTCTCGATCATCCCGACACGCTCGGGCAACGGCGCGATGGACGCGCTCGCGGCCAGCCGCGACTTCGAGCCGCCTCGTCTCGAACTCCTCGAAAACGCGCTGGCGGCGGGACTCGAGCTCCGCCGCGGGCTGGTCTTCGCCGATCTCTGGGACCTCGAGACGTTTTCGGCGTGCCGCGGATGTTTCGGCCGGCGTTCGGCGCGGCTCTCGGCGATGAATCGAATGCAAGCGATCGCACCTCCTGTCGCCTGCGGCCGCTGCCAGGAGGCCCGGGCGTGAACCACGATTTCGACGTCGCCGTCGTCGGATCCGGCTTCGGCGGCTCGCTGACTTCTCTCTGTCTCTCGCGGCTCGGGAGATCCGTCGTCCTGCTCGAGCGCGGCACGCACCCACGGTTTGCGATCGGCGAGTCCTCCTCGCCTCTGGCGAATCTTCTGCTCGAAGCGCTGTGCGAGCGCTACTCGCTTCCCCGCATCTCCCTCCTCTCCGCCTGGGGGACCTGGCAACGCGCGTATCCCGAGATCGGCTGCGGCTTGAAGCGCGGCTTCACGTTCTACGGCCACCGCGCCGGCCACCGTTTCACGGCATACGAGGACCGTTCGGATCAGCTGCTCGTCGCGGCCAGCCCGTGCGACGAGGTCGCCGATACACACTGGTACCGGCCGGACTTCGACCAGTTCCTCGTGCGCGAGGCCGGGCGCGAGGGAGTCGAATACCTCGACCGGACCAGGATCGAAGACGTCCGCTTCGAGAACGGCGGCGCCGAGCTGGAAACGGTTCGCGATGGATGCCGGAGGCGCATCCGCGCGCGACTGGTCGTGGACGCGTCGGGACCCCGCGGCTTCCTCCATCGCTCGCTCGGGCTCGGCGAGGAAACCTTCGAGGGGCTTCCGGCTACGGAGGGTCTCTACACGCACTTTTCGGACGTCGAGCGGCTCGAAGACCTCGGGATCTTCCGCTCTGCGGAGACGCCTCCGTACCCGTGCGACGACGCCGCGGTGCACCACGTGTTCGACGGAGGCTGGATCTGGGTCCTCCGCTTCAACAATGGCGTGACCAGCGCCGGCGTGGCCGCCACACCCGGACTCGCGCGCGAGCTCGGCTTCGCCGAGGGTGCGCCGGCGTGGCAACGTCTCCTCGACCGGCTGCCGACCGTCCGCGAACAGTTCGCGCGCTCTCGGCCGCTCCTGCCGTTCGTGCATCACCGGCCCCTTCCGTTCCGGAGCCATGGCGCGGCCGGAACCGTCTGGACGATGCTCCCTTCCGCGGCGGCATTCGTGGATCCCATCCTCTCGACCGGCTTCCCCCTGACACTGCTGGGCATCGAACGGCTGGCGGCCACGGTCGAAGCGTCCTGGGGAACGCCGGCGCTCGCGGACCGCCTCCAAAGCGACGCGCGGCGCACGCTCCAGGACGCCGCAGCAGCGGGCCGGCTGGTCGCCGCTCTTTTTGCGAGCTTCGGGGAATTCCCGGTCTTTGCCGAGCTGACGAAGCTCTACTTCGCGGCCGCGAGCTTCGCCGAGGCGGCACGTCGCCTGGACCGCTCGGACCTCGCCGGATCCTTCCTCTCCAACGACCATGCCGTCTTCGGCCCGGCGCTTTCCCGGATCTGCGCGGACGCGCTCGAACGGGAATCGAGGGCGAAGCTGTCCGACCGCATCGCCGAGGCCATCTCTCCCCTCGACGTCATCGGCCTCTCGGATCGAAGCCGTCGCAACTGGTACCCCGTCGAGGCACGAGACCTGCTCGACGGCGCACCGAAGCTCGGCGCCACACCCGCCGAGATCGAAGAGCTGTTGAAGCGAATGCTCGGCTCGACCATCAGGCGCGAACCGACCGAAGCCGCAGCGCATTGCCGATGACCGAGACCGACGAGAGGCTCATCGCAGCCGCCGCGATCACGGGGGAGAGCAGCAGTCCGAAGAAGGGATAGAGGACTCCCGCCGCGATCGGCACCCCCAGCACGTTGTAGACGAAGGCGAAGAAGAGGTTCTGTCGAATGTTGCGCATCGTGGCGGCCGAAAGTCGCCGCGCGCGTGCAATACCGGAGAGATCCCCCCTCACCAGCGTGACGTCGGCGCTCTCGATGGCAACGTCGGTCCCGCTCCCCATCGCGATCCCGACGTCGGCCTGCGCCAGCGCCGGCGCGTCGTTGATTCCGTCTCCGGCCATCGCCACGACGCGCCCTTCGTCCTGAAAGCGCCGGACGATCTCCCGCTTCTGGTCCGGCAGCGCCTCGGCGGCCACGTCCTCGATCCCGAGCCGCTTCGCGACGGCTTCCGCCGTGGCGCGGCCGTCTCCGGTCACCATGACGACGCGAACTCTCTCCTCGCGCAGCGCGCGGACGGCATCGGGCGTGCTGGTGCGGATCGGATCGGCGACGGCCAGGAGGCCCGCGAGCTTACCGTCCGCCGACAGGAACATCACCGTGCGGCCGTCCCTCCGCAGCGCATCCGCCCGCTCGGAGAGTCCCGCGTCCGCCACGCCCAGCTCCTCCATCAGCGCCCGGTTTCCCAGAGCCACCGCGCGGCCCTCGACCGTTCCGCGCACGCCCTTGCCGGGCAGAGCGCGGAAGTCTCGGACCTCGGCGATCGCCACCCCGGCGGCACGCTCCAGGATCGCCGCGGCCAGGGGATGTTCGCTCCCCCGCTCGAGCGACGCCGCAAGACGCAGGACTTGGGCGTCGCCGAATTCCGGCGCCGGAACGATCGCCTCGAGCTTTGGCTTGCCCTCGGTGAGCGTTCCGGTCTTGTCCACGACGAGCGTGTCCACCTTGTTCAGTGTCTCGATCGCTTCGGCATTGCGGAAGAGAATTCCCAGCCCTGCCGCCTTTCCGGTCGCGACGGTGATCGACAGAGGCGTCGCGAGACCGAGGGCGCACGGACACGCGATGATCACGACCGCCACGGCGTTGACCAGCGCGTGGGCCAGCCGGGGCTCCGGCCCGAAGAAGGCCCACGCCGCGAACGTCAGCGCCGCGACCGCGATGACGATCGGCACGAAGTAGCCGGACACGACGTCCGCAAGGCGCTGGATCGGCGCGCGGCTGCGCTGCGCCTCGGCCACCATCGCGACGATCCGCGAAAGCAGCGTCTCGGCGCCGACTCTTTCGGCGCGCATCAGGAACGTCCCGTTGCCGTTGACCGTCGCGCCGATGACGCGGTCGCCCGGCTTCTTCTCGACCGGAATGGACTCGCCCGTGATCATGGATTCGTCCACCGCACTCCTGCCCTCGAGCACGACGCCGTCCACTGGGACTTTTTCTCCCGGCCGCACGCGGAGCCGGTCGCCGACGTGCACGCTATCCAGGGGAACGTCCTCTTCGGCTCCGTCGTCGCGCACTCGCCGCGCCGTCGCCGGCGCCAGACGCAGCAGCGCGCGCACCGCGGCTCCCGTGCGGCTGCGCGCCGACAACTCGAGCACCTGGCCGAGGAGGATCAGCGTCGTGATGGCGGCCGCCGGCTCGAAGTAGAGGCCGATCGATCCGTCCGGCTCTCGAAACGACGGAGGAAAGATTCCCGGAGCCAGGGCCGCGACGACGCTGTAGCCGTACGCGACCGAGATGCCGAGACCGATGAGCGTGAACATGTTGAGACTGCGGCTGCGCACCGAAGCGACGGCCCGCTGATAGAACGGCCACGCCCCCCAGACCGCCACCGGTGTCGCCAGCGCCAGCTCCAGCAGCGAACGCGTTCGCGCGGAGATCCCGTGGAGGAACCCGAATCCCAGCACCATGTGTCCCATCGCCAGGAGAAGGAGCGGCGCGGTCAGTACGGCCGAGATCCAGAAGCGCCGCTTCATGTCGGTCAGCTCCGGGTTCTCGACCTCCTCGGCGGTGACGGTGCGGGGCTCCAGGGCCATCCCGCAGATCGGGCACGCGCCCGGCGCGTCGCGCACGATCTGGGGGTGCATCGGGCAGGTCCACTCGATCTTCGCGCCGGAGGGCGCGACCGGGGCGGGCACCACCGCGGAGCGCGCCGCAACGTACCTCTCGGGGTTCGCCGCAAACTTCTCGCGGCAGCCAGGATTGCAGAAATGGTACTCGTGTCCCTTCCACGAGAGCGAACCGCCCGGGGCCTGGCCCGGAATCACAGTCATTCCGCAGACCGGATCCTGAACACCGGTCTCGCCTTTCGGTTCGCGAGCCGGTTCGCTCAATGTCGTGGATCCTCCGCGGGCTTGCCCGTGCCGAGCCTGACCTCGGCGGCGACGAGCTGTTCCTTGTCCTTCTTCGACTCGACCATGACGCGCATGCCGACGGCCACGTCGGACGCCTTCGCGGGGGCCTTTCCCTTGAGGTACTTCGTGTCGCCTGTCAACTGGATCGAGACGGTCGCACCGTCCTGGGTCTTCACCTCGATGTGTTTCGCATCGACGACGGTCACCGTCCCCATCGTGTGCACGAGGCCGCCGTGGGCGAACAGCGTCGCAGAGACGAGCAGCGTCGCGATCGAGAGCATCATGCCGAGAGTTTTCCGCATAACCTTCTCTCTCTCAGTGTTTCACGGGTAGATTGGTCGAGGCGTCCTCGCCCCCTTCCAGGAACTTTCGGATTTCGTCTTCCTCACGGAGGTCCTCGGGCGTCTTCGGATTCATCTGTCTCATCTCTTCGACTTCTTCGGGAGTTTGCTCCGGCAAATGTCGGATGAAGTGAACGAGATTCCACGAATCCTTCTCGTCCTCGGCGCTTCCGGAGCCCCAGGCCGGCATTCCCGTGAACCGGACGCCGTTTTGGATGATCGAGAAAAGCTCGCCGTCCGAGAGTCCCTGCGTTTCGGCCAGGCGCATGTCCGGCGCTTTCGGATAGAGGCCCTGGCCGATCGGGGTCTCTCCTTTTCCGTCGTTGCCGTGGCAGGAGGCGCAGTGATCCGCGAAGTGCACCCGCGCCTGCGCCAGCCCTTCCTGGGTTCGAGCGAGCGGATTGAAACGCTTCCGCGCTGCTCGCGGAATGGCGAGGTGGCGCAGGCGCCGCGCGACGAAAGCTTCGACAGCCAGGGGCCGTCGGCGAGTGCTCACCCCGTGAGTGATGAAATCCTCCAGCAAGAAGAGGCCTCCAGCAAGAGTCAGGCCGACGAGAACGAGCCCGATCCGAACCGTTCTTCTCATGGAGAGCTTCCATGAGGCTTCGGCCTGGGCGTGGGCGTATTGGAGGGCGCCGGGGCCTTCTCGTGCTGCATCTTCGAGTGGTCCATGTCCTCCATCTTCGAGTGATCCATGCCTTCCATGCCCGAGGCGTCTCCGGCGGCCGGAGTCGTCGCGCGGCCCACGCAAAACGAGAGCTGTGTTCGAACCACCGCCAGCGCCGCCTGGAGATCGTCCACGGCGGCCCGCATGCGCTGCGGGCTGTTTGTTTGTCTCGCCTCCTCGAGCCGCAGGCTAGCGCCCTCGACGATCCGTAGGCTCTCCTTCGCGTTGGCGAGGCAGGCCCCATTCTCGGCCGGCTGGCCCATCTGGTGTCCTTCGTGCTGGGCCAGGACCGCGCCGCTCGACGCCAGAAGGACGATTGCGGCGATTGTGATGCGGATTGCGTTCTTCATTGGGTTTCTCCTCGGGTTCTCCATCGGTCACTCCTGCCCCGGCGGTCGCACCGAGACCGGTAGCTCTCCCGAGCGCACGGCGCCGGGGATCTCGCTCGCGGAGAGCCCCGTCTGCGCCTCGCCGGGATTCGGCGGCGCGTCCAGTCCGTCGACCAGTAGCAAGCCCTGGATCTGCACGGCGGCGACACGGGATTCCTCCAGCGCCGCGAGATAGCGCTCGCTCGTCTGGAAAAGCGTCCGCTGCGCGATCAAGACCTGCGGATACGCCGCCCCCATCTGCTGGAACTTTTCCAGATACAGGCGATAGGCCTGCTCGGCGCGCGGAAGGATCTCCTTGCCGTACTCGTCGACCATCTTGAGCGCCGTCAGGTACGCCTCGAAGACGCCGGAGAGGCGGCTCCGCAGAGCGAGCTCGACGCGCTGTACCTCGGCCTTAGCGCGGCTCAAATCCGCGCGCGCCGCGGCGCGGCCGCCCTGGTTGCGATTGAAGAGAGGAATCGAGAACCCGGCCGAAATCGCGCCCTCCCATCCGACCGGCTGGCCCGGCACGCCCGTCGCCGTTTCCACACGCTCCTTGTCGTAGTCGGCGCCGACTCGAAGGAAGAGGTCCGGGATGGCTTCGCGGTCAGCCCGCTCGACGATGGCGGCCGCGCGGTCGACCTGCGCTCTCGCGCGCTTCAACTGTGGACTGTCGGCGAGAAGCGCCGCGACCGAGGACTCGCGGTCGAGCTCGGCAACGACGCCGTCGTCCTCTCCGGCGAGCGGCTGGAGCTTCAGCTCCGGCTCTCCGATCATCGTCGCGAGGCTCGCCCAGGTGTGGTAGCGCTGGTTTCGGGCCGCGTCCAGAGCCAGCCGAGCCTCGCGAGCCTCGATCTCCGACTCGAGCACGTCAGGCCGGTCGGCCGCGCCGGTGTTGTAGAGCTGCTCCGAGATCCGGACGGCTTCTTCCGTGAGCTGCGCGAGACGTTCTCGCACGTGGACGCGCCGGGCGGCGACGAGCGCCTCCTGGTAGAGCGAGCGGACGCTGTTGAGGATCCGGAGCCGCTGCCCTTCGCGATTGGCCTGTGCCTCCTCGGCCTCTTTTTCGAAGATGGATCGGCTGGCCGAGAGCTTTCCCCCGAGTGGAATCGTTTGCTCGACGAACACGCCCTGCTTGCCTCTGCCCGTTCCCGCCCGAAACGCCCACTCCTCCGCCGCGTAGCCGAGGACCGGCACGGGCAGAAGGCCCGCCTGCTTGGCGCGGCCCCTCGCGGCTTCGATCTGGGTGGTCGCCTGAACGAGCGTGGGGTTCTTTTCGAGAGCGATCTTCTCCAGGTCGGACAACGTCAGGGCCGGCTCCAGCGCGCCCTGCGCGATGGCGAAGGCCGTCACGAGACCGAGCAAGAACCCGGCGGCGAATCGTTTCGATCTCATGATCTCGCCCTCCTGGCCGCTTCGGTCTTGAGCTTCTGGATATGGTCGTAGAGGGCGGGCTCCAGAACCCGCACGAGCGTCATCATTCCCATCATTCCTCCCGTCCAGGTCGGCCTCAGGCCGTACGTCTCGGGCTTGACGTAGGCGGCGTCGTCGACCATCCACATGTCCTGGGGAAAGCCGGGAACCGAATAGGCGTCAGCGGCAATGGGCGCTCCCATCTGCATGCCTTCGTGCTGCATCCCCTGATGCTGCATCGCCGCCTGGCCTGGAGTCAGTCCGAGGTTCGTCATGGGCTTCTCGTAATCGGCTCCCGTTCCGATGGTGCGGCCGAGGCTCGGTCCGAGCTTCTCGGAGAGAGCGCCGCTTTCGCGGATCATGCCCATCCCGTCCTCCATGGACAGGCCCGTGTGTATGCCCATCCCGAGGTGTGCCATCGGGCCGACCATCGAGACCATCTGGTTCATGTTGTGGTGCGGCAGGTGGCAGTGCAGCATCCAGTCGCCCGGATAGATCGCGTCGAACTCGACGTCTCGAGCCTGGGCGACACCGACCAGGACCGTGTTGCCCGGCGTCCAGGCGGCCTTGGGCACTCGCCCACCCTCCGTTCCTGTCACATAGAACGTGTTGCCGTGAAGGTGCATCGGGTGGTGATCCATCCCGAGGTTGACGAAGCGGATCCGTACCCGCTCGCCCAGCCGGACGAGCATCGGGGTCGTCGCGGGACCCGCCTTTCCGTTGATCGTCAGCCAGTTGAATTCCATCGAAAGGGAGTTGGGGATCGTGTTGTTCGGCAACAGCGCCCACTCCTGGACGATCAAGCCGAAGTCTTTGTCCACCCTCGGCGTGTACGGCTCCCTGGGGTGAATGATGAACATTCCGATCATGCCCATCATTTGCTGCATCGGCATGTGCGAGTGGTAGAAGAATGTCCCGTGCTGGTGCAGGGTGAACTCGTAGACGAACTTGCCTCCCGGCAGGATCGGGTCCTGCGTGACGCCGGGAACGCCGTCCATTCCGACCGGCACTTCGAGACCGTGCCAGTGGGGCGCGAAGATCTCGGGGAGACGGTTCTCGACGACGATCCGGACGCGGTCGCCCTGGTTCACCTCGATCGTCGGCCCCGGCACACTCCCGTTGAAGCCCCACGCCTCGCAGACCCTTGCCGGGCCCATCTCGGATGACGGCACGAACTCGGTGCGCACGGGCTCGGCGACGAGCCGGAACGTCTTGACGCCATCCTCCATGCTCCATGGCAGCTTGCCCACGTCCGGCAGCTCCACGGGCGCGATCCCTCCCCGGAGTTGCCATAAGCGCCCGCGCGTCTGCCCGGGCTTGCCCGGCGCTTCGGGATCCGCCGCATGGACGTGCTGGCCGAGACCCTTCCCGGCGGTGGCAAAGCCCGCCGAGGCCATCAGACCCTGAAAAAAGTTTCTCCGATTGAAAGGCATCTCCCTCTCCGAAATTCAAGAAAGCGCTCAGCCTCGCGAGACTTCGCGAGCCTTGCGGAAATTCTTTGGAGAGAGAGATCTAGAGGCGGAGTACGGAAGATCGAGCGACCGCGGGTCGAGGTCCGGCGGCCCGTTCGGCGAGGGCCGAAGAATCGGCGGATTGATCGAACGCGCACGCCTTCGGGGTATGCACTAGACCGGCCGGCATCGGCGTCTTGAAGCCCGATGCCGCATCGTCGGGAACCCTCTTGACGGCGACCGACTCCGAATGATGCCCGCAGCGATCGGGGACTGGCGGGTCGCCGGAGGGTCGCCCGTGCGCGGCGTCCTTGTGGGAGGCGCACTGCTCGGCCGGAGCCTGGCTTCCCTTCGCCGTCGCCGCCCGGGCGGCGCCGCGAGCGCAGGCGACCTCGCAGTTCAAACCCAACAGCGGCAGGGCGAAGACGAGCACGCCAACAACGACCGCCAGAAGCCGCACGGACGTAGAGCTCTTCAGGCGCGTCGTTCGCATCTCGAGAATGCTAACTCAAACGACGGCGGGCCTATTTCTTCGCGTCGGCGGCCTTGCAGCAGCAGGAGTCGATGGTTTTCTTCGCCAGGGTGCAATAGAGCTTTCGGATTCGGGACGGATGAGGGGCGGGACTCGAGCCCGCCCCTTTCTCTTCCTCGCGCCGAACTGCTTTCCCGCGGAAGTCAACGGTTGGAACGGCCGCCCCAGTCGCTCTGAGAACGAGACCTAGGAGCGGGTCAGCTTTCGATACTTCTGGAGGTGCTGCAGCGCCTCGGCGGGGCGACCGAGCTTCTCCGCCAGCCTCGCGACGTTGAAGTGGGCGTCGGCGTTCTCGGGTTCCAGACGCGTGGCCTTCAGATACGCCAGCCGCGCCTCGGGCAGCTTGTTCTGGTCTTCCAGCGCGACGCCGAGGTTGAACGCCGCCGTCCCGTCGTCGGGCCGCGCGGCGAGCGCCGCTTCGTAGTGCGGCTCGGCGGCAGCGGGGTCGCCGGCCTCGTGCAGCAGCCGTCCCAGGTTGACGTGCGCGTCGGCATGTTCGGGCGCGAGCTCCAATGCCCGGCGGTAAGCAGCGATCGCTTCTCCCGGCGAACCGGGCTCGAGCTCGCAGCCCCACTCGAACCAGTCGTCGGCCGAGAACTCGTGAGTCTTTTTCGGGGCTTCGGGGTCCGCGTGCCGCACGATGGGCGCGACCTCGTTCACTGCCTCCGCACCACCGAAGTCGAAGAGGATCTGGCCCGACTCCGGCTGCCAGCGTTGTGCGCCGTCGTCGACGACGACCCGGTTGCCCTCGACCCCGAGCCGCGCCGAGGTGATCGGCTGCCCCTCGGGGAGCTGCCCCTTCAACTTGCGCAGAGCCGTTCGGATCCTCCGCGGAGGCACCCGCGCCGCCATCAGGCCGCGGGCGGTGCGAAGGAAGACGAGGTCCTGAAAGGAGAACCACAGCTCGCCGTGCTCGCCCCTCTCGGGAGAGACGAATCCCGCGCGAACGTAACCGCGAATCTGAGGGGGGGACAGTCCGAGGAGCTTGGCGACTTCGGAGGTCGAGTAGCCGTTCAAGGAAGGGGCCTAGGCCTTACCCGCTCCCGTCCGCATCGAAGTAACGCGTCCACCGGCGCGCTTGGCGGGTTTGCGCGCGGGAGCGGACTCTTCCGATTTCGCCGCGGCCTTCGCGGCCGGCGCCTGCTTGGCCTCCGGCTTCTTCGAGAGGCTCGCCTTGAGGGCCTCCATCAGGTCGATGATCTGGCCGCCGCTCTGCTCCGCGGGCACGACGGAGATGTCCTGGCCTTCGACCTTCTTCTGGATGAGGCCGAGGACGCGCTTCTTGACGTCGTCCTCGTAGGTCTCGGGCTGGAACTTGTCCACCGCGCGCTGCTCGACGAGGAGTTTGGCCAGGTCCAGCTCCTTGGAGTTGACATCGGCGGGCTCAAGCGGCACTTCCGAGAACGGACGCACCTCGTCGGCGTAGAGCAACTGTTGCATCACGATGCCGCCCTCGAATGGGCGCAGCATCACCAGGTACATCTTTCCGCGCGCGGCGTAACGCGCCAGCGCGACCCGGCCGGTCGCCTTCATGACCTCGGACAGGAGCGCGTAGGCCTTGGCGCCGCCCTTGTCGGGACCGACGTAGTAAGTCCGCTCGAAATAGACCGGGTCGACCTTCGTGATCGGGACGAACTCGACGACCTCGACCGACTGCGTGGACTGCTCCTCGAGGGCCTTGAGCTCCTCGGGCGTGAATGTGACGTAACGGTCCTTGGCGAACTCGTAACCCTTCACCATCTGGTCGCGCGGGACGACTTCGCCGTCCTTCGTGCAGATGTACTGCTGCTTCAGGCGGGCCGCGTCCTTGCCGTGCAGCATGTTGAAGGAGACCCCGGAGGAGGCGTCCGAGGCGGCGTAGATCTTGATCGGGATCGAAACCAGCCCGAAAGAGATCGTCCCTGAGGCTATCGGTCGAGCGCTCATAGGTTTAGGACCATCAAATGTAACATGCGTCCCCGTGCCCCTCGAGAAATACCGCGAAAAACGCTCGGCGGATTCGACCCCCGAGCCCTTTGGCCGGGGAGGCGAGAACCGCCCGCATCTCTTCGTGGTCCAGAAACATGCCGCCCGCCGGCTGCACTGGGATTTTCGCCTCGAGTGGGGCGGTGTCCTGAAGTCTTGGGCAGTCCCGCAGGGCCCCTCCCCTGACCCGGCCGAGAAACGCCTGGCCGTCGAAGTCGAGGACCATCCGGTCGAGTACGCCGACTTCGAAGGCGTCATCCCCGACGGCAACTACGGCGCCGGCGAAGTCATCGTCTGGGACCAGGGCCGCTGGACCCCCTTAGCCGACCTCAACGAGGGGATGCAGAAGGGCAAACTCCTCTTCGAGCTCCACGGCTACAAGCTGCGCGGCAAGTGGACCCTGGTGCGCATGAAGACGAAGGGGAAGACGAGCGGCAAGGAGTGGCTGCTCATCAAGGAGCGCGACGGATGGGCCCGCAACGGATCCGACGCGGGCTATCCGCAGGAGTCGGTCTTTTCGGGCCTCACGCTCGAGGAGATCGCCTCGGGCGCGAGCCGGGCGGCGGAGATCCGGAAGGAGCTCGAGCGGCTCAAGGCGCCGCGCCGCCGCGTGCGCGTCGGCGACGTGGGGTTGATGCTGGCCGAGACCCGCGACAACGCGTTCACACGATCCGGCTGGCTGTGGGAGCTCAAATACGACGGATACCGCCTTCTCGCCGCGCGCGAGGACAGCTCCGCCCGGCTGCGTTTCCGACACGGCATGGATTCGACGGCCACGTTTCCCGAGGTCGCGCGGGCCGTCGGCTCGCTTCCGTGCGACACGTTCGTGATCGACGGCGAGGTCGTCGTTCTCGACGAGTCGGGCCGTCCGCGATTTCAACTGCTCCAGAAACGCGCGTTGCTCCAGCGCCGGCCCGACATCGAGCGCGCGGCGGTGGAATTGCCGGCGACGCTCTTCGGCTTCGACCTTCTGGGTTTCGAGGACTTCGATCTGCGCGGACTCCCGCTGTCGACACGCAAGGCACTGCTCGAGCGTTTTCTTCCGCGGGCCGGACCCGTGCGCTTCGCCGACCACGTCGAGGAGAAAGGCGAAGGCCTGCTCGCCGCCGCCGGACAGATGGGGCTCGAGGGCGTCATCGGCAAGAAGGCGGATTCGACGTATCGCTCCGGCCGCTCGTCCGACTGGATCAAGGTCAAGCTGGACCGCACCGGAGACTTCGCCGTGGTCGGCTACACCAAGCCCGAGGGTTCCCGCACGGGATTCGGCGCGCTGCACCTCGCCTCCTGGAAAGACGGCGGCCTCGTCTACGCCGGACGCGCCGGAACGGGCTTCTCATCGAAACAGATCGACGAGACCTTCGCGCAGCTCTCCAAGCGCATTCGTAAGACACCCGCCTTCTCCGGTGCGGTTCCCCCGGGCCGGGAACATGTCTGGGTGGAGCCGGAGCTCGTCTGCGAGGTCCGCTTCCGGGAGCGCACCGGGGAGGGACTCCTGCGCCACCCGGTCTTCCTGCACTTCCGCGATGACAAGGCGATTCAGGAATGCGTCGAAGAGCCCTCGCCGGGCGACGCGGCCGAGCCGCCGGCGCCGCCGCCCGCGATCACCGAGGAAACGCTCCCGGAAAAGACGGTCCCTTTCTCAAACCTCGACAAGGTCTTCTGGCCCGAGGAGGACTTCACGAAAGGCGATCTCATCGAGTATTACCGAGCGATTTCGCCTTGGCTCCTGCCCTACCTGAAGGACCGGCCGGTCGTGATGACGCGGTATCCCGACGGGATCGCCGGGAAATCCTTTTTCCAGAAGGATGCGCCGTCGTTCGCGCCGGGCTGGATCCGCCTCGAGCGGATCTGGAGCGAGCACGCCGAGCGCGAGATCGACTACTTCGTCTGCGATGACCTCGAGACTCTCCTCTATGTCGCCAACCTGGGGTCGATTCCGCTCCACGTCTGGGCCAGCCGCGTCGCCGCGTCGGAGAGGCCCGACTGGTGCATCCTGGATCTGGATCCCAAGGGAGCGCCGTTTTCCCACGTCGTGAAGATCGCCCGGGCGATCCGCGAGCTGTGCGAGGAGATCGAGCTCCCCTGCTTCATCAAGACGAGCGGCGCGACCGGACTGCACGTCCTGATTCCCCTGGGCGGCCAGTGCACGCACGCCGAGTCGCGCACGCTCGGCGAGATCCTTGCCCGTGCGGTCGAGCACCGCCACGGCGACATCGCCACCACCGCCCGGATGATCGGCTCGCGGGATGGCAAGGTCTACGTGGACTATCTCCAGAACGGGCACGGCAAGACGATCGCGGGCCCGTTCTCGGCGCGGCCCGTGCCGGGAGCCACGTGCTCGGCGCCCTTGAAGTGGAGCGAGGTCGGACCGAAGCTCGACGTGCGCGCCTTCACCCTCAAGACCCTTCCGGCGCGGATGAAGAAGATGAAGGACGACCCGCTCGCCCCCGTCCTGACGCTCAAGCCGGATCTCCAGGGAGCGCTGGCGAAGCTGACGGAAAAGCTCAGGTCGTAGCGACGCGTCCGACGCCGATCACGTCGCCGACGAGATACGTTCCGGCCGCGGCGAAGCGCGAGCGCGCGCACGCGCGCCCGACCTCGAGTCCCCGGCGCTCCAGGGCGGCCAGCAGCGTGTCCGGGGAGGGCGCGTGCATCCGTTCGAAGCCCTCGGCGGCGAGCGGATAGAGCGACCGCAGCAGGGGCCCCGTCACCCACTCGAAGAAGTAGCGTCCGCCCGGTCGAAGCACGCGGCGCACCTCGTCGAGCGCCCGCTCCCACGCCGCGACGAAGTGGATCGCGCCGAAGTCGAAGACGGCGTCGAAGCTCGAGCCGGCGAACGGCAGGGCCGTGACGTCCCCGAGGACCAGACGCTCCCGGCCTCTCGCGCGGCGCAGCATGCGGGCGTCGATGTCCAGACCCACGACCTCGCGTGCGCCGAATCGACCGCGGAGTGTCGAAAGCAGCGCGCCGCGGCCGCAACCCACTTCGAGCACCCGTCCGGAGTCGACGCGGCCTCCCAGCCGCTCGAAGAGATTCGCGACGTAACGTCGCTGGAGCCAGGTGCGTACCGGGTTGTTCATCGAGGCGCGCCCGAGGGCGTTGAGCTTCACGCGATCCGGCGCAGGAAGTCGGCCGCGAGCCTCGGTCCCGATCCGGCATCTTCATGCTTGAAGAAAACGTACGCCTCGTCCCAGGACTGGCCCCTGACCTTATCCGCCCATGCGCCGACCGCAGTCTCGTCGTAGTCCTGCCGGCGCAGGCGGAGATACCCCCACGGCGCGGTGGCGACCAGGGGTGTGGCGAGCTCCTCGTCCTCGGCGATGCAGAGCGCCGCGCCGCGAGCCCGGAGCGCCTCGAACACGTCGTCCTCGAACCAGGTGGCGTGACGGAACTCGAAGGCCGCCCGACCGTTCTCCGGAAGAACCGCGAGGAAGTCGGAGAGCCGCGGCAGATCCTTCTTCAGGTTCGGCGGCAACTGGAAGAGCGCGGGCCCGAGGCGACCGCCGAGTGTCGCGGCGACCTGGAAGAAGTACGCCACTTCGTCGCCCGCGTCCTTCAAGCGTTTGAAGTGCGTGATCCGCTGCGAGGCCTTCAGGACGAAGCGAAAATCCTCGGGGACCTCCGCCGCCCAGCCCTCGAGCAGAGCCGGCTTCGGCATCCGGTAGAAGGTGTTGTTGATCTCGACCGCCGGCAGGCGCTCCGAGTAATAGTGGAGCATCGCATCCGCGTGTAAATCCTCGGGGTAGAAGTTCCCCTTCCACTCTTTGTATGAGAATCCGCTCGTCCCGGCGCGGACGCGCATCCGGAGACTCTATACTCACCCGCCTCGATGAATCCTCCGCGCTTCGACCCGAAACGGCGGCGCCGCGTGACGATCGCGCTCGTGCTCGTCACGGCGCTGGCGTCGTTCGAATCGACCGTCGTGTCGACCGCGATGCCGACGATCATCGGCGACCTCGGAGGGCTGCCGCTGTACTCGTGGGTCTTCTCGATCTATCTGCTCACGGCCACGGTCATGATGCCGATCTACGGCCGGCTCGCCGACATCTACGGGCGGCGAAAAATCCTGCTGGTCGCGATCTCGGTCTTTCTCTCCGGTGCGATCGCCTGCAGCTTCGCGCGATCCATGCCGCAGCTGATCGCGGCGCGGGCGCTCCAGGGTCTGGGCGCCGCGGGCCTCGTGCCCATCGCGCTGACCGTCTCCGGAGACCTCTTTTCGCTCGAGGAGAGGGCGCGCGTGCAGGGCCTCTTTTCCGGCGTCTGGGGCGCGGCGAGCCTCGTCGGGCCTCTCCTGGGGGCCTGGATGACGATCACGTTCGGGTGGCGATCGATCTTCACGATCAACATCCCGCTCGGGATCCTCGCGCTCGTGCTCGTCGCGACACAGATGATCGAGTCGCGTGCCAAACTGCCCGATCCGCTGGATCTGGCCGGCGGCGCGAGCCTCGCCGTGGGCGTGACGGCGCTGCTCTTCGCGTTGCTTCAGCGGCCCGGCGAGGGAGGACTGGGTTGGACGGCGCGCGCGGCCCTGCTCGTCGCGGCCGGGGTCTCCCTCGCGCTCTTCGTGCGCCTGCAGACCCGCCGCGCGCATCCCCTGATTCCCCCCTCGCTCTTTCGCGAGATGCAGACGGCGGCTCCCTATCTGGGAGGCATCCTCATGGGAACGACGATCTACGGGATCGACACGTTCGTGCCGCTCTTCGTGCAGGGCGCGCGAGGCGGCACCGCCGGCGCCGCCGGTGCCGTGGTCACTCCCCTGGTGTTCCTCTGGGCGATCTCCGCCACCGTCGCGGCGCGGTTGATCGTGCGCTTCGGGTTCCGGAAGACCGCGTATTGGGGCGGCGTCCTGATCGTCGTGGGCCTCGCGGGCCTTGTCGCGGCGGCGTGGCTCAACGCCTCGGTGCCCTGGATCTCGGCGGCGTGCGCGGTCGTGGGCGCCGGTCTCGGGCCCTCTTCGATGTCACAGGTGCTCTCGATTCAGGATGTCGTCGCGGAGAGACAACGCGGCGTCGCGACCAGTCTGGTTCCGTTTTTCCGGACCGTCGGCGGCTCGATCGGCGTCGGCGCGCTCGGAGGAGTGCTCGCGGCGGGGCTCGCGCATCGGCTCGGCAGCGCAGCCGAGACGGCGGGTCGGCTCCTCGCCGTGGGCTCCGGCAGCGCCGCGAACGGAGGGGCTCCGGCCATCGCCCCGGCCGTGTTTCGGGTCGCGATCGAACGCTCGCTGCTGCCGGTCTTCGGCGTGCTGCTCGCGCTCTCGGCCGTCAACCTTTACGTGACGCGGCGCTTCCCGGACCGTGCCGCGAAGCCCTCGACTTCGACTTCGCAGGAGATTCTGCTCTCCGTCGATTGAGTTCGGCGTACCCGTAGACGAGCGCGAAGCCGCGGTGCGGCTTCCACCTCTCGGCGAAACGCCGCATCTCGTCCTCTTTCGCCCTCGCTTCCCGGCCGAGCAGTCCTTGCGCGAGGTACTTCACGACACCCAGATCCCCCGCCGGAAAAATGTCGGTGCGGCCGAGCCCGCGCAGCAACGCGATCTCCGCCGTCCAGCGGCCGACTCCGCGGAAGGACCTCAGCCGCGCGATTCCTTCTTCGTCCGGCAGCGCCGCGATCTCATCCTCCGAGAGCTTTCCCTCGGCGAACGCCCGCGCGAGGCCCGCGATGGCCCGGGCCTTGGATCCCGACAGCCGGAACCGCCGCAGGCGCCGCGGGGTCTCGCCGGCCAGCGCTTCCGGAGCCGGGAAGGCCACGAATTCGCGTCCTCCGATCCGCGCGCGCCTTCCGAAGGTCAACGCGAGCTCGCGCCGGATGTCGTAGGCGAACTTGAGGTTCACCTGCTGAGACAGGATCGCGCTCAAGAGAGCCTCCCAGAGAGACGGCACGCCCGCGATGCGCAGCCCGCGGAAGTCGCGGATCGCCGCCGCGAGCAACCCGTCCATGCGGTGCGCCCGGTAGAAGGCGGCCACGTCCGTCGTCGCTCCGAGCGCGCGGTCGACGACCCGCCGCGCCGCCGCGAGGGCCGCCTCGGAGGAGGCGTCGGGGCCCTCCAGCCGGACGTCGAGGACCGCGCGGCCGGGAGCTCCCGCCTGCTCGACGGAGAGGAGCGCGCCCTTTCGTCCAACCGGAAGAAGCCTGCGGTACACACCGCCCTCGAAGAGGTCCACGACCTCCGGAAAGCGCGTGTAGCGCTCGGCCGTGAGGGCGAGCGAGTACGGACGTTTCGGCACGACGGCGAAACGGATGCTCACCGGGGCGAGGGCTGCGCCTTCAGGAACTCGAGCACGGCGCGGTCGAATTCTTCCGGCTTTTCCATGTTGGAGATGTGCCCGGCGCCGGCGATGACGACTTTCCGCGCTCCCTTGACCTCGGTCGCCAGCTTGTTTGCGATCTTCTGCATGTCGGGCACGTCGCGGTCTCCGACGATGACGAGCATTGGAACCCGAATCTCGGCGAGCCTTCCGGCCGCGGGACTCTGGATGTCCTTCTCGAGGAGCGGATTCGCCAGCCACACCCTCGCGTTCTCGATCGCGAGCCGGCGCAGGACGGGGGCGAGATCCGGGTGCTCCATCGCCGGGACCATGTAGGGGTCTTTCAACCAGAGCTCGGCCGCCGCTTCTCCGCCCTTCTCCTGCGCCGCCGCGAGCATCGCGGGCCACCGTCCTGCTTCGAACGGAAAGCCCGACAGACCCGGCGCCACGGCGACGAGCGACGCCACGCGGTCGGGATGCTCGAGCGTGAAGTCGATCGCGATCCGTCCGCCGAGGGAAAGGCCGACCAGGTGGGCCTTCGCGATCTTCAGCTCGTCGAGGAGCGCCAGAAGATCGTCGACGTCCGAGTACGGCACCGTCGCCGAGGCCGAGCGCCCATAGTTGCGGACGTCGTAGCGCATCACGCGAAAGGTCTTTCCGAAGAGCTCGAACTGAGGTTCCCACATCCGTCGGTCCATCTGTCCGCCGTGAATGAGCACGACTGGCGGCCCCTGGCCCACGGTCTCGTAGAAGAGGACCGGCTCCGGTACGAGCGCCATTCCCGAGGACGTCTGCGCGGCCGCGCCGCCGCATACCAGGAGAGCGAACAGGATCGAGAGCGCTCGCACGACGCGCATGGCTCCTCCGAAAGAGCGGTCCGGATCATGTCACCGATTCCGCCGGCTTATACTCGCCGCGTCGTCGAGGAGGACCGTTGGCGGAGGTCCGGTTCGAACACGTCGGGAAGAGATACGACGGCGTCTCGGTCATCGAGGACCTGAACCTCGAGATCCGCGACCACGAGTTCATGGTCCTCGTCGGGCCCTCCGGCTGCGGCAAGTCGACGGCGCTGCGGATGATCGCGGGCCTCGAGGACATCAGCGAGGGCACGATTGCGATCGGCGGCCGGCCCGTCAATGCGCTGCCACCCAAGGACCGCGACATCGCGATGGTCTTCCAGAACTACGCGCTCTATCCCCACATGACCGTCCGCGAGAACCTCGAGTTCGGCATGCGCATACGCAAGGTACCGCCGGCCGAGCGGGATGCCCTGGTCAAGGAAGCCGCCGGCGTCCTCGAGATCGGGCACCTCTTCGACCGCAAGCCGCGCCAGCTCTCCGGTGGTCAGCGCCAGCGCGTCGCGCTGGGTCGGGCAATCGTGCGCAAGCCTTCCGTGTACCTCTTCGACGAGCCGCTTTCCAATCTCGACGCGAAGCTCCGCGTCCAGATGCGCGGCGAGATCAAGCGGCTGCAGCAGCGTCTGCAGACCACAACGGTGTACGTCACCCACGACCAGATCGAGGCCATGACGATGGGGTCTCGGATCTCGGTGATGAAGAACGGCAGGATCCAGCAGGTCGGCGCGCCGCTCGAGATCTACGACCGCCCGGCGAATCTGTTCGTGGCGGCCTTCATCGGCGCGCCGCCGATGAATTTCGTCGCGGCGACGGTCCGAGACGGGGGCGCCGCGCTCGCGGCCTCGAGGTTCTCGCTTCCGGTGCCGGGCGCGCTGCTCTCCACGACGTCCGGTCGCGACGGGATGAAGGTCGTCGTCGGAATCCGGCCCGAGCACATCTCGGATCCATCCGAGGCCCGGGGCAGGACCGCGAAGCTGACGGCCGATATCGAGATCGTCGAGCCGCTCGGCGACGAGGTCATCGTGCACGCCCGCGTCGGAGGCGACCCACTCGTCTACAAGACGCCGCCGGCCGTCGCGCCCGAGGCGGGACAGAAGCGTGAGATCGCCGTGAAGCTCGACCAGTTGCATCTCTTCGACGCCGCAACGGAGCAGCGCCTTTCTCCCTGATCGGGGAGTGCGGATATATGATCCTCACAACTTCCGGAGGATCACGCGATGAACTTCCTTCTGCGTCTGCTCATCAACGCCGCGGCGCTCTGGGTGGCGATCAAGCTCGTTCCCGGGATTACGTACCAGGGTAACTGGCTCGGACTGCTCGGAATCGCGCTGGTCTTCGGCGTCGTCAACGCGTTCCTCGGAACGATCCTGAAGCTGATGTCGTTGCCGGTGATTTTCCTGACGCTGGGCCTCTTCGCCCTGGTGATCAACGGTTTCCTCCTCTGGGTCACCAGTCGCCTCTCGACGGCGCTGGGATTGCAATTCCAGGTGCAGGGCTGCTGGACCGCAATCTTCGGCGCGATCGTCGTCTCGATCGTCTCGGCGCTCCTGTCGATGTTCCTGAAGGATGCCTAGCTCCACTCAGGACTAAACGCACCCGAGAACGGAGGCGAAGCCATGAAGCGATCCGCGACTGCTATCGTTTTCCTCGCCATCGGCGCATCGTTGGTAATAGTCCGTCCCGCCGCCGCCCAGGCAGGCTCCGCAATCCCGCCCTCGCTCGTCACGCCCGACAAAGTCGAGACTCGCATCGGACGGCTTGAGTTCAAGGACGGCGTGCCGACCCTAGAGTCTGCCCAGAAGGTCCGCGACACATTGGACTTCACGCAGGCCCTCAACGCTTACAACAACAGCTTCGGGGGCGCCTCGGCCTATGCGCTCGGCAAGGGCTTCCAGAGCATCGGGGCCGAGGACAACAGCATCGTCATCTTCTCGGATCTGATGGATTCCAAGTCGCTGTTCCTCACGCCGAATACCGACACCATCTACTACATGGGCGTCATCAACCTGTCGAAGGGCCCGATGGTGGTCGAGCAGCCGTCCCGAGGGCTCGGCACCATCAACGACATGTGGTTCTCGTGGATCGTCGACGTCGGTTTCCCCGGCCCTGATAGGGGCGAGGGCGGCAAATACCTGCTGGTTCCGCCGGGTTACGACGGCCCGCTGCCCGAAGGCGGATTCTTCTTCGCCCGGTCGAAGACCAACCGCGTGCTGTACGCGGCGCGCTCGTTCTTGGTCAACAACGATCCGAAACCGGCCGCCGAGAACGTCAAGAAGAATCTCAAGATCTATCCGTACACGCCGGGGGGCATGGGCACGAGCATCGCCACAGCCCTCGAGGGCAAGGTCCGTCTCGGCAGGAGCCCGACCGTTCCCGACACGAAATTCGTCGAAGCCAGCGGCAAGGCCTTCAACACGATTCCGCCCTCCGACTACGGGTTCTTCGAAATGATCAACGAAAACATCCAGCAGGAGCCGGCGACGAGCTACGACGTCGAGCTCGCGGGCCAGCTGGCCGCCATCGGGATCGTTAAGGGCAAGCCATTCCAACCCGACGCGCGGATGAAGAAGGTCCTGACCGACGCCGCCGCCGTGGGCAACGCCGCTGGCCGCATGCTCAACTGGCGCTACACCGTGGCGCATCCGGAGTGGTCGTACTACCCCAAGTCCATGTGGGGCAACATGCTCTGGGAAGGCGGCGCCAATTTCGAAACCCCGCCGCCCGAGTTCACCAAGGAGGGGATGTTCAAACCTCTGCCGTCCACGGGCGCCCGCACGCTCGACTCGCGTACGGCGTTCTACTACGCCTATACGCTCGACTCGCCGGGCATGATCATGCGCATTCCCGACGTCGGGTCGCAGTACCTCATGGGCTTCGTCGACTCCGCCGGCAATCCGTACGACGGAGGCAAGACCTACAAGGTGACCCTTCCGAATGGCATCCCGGCGCGGGCGTTCTGGTCGTTGATCCTGTACGACAACCAGACGCGCTCGATGCTCCAGACTCCGCAACGGTTTCCGCGCGCCGGCAGCCAGAGCTACCCGTCGCCCGCCGCGGAGGCGGCCGCCGACGGCTCGACGACGATTTATTTCGGCCCCGCCCAGCCGGCCGGTGTTCCGCGAGGCAATTGGATCCAGACGATGCCCGGCAAGGGCTGGTGGACGATCCTCCGCCTCTACAGCCCGCTGGAGCCGTTCTTCACGAAGGAGTGGCGGCCGAGCGAGATCGAGCTAGTGAAGTGAAGTCGGCGTGGTCTCAGGCCGGATCGGGCTTCGGCAGCCGGCCTGAGAGCAGCGCCATCCGGTGCAGGCGCGCGGCGATATCGGGGCGCAGGTCTTCGCCGCGCGCTCTCCACCTCCAGTTGCCACCGGGCCGCGAAGGCGTGTTCATGCGTGCCTCGCTTCCGAGACCCAGGACGTCCTGCATCGGCACGACCGCCGCTTCGGCGACGGAGCCGTATGCCGCGCGGATGAGCGCCCACTCGACGTCGCGGCCGTCGCTTCCGAGATAGTCCCAGACGCGCTCGCGCTCCTCAGGCTTCAGCGCGGCGTACCAGCCGCGCGCCGTGTCGTTGTCGTGCGTGCCGGTATAGACGTACGAGCGGCGCGTGTGGCGGTGCGGCAGGTATTCGCTGTCGGGGCCGTAGAAGGCGAACTGCAGGACCTTCATGCCCGGAATGTCGAGCGCCTTCAAGAGCGCGCGCACGTCGTCATCGATGTCCCCCAGATCCTCGGCCAGGATCGGCAGACGCCCCAGCGCGGCGCTCGCGGCATCGAAGAGCGCGCGCCCCGGCCCCGGCATCCACTTGCCGTTCAGCGCCGTGTCGTCTCCGGCCGGCACCGCCCAGTAGGCTGAGAACGCTCGGAAGTGATCCACGCGCAGCAGGTCGCAGAGCGCGCGGACCGCCTGGAACCGATCGATCCACCATGCGTAGCCGTCCCGCGCGATCGAGTCCCAGTCGTAGAGAGGATTGCCCCAGAGCTGGCCGGTCTCGCTGAAGTAGTCGGGCGGCACGCCCGACACGGCGGCGGGCTTGCCGTCTGCGTCGAGCTGGAAGAGCTCCGGATGCGCCCAGACGTCGGCGCTGTCCATCGCGACGTAGATGGGCATGTCGCCGAGGATCGAGATCTCGCGCTCGTGCGCGCGGCCGCGCAGCCTGTCCCACTGCCGGAAGAAGAGAAACTGCAGAAAGCTCTGGTACCGGGTCTCCTCCTCGAGACCCGCAGCGGCGCGCCGCAGCGCGTCCGGATCGCGGCGCGCCAGATCCGGCTCCCAGTCCATCCACGCGCGGCCGCCGAAGTCCGCCTTGAGCGCGGCGTAGAGCGACCAGTCCGAGAGCCAGCTCGAACGCTCCGGCGAGACGAGGAAGGCCTCGAACGCGCCGGAAGCGGGATGGCTCGGATGGGACCGGAAGTGTTCCCAGGAGCGCCGAAGAAGCGCTTCCTTCCACGGCACGATCGTCTCGAAATCCACGTGCGCCGGGTCGAAGCCGGGCGCGTTGGACAGTGCGCCGTCGGGCAGCAGTCCCTCCTGCGCCAGGCCCTCCGGCGAAACGAGCAGCGGATTGCCCGCGAAGGCCGAGGCGCAGGTGTACGGAGAGTGCCCGCCGCCCGTCGGTCCCAGGGGAAGGACCTGCCAGAGTCGGAAACCGGCGGCCGCGGCCCAGTCCAGGAATCGCTCGGCGCCGGAGCCCAGATCGCCCATGCCGAACGGGCCGGGCAGAGACGTGGGATGCAGCAGGATACCGGCGAAGCGGTCTCCCCCGGCGGGGCTTCGAGTCACGAAGCGGAAGTGTAGCGGCTCGCTTCCCGACTCCGCGGACCCGACCAGAGGACCAGGCCCGTCTCGTTCGGATGCGCGAGGTCGGGGTGGTGCGGACGCACGCGCACGGTGTACCCGAGCTCCTCGCTCGCAGGCTTGCGGTGGGTCAAGTGGAAGATCGCGGTCTCGCCGTCGCGGCCGGCGGTCTCCAGGCGCGTGGGCGTTCCGGACTCCAGCAGCCCATCGGGGCCCGGCGCCCCCTCGAAGAGCTCGACCGAGACTTCGGACGCATCCAGCGGACCGAGCCTCACCCGCGCGGTGACGTCGAACGCCGCCGAGGGAGGAAGCGTCGCTGGATCGGGCTCGTAGCGCACGTCTTCGAAGGCCACCCCCGGCCACGCCGCCCGGATACGCTCCTTCCATGCCACTAGCCGCTTCAAGCGGCTGCGGTCCGCGTCCTTGAGGGCCCGGCGGTGGAAGGCGCCCGGCACGTAGCACTGGTCGATGTACTCGGAGACCATCCGATCGGAGGAGAAATCCCGGGCCACCCGCGACGCGGCGACGATCATGCGGTCGAGCCAGCGCTGCGGCGTTCCCGACGCGTCGCGGTCGAAGAACATCGGAAGGACGCGCTTCTCGAGAACGTCGTAGAGCGCCTGCGCGATCTCGTCGTCGGTGGCGGAATCCTTCGCCTCGCCGACCACGAAGCCGGCCTCGTCGTGCGGCGCCTCGTCCCACCAGCCGTCGAGGACCGAGAGGTTCAGCGCGCCGTTCATCGCGGCCTTCATGCCGGAGGTTCCCGACGCCTCGCGCGGGCGCTCGGGAGTGTTGAGCCAGACGTCGCAGCCGGCCACGAGCACGCGCGCCATGGCCATGTCGTAGTCGTTCAGGAAGACCAGGCGGCCCTGGAACTCCGGCCGCTCGGCGGCGGTCGCGACGGCGCGGAGGAACTCCTTGCCCTCCTCGTCGCGCGGGTGAGCCTTTCCGGCGAAGAGGATCTGCACCGGCCTGCCGATCTGGTGCAGCAGATACTCCAGGCGCTTGGGCTGCCGCAGCAGCAGCGTGGCGCGCTTGTACGTCGCGAAGCGGCGCGCGAATCCGATCGTCAAGGCTCTGGGGTCGAGCGCGCGCCGCGCCTTCTCGATTTCCTCGTCGCTCCCGCCGAGGCGGCGGCGCTGGTCGGCGAGCATCTCCCGGCACGCCGACACTAGCCGCGCGCGCAGCACTTCATGGGCGCTCCACAGGGCCGCGCGGTCGACCTCCTCGGGCTTTTCGGCGACGCCGGTCGCCAGTATCTCCGGAGCGGTCCAGGTCGCCGCGTGGACACCGTTGGTGATGGGGCGGATCGGGATCTCGGAGAGCGGCAGGTCCGGCGCCACGTCGCGCCACAGCCGCCGCGAAACGTCCGCGTGGAGACGCGAGACCGCGTTCTGATGCGTCGAGAGGCGCATCGCCAGCACCGCCATCGAGAAGAGCTCGCGAGGTCGGCCGCCGACTTCCCGTCCGAGGTCGAAGAATTCGTCGAAGCTGATGCCGAGCTCGTTGACGTAGCCGCCGAAGTACTTCCAGAGCAGCTCCGGCGTGAATACGTCGATTCCGGCGGGGACCGGCGTGTGCGTCGTGAAGATGTTTCCGCTGGTGGCGACCTCGCGGGCCTCGGAGAACGTCAGGCGCTCCTCCTGGACTGCCTGCCGGATCTTCTCGAGCGAGACAAACGCCGCATGGCCTTCGTTGATGTGCCGGATCGTCGGCCAGAGGCCGACCTTGGCGAGCGCCCGCGAGCCGCCGATGCCCAGCACGATCTCCTGCTGGAGTCGCATCTCGTGGCCGCCCCCGTAGAGGCGCGCCGTGATCTCGCGGTCGGGAGGCTCGTTCTCGGGCAGGTTGGCGTCGAGGAGCAGGAGCGGCACGCGGCCGACTTTCGCCATCCGGATCAGGAGGTGGACGTTCCTCCCGGCCAGGTTCACCGACACGACCGGAGGGCTTCCGTCGGGCGTCTCGGCGACAGAGATCGGGAGGTCCTCGGGATCGAGCTTGGGGTACGCCTCGGTCTGCTTGCCCTCGGCGTCGACGACCTGACGGAAATAGCCCTCGCCGTAGAAGAGGCCCACTCCGACCAGGGTCACGCCGAGGTCGCTCGCGGACTTCAGGTGGTCACCGGCGAGAACGCCGAGCCCTCCGGCGTAGATCGGAAGGATCTCCGTCAGCCCGAACTCGGCCGAGAAATAGGCGACGCGCTCCCCGCGGGCGACGAGCTCCCGGGCTCCCGGATGGCGCGGCTCGGCGGAGTCCTCCTCGGAAAGCCTGTGGACGACGGCCGCCAGCCTCTCCTGAAACAAAGGATCCTCGGCGGCGTTGCGGAGCCTCTCGGCGGGAAGCTCGCGGAGGAGACGCACGGGATTGCCGCGCACCCGCTTCCAGGCTTCGGGATCCAGCTCTTCAAAAAGCGAACGGACGTCGGCGCGCCACGTCCAGCGGAGGTCGTGGGAAAGGGCGAAGAGTGAGAGCAGCTTCTCGGGGACGCCGGAAACCCGGAAGGCTTTTTCGAGAACAGGTGTCAATCCACGGCTAGTGTAGCAGAGCCGTTACGGCCCTAAGTCTTGTGGCCTCAGACTCGTGAAGCGAGATCCGAAGCGGGATCCTCGACCTTCACTGCAAGTCCCGCGCCCAGGGCGAGAAAACGCTCGACCCATGCACGCGCGTCTTCGAATCCCGCATCCGCCTCGCGCCGCCGGGCGGGCAGGACGCTCTTGGACATCTGGTAGTACGCGTTCTGCACTTTCCAGAAATCCACTTCGAAGGGAAGGTGCTTCGCCAGCGCCACGATTCCTTCGAGGTTGGCGAGGCGCTCGGCATCGCCCGGCCGCGCGCGCAGCTCGGTCGCGAGCCGGTCGACGGTCCGCTCGAAGGCGCGGCCGAGCCCGTCCTCGTGGAGCGTGACGCCGACGTTGCGGGCCTCCTCCAGGACCGCCTCGAGGCGCGCGACGTCCGGCTCGACATCCTCGAGCTCGCGCCGCAGCCTCGTGTTCAGCGCCTGCTCGGCCGCCATCCGAAAACCGCGCGGAGGTGAGATGCCGTGGCTCGAGAGAAAACGCATCAGCGGCGCGTGCTCTTCGTACAGTCGCCGGTAGACGTCGTCGGCTTCGTCGAGCACGGAGCGGAGAATCTCGCCCAGGACCTGCTGCTGCTCGTCCCGGAAGAGCAGCTGCAACGCGTAGCGGTCGCCGCTCCCGAAGGATCGGTCGACCGCGCGGAGGATCTCGGGCAGATCTGCGCGCCGGAAGAGCGCCGCCAGCTCTTCCTCGGCTTTTTCGAACGCGTCCAGCTGGTCGGACCGCAGAAGCCCCCCGGAAAGATTGTGGTCTCCCAGATGGAGGACTCCCCAGGCGACTCGCGCCGACTCGCCGGTGATCTCGGACGTCACCCGCGCCCGGCCGATCTGGAGCCGCGCTCGCCCGCTGGTGAACTCCCGCACCTCCTCGCGCGCCACGCGGTAGCAGTAGACGCGGGCGACGGGCTCGTAGTCGGTGAAGAGCGCGTGGACGCCGTAATGCGCGCCGACGTCCCGGAGCGATACGGCCGTCGGACGCACCGAGGTTTCGTAAATGCGGCGCCCGTCGCCCGTCTCGGGGACGTTGCTGGCCGCGCGGGACAGGGGTTCGAGAACGAGCGGCTCGAAGTCCCTCCCCAGAGTCTCTCTCGCCAGCTGCAGGGCCCGGCCGGCATACGCCAGGATCTGTCGCGCCTCGATGCCGCCGATGTCGTCGAAGAACCAGCCGCAGCTGGTGTACATCAGCTGCGCGTGGCGCTGGATCTCCAGCAGCTTCCAGACCTCGATGCGCTCGGCCTCCGAGAGCTCGCGGCGCGCGTGCTCGCGGAGGAAACGCTTCTGATTCTCCGGCGAGGGATCGAGGATCACGCCGACGTAGGCATCGCGCGCCTTCCACGGACCGGCGAGGAACGTTCCGGCCTTCTCTTCCCAGACGGGAGCCAGAGCGTCCCGCAGAAGGTCGAGCGCTTCCCGGAGAGGCGCCCGCCAGGCCTGGTTCCACCCGGGATGCGCCCCGCTGTGGCAGCCGCAGTCCGAGCGCCAGCGCTCGACCCCGTGGGCGCAGCTCCACGACGTCTTCTCTCGGATCCGGGCCTCCTGGACGGGAGGGAACCGCTCCAGGAACTCGCCGTAGTTCGTCACGCGGGCGAGCCCCGGGGTCTCGATCGTGCGCAACGCGTACGCCAGGGCCATGTCGCCGTGGCGGTGGTGATGGCCGAACGTCTCGCCGTCGGTCGCGATGTGGACGAGCTGCGGGCCCTCGCGATCCGCCGAGAAGGCCCCCATCAGCCGCTCGGCCAGATGATCGCCGCGAGAGAGCAGCCGGTCGAACGCGACGGCGCGCGAGATCGGCCCGTCGTAGAAGAAGACCGCGATCGTCTTGCCCGACGGAAGAGTGACGCGGTATGGAGCCGTCGGATCCGGTCCGCCCTCCGGCGCCTCCCGCCACTCCTCCTCGCCGACGCGGCGGACGTGGCTGGCCTGGTGCGGCGAGAGGATCGTGAACCGGATGCCGGCGGCGGCGAGGTCCTCGAGCGTGTCGAGGTCCACCGCGGTCTCGGGAAGCCACATTCCCTCGGGCTCGCGTCCGAACCGGCGGCGGAAGTCGGCGATGCCCCACGCGACTTGCGTTGCGCGGTCGCGCGCGTTGGCCAGCGGCAGGATCATGTGGTTATAGGGCTGGGCCAGCGCCGAGCCATGCCCGCCGAAGCGCCGCGCGCTCTCGGCGTCGGCCCCGAGGATCGCCCGGTACACTTCGGGATCCTTTTCCTCGAGCCACGACAGGAGTGTGGGCCCGAAGTTGAAGCTCATCGAAGCGTAGTTGTTGACGATCGCGATGATGCGGTTCTCGGCGTCGAGAATGCGGGCGTTGGCGTTGGGCGCGTAAGACTCTGCCGTGATGCGCTCATTCCAGTCGTGGTACGGGTACGCGGAGGGCTGGCCCTCGATCGCCTCGAGCCAGGGGTTCTCGCGCGGCGGCTGGTAGAAGTGCCCGTGAATGCATACGAAACGTTCCAAGGGCTACCCCGCTACTCGTCGGACAGGACCACGGGCTCTCCGTCGGGCTCGTCGACATCGACCGAGATCTCGACGGCGACCTCGGGCTCGGCGATCTTCTCCGGGGCCTTCAGGAAGACCGCTCCGAGCGGAGGGAGCGACAGCGCGAGACTGTACGGGCGCCCGTGCGCCGGGACCTCGAGCGCCACGGCGCGACCCTGGTTGCCGACGCCGCTTCCGCCGTAGACGACGGCGTCGCTGTTGGCGATCTCGGTCCAGTCTCCCGGCTGCGAGACGCCCACGCGGTAGCCGTGGCGGGGAACGGGCGTGAAGTTGAAGACCGCGACGATCTCATCATTCGGACGCGCGCCGCGCCGCACCAGCGAGACGACGCTGTTTTCGGCGTCGTGGCAGTCGATCCAGTCGAACCCTCGAGGATCGAAGTCGAGCTCGTGGAGGGCGGGCTCGGATGCGTGGAGACGGTTCAGGTCCCGGACCCAAAGCTGCACTCCGCCGTGCCGGGGGTGATCGAGAAGGTCCCAGTCGAGGCTGGTGTCGTGGTTCCACTCCTTCCACTGTCCGATCTCGCCGCCCATGAAGAGGAGCTTCTTGCCGGCCTGCGCCCACATGTAGGCCAGCAGCAGCCGCAGGCTCGCGAACTTCTGCCACTCGTCCCCCGGCATCTTCGACAGCAGCGACGCCTTCAGATGCACGACCTCGTCGTGCGACAGGGGCAGGACGAAGTTCTCGGTGTACTGGTACATCCGGCGGAACGTCAGGTCGTTGTGGTGGAACTTCCGGAACACCGGGTCGAGCTCCATGTAGTCGAGCGTGTCGTTCATCCAGCCCAGGTCCCACTTCATGTCGAAGCCCAGCCCGCCCACGTAGGTCGGGCGCGAGACCATGGGCCAGGCCGTGGATTCCTCGGCGACCATGACCGCGCCGGGCTGCGCCTTCTCGACCTCCTCGTTCAACCGCCGCAGCAGCGTGATCGCGCCGAGGTTCTCGTTGCCGCCGTGCACGTTGGGGATCCACTCTCCGGGCTTGCGCGAGTAGTCGAGGCGGAGCATCGACGCGACCGCGTCCACGCGCAGTCCGTCGGCGTGGTACAGGTCCAGCCAGTAGAGCGCCGAGGACAGGAGAAACGACCGGACTTCGTGGCGGTCGTAGTTGAAGATGCAGCTCTTCCAGTCCGGGTGGTAGCCCTGGCGCCAGTCAGCGTGCTCGTAGAGATGTGTGCCGTCGAAGTAGACCAGGCCATGCTCGTCGGAGGGGAAATGAGATGGGACCCAGTCCAGGATCACGCCGATGCCGGCCTGGTGCATGGTGTCCACGAGATACATGAAGTCCTGCGGCGTCCCGAAGCGGGACGTCGGCGCGAAGTAGCCGGTGGTCTGGTAACCCCAGGACCCGGCGAACGGATGCTCCATCACCGGCAGAAGCTCGATGTGCGTGAAGCCCATCTCGCGCGCGTAGTGCGCCAGCGAGCCCGCGGCCTCGCGATAGGTCAGCGGGCGGTTGTTCTCCTCGGGCACGCGGCGCCAGGATCCCAGGTGTACCTCGTAGATCGACATCGGAGCCGACGCCTTCTGTTTTTCGGCGCGCGCCGCCATCCACTTCTGGTCCCGCCAGTGGTACTCGAGATCCCACACCACGGATCCCGTCCTCGGCGGCACTTCGTGGCGCACGGCATAGGGATCGGCCTTGTCGACGCGGTAGCCGCCCAGGCGCGAGGCGACGTGGTACTTGTAGACGGCTCCCTTCTCGACTCCCGGCACGAAGGCTTCCCAGATTCCGGATTCCTCGAGGGGCGAGAGCGGGTGCTTCGCCCCGTCCCAGCCGTTGAAGTCGCCGATGACGGAGACGGCCTTCGCGTTGGGAGCGAACACCGCGAAGGAGGTCCCCTCCTCTCCGCCGAGGATGCGCGGGTGCGAGCCGAGCTTTTCCCAGAGCCGCAGGTGGCTGCCCTCGTTGAAGAGGAAAAGGTCCTCGGCGGTCAGCAGCGGCGCGCCCGGGCGGGCCTTGCCCGCGCGTGCCGTGGATCCCGTTCTCTTTTTTTCTGCCACGCTCGTTCTCGTTTCGGCGCGAGTCTACCCTCAGCTGAGTTCCCTCCCATGTGCGCGCGTCGAGCGCGCCTCAAATCATCCATAATCCCCCCGCCATGGACGGGACCGCGCTCGTCATCTGCGACGGCTTCTTCGACACCGCGAACGGAAAGACCGCGCATGGGCTCGTGCGCGGCACGGATCGTTATCGCGTCGTCGGCATCGTGGATGCGCCCACCGCGGGCCGCGACGCCGGCGAAGTGCTGGACGGACGGCCGCGCGGCATCCCGGTCTTCGCCTCCATCGCCGCCGCCCTCGCGGCTCTCCCGGCGAAGCCCGCCTTCGCCGTCGTGGGCGTCGCGACGTCGGGAGGTCGTGTGACGCCGGGGCTGCGCGGCGCGCTGTCTGAGGCGATCGCCTCCGGGATGTCGGTCGTCAACGGCCTGCACGAGTTCGTCTCCGACGATCCCGAGCTCGCCGCCGCGGCGGCCGCCCGCGGCGTCACGATCACCGACGTGCGCAAGACCGCCCGACGTACGGATCTCCACTTCTGGTCCGGCCGGATCCTCGAGGTCGAAGCGCCCCGGATCGCCGTCCTCGGGACCGACTGCGCGCTCGGCAAGCGCACGACCGCGCGCTTCCTGATGGAGGCCTGCCGCGCGGCGGGCATCCGCACCGAGCTGATCTTCACGGGTCAGACCGGCTGGATGCAGGGCGCGCCGTTCGGTTTCATCCTGGACTCGATCCCCAACGACTTCGTCTCAGGAGAGCTCGAGCACGCCGTCGTCTCGTGCTGGGAGAAGGCCCGGCCCGATTTGATCCTCCTCGAAGGGCAGTCGGCGCTGCGCAATCCTTCGGGCCCCTGCGGCTCCGAGTTCCTGCTCTCCGGCCGCGCGCGCGGTGTCATCCTCCAGCACGCTCCGGCGCGAAAGTGCTACGAAGGTATGGAAGAGCTCGGTCTCGAGATCCCGCCGGTCGCCGACGAGATCGCGCTGATTGAGACGTTCGGCGCGCGTACCCTCGCGGTGACCTTGAACAGCGAGCACATGACGCCGGAGGCGCTCCGGACCGAGCGGGACCGGCTCGCGCGGGAGCTCGGCATCCCGGTGGTCCTTCCGCTGGAGGAGGGCGTCGGCTCTCTCGTGTCCGTCGTTAGGGAATTCCTCGTCGCGGAGACCGGCCGGTGAAGATCCGCCGGGTCGACGCCCGTGTCGAGGACTTCGCTCTGACGCGGCCCTATGCGATCGCCGGCCAGGCGCCGCTGTCCGAAGTACCCAACGTCGTCGTCCGGATCGAGGACGAAGCCGGCCAGATCGGACTCGGCGCCGGCTCGCCCGGCGAGCACGTCACGGGCGAGACGATCGAAGCCGCGGCCGCGGCTCTCGCGCCGGGGAACCTGCAATGGCTGATCGGCCGCGACGCGCGAGCGCTGCCGGGTCTGTGCCGGGAAGCCGTCGAGCGCTTTCCGCTGACTCCGGCGGCTCGCGCGGCGGTCGACATTGCTCTGCACGACCTGCTCTCCCGGCGCCTCGGCGTGCCACTCGCCGACATGCTCGGCCGGGCGCACGACGCGCTGCCGACGTCGATCACGATCGGGATCAAGCCGGTGGCCGAGACGCTCGCCGAGGCGGAGGAATACATGGGCCGCGGCTTCCGGGTCCTCAAGGTCAAGATCGGCGACTCGCTCGACGAGGACCTCGAACGCATCGCGAAGCTGCGTGAAGGCGTCGCCCGCACCGCCGTCCTCCGTGTGGACGCCAACGTCGGTTACACGCTGACCGAGACCGCCCGATTCTTCGAGCGGTCGGCGCCGTACGGCCTGGAGTTCGTCGAGCAGCCCGTCCCTCGCGAGGACTTCTCCGGCATCCGGTTGCTGCCGGCGTCCTGGCGCGCGCGGATCGCGGCCGACGAGAGCCTCCACGACGAGAAGGACGCTCTGGCCCTTGCCGGGCCACCCGGCGATCCCTCGTGCGGCATCTACAACATCAAGCTCATGAAGTGCGGCGGCGTTCGCCCGGCGATGCGCATCGCGGCAATCGCCGAGACCGCCGGCGTCGCGCTGATGTGGGGATGCATGGACGAGAGCCGCATCTCCATCGCCGCGGCCCTCCACGCGGCCTTCGCCTCCCCGGCGACCCGCTACCTCGACCTCGACGGCTCGCTCGATCTCGCCCGGGACGTGGTGAAGGGCGGCTTCACCCTCGACAAGGGAGTGATGCGTACGACCGGCGCGCCGGGGCTCGGAGTCCTCCCGGCCTAGGCTCCCACCGGGATCCAGACCAGCGCCACGCGGCGCACCGTGATGTCGGATTTCTTCGGCCGGAGGCTCACCGTCTCGAGCTTCTCGGTCGCGGGATCGGCGGCGGCCTGTTCCGCGGCGAGCTCGCTCTGGAGCTGCGCGTCCAGATCCTGGATCTGCTGTTGAACGGCTTCCGCTGTTTCTTTCGCGCGACCGACGTCGCCTGCCTGCTTCATCGTGCGGCCCGCCGTGCGCGCCGCCGTCGTCGCGCGGCCTAGCGTCGTCGCGGAGATGGCCTTGCGTCCGAAGAGCGCGCCGAGCACCGTCGCGCCGACGGAGATCGCGGTCTGGAGCCCGGCCTGCTGGGTTTCCTGTTTCTCGCGCTCGACCGCCTGCTGCGCCCGCCGGAGGCGCTCCTGCAAGGCTGCGAGCCGGGGCGCGTACTTCTGGCGCAGCTTTTCGGCGGCGGCATCGCGGACCTCCCGCGCGGCCTGCTGAATGCGCGAGCGGAAGTCCGCCTCGGTCTCGCCGGGCTTCGAGATCTCGCCGGCCGACGTGCTCCGCAGCAGATCGAGCGTGCGTTCTCGGTAGATCCACGTCGCAAAGTCCTTGTTCCAGGACTCGGCGATCTTCTTCCGGCTCACAGCGTCGCCCGGGTCCTCGAAACGGGCTCCGCCTTCCGGGCTTTCCTCGAGGTCCTCGACCGCGAATTCGGGCTCCGCCGCAGACGACCAGTCCACCGGATCCGCGACGGGAGCCGTGAGCGCGAGCTTCTCGGTCGACGAGACTCCTCTCTTTGCATCCGCGTAATGCACCTCGGCGATGCCGAGGACGGCCGGACGGTAGACGACGGACTCCGCCTTTCCGCGCGCAGGAACGAACGCCTGCGGAACATCGGGAGCGAGGACGGGGCGAGGACCGCCGGCCGTCGCGGAGGCGGAAGCCGCCGCCGTGCGCGGTGGGTGCGCCGGCGCCGCCTTCCCCCGCACCGGGTCCATCAACGTCTTGATCTGCGCGCGAGTGAGAGGGCCTCGCAGATACGACATCGCCCAGCGCGTCTCGAACACCTCCGGGGCGTCCTCGTGGACATTGTTGAGGAGAA
>Ga0114129_10000224_pt1 | contig 63123 bp, 54 predicted proteins | sample RhiMetdeltSRZDD1_FD_80071 | JGI IMG/M metagenome (GOLD analysis project Ga0114129, IMG submission 80071) | Populus rhizosphere microbial communities from Tennessee, USA - Rhizosphere MetaG P. deltoides SRZDD1 (version 2) (version 2) | ecosystem: Host-associated > Plants > Roots > Rhizosphere >...
GAATTGTGGGCATCAAGATCGACGGCCTTCTGGAATTCGTCAATCGCAGCGTTGAACTGTCCCTCATTGGAATACTCCTCGCCTCGATTAACTAAAACAGAGACCCGGATATCGCCAGACATGCGGAGGATCTTCTCGCGGGGATCGATCAGGACGGCCTTCGGCTTCCGATCGGTTTTCACATCGAGTTCGCTGGACTCACCGACAACCTCGACGCGGGCATATTCCGGATCACCGTCGGTCTGAATCTGAAACTCGACAGGCATCTTGAACAGATCCAGGTCTTGTTTGACCTGGCCACCGACTTTGTATCCATTCTTCTCACGATAGACGATGTAGTCGATCTTAAACTCCGGCACACCGGATCCATTCACCCACTGATCGAAGAAATAGTGGAGATCCTGGCCATACACATCAGAAGCAAGCTTTTCGAAAGTCTCTGTGGAAACAGGGGTATTCTGGAATTGTTGAACGTAGCGTGCAAGAAGCTGATCGAACTTCTCATCCCCCATCAGCCACCGGAGCATCCGCATAACAAAAGCTCCTTTGTACTGGACCAAGGCGTGGTACTCCGGCGTATCCGGTTCAAGACCGCCTGCCTGCCGCACCGTTGTCGTCCCCTCATATCCCAGCGCCTTGACGAGGGCCGTGTGAATATGGGTTTGGGCGTCGACGGGGGCCAAAGTCTTCTCAAAATAGAGAAGACTGGCGAAATGCGCCATACCTTCTGTTAACCAGGCATCACCACCCGGATCCTTCACGGCAATCTTTAGCGGAAACCACTGATGCGCGACGCTGGCAGAAAGTGCGTCGGCATCAAAGTCTTTGCGAATTCCATTCGAGGGCAGCAGCAACATTCCAACGGACCACTGCGAGCTCCAGTTCGCACCTTGTACTTCAACGATACGAAACGTTCCTGAGGGCGGCGGTCCGAATTTCTCGGTATAAAAATCAAACATCTTGCCCACGGCTTCCGCCATAGGTTGCACCACCTCAGCGGCTGCCTTCAGGCCGTACACGGTGATATCGGCTTTTTCAGACTTCACGTTTGTCGGGTTGTACTTGCCAGCGGCAACCGTGCCCCAGAACGACGGCTGGCTACTGCCATAGCCACCTCCGAATGCGGCGAGGTCGCTTACTAAAGTCCAACCGGCCGGGGTGGTGACCTTCAACTGCATCTCTGCCTTATCGCGATAAAGGCCGTTTGTCGGAAACCACTTGGCGTTATACAAGAGGAACGCGCTATCGTCCGAAATCTTCGCCAATACCGGTTCATGACGGTCCTCATCCGGATTCAAAATTCCGGAGTATTCAATGTGCAGGACGGGATTGTTGTTGAACTGCTGGTTCGACATATCGATCTCGACTGTGGAGTCGACATCGAATTGTCTAAAGCGCGCCTCAGCGCCCGCAATACTTGCCTTCGTCACGCGAAGACGACGGTCCAAATCGAATACCGCATAATTTTTGCGGTCGAGTTGTTTGAAGCGGATATCCGCCTTCCCGTCCAGACGATGGTCGTCGGCCACGAGCGTAACGTCAACCGAGTAGGACTCAACGTCGATCTTCGGACGATCCGATTGATCGTCCTGCGCCGCCTGCTGCTGCCCTCGCCCCTGTGGAAAGGCAGACGCCGACACCAGCGCCAAAGTTAAAAGCAGATAAACAAGTTTCCTCATAGAATCTCGTCGTGGGCTGTAGCCCGCGCCTCTTTACGGGATTTTGACAACCAGTTTCGCCATTCCGGCGTTATCGTTCTGGTCGTACACGCGAAATGCAATAACGTGATCTCCGGGTGTGAGGTCGCCGGACGTAAAACTGAAAACTTCGGATTTCGAATCGATGATCCCATCGGTCGGGAATACCGGCCGCCAATCTCCAGTGTCGACCGCAATCTCAGCCTGAGTCAATGTAGACGTCACGTCGACTGCCTCGATAGCAACGCGAGCACGACGGTTCACAATGGCCTCCTGCCTCATGGTCACAACTGGCGGAGTGTTATCGATCGTGAATGGGCGGCTTTCCATCTCGCCACGCAGAGCCACATCAATAGGGTTCGAAGGCTGATCGTTTGCAACCACGCGAACGACGTAAGTGCCGTCCGGCAGTGTGTCCGAGCTTATCGAGTAGAAATTGTCTTCCAAATCGCGCTTGAGGAGCTTCCACGTCCTCTCATTATCAGCGCGATAATAAATATCAAAAGTAAGCGTATCCTGGTTCTTATCAGTAGCTGTCCATTGGAATGATTGAGCTCCCCGCTGAGGCACACGTCGCGGCGGCAGAGGCTGAACTCTAGGCTGACCGGCGCGCGCATTCGCGCGAATCGTCGCGGGATCATTGGGATTGAAATTGTTTGCCGTGTTGAGCGGCTGCTTCTGAAGCAGAACTCCTGGAGGGAGGAGTTCAATGCTGCTGACCTCGGGCCGGAAGTTTTGTTGTAAATACGGAACCTTGACTGAACTCAACTTCGGGCTTCGTGATCCGTCGGATTTCAAGGCTGCCTTCCATTGGATAAATCTCGCTTTGGGACTTGCAGTCGCACCAATTGAATCCACAGTTTGCCAATCCGACCAGGTCTTATCTGGAGTGCTGGTATTCCCTGTTCGTGTTGCAATTTCGATCTGGCCCCCATCGCGGGACTTCCATGAGAGCTTGCCCCACGTTGAAATGGAATCCGTATCTTTTACGATCGATTCATAGGTTCCGGACGTCGCTAACGCGTCGCTGACTCGAAACAGTTTCCCGACGTTCGCAGAGGCTGCATAAAGACGATTTCCGGCTTCGAACAGGCGCGTGGTCTGCTCCTCCGTCGACTCCAGTAACAAAGTCGTATTTTTAGGGCCCTCCAGCGAGTAGATGCGGCCGTTGGCACCAGTCGAAAACAAAAGTTTTCCATCGTGGGGCAGGACGGAGAACACCATTTCATCACGCGACCGCCAGAGCGTATTCACCACACCGTCAGGCAAAATCTCGAGGACAGCCGTTTGCGCATTTGCATCATTACCGCTTCGGCGGGTTTGCGAGCGTGGAGTGTCGGCGGATACAGCTTCCGGAGCTTCAATCACCTGGATATCTTGGGGCTCTGTAGAATTTTTTATTGTGACGCTGATCGTCGGCTGGTTCCCTGACGTCGAAATCGGAACGGGAGTCGATGCGGGGGTAATTGCGGATTCACCGGACATCGCAGCGGCGTAAATGGTTCCGTTCGGCGCAACGGCTAGCGAATGGATTTCGCGCATTCCCGAGTCGTATAGAACGAACGCCTTTCCGTCAGGGGAAATCCGATAAATGTACCCCTTCGGATCGCCGCCCGCGATCACGTTACCGTCGCGATCGACCGCCATCGAGATAATGTGCGTCTCGTCCGTATCGTAAAAAGGAGTTCCTTTGCCGTCGGGAGTTACTCTGTAGATGACGCCCTTGTCCCCCGTCCCGACGAGCAACCGGCCCTGCTTATCAAAAACAAGAGACCAGATGTACTTGGCTTGCGGGTCGAAAAACTCTTTCGCCTGTCCGTTTTCGATCTTGTAGACCTTTCCATCAGGAGCCGTGCCCGCGTACAGCACGTCTTTGCTGTCCACGGCAAGTGCCAGCACGTCGAGTTCGGCAAGATCGACGAGCATCGCACCTTTGCCCGCCGTATCGACTTTGAAGATTTTTCCGTCATGGCCTGTACCGAGATAAACATTGCCTTTGGAGTCTGCAACGGCAGACCAAACCAACGTCTGTTCGGTGTTGAAAACCATATCGAAGCGAGGAGCTAAGATCAGCTCGTCGTCACTGGTAAGCGAGAGGTTGTTGAGCTTCCCCTTTCGGAAATCATCGTTCGTGCGGATCTCCCAAAATTGGGGGGTGACCGCGAACAGAGGAATCGCGACTGCAAGGGGAACGAGCCAGATCAATTTCTTCATTAAGGCTTCACCGTTAGATTCAGAACTCGCTGTCCTTGAATCACGTATTTCGACTGTGGAAGTTCGTATTCACGAACTGTGGAGTTTGTAAGACCCGATACGCTCCGGCTCGATGATCGATCAGTGTTGATCAGCGCGGCCATTGAAGGAGGAAGTGATGGGAACTCTTCACCACCGATAACCACGCCCGGTTCAAAACTCACGACCTTGATGTAGAGGCGATCGTTCTTTCGGAGCTTATTCAGCTCACTGATCACTTGCTTAATGCCTGCCGGAACACCGGAAGGTCCTCGTCGAAGATCGATGTTGGTGACGGTTGTTCCATCACCGACGAGCAGTTGAACCTGCCCTGAGGGCAGGCCCGCAGGAATCTGCACAGGATACTGTTCGACCACGGTATCACCGCTCGTCGTTCGAAGATACGCCGTGAGTGTGACTGTCTCACCCGGAGCCACCTCGGCTTTATTTACCGAGATTCGGTCCAACTGCGCATTGGTTTTGCGATCCATCGCGGTGATTTCGAGATTGATATCGTCGATGACGACTCCCTCATACCCCGCCAACAACAAGTATTGAAGCGGACTCACTGCCGCAATGGATGCCAGCGCTGGTCCATTCGCGTCGCTGGAAAATACATTCCCGATGTTCACCGGCTCTTGATTCTTAAGGTGAATTTGGCCAGAAACGTAGAGCGTCATCTCGCCCAGGCCGCGTTCGCTAGCCGTGATCGTGTTGAACACAACGAAGTTCATCAGCGGTGGCGTCAGGAAACGGTCGGACGCGACTTCAAACTTGTATTTATTAACGGCGTTCAAGCTCGAGTTGACGGTTATACTGACTGGAATCATCTTCGACTTCATGCCGAGCGTTCCCGCAATTCCAGTCGCTCGATCCTGCTGGAATGACCCCACAACATCAAGAGGCACAGCCATCTTGAAAGAATTTTGTAGGTTCGGCAGCAAGGAAATGACGTAACCGGCAGACATCGGCACATTCGTTGGGCCGACCAAGAGGTTCGGGTGACCGAAGGCATATACCTTGTCGCCGTCTATGTACGTTACGGTTCCATTCGCACTCCAACTGATATCGCCACGAATGAGTTCTACGTTAACGGACGAGCCCGGCTCGAGCGTGCTCGGTGTCGAAGGAGTGAGGTTTGCGCCACTCCCGCCACCGCCGCCTTGCACAGGAGTAAAACCGAATGATCCGAAGAATGGAGCGAACTGCTGAAGTGCCGCCGGCGTAGCTCCGGAAACAAACAAAGGAGTCTGGATGTGTGCCAGTGAAGCGGTCCCTGTTGTGGCAGTACCAAATTGACCCGTGTTCAAAAGGGACTGAGGTAACAACAACTCGTGAAGGGGTGCGCCTTCAGCTAATCTTTTGAGCTGGCTCGAAATAAATGCAGTCGGCGATTCTGATGTCAGGCTTCCTCCGCTCCCCCCGGTTCCTTCAGATGCTTGCGCAATTCGGCGTGGCTGGTCGTTCTTTTGTTCGAGCACTCCGAGCATCTGTTGGATCGGCTGAATACCCGCGATTGGCTCCGTTGCATAAGGAAAGGAGAATGCCACCGCGCCAAGCAGTTTTCCGTCAATATAAACAGGGCTGCCGCTCATTCCAGCGATCACACCTGTGCGTGCCAGCGGGCCTCCTGACAAACGAGCGAGAACCATATCCTGTTTCGGGGCGTAATTTTTCAGTACACCCAGCAGCTCGACATCGAATTGCTCAATCTTTGTTCCCTGGAAAACGGTTTTTCCAGTACCTTTCATGCCAGGCCGCACTTCATCGACAGACATAAAACTCGTTGTCTGAGCCGAGAGCGAGAGACTAAAAGCCATGATCAGAAAGAAGCTAAACCAGAAACTGCGGAGGGTTCTTATTGTCATCATTGAGAGGGCCGATCCCTTCCTAAATACAATGTTTTCAATCAGAAAATGACGATCCATCTTAAAGGAAGCACATTTTCATGTCAACGCTACCGGCTTTAACCGGCTTTGTGCTCGCCGGCGGTAAGAGCAGCCGGATGGGCCGGGATAAGGCTTTGTTGGACTGGCACGGACAGACTCTGGTCGACCATATGACGAGCCTGCTGAGGTCCATAGCACATCCAGTCCTCGTGGTCGGCCGCGACCCGTTGCCTGATAAGGTCCCAGGGCTGGGTCCCCTTTCAGGAGTTGCAACCGGCCTGGAGAACAGTTCCACGGATGCCAATCTATTCGTCGCTGTCGACCTTCCTCATTTGACGAAAGACTTTTTCAAATATCTGCGGCTCAGATTAGAAAACTCCTCCCGCCCGATGTTGGCTTGCAAAATCGGCTCTGATTTTCCGCTCTGCATTGCAGTTTGGCGTCCTATGTTGCCCGAAATCCAAAAACGATTGGCAGCCGGTCAACTGAGCGTCCGCGGATTACTCGAATCCGGATATTCGGAAGTAATCTCGGATTCGGAACTCGCCGTGGCCGGCATCAGCCTTTCAATTTTCAGGAACCTGAATACACCCGAAGACTATTTATCTTCGCGATAAAAGGTCCGAGCGCCGAATTCTCTCGGGCATTCATAGGCTTACGAAAGACCCAGCAACCGAAAACTCAACAAGAAATCAACACTTTTCGAACCAACTCATTTTTACTCCTCTGAATCGTTTCTAGCTTCCGGTGCTGACGGTTCCGGTTGCGGATCATGCTGTCGACCAATTCAAATACACGCCCAGACCTTTCCGAAAATAATTGTCACTGATGGTATCGAGGACCGCTCGCCATGAATCGATCACTTTAAGGGTGCTGTGGCTGAGCAAGTACTTCGACGGATATTCTCCGCAGTTGTGCCGATCTCTGACGAGCCTGCCATGGCACATTCGTTCCACTGTTCGACTGGCCTGTTCGTGCCATTTTTCCAAAAAGATCCCAACCCTACAATGGCGAAGCTGACGACGTTAACGACTCCGAACGCTTTTGCGAAGTTAACCTGCGCATTCCGCAGAAATGTTTGCTGAGTGTCGATCATGGAAGAGGTACGAACATCAGGATGAAAACCACCTTTGCCGGTACTGAACTTATCATCGGAGCTAATTTTCTAAATCACGACAGCGCCATTTTTGCCATTGACGTACGCAACCAGCGTGTCTTCGGCATGAGCACAGAACGCCTTACGCGCTACAAACACGACCGGCTTCCGCCGGTTCCTGTTATCCAAGAGTTGATCTCTGAGTTCGGAATCGAGCCTTCAAAGGTCGAGCGCGTTACCATCGCTACCCCACTGGAGACACAACTTGAAAGCCGGGTCGAATGCGGGTTGTACGCGAAGACGGCCTCCTTACGCGACGTTCTCCATGTGAAGTACCTGAAGGATGTCGTTCGAGAATGCGAGCGCTATTCTCATTTGCCGCGCTCAACAAAGTGGAAACTCTTGCTGAGCTCTCCAGCCGGCCGCAGATATCTTGTCCACAGAATCCGTACGAACGGAAAGACCACATGCTTTAAATCGATGGTCGCCAACGAAGTGAGTCGCTTCTTTCCGAAAGCGAAAATTGAAGTGCGTGCATTTGATCATCATCGGGCACACGCGATCGGCGCCTATTTCTTATCAGGATTCACTGATCCTCTCAGTGTCACCCTAGACGGGTGGGGTGATGGCGCGTTCTCCAAAGTGTTCGTCGGCGATGGTTCAGAGCTCAAGGAAGTCAGTGTTTCCAAAGCCGTTTCGGTTCGCGGACGCGCAGAGCGCCTGCGGTTGAACGGGCTGGTCGAGCCACACGTCCTGGAGAGTGGAATCTTCGATGACCTGTCGCTGGGTCATTTCTATTCGATCATCACGTGGCTGTTAGGCTTTGAACCAGGCAGCGACGAGGGAAAGGTCGAAGCGTTGGCGGCATACGGAATACTGGATAATGAGTTCCTGTCGGAATTACGCAAGACGGTTACGCTGGATGAAGACAATGTATGTTTAAAGGTGTCGGAGTGCGATGCGCTGGCGTTGTATTTCGATATCGGTCGGCTAAATGATTACGTACAGCGACTAGGAAAAGAAGCAATTGCGGCAGCGGTGCAGAGATTCCTGGAAGAACGTTCGCTCGATCTGATCACCTGTGCGCTCAAACGTTGGCCACGCTCGTCGATTGCGTTAAGCGGAGGTTGTGTCGCCAATGTAATTCTCAACATGCACATTTTTGAACGGATCTGCGAGAACATATTCATCATGCCGGCCATGGGTGATGATGGAATTGCTCTAGGTACATGCCTGTTGGCGCTCATGGAGTCCGGGGTTAGGGATGGAAACCTCGCGTTCCTGCAGGACCGGCGGGTACCTTATTTCGGCAATCAGCATCCCCGAAGCGCCGCGCAAAAAAGCCTCGAAAAATTGGGACACACGGTGGCTGTCGAAGATCGGTCTGAGGACTGGCCGGAAACCGTAGCCCGCCTGTTGGTGCAAGGAAAAGTCGGAGCAATTTATCACGGACCGATGGAGTGGGGACCGCGCGCGCTGGGAAATCGAAGCATACTCGCAGATCCACGCGATGCGAATATGCGAGAACGGATCAACGGTGTTGTGAAGAAGCGCCCGCTCTTTCAGCCGTTTTGTCCCTCCGTTTTGTTAGAGCAGAAGGATCGACTTTTTGAACGCGCTTACGTGAATCGACATATGACATGTGCTTTTCGAATGCGCAGGGAATTCTGGGACAAGTTGCCCGGCGCGATCCATATCGATGGAACGGCCCGGGCGCAATTCGTTAGCGCAGACGATAATGCGATGTTCTATCGTGTCCTTGCTGAATTCAAGCGGCTAACCGGATTTGGTGTATTGATTAATACATCGTTCAACCTGCACGGCCGGACCATCGTCAACACTCCAGAAGACGCAATCGAAGACTTTCTCGATTCGAAAATGGATTTCCTCGCCCTCGACGGCTATTTGTTGCTCCGCCGGGACTCCATACAACCTGTGCAAGTGACGGGAGAGCCTGTTACAGAGGAACCTGTGGCCATCGAACAAGAACACTCCATATACGTTTCCTGACCACGATAGCGGCTCTGATGTCCCCACGGAGTTTTGGGCGGCCTTTTCGAATCGTGCGAAAAAACACCCGGATTCAACTTCGTGATAAAGGGTCTCCTTATGCCAATAGAACCTTAAAAGGGTTCTACGGATATGTGCCAATTTCTTACTTGGCCCCGTTCTGTCCCTATCGTGAAATAGCGTTCGAAAGGAAAGCTATGACTCGACCGCTGATACGATCGATAACACTGGTGGGCGTTTGTCTCCTGGTGTCCAATGCCGCCTATGCGCAACTCCAAAATCATCTGGAACTCAATGTTTTCGGCGCAGGCAGCTTCTATTCAAAGAACAGTTACGAAATTGGATACCCTCAATCACCGACGCCCATTCCAGGCGAGCTCAAGTTCGATGCGACTTGGCGCGGGGGCCTACGTATTGGAGTCTACACGCGCGGCCACTGGGGCCAGGAATTCTATTACAGCTATGAGCCAAACACCGTTACGTTTACAAGCAGCAGTACTGGAGCACCGACGGAGCTAGACGTCAGAACGCACAATTATGGTATCAACGCGCTGTACTACCTTGTTGAAACGGAGTCTCATCCGGTTCAGCCGTTTCTCAGTACCGGTATCGGCGGTTCCTTCTATCACTTAACATCTGAATCGCTTGCATTTGTACGCGATCCAGCGCGTGGAAACCTCCCGGACGTTAATAGTTCAAACGAGCTGGCATTTAATATTGGAGTAGGAGTTAAGAGCAGGTTAAGAGATTGGGTTGGTTTTCGAGCCGACATTCGTGACGTCATGGGACGCACTCCGTCATTTGGCCTTGCGCGGGACTCTGCTGATCCATCAGCCGCCGTCCTGCCGGCGAGCGGGGTGCAACACAACGCGGAAGCGTCGGTTGGCGTCGTGTTCTATTTCGGCAAAAGGTAGTCCCGGTTGTAACACCTTGGCGCTTTTACTATAGAATTTCCGCGCCATGGGTTCCGGGGAGCCGGCAAAGATTCTCGTGATCGACGACGAGCCCGAAATTGTCGCATTTGTTCGGGAGTTGCTGACCAGCCGCGGTTATAACGTTCTCGGTCTTTCGGATTCTCGCGAGGCGTCCGCTTACCTCGACGTGTTTCGGCCGGATGTGTGTGTTTTCGACTTCCGAATGCCCTACCTGTCAGGAGCGGACCTGCTCGAAATCGCCAAGAAAAAAGATCCAACAACCGAAATCATCTTCCTAACAGCGGAAGACGACGCGTGGCTTGCTGTCGATGTCATGAGACGCGGGGCGATTGACTACCTGTTGAAACCGGTAGAGCTCAATCAGATCCTGTTATCCATCGGACGCGCGCTGCAACATCGAAGGCTTGTCACAGAAAACGAGAACTATAGATTGCAACTAGAACAATTGGTCCGCGACAAAACAATGGCTCTCAATAAGGCTTTGACGAGCTTAAACAATGTCCATGGGGCGACGCTGGATGCGTTATCTTTGGCACTCGATTTCCGGGATCAAAGCACGAGTGGACACTCGAGGCGCGTCGCTGAACTGACCGCCGGAGCGGCCGAGAATATGGGGGTGCGGGACGCGGAGCTTGTACAGATCCACCACGGTGCTCTATTGCACGATATCGGCAAACTCAGAATACCCGATAGTATTCTCTTCAAGCCGGCCAAACTCAGTCGTGAGGAATGGAAAACGATGCGGCTGCACGCAGAGTACGGATACGAATTCTTGAGTAATGTCGAATTCTTAAAGGGTGCTGCGGAGATTGTCTATTCGCACCATGAGAAATTTGACGGTACAGGCTATCCCAGAGGCCTTCGCGGAGATGAAATTCCGTTTGGAGCCCGGGTCTTCATGATCATTGATACTGTAGATGCGATGATCTACAAGAGACCCTACAACAATCCAGTTTCGTTTAGAGATGCCGCCGCTGAAGTACGGCGATGCACTAGGACGCAGTTCGATCCAAGCCTAGTCGAAACTACGCTGGCATACCTCGACGACCATATTCCAGACTCTCTGCGCTAGCGAAATCGCGTATCGACCGGAGGTACCGACGGCACCTCCTGATGGTATTCGCCTCGCCAAAGGACCACCTTGTTCGGCGGGCACTTAAACTCGACAGCTCGTGTCTGGCCCCGAACATTCGACGAAGTCGAACGTTCGGAATATCCGCCATGGCCGAAAAAGACAAGTCCCGCAAAGAACGAAGCGCTGAACAGCAAAAGCCGTATAAGTCCCCACATCATTGGATCCTCACCTTCGAAGAGGAATCGAAATACCTTTTTTGAAAGCCTGTGTCCTACCACCTCAAAGCGCACGGTCGGGTCCAGCGCCGGCCTCAACAAGCTAAAGCATTGATTTGTCAAGTGCGTTGGCCGCAGCGCCTTTGGAGGAATTTTTGCACCTGCCAGTAGACGAGGTTCGGTAAGGGGAATTTTTCCCATATAATCCCAGAATGAGCACTTCTAGAATTCATGCATCCGATGTCGCCCAACGGAAGGAAACGGGGGGTATGCGCAAAACCAAAGTTCTAATTGTCGACGATGAGCCCGCGATACGCGAAGTTCTCGAGATGATCCTGCAGGAGTGGGGTTATGACGTTCGCCTTGCTTCCGACGGAGCGGAAGCGAAGGAGTTGGTCGAATCCTACAATCCGGAAATTGTCATTTCCGACGTTGTCATGCCCCAGCTCTCCGGGCTGGATCTTCTACGATGTCTCAAAGCAGGTAACTCCAGCCGGCCGGTAATTCTCGTCACCGCGCATGCGAGCATCGACCTCGCTGTTGAATCGATGAAACAGGGTGCGCAGGACTTCATCACCAAACCCATGGATTACCCGAAGCTGCGGGCAATCCTGAAGGCCGCGGAGTCAGATATCGAAACGCGTCAGACTTCGCGGAAATTGACATCGCAGCTCGAGAGGGGCTCCGGTTTTGGTGAATTCGTTGGTAACAGCAACGCAATGCGTGAAATGTATGAGCTCATTCAGAGCTTGAGCTCGACGGATGCTTCCGCTTTGATTACTGGCGAAAGCGGAACGGGAAAGGAGCTGGCAGCACGAACGATCCATCGTCTGAGTAAGCGGGCCAACGGTCCGTTCATTGCCGTAAACTCCGCGGCAATACCTGAAACCCTTATTGAGAGCGAAGTCTTCGGACATGAGAAAGGAGCATTTACCGGAGCGGTTGGAACTCGGCCCGGCTGTTTCGAGTTGGCGAATGGCGGCACGCTTTTTCTCGATGAAATCGGAGAGATGCCGCTCCAGCTTCAGCCCAAGCTCCTTCGCGTTTTGGAAGACGGCAAGGTCCGGCGTCTAGGAGGGAAACAAGAATTCGAGTTTGACGCCCGCGTTATTGCCGCCACGAATCAGGAGCCGCGGAATGCAATTCAGGATGGACGCCTTCGCGAGGATCTATACTACCGCCTGACCGTCTTCACGGTTCACCTTCCCCCGCTCCGGGACCGCAAAGAAGACATCCCATTGCTCGCACAACATTTCATTGGAGAGTTCAACAAGAAACACAGTACTAATGTCGAGGCGCTTCGTGAAGATGCGCTGGAAATGCTAATGACCTACTCGTGGCCGGGGAACGTTCGGGAATTCCGTAATGTCATGGAACGCGCACTGATCCTTGCGCGGGGCGAGTGGATTGAAACCTTCCATCTTCCGCCCTACCTTCGGAATCCGACTGCGGAGTCCTCCAGCAAAATCGTGCTGCCGCTCGGAATAACAGCAGCGGAGGCTGAACGCGAGTTGATTCTCAAGACGCTCGAGAAGACGGGTCACAACAAGGCCGAAGCTGCGCGCCAGCTTGGCCTCGACGTTAAGACCATCCGAAATAAACTTAAAACGTACAAGATTGAGGATTAGAGGATTAATGATCTGGCTGGCGCTAGTCTCCGCCGTCGGTATCATCATCTATCTATGCATCCGGTTGTGGTTTCTCAAAAAGACAACTGAGCGATTAGCGACGCGTCTCGTCGAAATCGATCAGATGAAGAGGGACTTCATTTCGCACGTGTCCCACGAGCTCAAAGCTCCCCTCGCGTCGATGCAGGAAACCACACATCTCATGCTGGAACGTATTCCCGGTCCCCTGACGGACAAACAGCAGCGACTGCTCGACTTAAACCGGCAGTCCGGGAAGAGGCTCGCGCAAATGATCGGGAACATCCTCGACTTGTCGCGCCTTGAAGCCGGCATCGTCGAATACGACATGCAGTCTTCGGACATAACCGACCTCATGCAGAGCGTCGTCCTCGAACTGTCGGGACAGGCAAGACAGAAATCGTTGGAACTGTTGACGGAAATTCAACATGAACCGCTGATCGTGGAGTGTGATCCCAATCGGATGGCTCAACTATTCACGAACCTCTTAGAAAACGCGATTCACTTTTCAACTAAAGGCGGATCTATCCGTGTTCAAGTCCGATCTGTTGGCGAGTTTCCGCAGATGCCCCAACACGCCCTCGCTCAGATGCCAACGGGACGGACGTCGATCGGGTTCGCACTAATCTCAGTGACGGATTGTGGCCCAGGCATCCACGACTCGCACAAACGGACGGTATTTGATGCGTTTCATCAGGTGAAGCAAGGAAAGAAAAGTTTTGGCGAGAGCCTCGGCCTCGGCTTACCTATAGCCCGAGCGGTCGTAGTGGCGCACCATGGAGCGATATGGGTTGAAGATAATCCGTCCGGAGGTTCCGTGTTTTTAGTGTTACTACCGCGAGCAGCGGCCGAAAACGAACGCGTTGCGAGAGCGTCTTAGGGCGGAATCTCATCATTTCACTGCCCAAATCCAAAATGCCGTCTGGCCGCCGACGGCGTGCACAACTTCCAAATCCACCGCTGGGACGTGACTCAATTCCGGCAGTGTGTTGTCATCCGTAATGCAGAGCACTCGGGGCTCGTCTTTGACTGCTTTGATCAATTCTTCAGGTGAGAAGGCAGTCCGTACACGATTGGAACGGTAATACTGGAGACCGTATTCCGCCCAACGCGCTGGTTTGTACATCAAAACGGCCTGATTGTCGGGCACGAGGGACGCGAGTGCAGGCTGCCAGGGACGCATGGTATCCGTCAAATCGAAGCGCGGGAACACCATAGTGGTGGCAGTGGCGACGAGGGCAATAATCATCATGACATTGAAGCCGGCTAAAAACACAGGCTTCAACCAAAGAGCGATGACCACGAGAACTGCCGCTATGACGAACGTGACCGCAGTGATCACTATTCCGCTGACGTGCGGATCGACATTCAACGTGCTTCCGAAAAATCCGAAGGCGACACCAATGAATGCCATGGTTCCCGCTTCCAGAAATACTGCAACTCGATAGACGCGAGAGCCCGACTGCAGGAATTCTTTGGCTAGGATCAAGGCGATCGGTGGGACCATTGGCAAGATATACCCGGGCAACTTTGAGCCCGATAAGGAGAAGAAAACGAACGGTACAACGGCCCACCACAGAAGAATTTGTTCAGTCTTGCCGAACCTGCGTCGAAGCGCCGAAATCAACATGAACGTCCATGGAAAAGTGAGCAATAACAAGACGGGAAGAAAAAAGTAAAACGGCCGCCCATGACCATGGATCGTGCTAGTAAATCGCTCGAGGTTCTGATTGATGAAAAAATCTTTCAGGAACTCCGTACCGTTGGCGATCGCGCACAACGCATACCATGGCGTGGCAACCGCAATAGTTACCAGGATTCCTTCAGGAAACCACGCTTTCCATTCCCCGCGCTTGGCGTTCACGAGCAGAAACCCCAAAAGCGAAAGCGCCGGCAGGATCACGGCAATCGGGCCTTTCGCGAGGAGGCCAAAACCGAGGGCGGCGTAAAACCCATAGAACCACCGCTGCCGACGTTCGTTATAACCGAGGAGAAAAAAACCGAGCGCAGTCGTCAGGCATGTGGTCAGCACCATGTCCATGGATGCCGCCCTCGCAAACGTGAACCATCCGATGGACGTTGTGAGAATCAGCGCCGCCACCAGGCCAGTCGCGCGATCCCACAGGCGGCGGCCGCACCAGTAAATAAAGAAAACGCAAATCGTAGCCCCCAATGCGGATGGAAAACGCGCCCCGGCTTCATTGATCCCAAATATCTCGAAACCGATTGCCGAGAGCCAGTACATGAGCACAGGTTTTTCGAACCACGGCATCCCGTAGAGACGCGGTGTAATGTAATCGCCTGTTGTGAGCATCTCGCGCGCGATGCTCGCATAGCGGGGTTCGTCCGGTCCCACGAAACCGATTCCTCCCAGGCCATGAAAGAAGAGCGCGTATGAAAGAACGGCGAGTAAGGCCAAAATCGTGTAGTCGGTATAAGGGCGCAACCGGGGTTTCATATTTTTTATGCGCCGGACCCGCGCACCAGCCCTCTCATGGCAGGCCCGTCGGGGACGGAGAAATATGCAAAAATAGCACGGATGCGCAGACGCATTAAAGAGTTCGCGGAGTACACGCTCGCACTACTGCTCATCAAGCTGTTTGCCGTTTTGCCGCGAACGATCGCATACCCAGCAGCCGGCATTTTCGCCCGTGTTGCATTTCATCTTGCCGCACGCCAACGCCGGGTAGGTGAACAAAATCTTCGAATGGCATTCCCCGAAATGAGCGAGCAGCAACGCGAACGCATTCTTACGGAGTGTTTTAACAATCTCGGAAGATTGCTCGTCGAATTCACGCAGTTCCCAAAATTGAACAAACTCAACATCTCGAAAGTAGTCATTCATGACGGCCTGGAAAATTATCTCGCGGCAATCGGCCGCGGCCGCGGCGTGATCTTCATGACGGCTCACTTCGGCGCTTGGGAATTGAGTTCATTTGCACACGCGATCTACGGCTATCCTCTGCGGTTCGTTACCAGGCCTATCGATAACCCGTTGGTCGAAAAACTTATATCGACTTACCGAATGGCCAGCGGCAACGTGCCTATCCAGCGCCGCAGCGCGGCACGGGATATCCTGAAAGCGCTCCATCAGAACAAAGCCGTTGGAATTCTGTTTGATCAGAACACTACTCGAAGTGAAGGTATCTTCGCAGACTTCTTTGGAATCCCCGCAGCGACCACGCCGGCTATAGCATTGTTTGCACTTCGCACGGGCGCAGCCGTAGTGCCCGGGTTTCTGATTTGGGATGAAGCACTCAAAAGGCATCGCCTCCGTCTCGATCCGCCTGTCGAGTTGATCAATTCTGGTGATCTCGAACGAGACGTGTTAGAAAACACAAAGCTCTTCAACAGAATTCTGGAAGAATACATACGAAAATATCCTGGCCAATGGTTGTGGATACATCGTCGATGGAAAACCCGGCCTGAAGGCGAGCCGTCGATTTATTGACCACGAAAAGCACAAAAGGCACAAAAGAGAAACTTTTGTGCCTTTTGTGCTTTCTGGCTAATTCTTAGCGAATAGCTTGCCCGTACACCATGCTTTCGAGCCGGGCGATTCTCTCTTCCATTGGTGGATGAGTACTGAAAAGGTTCACCAAACCGCCGCCTCGCAAAGGATTCACGATGAACATATGCGCAGTGGCGGGATTCGCGTCCAACGGGACTCTCTGCGATCCCGCGTGAAGCTTACGTAGCGCATTCGCGAGCCACATTGGATTGCCGCAAATACGAGCTCCGGTCGCGTCGGCTTCGTATTCGCGCGATCGGGAGATTGCCATCTGGATCAGAGCGGCCGCGATTGGGGCTACGATGATCATCGCAATGCCGGCAATCGCACTCCCGGCTCCTTCGTTATCGTCGCGTCGTCCGCCGCCGTACCCGCCGAAGATAAGCGACCACTTCGCGAGGCTCGCAATCATGCTGATGGCACCCGCAATGGTAGCCGCGATCGTCCCAATCAGAATGTCGCGATTCCGCACGTGACCGAGTTCGTGGGCCATCACGCCTTCCAGCTCTTCCCTGGTGAGCAGCCTCAAAATGCCCTCGGTAGCCGCAACTGCCGCGTGGTTCGGGTTGCGTCCGGTAGCGAACGCGTTTGGCGCATCCGACGGGATGACATAAACCTTGGGCATGGGCATGTTCATTTTCAACGCCAGGTCATGAGTGACACCCCAAAGCATCGGTGCTTCGGCTTCCGTAGCTTCCCGGGCGTTATACATACGCAACACGATTTTGTCGCTGAACCAATAACTGATCATGTTCATGACAAACGCAAAGACGAATGCCACAATCATTCCCTGACGTCCGCCAAAAGCGCCTCCGAGGAGTACGAACAGGACTGTCAATCCGGCCATGAGAATAATTGTCTTAGTTGTGTTCATTTCAGTCTCCTAAACTCCGCTCCAGCAGTTCGACAGGGTGCAGGACTTCCAGCTTCATCCCTACTTTCCGAGCGCCATATTTGAACTGGAACATACATCCGGGGTTCCCCGTAGCCAAGATATCGATATTGGCTTTTCGGATTTTCTCCATCTTTCGATCGAGGATCTCCATTGATAGTTCGTTCTGTGTGATGTTGTATATCCCCGCGCTGCCACAACACTCATCGGCGCCTTCAACTTCTACAAACTGTATGCCCGGAATCGCTTTTAGCAACTTGCGTGGCTCGGCTTTAACCCGCTGACCATGAAGAAGATGGCATGGATCATCATAGCCGACCCGGCCCGCAACTGGTTTTTTTAGACGCGCCGCGATGCGAGTCGACACCAGGAACTCGGCAATGTCCTTCACCTTCGCCGAGAAACGTTCTGCTCCTTCAATCAATAACGGGTACTCTTTCAGCATCGCACCACAACCGGCAGCGTTGATGATTACAGCGTCAATGTGATCGAGCGCAAACGCAGCAATGTTCGCTCGAGCCATCTCCCGAGCAGTGTCCCGAAGTCCTGCATGGTTTGCGAGAGCTCCGCAACAGATCTGCCGGCCCGGCACAATGACATCGTATCCAGCCGCCGTCAGCAAGCGAACGGATGCCTTGTTAATCGATCCCATCATGGAATTCATCACGCAACCGCTAAAGAATGCCACGGTGCCATGTTTTTCCCCCTCGGCTGCATGAAAGCTGTCCAGCGTCACGCCGCTCTCGATCTCGACCTCCGGCATCAACTCCTCAGCCGCGGCCATGCGTGGGGCGATCCTTCTCAGCAAGCCCGTCTCTCGGACGAGGCTCTGAAGACCGGAGACGCGGTACAACTGGAGCATTCGAGAGACGATATTGAATCGCCACGGATACGGGAAGACGTGGTTCAGCACCAGCCGCGCAATCCAATTCGCCGGCTGCTGTTCAACGATCTTGCCGCGCATCTCCTCCATCATGTGGCCAAAATGCACCCCCGACGGGCATGCGGTTTCGCAAGCGCGGCAGTCGAGGCATCGGAACATGTGGTCGACAAAAGAATCCGTGATTGTTGCCCGCCCCTCGTCGAATGCCCGCATCAAGTAAATACGCCCACGAGGCGAGTCCATTTCGCTGCCCAAAACACGGTACGTCGGACACGACGAAAGGCAAAGGCCGCAATGAATGCAGTCGAGGTATAAAGGTTCTTTTACCGATTTAGTCAAATCTTCTTTTTTCCCCATCAACATGCTTTCCGGGGTTAAGCCGCCCTTCCGGGTCGTAGGCTTCTTTCATTCTTTTCATCAAATCGTATTCGGTATCGGTCAAACCGAAGGTAGCAATTCCACGACGTATTGACAGCGGCGCTTTTTCAATAATCGCGCGATACTTCCTTCGAACCTGCGTTACGGCTTCACCTGACGGGAACTTCATCAGGACGATCCCGTTCATCACATGTCCGATCCAGGCAGCAGGCTGATACTCCGCTATGATCGCATGCATTTCAGTCGGCATTCCAACAGCGCGCACCACCACCGGCGTCCAACCGTTGTACGACGTCCGCAGTCTTTCCCAAGCGGTGAATTCGTCGGGGCCCTCAAGCAGAGTCCAGTCACCCGTCGGTAGATTCTTCAATTGCCAATCCACTGCTCGCGGATCTTCCCCGAACCTGACCCAAACCTCATTCTCAGCTCCCGCCCATATGCACGACACCGGCTGAAGCGAGCCCTTCCGGAGTGATGAAGAACAACCAGCCGCTTCGGATGTGTTGGCAAACCGCGCAATGGCCGTTACTGTTCTTGCAAACTTCGCACGTAGCTTCAAGCTGATCTCGGTGATCACTGCCAATGTGCCGAGCGAGCCTGTGTATAACTTCTGAAGATCGTAACCCGTCACGTTCTTGACTACACGGCCACCCGCCTTAGAGAGCCGGCCATCAATTTCGACGACGGTTACTCCGATGATCCAGTCGCGGATCGTGCCTACGGCGCGGAATGGCCCTTGGGCATTTGCAGCAACAATCCCCCCGATAGTTGCGCGCGCACCATTCCAGGGATCGAGAGGCAGAAATTGATTGTTCTCTAATAGAGTGTCGTGAAGTTGTTGAAGCGTTACGCCGGCTTCTACATGGATCGTAAGATCGGCGGGCACATATTCGGTGATTCTAGCCAGGCCCTTCAGATCCACAACGCAATCCGCTCGCACAAGCGGATTGCCGAAGTACGTTTGGGTTCCCGCGCCGAGCGGAACGACTGCGCCCTTTTCATTCGAGAGCATCTCAGCGAGTTGTTGAGCGGATTCGGGCCGGACGACCTTCGAAGACGAGACCTCATCGATCGTCAATGCGCAACCTTCTCTTGCCCGCCTAACAATATTTCCTCAACGCGTTTTCCGATTTCGGCGGTGCTGGTCGTTGTGTGTTTTCCGATCTCCGTGCAGCCACGGCGGCTTGGAAAGATCTTGGCTGGATTCAAAAGACCATCAGGATTGAAGACCTGTTTCACGCGCATCATCGTCGCAAGATCCGGCTCTGTGAAGACCAGGTCCATGAAATCTTTCTTCTCGTATCCAATGCCGTGCTCTCCGCTGAGCGAGCCACCAACACGAACGCACAATTTCATGATCTCTTCGCTCATGCTGAAGATCTTCTCAACTTGTTGCGGATACCGGCTGTCGAAGAGAATCAGAGGATGAAGATTTCCATCCCCCGCGTGAAAGACGTTAGCCACGCCGAGGCCATATCGCTCCGACATGCGATCGATGGCGACAAGCACTTCCGGCAACCGAGTCCTCGGAATGACGGCATCCATCGTGATCATATCCGGAGCAAGGCGGCCCATTGCTCCGAATGCCCCTTTTCGCCCAAGCCACAGCTGTGCGCGCTCTTCATCATCTTTTGCAACGCGCACGTCGTAAGCGCGATTTCGCCGGCAGATCTCGACAATAGCGTCGGAGGTGTCGTCCAAGCCTTCTCGAAATCCGTCCACTTCAATTAACAGCGCGGCAGTCGCATCCCGCGGATATCCTGCCTTATACACGGACGCTTCTACCGCCTCGATCGTCTTTGCATCAACGAACTCGAGAGCCGAGGGGACAATTCCTGCCGCGATCACGTCAGAAACCGTCTGGCTGCACTCTTCAACAGAGTGAAATGCCGCCAGAAGTGTCTTTACGGATTGAGGCTTGGGCAGCAATCGAATGGTAATTTCCGTGACGATCGCAAACGTGCCTTCAGATCCGACAATCACGCCGAGCAGATCCATACCAATAGGCTCGCCCGCCGGATTGCCGAGTCGAATGATCTCGCCTTTGGCCGTTACGGCTTCGATTGCGAGAATGTGGTTCGTCGTCATTCCGTATTTCAGGCAGTGCGGCCCCCCGGAATTCTCCGCGACGTTTCCTCCAATAGTGCATGACATCTGGCTGGACGGATCTGGCGCGTAATAAAGACCGAGCGGCGCTACAGCCTGCGAGATGTGGAGGTTTACGACACCAGGCTGGACAACCGCTACCCTGTTTTCGGCATCCACCGAAAGTATGCCGTTCATACGCTGAAGCTCAATTACAATCCCGCCTTCCACGGCAAGCGCGCCGCCGCTCAAACCGGTTCCGGCGCCGCGAGGCAAAAAAGGGATGGAATGCTCATTGGCCAGCCGAACGACTTGGGCGATTTCGTTTGTCGTTTGGGGAAACACAACAACATCAGGCCGGTTCTTGAAGAGAGGCAGGCCATCGCACTCGTAAACGAGAAGTTCTGTTTCGTCCGCTACGACGCGCTGTTTGTCGAGGATCTGCCGAAGCCTGTCGAGGATCTCCCTTTTCACGGCGTCTTCTGCTGCTCCTTTAGTTTCTGGATCTGCTCCTTTACGAACGCAGTTTGAGGGTGTGTTGGATTGGTCTCGACCAGCTTCTCCCAATACTGCAGGGCGCCTTTAGGATCTTTTTTCCCATGCAACATCGTTACGCCGAGATTGAACAAAGCCTGAGCGTTCGTCGGATCTGCCTTGAGGGTCTCGTTGAACTCCACGATTGCTTCATCAAAACGATTCGCGTAAAAGAGCGCCGTTCCCATATCCGTCCGAACATTCAGGGCATCGGGCCGGATTTCCAGACTTTTTCGATACAACTTGATCGCATCGTCGTAATTTTTCTGGTCGAAATTAAGATTCCCCAGTTCGACGATCGAATCAAAATCCTTCGGGTTCTTCTGGATCTTTTCGGTAAGTTCTCGAACCTGCGCCATATTGACTGTAGGCGGTGCTTCAGCCGATGAGTTCCGAGCGGAACCTGCCAAGTCGGTGGGAACATTGGGATCCACGGGCAGCGGCGTCGCGCGAACGACGTCAGGTGCCCGTTGTTTTGTCCATGTGTACGTGCCGCCGAAGCCAATAGCGGCGCCGATCAGCAGAAATAATAAGGCCTGGAGGCGCATCCCATGCATGATACCTCACAAAGAGATAAACGGCGCGAACAGATGCCGGTAACAGTCGTCGGGAAAGGGAGGGCCTGTCTGGGAAGAACGCATCAAGTCGATCACCACTGTATGGAAAGCAAGATTAATGGGTGTTTCGATCTCCACAGCCATGACGACGCAAAATCCGGCGAACTGCCTTCCGATTTTCTTCATCAAGACATTGTCCAAACGTGCCGTGAAGATCACTCGGACTACGCGTTGACCTTGCTCGAGAATGACCGACGATGCATTCGCCTCAGCGACCGTCCAACCCTGCTTAAGCAACGTGTCATACGCCGCGCGAAGAATCGGGCCTGCGACATCGAAAGGTTCCGTCTTCAGGCGCGTCGCATCATACTCGCGCCGGCGGGATGGCTCACTCAATACGGCATATGCTTCGTTCAATAAGACCATCGTCGCAGCCGCATCCGGCTTGGGATTTCGATCGGGATGATATTGCAGAGCGAGCGACCGGTAAGCCTTATGTACCTCGTCGAATGTTGCCGCCGACGTGATTTGGAGGAGTTGGTAATAATCACACGCCATCATTCACCCCCGAAGTAACACGTACGATAGGCTTCTCGAACAGAAACTTCGCCCGAAAGAGCAAGATCCACCGCCTGTCGAGTCATTGAAGTGAGGCCTGCTTCGTAAGCGGCATCGCGGATTTCGAATTCTGTTCCGGTGAGAATAGTGCTGCGCAAACGGCCGTTCACTTCCATCAATTCATATAGCCCGATGCGCCCCCGGCTGCCGCTGGATTTACATTGGGCGCACCCCTTACTTTGCCGGAGCCGCGCCTGGTGACACGCGTCGATGGAAAGTTGTTGTAGGTAGATCGGTCGGGGAAAATCGGGTTCCGCACATGCCGCGCAATTAAGTCGGACCAGGCGCTGTCCGACAACGCCGATCAAAGCGGATGCGAGGACGCTTCTCGTCATGCCCAGTTCTTCTAAACGCAACAAAGCCGAGATTGAATCCGTCGCGTGCAACGTGGACAAGACCAAATGCCCGGTCATGGCTGCGTGAAATGCAGTCACCGCTGTATCTGAATCCCGAATTTCTCCAACCAGAATCACGTCGGGATCCTGTCGAAGGATCGATCGTAAAGCTTTCGAAAACGTGAGACCCGTCTTCTCGCTAACCGGGACTTGGCTGACACCATCGACTTCGTATTCGATGGGGTCTTCAATCGTGACGATATTCATTGGCTCTCGCCGGATTTCATTCACCAACGCGTACAAAGTTGTCGTTTTCCCACTCCCTGTTGGTCCTACCGCAAGCAGCATCCCTTCTGGGCGGCGGACCAGCCCATGGAGCCGCTCTTCGACTGCGGACTGAAATCCAAGTTGTGCCAGAGCCATCAACGAACGCCCGCGACGCAGCATACGGATGACGATCTTTTCACCCCATCGGGTAGGCAGAATCGACACACGCACATCGAGCCCCTGGGATTCTTCTGCCGTAATATGGCCATCCTGAGGAAGCCGGCGCTCGCTGATATCGAGTTTTGACAGCACTTTGATTCGGACCACCAGGTTGTCGTGCATCCATCTCGGGACTTCCAGCGACTCGCGAAGGACCCCATTGATGCGATAACGAACTCGGGTTGCTCCTTGAGTCGGTTCTATGTGGATGTCGCTTGCATCTACCGCTGCTGCCTCGTCGAAAATCATTTTTTGAATGCGCACGACAGGTGGGGACTCCTCGGTAGCCGTGCGTGGTTTTTCCCGCTGAACTACTGCTGGTAATTGCGACATTTACTTGTATGGAGGCTAGGGGCGTGGGGCGAGAGTATGAGAACATAGGGACGGAGTGAATGGAATCGGAATTCGCCGGCGAACGGGTCGGTGTTGATTCGGTTCAGCCGTAGGTTCGCCGCGAATCGAATTTATTATCGAACCATGATCTACGACGTAACTGTGCCGATTTCGAATTCGATGCCTGTTTGGCCCGGTGATCCTTCCGTGCAGTTATCCGCAAAGGCGCATCTGTCCCGGGACAAAACGCACACTGTCCGGTTAACGGCGATCGAGATGGGCTCGCACACGGGCACGCATGTCGATGCTCCGTTTCATATGATCAGCGACGGTAAGCGCCTGCACGAATTTCCACTCGACACGCTTACCGGCAAAGCTGTGGTTTTTGAAATCGGAGGTGTGAAGTCGATTCGCCGCGGAGACGTCGAACAGCTCAGCTGGACCGGCGTGGAACGGGTCCTGTTCAAAACCGAAAATTCAAAACATTGGCGGGACGGCAAATTCTACGAAGATTTCGTGTATCTGGATCCCGAAGCAGCGGAGTTCATTGCCGAGGAGCGTGTGCGTCTCGTTGGTATCGACTATCTCTCGATCGACAAGTTCAGGTCGGAATCTCATCCGAGTCATTTCGCTCTCCTGCGAAAAAACATTGTTATCCTTGAGGGGCTCGACTTAAGCGGTGTGCCGGCAGGCGAATATACACTTGTCGCGTTGCCGCTGAACCTTCAAGACGCGGATGGTGCGCCCACTCGCGTTATTTTGATTAGTTAATTATGCGAATCCAAAACATTAAGGCCAGAGAAGTGCTGGATTCCCGAGGGAATCCTACCGTTGAAGTCGATTGCATACTTGAGGGCGGTGTTCGCGGTCGATCGATTGTGCCGTCGGGCGCGTCCACGGGTGAGCACGAAGCACTCGAACTTCGCGACGGCGATAAGAAACGGTTTCTCGGCAAAGGTGTCTTGAAAGCCGTGGCCAATGTGAACGGCATCATTGCGCCCGCGCTCGCTGGACATGACGCAACGCTGCAGTCTCACATCGATCAACTCATGCTCACGCTTGACGGGACTAAGAACAAGTCGAAGCTTGGCGCAAACGCCATGCTCGGTGTCTCCATGGCGATTGCGCGCGCCGCTTCGAAATCACACAACCTACCGCTCTTCCGATACATCGGTGGCGTAAAAGCCAGCGTGTTACCGGTTCCGATGATGAACATCGTGAACGGCGGTGCCCACGCGGACAACAATGTCGACTTTCAAGAATTCATGATTATGCCTATTGGGGCGCCTAGCCTGCCTGAAGCCGTACGGATGGGAGCCGAAGTTTTTCACCACCTTAAAAAGATCCTTCACGATAGCGGGCACGGTACGGCGGTGGGCGACGAAGGCGGGTTTGCTCCCGACTTGAAATCGAATCAGGAAGCCATTGAGCTGATTCTCAAGGCAATCGAAACGTCAGGCTACAGGCCGGGAGACGACATTGCCCTCGCACTGGATACAGCTTCAAGCGAGTTTTATGACAAGAAGGGAAAGTACGTCTTCAAGAAGTCCGATAAATCTGTGAAAACAGCCGACGACATGATCCGTTTGTTTGCGGATTGGGTGAGCAAGTACCCCATTGTCTCGATCGAAGACGGCCTTGCCGAAGACGATTGGGAAGGTTGGCAAGCACTGACGCGGGAAATCGGAAGAAAGGTACAGCTTGTCGGCGACGACTTGTTCGTGACGAATACCGAACGACTGGCACGCGGCATGGGGATGGGCGTCGCTAATGCCATCTTGATCAAGGTGAATCAAATCGGAACACTGACTCAAACGCTTGATGCCATCAACATGGCGCGCAAAGCGTCGTACGGGATTGTTGTTTCCCACCGTTCCGGCGAAAGCGAAGACACCTTCATCGCAGACCTCGCCGTCGCCACAAACGCGGGCCAAATCAAGACAGGTTCGATGTCCAGAACCGATCGTGTCGCGAAGTACAACCAACTTCTTCGGATTAATGAGGAGCTTGGCGATCAAGCCGTGTACGCGGGACGCGAAGCACTGAAACGGAATTAGATTAGAAATTGGACAATCGGACGATTGGACGAATCCTGCACCTCAAATTCGAAATGTTCCCCTTAGGGTTCGTACGGAAATTTTTGGATCGCCTTCACGCAGTCGCTCAACGCCTGCAAAAGCGTCTGTCCCCACCCGGTGGGCGTATACGGGACGGTTTTCTGGTTCACTTGTTTATCCGCCTCAGCGAAATACCGCATAGACAACCGGTTCGGAGTCGCATATTCCTTAACGGTAATCCGGAATTCGATAACTTGATCGCCTTGCTGTTTGTTGACCGAGTAAAAGTGCAGCTGCGCCAACTCCTCGCTCTGCTGAGATTGTGCAAAAGTCCATTCCGCCATGGGGGCCGCATTTTACCTCAAAACAGTCCCGCTTGAGGCGGTCGATACGCTATGCCGAGATGCTCGTACGCAAATTTTGTTGCAACGCGCCCGCGGGGAGTGCGCTGAAGGAAGCCGATTTGGAGAAGATACGGTTCGTAAATGTCTTCGATGGCATCAACTTCTTCGCTTAGCACCGCAGCTATCGTGTTTACTCCGACGGGTCCTCCTCCGAACCGCTCGATCACAGCACGAAGCAGTTTTCGATCAATATCATCGAACCCGTGCTCATCCACGTCGAGCAGTTTCAATGCGTCGCGCGCGATAGGTGCAGTGATCTCTCCCGTTCCTTTCACCTCCGCGTAATCTCTGATCCGTTTCAACAATCGATTGGCAACGCGCGGCGTCCCGCGGCATCGTTTGGCGATCTCATGACAGCCATCTGCGGTGATCGGTGCCCCAAGAATTTCGGCTGATCTCCGGATGATGTACTCCAATTCTCCCACCGTGTAGAAATCCAACCGGTGCACCATGCCGAAACGTGAACGGAGGGGAGCTGTGATGAGACCTGCGCGGGTTGTTGCTCCGATGAGCGTGAAGTGCCTCAAGTCCAAGCGGTGGGTACGGGCGCTGGGACCTTGGCCGATGATGATGTCGAGTTTGAAATCCTCCATCGCGGGATACAAGATCTCTTCGATACTGGGCTGAAGCCGGTGAATTTCATCAATGAAGAGAACATCTCCGAATTCGAGATTTGTCAGAATTGCAGTCAGATCGCCTTTCAGTTGGATCAATGGTCCCGCGGTCGAGCGAAAGCGAGCATGCATTTCGTTCGCAATCACGGAGGCTAGAGTCGTTTTGCCCAGACCGGGTGGGCCGTAAAGGAGGATGTGATCAAGCGGCTCACCGCGCTTACGCGCGGCCTGAATAGCCACATCGAGATTGTCTTTAACGCTTTGCTGCCCAATGTACTCGGCGAGCACACGCGGACGCAGCGACAATTCGAATGTCGCTTCTTCCTCGGTGATTGAACCCGCGACTATACGATCCGTCATAATCACGCCTTCGTTAAGATCTGGAGCGCGCGTTTGAACAGCGCCTCAAACGCAAGATTGCGATCTCCATTCGCGGCGCGCGACAGCGCACTCTCCGATAATGCCCGGCTGTAACCGAGATTTTCGAGTGCCGATAAAACGTCCGACTCCACACCCGACTTTGCCGGCGCTTCCGCGAATTCCTGGAATTTGTCTCTTAATTCGAGGATGATCCGCTCCGCCGTCTTTTTCCCCACGCCTGGAATTGCCGTCAAGCGGGCCAAATCGCTTCGTTTAATTGCGCCAATAAGCTCTTCGACAGAGCCCCCCGAAAGGATTGTCACAGCCAGTTTTGGACCAATGCCCGAGATCGTCATCAGCTTTTCGAAAATCACCCGTTCTCGACGAGTAGAAAAGCCGTACAGAGCAATGACGTCTTCGCGGACATGTGTATGAATGTCGACCGACACTTCTGAACCGGGCTCAGGAAGTCCGGAAAAGGTCGTGAGAGGCACGATGACCTCGTATCCGACGCCATTGACGTCGATGATGACGCGGGCAGGATCTTTTTGCGCCAGCTTTCCGCGCAAATGGGCTATCACAGCAGCTCCACAAGATCGACGACGCCAATGACCGCGGCATCAATAGGAGCTTCGACATGACCGACGGAAGTCATTGCCGAAAAACCCTCCTGCACAGCGATCACGCGGTCACCAACACCCGCATCGACAGCATCAAGGGCAACGATCACGTCACCCATCGGTTGGTCTTCGAGATCTAACGGCTGGATAAGAAGAATCTTCTTACCCTCATGAGATTCCTGCTTTTGCGATGCGACCACGTTGCCGACAACCCTGGCGATGATCATTGCCTGTCGATCACATCAACGATAGCGACGACCGTAGCTTCGGTCGGCACTTCTTGCGGTTTGAACGCGAATGCTGCTTCACGTCCACGACAAACGTACACCGTTTCCCCTGCGCCTGCGCCGACTGAATCGATCGCAACGACTGCGGGTCCGCCGGGAAGCCGACGAACGAGCAGGAGCTTGCGGCCTTCCAATGTGGGATCCTTCACACTGCAAACGACGCGGCCGATGACTTTGCCTAGATACATTGCTCAGTCCTGTGAAACCTGATCGACGATGCCGACAATTGCAGCATCGACCGGCGTATCCTTGCAACCTTCCGCCATTCGGGCGGAGCTTCCTTGCACAATGAGCACTTGCTCTCGAAACCCTGCGTGAACGGTATCGACAGCGATCAGATATCCCTTTTCGTCGTTACCGTTCGGATCGACGGGCCGGCAAATGAGTAGCTTCTTCCCTTCGAGTCGTGGATCCTTTCGGGTCGCGACAACCGTCCCGATGATGCGTGCAAGGACCATCGGCGATCCTTACCTGGATGTCTTTCCGATCGGCAAAACCTCTTCCAGATTCGAATGCGGCCTCGGAATGACATGCACGCTGATCAGTTCACCGACCCGGCGAGCCGCGGCTGCACCCGCATCCGTAGCGGCTTTGACGGCGGCCACGTCGCCCCGGACCATGGCGGTGACATACCCGGAGCCGATTTTTTCCCACCCGACGAGATTGACCTTCGCGGCTTTCACCATTGCGTCGGCGGCCTCAATCATCGCGACCAATCCGCGCGTTTCAATCATTCCTAAGGCTTCACCAATCGGGCTTTCTCCCTCTCTTGCCATTTATGATTTCCTTTCGTTACTCATTTCAAGTTCGATACGACTCGTTCAATCAAGTCGATCAGCTCACCGCGAGTGAGAGAGATCGTCTCTGATAGTCCGTCCGTAACAGGACACATCGGGTCCTTCGATTTCGCGTCCGAACCCTCGAGTCCGTAATATTTTTGCCGCTGAACCCATAACTTCTCGACGTCTTCGTTCGACAGCAATCGTTCCCGTCCAAGAATCTTGGTGTAGATCGAAATCTTTGCAAAATGCTCCACGGTGTCCATCCGATTGTACGCGTCTTCTAAATTCGTTCCATAGGTGACCACCCCGTGGTTCGACATAAGCAGCGCGTCAAAATTTTTCACGAAAGGCCGCAGCTGATCCGTCAACTCCGGCGTGCCGGGTGTTCCATACTCGGCCAACGGAATACATCCGAGAGCGAGGACGACTTCGGAGATCAACGCTTTGTTAAGAGGAATTCCAGCTGCCGCGAACGCTGTGGCACATGCCGGATGCGCATGTACGACGGCATGCGCATCCGGACGCATCTCGTATATGAGAAGATGCATGGCCATCTCGCTCGATGCCTTTCGCTCACCTTTGATCCGCTGCCCGTTTCGGTCGATGATGACCATGTCTTCCGGCCGAACGAATCCCTTATTGCAAATGGTTGGCGTGCACATGATGTGACCATCGGGCAGACGGGTGCTGATGTTGCCGTCAGTCGACGCAACATAGCCTTTTTCATAAATGAGATGGCAGAAACGAGCGATCTCCGCGCGGAATTCGGCTTCAGACACGGAAGGGATTCTATCGCAGCAAGCGGCTCCTTCGGAACCCGTAGAAAAAGTAAACGACCATACCTGCCATCAACCACAACCCAAAACGAATCCACGTAATCCGCGGCAACCCGAGCATCAGGTACACACAAGAGATCACCCCGAGAATCGGAACGAGGGGGACTAATGGCGTTTTGAATGCCCTAGGCCGGTTCGGCTCCCGTTTTCGAAGAACCCAAATCCCGATGCAAACCAAAAGAAATGCGAAAAGTGTTCCAATATTCGTCAGATCAACCATCTCATCGATGCTGGTAAACATCGCACATGCCGCGACTGCAACCCCGGTCAGAATCGTCGTAACGTGTGGAGTTCTGAATCTCGGATGCACCTTAGCGAAAGATGGTGGAAGCAGTCCATCGCGCGCCATCGAGAAAAAGATGCGCGGCTGCCCGAGTTGAAAGACAAGAAGCACTGCCGTATGCGCGACGACGGACCCGAATGCAACGATCCCGACGAACAGGTTTCCCCAACGTTCGATGTTCGCATATTGCAAAGCCATGGTCAGCGGTTCGGCCTGCTCTGTCGCTAGCTTCTGCTTGAGCGCATCGAAGGGGATGATGCCGATGAAAACTGTCGCAACAAGAATATAAATGACCGTCGAGATCACGAGCGATCCAATAATCCCGATAGGCAGATCTCGCGCCGGCGTCCTCGCTTCTTCGGCTACCGTCGATACGGCATCGAAACCAATGTAGGCGAAGAACACGATTGCGGCTCCGGCCTGAACTCCTGCCCAGCCGTTAGGAAGGAAAGGATGGAAGTTCTCACCTTTGGTATAGCTCCATCCGACAACCACGAAGAAACCAAGAACAATAAGCTTCAGCAACACCATTCCGGTGTTCATCGTCGCGCTTTCGCGTATACCGATTACGAGCACAATCGTAACGAGGGCAACGATGCCGAACGCCAGCACATTGAAGACAATCGGCACACCGAAAATATGTGGCGCGTTTTCGAACAAACCGGGAATTCGCGCGGCTGTGCGGTAATCCGTCGAAAGCCAATCGGGAATGACGATACCGAAGCCCGCCAGGAGGGTTTTGAAATAATTGCCCCAACTGATCGCGACCGCCACGTTGCCGACGGCATACTCGATGATCAGATCCCATCCAATGATCCATGCAATAAGTTCCCCGAGAGTTGCATAAGCGTAGGTGTATGCACTCCCGGAAATGGGAATCATCGCCGCAAACTCCGCATAACAAAGCGCGGCAAAACCACACGCAATACCGGTCGCAATAAACGAGAGAATAAGGCCCGGTCCGGCGCCCGGCCTCGTCATATCCCCCGCTGCTGCGGTGCCGATGGTCGCAAAGATGCCCGCGCCGATTATGGCGCCGATGCCCAGGGCCGTGATATTGATTGGCCCGAGGGCTTTTTTCAGGCGAGGACCCGACTGCTCGCTGTCCGCCACGAGCTGGTCAAGAGCTTTCCTGCGAAATAAATCCTTCAGCATAGGCCGGACAGACCTATTCGATTCGTAAGGCTTGCATCACGTCGACTCGGGAGGCTCTCGCCGCCGGAAGAACGGATGCAATCGTCGCTGCTATGAACAACACGAGCGCAGCCCCAAGAACTGGTAACGCTCCGGGAAGTTCGACCGGAAAAATGTAGCTGCCGATAATGCGTGCCAATACAAATCCGCCTGCAACGCCGGCAACCACACCGAGCCCAGCGATGATGATGCCTTCAACCAATACGCCCCTTAGCAAGCGACTGGGCTGCGATCCGATCGCGAGGCGCACGCCGAACTCACGAATGCGCGCGCTGACCGAAAACGCCAACACACCCGCTACACCTACAATGGAGATCGCCAGCGCGACACCGGCAAAACCCCCAAAAACGATGGTGTTCAGGCGCTGCGGCGCCAACACTTCAGCGCGAATATCTTCGAGCGTGGCAGCTCTTTCAACAGGCTGATCGGTTGCCATGTCGTGGACCATTCGCGAAACGATAGGCACGAGACTGTAAGGGTCATTCCGCACATGAATGAAGAGCCGGCCACCTCCGACTTCCTGCTCGAATGGATGGTATACCGTCATCGCGGGCGACGGATCGATTCGTTCATCATCGATGTCCGCCACAACACCGATAATGCGCCGCGGCTCCGTACTAATGTTTACAAATTTTGTGAGACTATCTGTCCACATCAGATGCCGGTTGAGCGGGTCTTGACCCGGAAACAACTCTTTCGCGATTCGTTCGTTTATGAGAACCACCCGTTCGGCTCCATTGCGGTCCGCTTCATTGAAGTCTCGCCCCGCAACAATCGGAATTCCCAGTGCCGTAAAAAAACCAGGCGACACCGAACGAAACCGGGCTCGCGGATCGTTTTGTGGATTGTCACGAATTCGTCCTTCAATCGAGAAAGCGAAGCCGGGTCCTGAGGATCCTGCATCACGCCATGGAACGGTGCTGCCAACCGCCACACGTTCCACGCCCGGGAGGGACATCAACTGCTCTTGAAGCTGCCGATAAAATCCACGAATCTGTTCCGGTGTTCTACCGAATGACGTGACCGGCACATTGACTGCCAGAACGCTCTTCGTTTCAAAACCGGGTTGTATAGCTTGAAGGGCGAGCAGGGTCTTTAACAGCATTCCAGCGCCGGCTAGAAGAATGAACGAAGCCGCAATCTGGACGACTGCAAAAACGCGCAGCCGCCGATTTGTTGCGCCAGTAATTCGAAGAGTGCCGTTGGTCAAACCAATACCCTGAGTTGCGTCAGAGGACGGCAGGCGGGGAACGAACGCCAGCAACGCCGAAGCGACTATAGCGAGTGCCGCACCAACCCACAATGCACTCAGGTCCAGGCTCAAATCCAGTGCCCGCACAGAAAAGCGAGCCGCATATTTTGCCAAAATCGAAAACCCGGCGGGTGCAATGGCAAGGCCGAGTATCGCCCCAGTGCCGCACAACAGGAAACTCTCCGCGAAAAGCGTACGGCGAAGTGCCCCGGCACTTGCACCCAGCGCCGCTCGAACGGCGAGTTCCGACTCACGTCGAACGCTTCGAGCCAGGATAAGATTTGCAATATTCGAACAGGCGATGACGAACACCAGTGCCGAAGCAGACAGGAGGACTAATAGTATCGTCCGCGCCTGGGACGTTATCTGATCGCGGAGCTGCACAGCTTCAATTCGGAAATCAGATTTTTCCGAATACGCCTCCGGATGCTCCTTCATGATCGAGCTGTGAACCGCGCGCAGCTCGCTCCGGGCGGAGTCCAGACTGGCACCGGGGGCAAGGCGGCCGAACACTTCCGTCATGCGGTGTTCGCGGCCTGTCACCATGGTCGCCGACAGGTGGTGGGGGCTTGTTACAACGTTTGCGATGAGTTCGGTTTCGGCTGGATAGGGATCCGAGGGTTCGAGGACACCAACGATCGTTGCACTGCGGGTGCCGAGTCGAATCGTTTTACCGAGAACGGAAGGGTCTCCTTTCAACCCCGTCACCCAAAAACGATTCGTCAACACGGCAACACTTGCAGCGGAGGGACCATCGTCGGCTGCGCTCAGCAGTCGTCCCAGGACGGGCCGGAGACCCATCACCTCGAAATAATTACCAGCTACAACGCCGGCACGGATTTGGCGAGGCTCCCCCAACCCAACCATCGTGAAGGTAATCGTGGAAAATTCGCCCAGTGCGGTCACAGACTTCACTCGCTGCCGCAAATCTTGAATTTCAGGGACCGAAAACGTCGCGTTCTCAACGCCAATGCCTGGCGCACTTTGACGAATGTAGATAAGGCGGCCTTCGTCCCGGTTGGTTAGCGGCCTCAACAACACACCACGCACGACACTAAAAATGGCGGCATTGGCGCCGATACCTAACGCCAATGTGACGATAACAGTCGCAGATAACCCTTTCGCTCGACTAAGCGACCGAAAGGCAAATTTCAGATCCCGTAAGAACATACCTTCCATCCCTCGTTTTGCGACATTATGGACGGATTTAACAATGGGGGCGAATGATTTCCGGTAGATTTATCGGGCATCCGGTCAGGAGCCGTTCATGAAGAAACTCGCGCTGGTCGTACTGTTGCTCTTCGCTCATGAGTCATACGGGCAAATGTCCATCCCGGTTAGTGTTGCTTTCCCTCACATCGCCGTTGGTGGCGATCCCAGTAGCCAGAACTTCACAACTCTGGTTCAGATGGTGAATAACAATTCGGCCACCATTAGTGGACACTTGGCACTGTTCGCCGACGATGGGTCTCCACTGCAGGCGATGTTTGATGATCAAGGACCGCAAGCAGCTCTCGACATTTCACTAGCTGCAGGTGAAGCACGGCAGATTCAACTGAACCTTAATGGCAGTCTCGCCTCCGGCTCGATGCTGATCACGTATTCACCTGCGGACGCACTCACCACCGTTGTTTTGCAGTTTCGATCGGGAACGGCCATTCTCTCGGAGGTCGGAGTAGCTCCCACATACTCACTAATTGACGCCACGGACTTCGCTATCGATACGGACGCCATACTCAACACCGGCATCGCGGTCGCGAATCCCACGTCAAACGCGGCGTTCGTGCTGGCGAGATTGTGGGATCCGAACGCCGGAACTGTTTTAAGTAGTGTACCAATAGCGCTGGCCCCGAACAGTCATTTGGCGCGGTTCGCTACCGAGCTCTTTCCGGACGTTCCCGGCATCGGTCAGATTCGCGCGAAGCTTTCGTTGGACTCCTGTTCGAGCCCGTCGTGTGCTTTCGCCGGCGGCAATGGTTTCATCGCGACTGCCGTCCGACTCAACGGTGATCAGTTCACAACCGTCCCTGTTACCGAGAGACCGGCCGCAGGAGACCCCGTTCGGATTCTGCCGCAGGTAGCATTCGGAGGACCTTCAGACGGCTTCAATATGAAGACGATCCTGTATTTCACAACGAATGTTGCGTCCGGTGTCTTCGGCACTGCAGACATTTTCGATGACAACGGAACGGCCCTGGCTGCATCTGCGGACGGCGCTCCCCCCGCGTCTTCAATACCTATAACCGTTCCTGGAAATCGCGTCACACGAATCGTACTCAGCGGCGATGAAACGCTGCGGGCGGGCTGGATTCGTCTGACCTTATCGGGAAGCGTGCATTTGATTGCGAATGCCGTTTTTCAAAGTTTTGAAGGACCGACTCTTGTTTCGGAAGCGAGCGTTCTTGATTCGGCTCCCGTATCGCAGGGGCTAATTTATGTGAAAACGGAGTCCGGCCTTTCCAACATAGGTGTTGCATTGGCGAATCCTGAACCGAACCCCATCACAATTACTGTGCAGCTTTTCGATCCCTCCGGTGTCCTGGTCGATAAACACGATGTGGCTGTCCCGGTCAATGGACATATAGCGAAGTTCGTTACCGACTTTTTTCCTCAGATCGCTTCCGCTCCGAGTTTCGATGGTGCTTTCGACCTACATACCTCGAACTCATTCTCGGCGCTGGCCCTGCGGTGGAGTTCGGGCAAATTCTCAACGTTGCCAGTATCGTCTTCAGGAATGTACCGCCCTTCGATAACTGCCGTGCGAGTCACGAGCACCCAAAGATCTCCGGCCACCGTAAATTTCCAGATCGATGTCACGGACTTAAGCTCGGATCTTGCGACGGATTCTTCACCGACAGTGCTTGCCGATGCCTATATTGACTTCGGCAGCGCGTTCGACTTTGCAAGTATTAATCTCAACGGGAACCCGATGCTCAATCAATCAAGCGGGACTCTCAGCGGCAGCTTCCGGCCACCGAACATCACCGGAACTGTTCCAAGCGGCACACAGGCTGCGTTTTACATCAACGTTTACGACGCAGTGAAAAACATCAGCAACATCATGGCCGTCCTGATCAGATTTTAGCGTGGGCGGTCCGGTCGAACTCCAGCTCCAATGTCGATCCTGGGAGCAGGGCAATCCATTGCGCGTGCAGTTCTTCGGTTCTCTTTCGGGCTCTACTGAGCTCCTCCTCGAGAAGCAGTCGCATCTTCACGTCTTTGCCGATCATCTCTCGGATTTGCGTGTTGAACTCCGCGGCGGTCATTGGTGCTGCGCCCCCGGCACGTTCACGCTCAAACAAACCGACAACGTGTTCCACTAAGATCGAATCCGGCGACAACTTGCCACGGGCGCCCTTCCCCGAAGTATCGGCGATGTCCCAATCGTCAGCGATCAGGCCATAGAACCCGCGAGGAAAATTGAGCGTTGTTTCCACCGCAAAGTGGCGAAGGTCATGAAAAGCGAAAAACATTGCTTGCTTTTCATGCCGCTCCCACGTGGCCGAACCATCTCTTCGCAGACATCGAAGCACAACGGTCCCGTCAGGGCGCTTTGTGAACTGGACGCGCAGTTCGGGAACGTAGTCAGTCTTCATCGGGCTCAGCAACGGCAATCGCACTGCTTGGCCGTCGTGGCCGCGGCCTGATAGGAGCCGGCTTCCACGCAACAGGATCACGTGGAGACGGCGGGGCCGCGGGGGGATTTCTCCGAAGCAAACGAATCAACTGCTCGATGAGAGTTTTCGCTTTCATAACATACGCAAGTCTGCAGGATTTATAGCAGCTGGATCAAGTCTGCGCTTACTTTCGCACGGTGAATGGCTAATCGTGCCACTGTGACTGGAAGCTTAAATCGGCGAGGTCCCGCACTGCCCGGATTGACGAAGAGGATGCCCCGCCGATTCTCAATGTGTGGCCGATGTGAATGACCGCTGATCACCAGCTGAAAATTCTCAACACTCGATATCCTTAGTTGCTTCAGGTCGTGGAGCATGTAAATGGAGACAGCTCCCACTTTCGTTATCCGGCGCTCGGGAATTTTATCGGACCATTCGCCTTCATCATTGTTCCCTCTAACAGCGATGATCGGCGCAACCGCCTCCAACTTTTGGAGCACCTCAACGCTCCCGATATCGCCCGCATGCAAGATGAGGTCGACATCACGAAAAACGTCCAACACCTCCGGGCGCAAAAGGCCGTGCGTGTCCGAGATAACACCGACCGTTTTCGCCAATGTCAGTTGACGCGCCAGGGCGAAACGTCTGGCCATTGCTTCATGATGTCTCGTGCCCAGGCCGTGGTTTTGTCTGCATGGCAGCTCGTGCAGGGATTTGGAATCTTGTACTGATCGGTCATCTCAGGGGTAATGAAATTGAACGTGTGGCTGCGGACGTTGATGTCCGCGATTGTCTGCTCAATCTTCGGCATGTGGCAGGACACGCAATCGCTTCCAGTGCTTCCGTTCTTATGATGAGTGTGCGCTTCGATCGTCGGTGCGTGCGGACCGTTCGGCGACGACGGTCCATGACAGTTGAAACAAAGCTGTCCGGCGGGCTTAATCAAATCCGCATTGTTTCCCGTCCCATGAACATCGTGACAACTGAAGCAAGAAACGCCGCGTTTGTACATAAGACTCTGCACAAAATCGTTACCTTGCATCCGATTCTTATGACCGGTCCCCTCTGCGAAATGTGTGAACGTCGTCTCGCCTAACTTATGTTCTTCGAGTTTCCAAAAATCTTTCAGATTTAAGCCCTGATGAAATCCAACCGGCCAGTCGTAGTACTGACCTTCGATTGGATTCTTCAGTGGCTGCCCCTGCGAATGACACTGAATGCACGTGTCCGTCGCGCGGACGTAGTCCAGCTTTGCAGGGTTAATGATGTTGAGTGGAGTGGGGTTCGCTGCGTGCTCGCCTCCAGGACCGTGGCAACGTTCACATCCGACGTTCCATTCCTTTACTGTCTTCGTGGTCACGTCGTAATTCACGGAGTGACAGCCATCGCAAAGCGGGCCCGTCGGGCGCTTCATATTATCCGCCGGATAAAACGGCACCCACCAATCTGTGTTCGGTTGCACGAAGTAAGCTCGCCAGATCTTATGATTGACGTCCCATTGGGCAGGCAGAGGGAAGTAATCATTTCCAACCTTCTTGAAATATCGCTGCTTCCATTTTGTGCCGTAGACGAATGCAACATCATCCAGCTTGAAAGTAAGCAACGGATCAGGTTTCGAAAAATCAGGAATGACTACCTGCGGGCGTACACGAGGATCGGTGACTACATTCGCCATTCGTGTTTTCGCCCATCGCTCGTAGATCGACGTGTGACAGTCTCCACACGCGGCAGACCCCACGTATGCGCGCGTGCTTGATGGCGTCTGTGAATGCGCCCTTAGCGTCAGCACGGCTGCCGCGAGTGTGATGCAAATGAAAAAGAGAATTGGCTTACTCATAGTCATCGCGCGCTCCAGGTCTGCGGCGCAGACTTGCTGATCCGCGTCTTTCTTTCCTAATAACCAGCTTCAAGCCCGACCACATATCATCGATTGCGCAAACTTTGATGTCAACGAGGCCAAGCGGCAGCGCGATTTTTCTGATCGTGTCTTCCGTAATATCTGTTGGTACTTTGGATGCTTTCTTTGGCCAAGAGACCCAGATGACCGCATCGCTCTTTATTTTTTTCAATGAAGTGACCAGAGCTTTCGACAATCGGCCTTTTTCCTTCGAAAATATGTGAACAATATCGGTATCGCCAGCGATCCGGTTGACCAGGGTGACCCGGTCCGGTAACGGTGCCAGAAGGGCCAGAAAATTCCCCGGCGCATCATATACAAAAATGCTGGAACCCTCCCTTATCCCGAGTTTTTTCGCAAGCGGTGTACCGGAGTATCCCGCCATAATCTCGTCAGACGAGCTCGAGCTCAGCGTATTTCGCGATCATCTTCTTCAGGCCATGAGAGATGAAACTTACTGTAATTTTCAGCTCATCGCCTGCACCCTCAGTTCGCAGGATCGTGCCGTAGCCATATTTCGCATGTTTTACGCGGGTGCCTAACGTCCATGCTCCAGCCGACTTTTTCTTTGCTTGCGGCTGATGGTGTGTGGGAGTGGAGCGTTTCTCGCCACCTAAGACTTTCATCACAGCATCAACGGTGTCATAACTCGTGCCTTCGTATTTGAGCGACGGCTTACGTCGGCGCTCACCCGCTTCGTCAATCAACTCCTGCGGAATCTCGGCAAGAAAACGAGAAGGCTCCGACACTTGATGGTCCATGTTGCCGAAAAACCGGCGGAAGCTCGCGGACGTAAGATAGAGTTTGTGTTCTGCTCTGGTCATTCCGACATAGAACAGACGGCGCTCTTCCTCCAGTTGAGGTGCTTCCATTATCGATCGGTTATGCGGGAAAAGACCGTCTTCGAGTCCCATGATTAGCACCACCGGGAACTCCAGCCCCTTCGCCGTATGCAGTGTCATCAACGAAATCGGCGACCGCTCATCGTAAGCATCCTGATCCGAAACGAGCGCCGCGTGATCCAGAAAGTCGCGCAGTTTCTCGCCGCGCTCGTGACTTTCCTCCGCTGCGGTCAAAAGTTCGCGGATGTTTTCGATCCGGCTCTCCGCCTCTTCCGTTCCTTCTTCCTGAAGCATTTCCAGGTATTTGGCCGATCGGACGATCTTTTCCAGCAGTGCAGAAACCGAGAGTTCCTCGGCTCCTTGTACAAACTCGGCAATCATTTTGTAAAAGACTTCCAGGGACCGAACGGTTCTCATGGGCATGCGGGCTTCACGCACGGCGATTTCGACTGCGTCCCAGACGGACGTGCCGCGCTCCACTGCCAACTCTTCTAGTGCGTCCGTCGTGGTTTTGCCGATGCCTCGCGGTGGCGAGTTGATAATTCGAAGGAGATTCACGGAATCGTGCGGGTTCAACGATACCGTCAGATAACTGATCATGTCCTTGATTTCGGAACGCTCGTAAAAACTGAAGCCGCCGACGATCCGATATTTCATTTTGTACCGGCGTAACTTCTCTTCAAGAATGCGCGATAAAAAATTCGTTCGGTACAGCACGGCAATCCGCGCGCTGGGGTCAGCCTTCTGGTGGTAAAGGATTCGCTCTGCCACATACATCGCTTCCTCTTCCCCATCGGCCGCCTGCATAAATGTGATCAACTCGCCTGAAGGGTTCTGAGTCCAGAGAGCCTTCCCTTTCCGCATCTCGTTGTTGGCCACCACCGCGCTGGCGGCCGCCAGAATGTTTTTGGTCGACCGGTAGTTCTGCTCGAGTTTGATGATGCGAACACTCGGATAATCCTTTTCGAACGACAAAATGTTCTGGATGTCCGCTCCGCGCCAGCTATAAATGGACTGATCTTCATCGCCGACGACACAGATGTTGTCGTGGACACGAGTAAGATGACGCACGAGCCGATATTGCTGCCGATTGGTGTCTTGATATTCGTCGACCATGCTGTACTGAAATCGAGCGCTGTACTTTTCGGGGAGGGGCGGGAACTTGTCAAACAGCTCGACGGTCTTGATCAGCAGGTCGTCGAAATCGAGCGCATTCGATTTGCGAAGACGCTTTTCATATTCGTTGAACACGTTGGCCGTGTATTCCCATGAGGGCTCCCAAGAATCATTAAGGATATTTTGGGGCGTCTTTCCGTGATTCTTAGCGTGACTGATACGAGATTGGATTGTTTTTGCGGTGACAACGCGCTCTTCGACCTTCAGATCCTTCATTGCAGCCTTGACGACCTGAACCTGGTCGGCTTCGTCATAGATCGTGAACTGTCGTGTGTACCCCAACGCTTCGATTTCACGGCGCAGAATTCGAACGCACAGAGAATGAAACGTCGAAATTAGAGGATCACCCGATCTCGGCCCACGTAGAAGATTTCGAACCCGGAATTTCATTTGGTCCGCCGCTTTGTTGGTAAAAGTTACGGCGAGAATCTGCTCTGGCCGGACGTTCTTGTTTTCGATCAGGTGAGTCACCCGGTAGGTGATAACGCGCGTTTTTCCGCTGCCGGCTCCAGCGAGGATTAGAACCGGACCTTCTATCGCTTCGACAGCCTCGAGTTGTTGCGGATTGAGAAGTTTGGACAGATCCATAGCGTTTCGTAGCCACAAAAAGCACACAAGGCACAAAAGGCGGAGTCTTTTTTGTGCCTTCTGTGCCTCGTGTGGCTACTCCACTGTAACACTTTTTGCGAGATTTCTTGGCTGGTCGATATCACAACCGCGCCGAACGGCGCAGTGATACGCGAGCAGTTGCAGGGGCATCACTTCGAGTATCGGCAGCAGATATTCATTCGTCGGCGGAACCGGAATAAAGTGGTCCGAGCTTTCGATTAAGTCGGAATCCCCTTCATTGCCCAGTGCAACGATGATTCCGTCTCGTGACTTGACTTCTTTGATGTTGTTGAGCACCTTCTCATATCGTTGCTTCGACTCTTCCGACTTTGGATCGTGCGAAGCAAGAAACACGACCGGCAAGTTTTCATCGATAAGCGCATTCGGTCCGTGCTTCATTTCACCCGCGGGATATCCTTCGGCATGGATATAGGAAAGTTCCTTCAGCTTCAATGCACCTTCGAGTGCAATCGGAAAATGAATGCCGCGGGCAAGGAACAGGAAATCACTATGGCGGAAAAGACTCTTTGTGATGTCTTCGATGTGCTTAACACCTTCGAGAATGTGTTCCATCTTGTGCGGCAATTCTGTAAGGTCCGTCAGCGCCATCCGGAGCTCGGAATCATTCAAGGTCTGATGAAGTCTACCGAGATGCAGCGCGACAAGATAGAGGCACGCAAGCTGTGTCGTGAATGCCTTGGTTGAAGCGACGCCGATCTCCGGCCCTGCTCGCGTGTAGAGCACGGCATCGGCGACGCGTGTTGTCATGGAACCTACAACATTTGTAATCGTCAGGCACTTGCCGTTTTCGCGTAGTTGCCGTTGAGCCGCAATCGTATCCAGGGTTTCGCCGGATTGTGTAATAAAAATAAAAAGCGTTTCCGGAAGAATTACAGGATCTCGATACCGATACTCGCTGGCGTAATCGACTTCAACAGGCACTCGCGCCAGCGACTCGATCAAGTACTTTCCGGCAAGCGCAGCGTGCCAGCTGGTTCCGCACGCAAGAATGCGGATGTGCTTGAAGCTTTTCCAAAGTTCGTCGGTAAACCCGACATCCTCGAGATGGACACGGTTTGTATCGAGAGAAAAACGTCCCAGAATCGTATTCTCAATGGCGACCGGCTGCTCATAGATTTCCTTGAGCATGAAATGTTTGTAGCCGCCTTTTTCCGCCATGATCGGATCCCATGTGATGTGCTGGAATTTTGGGGTCCGCATGGCGCCGGTCGTATCCATAAGCCGAATCCCGTCGCGGGCAACAACGGCGACTTCGTGATCGTCTAGAAACAGGATCGATCTCGTGTAAGGAAGCATCGCAGGAACATCGGAGGCAACAAATCCTTCACCTTCGATGGCCCCGACGATCAACGGATTTCCCTCACGCACTGCGACAATCTTTTGAGGGTCATCGGCGGAAACGCAGGTGAAAGCGAATAAACCCTTAAGCTGAGCCAGCGTTTTGACGACGGCGTCCTCGAGATTTCCAGAGAAGTGCTTCTCGATGAGGTGAGCAATGACTTCGGTGTCCGTCTCGGTCGTGAACTTGTGGCCCTCTTCAATGAGCTTTCGCTTTAAAGCAAGATAGTTCTCGATGATACCGTTATGCGCCACGACAACACGCCCTTTGCAGTCACGGTGCGGGTGCGCGTTTTCCTCCGTCGGGCGGCCGTGCGTCGCCCACCGCGTGTGGCCGAGTCCAAACTGTCCGCTGACGGGCTGCTTTTCAAGCAAGTCTTCGAGATTCTTTAGCTTTCCAGACGAACGGCGAACCTGAAGTTTCTTATCTTCAATGATCGCAATGCCGGCAGAGTCGTAACCGCGGTATTCAAGAGAACGGAGCCCGCCCATAATGATCGGGACGGGGTCGCGCGGGCCGATATATCCGAAAATTCCACACATTCGAAACGAAGAATAGCATGGGTGACGGACAATCGGTCAAAGGTTGACAATCCAAATTTGTGATCGGAGAGTGCTGATTGCTGATGTTGGGGAACACGTCAGCTCTTCTTGCGCTGCTTGACCCAACCGTCTTTGTTGACCTGTCGTCCTCGTCCAATGGCGAGTGATTCGGCAGGGACATCATCCGTGATCGATGAACCCGCAGCAACGTAAGCATCCTTGCCGATCCGAACCGGCGCAATCAACTGAGAATCCGTACCGATAAAGGCGCCATCTTCTATGATCGTCGCGTGTTTCTTCGAGCCGTCGTAATTACAGGTAATGACTCCGGCACCAACGTTCACGTTCTTACCGATTGTGGCATCTCCTAAATAGGCAAGGTGCATTGACTTCGTGCCCGCACCAAGGACGCTCTTTTTCATCTCGACAAAGTTGCCGATCTTTACGGTATCGGCGAGCCGCGAATCCATCCGTACATGAGCATACGGACCAATAGAAACGTCTTCACCGAGAGTGCTGTCAACAATCACGCAGCCCTCCAGCGCTACAGATCGCGCGCCGATCCGAGCATTGGAAATCCTGCAGAACGAGCGAATCGTAACATCTTCCCCGATGGTCGTGGACCCGTAGATCTGAACTCCCGGATAGATCACGGAATCCACACCGATCTGAACATCCGCATCGATATACGTGGTATCGGGATCAATGATGGTCACACCCTCAGTCATTAGGAAATCGCACCTATTACGGTTCATCACGCGGCTTACTGCGGCTAACTCCTGGCGAGTATTGATGCCAAGTATTGGTTCGGCCGAACCTATTTTGTACGCCCCAACTTTCTGTTTTTTTCCCGCGAGTACAGCAATGACATCCGTAAGGTAATACTCCCGCTGGACATTATCGTTTCCGATTTTGGTAAGAGATTCGAACAGTGCCGGAGCGTTGAAGACATAGATGCTGGAATTGATCTCTCGAATGTTCCGCGTCTCGGCCGTTGCATCGCGGTGTTCAACGATCGATGCCACTTCGTTACCATTACGGCGAACGATGCGGCCGTAGCCGGCAGGATTGTCGATATCCGCCGTCAATACGGATGCAGCGAACCCTCCGGATCGATGAAACTCGATGAAATCTTTCAGTATCGCTGATGTGATGAGCGGAACGTCACCTGGCAGCACCAACACATCGCCTGTGTAGTCTGAAAAACTATCGCGGGCAGCCAGTACGGCATGACCGGTACCGAGTTGCTCCTTCTGTTCAACAATGTGAACTCCGGAGATCGCCGCTCTGACTTGATCACCGGAATGGCCAACCACGACGTAGATTTCGCCAGAAAGTGGACGCGCGCTGCGCAGCACATGTTCAATCAGAGTATTGCCGGCGGCGAGATGAAGTACTTTCGCGTACTTCGATTTCATTCGGGTACTCTTACCCGCGGCGAGAATCAAGACTCGGACATTTCCCATGAGACGATTTCTCCACCCGCTAGCCGTATCGCACAATCCGAAACGATTCGGCTATTTCAAAAACAGCTCTTGCAAGACGGTCCGGATCGTGGCGAATCACTCCGTCCTCAGCCAGTAAATCGCGCTCCACGAGTTTGAGACCGAGCGATTGCAGCTGATGATGATCATTTTCCACCAGAGTCGCGTGTTCTGCGTCGTACCGTTTTAACATTTGTGCGGAGGGAACCCGAGCATTGAGGAGAACATTCGGAAATAGAATTTCGCCATTGCAGTGTCCGGCAAGCGCCATGACGTGATCGGCGGCAGAGTAACCGTCTGTTTCGCCCGGCTGCGTCATAATGTTCTGAATGTAAATCTTGATCGCGCTTGCTTTGCGAATAGCGGCAGTCACTTCTTTGACAAGCATGTTCGGGACTAAGCTCGTATAAAGCGAGCCGGGTCCGATCGTAATCACATCGGCCGCCTCTATATCTTTCAACGCATCGGGCAACGGCAAAGTGTCGGGAGGATTTAACACTACTCGCTTTATCCGTTCACGTGAACCCGTGATTCGAGTTTCGCCGTCGACCCAGGAACCGTCTTCGAGTTCGGCCCGCAGCTGCACGCTGGAGTTCGTCGATGGGTAAATGGTTCCTTTGATCGCGAGCACTTCAGAGGTGAGCCGCACCGCTTCCGCAAAATCGCTCGTGACGCCCGCCATTGCGGTCAGAAACAGATTACCGAAACTATGGTTGTGGAGGGCACCATCACTGCTGAAGCGAAACCGAAACAGACGCGACATCAGATTTTCATCTTCGGAAAGCGCAATCATACAGTTCCGGATATCCCCCGGAGGAATGGCCCCAAGCTCCTCGCGCAGCCGTCCGGAACTGCCGCCGTCGTCCGTGACAGCGACAATGACCGACAACTCGGCCTGGAACTTCTTCAAGCCACGCAAAAGAGTGGATAGACCAGTCCCGCCACCGATGGAAAGGATTCTGGGCCTACCAGATATGGCATTCGCCGCCAAGAACGCTCCTACTTTTCTGCCGGCGTTACCAGTTGCCTGAATTCCGGATCGTCTTGCAGAGATTCGAAGTCGCTGTCGCGCGCCGCGAGAAAACGATTCTCGGCCCGATAGTGAATGGCCTGTTTCAGATGATGGATCGCCTGATCCCGACTTCCCTTGAGAGCGTTCGCTGTAGCCAGGGCGTACAGAACGTGATCACCCTTCGGCGTCAATTTAAGAGCATGTTCAAGGTGTTGGATTGCGGAATCCAGTTCACGCCTGTTCAACTCGGCGATACCAACGTTGTAATGGTCGTCCGCCGAACGAAGTACCGTTCGATCCTTTTCGTGAAGTTTCTTCTCGCAAGCATGAAGCAGAACCTTCGCCCGTTCCTGAATCTCCGGCTCGTCCGTGTGCTCGGCAATGAGGTCTTCGAAGCAGCGAATGGCCTTCTCGAACTGTTCTGAGTGCATCAACTTGATTGCTGCTTCATAAGCCTGAACGGCATTTGCGAAATGTCTCGACCGCGTTCTGTCCAGTGGGGAGGCATTTACCGCCTGAGTCCGTCTCGATTCCATTCTGCTAACGGGCTTCGACGATCCCCGTGCCGATGTCTTTGCGGCTGCTTTGGAGGTGTTCCGCGAACCATTGCGAGCGGAGGCTTTGGCCGGTTTGGCCTTTAAAACAATTGACTTAGCTCTTGCGGATGAGCGACTGGAGGCTTTCTTCGATGCTTTTGGTTTTACTTTCGCCTTAGTTGCCATGGATGTCCGCAACTTATACGGGTTATGCCCGTTAAAGTCAAGACACCCCCTGGCAACCAACTTGCAAGTGTCGCGCCGGACTTACTGGCGCCGCGGCATTCCGACGGCGGCCGGCAGGCCTTCGAGTGGTGATTTTTTGGGCTCCATTTCTATCACTTGACCAGTCTGATCCGGAACCGGACTTGTCTTGAGGCGGGTATGGATGGGAATGCTCTTGGGTGCCTTGATTCCGAAGCGTACACGGTTCCGTCCGACTTCCAAAATCGTGATCTCGATGTCATCGGCAACGATAATCTTCTCATCTTTCTTACGGCTAATGATCAGCATGCAAGATTTACCCCTGTTATAGGTGCGTTCAAATATCTAGAGAAATACACCGGGTCGAAAAATACCGGCAAATTCCGGTTTCGGGCTTCAAATTAATGAACTTTTCTGGCACACTACACACGCTTTTCACATGATCAAGTATCTCGTAACGTCGATCTCTCTACTACTCCTGCTGTACTGTCCGGCTCAGGCACAAGAAATAGTATCTAAGAATGAGGCCCATGCGCCCGAAGTATCTCCACCGGAACCGGAAAAATTCGTTACAGTCAGCGCAACCGACTATTTCAATCAGCTCTCGCGGCGCGGCTACCATCTTGAAACGCAAGGACTGCTCATTGAATCCCTCGATGGGCGCACCGTTTACGCGGATCTCAACAGCAATACTGGGTTCAATCCTGCATCGGTGATTAAAGTTGCGACTTCGTTTGCCGCATTAGCAAAGTTGGGTCCGGAATACCATTTTGAGACCAACTTCTACAGCGATGGTGCCATCAACAAGAAGACGCGGACATTGAGTGGTAACCTCATTCTCTATTCCACCGGTGACCCCGTACTGACGACCCTTGATGTTGCTCGCCTGGCCCGAGATGTTTCGAGAGCCGGCATTGGTCGAGTAAACGGTGACCTTATAGTGACCGGGCCATTCACATTTGGAAGGTTCTCGAACACCAGTGGGGCAATTCAAGGCCTGGCCCAAGCTTTGCGGCGCGCCGGGGTGCAAGTTAGGCACACGGTTAGCGGCGGGAGCGTCCGTGGCACACGAATCGCCGGGCACGGATCTTCAAGTCTTAGAGATATTCTGTTTTATCAGAATGCCTACAGCGTCAACCAGATCGCGGAACGGCTGGGCGAAGCGGTGGGAGGTCCAAGAGCTATAGAGCAGTTTCTTGTCAAAGATGTTGGCGTTTCGCCAAAAGACATCAGCATCAGCCATACCTCGGGACTGGATTTTAACCGCATAACTCCTCGCGCAACCGTTCAACTCTTCCGCGAACTAGTGTTCTGGTTGAACCTTAACGACATGCAGCCACAGGATGTTCTTCCGGTTGCTGGTGTGGACGCCGGCACTCTGAGGCGGAGGTTCACCAGCGAGGAATATCGAGGAGCCATTATCGGTAAGACCGGAACTCTTCCGGCAACGGACGGTGGCATCAGCACGCTGGCCGGTATCGCTTATACTCGCGATCGGGGACCGGTTATTTTTGCGATCTTCAATACTAAAGGTTCAGTTGCAACGTACCGCAGAATGCAAGACACGCTGTTGAAGGGATTCATCGAGGAGAGCGGTGGGATTCCTGATCCTAGTGCATCATTGCATAAACTAAATAATTAATCATAAACCTGACGGCGAGAGCCCCCCACTTAAAGGGCTTTCCGCCGTGATCGATATCTTCCATAAACTCGCCCAGATCATTGTTACGATTGGCGACCATGATGAGTCGGCCTTTGTCATCGTTCATTCCCCAGAATTGCGGGCCTTCACCAAGAAAACGTGCGTCATAGTAGGGCGGTTCCATCTCGAGCGACTGAATGTCGTAAAAACTATGGAAAACGGGGTGGGAAAGGTCCAGGCGGAACATTTCCCGATCCGGGAAAACCTTTTTCATCTCTGTCCTTAAGATGTCGAGATCACGGCCCCGAAAATCGTCGCAAATGACAAAGCCGCCCCGATTCAAATATGCCCTGAAGTTGGCAACCTCCTTGGGAGTGAGGTCCAGGTACCCTGGCTCCGAAATGTATACCCAGGGATATTTGAAGATCTCGGGACTGTCGAGACGCACGATCTGATAGGACTCGCGCGTTGTATGTATGCCGGTAAGTTCCCGGATTACCGTTAGAAACAGGTCTTCCGAAAAAGGATAATCGTGATGCCAGGGCGCTTCGCGGTATTCGAAGATCCAGCGCCCATCCATGTTAAATTGAACCCGCGCGAACACAAATTCAGAGTCCGTCTTGTCTGGAACATCTGAAACGGCCAGCGACGCGAACGCGAGAAGGAACGCCGCCAACACGACGAATTTCTTCATAACATCCGAAGTATACCTATATGACATTGGTTGATCGAGTCATTGCGCGTAGCCTGCCACTCGTCCCAAAGAGCATTGTTCGACGGGTCGCAAGCCGTTATATCGCTGGGGAAACCACAGACGAGGCCCTACGCGTGGTTCGGACATTGAACGACAGCGGTATTCGCGCAACTCTCGACGTGCTTGGCGAGCACATCCATAATCTCGATCAGGCACGCCGGGCCGTCGATACGTACCTGAGTCTGCTCGAAGAAATCTCACTGCGCCAGCTCGATACGAACCTTTCTATCAAATTGACACAATTGGGACTGAAGCTTGATCCAGCCGTCTGCTTCGACCTGACGGACCGGCTTGTCCACCGCGCGCGAGAGCTTAACAACTTTGTTCGTATCGATATGGAAGATTCGTCCTGCACGTCAGAAACACTAAGAATGTATAGGCAATTGCGACAAACCCACACGAATGTGGGTGTAGTCATTCAGGGGTACTTGCGGAGAACAGTGGATGACGTCTGCGGACTCGAAGACCTGCGGCCCAATTATCGTTTATGCAAGGGTGTTTATATGGAGGCGCGGGAGATTTCATATCATGATATGCGGGTCATCAATCGAAACTACGCGTACCTGCTCGACAAACTTTTCCGCAACGGATCGTACGTTGGGATTGCGACTCACGACGAACTGATGGTGTGGGAGGCATTTCGAATTATCCGGGATTTGAAATTGCCTCCAACTGCATACGAATTCCAAATGCTGCTGGGTGTGGATGAACAGTTGCGCGATATCATCCGCAATGCGGGTCACAACGTTCGTGTCTACATTCCGTTTGGACGTGACTGGTACGCTTACTCCGTGCGCCGCCTGCGGGAAAATCCCCGCCTGGCGGGCTATGTCTTTAGAGCGATGTTCAAATAGCCATGAAAATCGTGCTTCTCGGAACCAGTTCGGCTGTGCCCACTCTGACTCGCGGACTGTCCTCTACGGCGTTGGTTCGGGAAGGCGACGTTTTCTTGTTCGATTGCGGTGAGGGAACCCAGCTTCAGCTGATGCGCTCGGGAGTGAAACGAAGCCGGATTCATTCGATTTTCATCGGTCATCTTCATGGCGACCACCTTTACGGCATCGCCGGATTGCTGAGCACGCTACAACTGGATGGCCGCGAGACTCCCTTGAACGTTTTTGGTCCTGAGGGTTTGCGGACTTTCCTGAACGCGGCGTTTCGAACATCAGATTGGCAGTTCGACTTCAAATTGACTGTTCAGGAGTTTCCGCGCGGTTATCGGGGCCGCGTCCTCGATCAAGAAGAATTTTATGTGGACGCTTTGCCGCTGGAGCACTCGATATTCTGCCTGGGATGGCGCTTTCAGGAAAAATCGAAACCCGGAGTGTTCAATCTCGAGCGCGCCCAGGAACTTGGTATTCCTCGTGGTCCGCTCTATGGAACGCTCCAGCACGGCGCGAATATCACCCTGCCTGACGGCCGAGTGATCACGCCGCAGATGGTCTTAGGCGAACCGAGGCCAGGCAAATCCGTCGTGTATTGTCTGGATACACAGTTCTCAGAACGCTCAATTCGGCTTGCGGATCAATGCACAACCTTGATTCACGAAACAACTTTCGGAAACGACGGCGTGGAAATGGCCCGTGACCGCAAGCATTCCACTATGGAAGACGCCGCTCGCGTGGCAAAAGAGGCGGGAGCACACCAGTTGATTGCAACGCACTTTAGCTCGCGTTATGACGGCCGTCAGATCGCGCAGATCGGCGATGAGGCGAGAGAGGTATTCGAGAATATCGTCCTCGGGCGGGATTTGTTGGAAATAGAGATTTAAGACGGCAAAGGAACACAAAAAGCACAAGAGGCGCAAAAAACTCTTTTGTGTCTCTTGTGCTTTTTGTGTTCCTTTCCTGCCTTACTCAATATCTCGGAATAGAAGAATCAATCTCCAGGGCCCAGGCGTCAATCCCACCCTTCATGCTTTTGGTATTGGAGAAGCCGTGACTCCGCAAATAGGCCGCAGCATCGAGGCTGCGCATTCCATGATGGCACATGGTAACAATCGCAGTGTCTTTAGGCCACGTTTGCATGATTTCCTGGGCAAAAGTTTGATCGACCAAAAGGCTGCCCGGTACGCTGGCGATGGCGTACTCCTCCGGCGTCCGGACATCGAGCAGTTTGATCTTTTCTTGCTTCAGCAAGTCCGCCGTTTCGCGTGGGCTGATCTCTAAACCTGTTTCCATACTTCTCCTTCGAGTGTCGCACGTTGGGCGTTAGTAATACGAACGCGTACTTTCTCTCCAGGTGCTGCATCGCCGCCGAAGTGAACTTTGTAGTTCGTGGGTGTTCTGCCGACGTTTTCTTCTTCAACCAGGACGTTCTGATACGTACCCATTAAAGTCGACCGCTTTTCGAGCGCAATTCGGTCCATGAGTTCGAGACACTGCTGATGACGTTCCTCGATCAACTCATGCGGTAAGCATGGGAGATTCGCAGCCGGCGTGCCCTGGCGCGGCGAGTATTTAAAGATAAAACCCCAATCGAATTGCAGTTCGTCAACCATCGAGAGGGTCTCTCTGAAATCATCTTCAGTCTCGCCAGGAAAACCGACGATGATATCGGTGCTCAACGTCATGCCTGGCATGGCGCGACGGAGCTTTTCGGCTAGGCTGACGTACTGCTCTCGTGTGTAGTTTCGCATCATGGCCTTGAGCATCGCGTTGGACCCGGATTGAACCGGCAGATGCAGTGAGTCGCATACCTGTGGCACAACGGCCATCGTTTCGATCACCCGATCCGTCATGTAGTACGGATGCGGGCTGATAAAGCGGACGCGCTCCACGCCATCCACGGCCGCAACGGCTTCAAGCAGATCCGCAAATCGGTGTTCGGAATAGCGATACGAGTTGACGGTCTGGCCAAGGAGTGTGATCTCACGCGCGCCTTCTTCAACACGATCGCGAACTTCACCCAGAACCTGTTCCATGGAATGGTAGATTTCGCGCCCTCGAACGTATGGAACGATGCAATAGGTGCAGGAATAATTGCATCCCCTCATAACGGTGACGAACGACGCAATCTTCTCGTCCGTAGACGGAACCGCGTAGTCGAAATCCTCGTCAGTTGATCGCTTATCGAGAAGGCGATGAGCCATTTCTCCGAAATCTTCAATGGACTTCGCTCCCACGACCAGGTCGATGAAAGGAAAGCGGTCCTCCAGATACTCTTTTGTGCGTTCCGCGGCGCAACCTGTCACAACAACTTTTCGGCCCGACTGTTTGGTCTTCCATCGCTTGAGGCGGCCGATCTCCGAAAAGGCCCGGTCTTCAGCATGTTGGCGGACTGTACATGTATTCACGAGAAGGATGGTTGCTTCGTCCGCATCTTGGGTCTGGATAAGGCCCTTCGCCATAAGGTGGCGGCCCATCTCGTTCGAGTCTGCCACATTCATTTGGCAGCCATATGTGCGGACGTAAAATTTCATAAGCGACGATTATACTGTATCGAATGCATGAGGTTCCGATAGAAGACTCTATTGATCTGCATCCATTTCAACCTCGGGAAATCCATGTCGTGGTAGAAGAGTACCTCTACCAGGCTATCGAGCGTGGCTTCCGCGAGGTGCGAATTATTCATGGCCGAGGCATGGGCATACAGCGAGAGATTGTGCGATCAATTTTGGAGAAACATCCAGAGGTGCTCTCGTTTCACGATGCTCCAGACCGGGGCTCGACATATGTAACCTTACGGCTCCCGAATTCGTAAAACTTTTAGGGACGTTACTATGAAGAAGAAGGCCGCCGCTTCAGCTATCCTCCTGGTCCTCTTCATCGCCTGCACTATCGGCCGCACGATTGAGCGAACTGAAGAGTGGGCGACGAAATATTCGCACCATTCCCAACGGTTCAATCAGCGAGGTGAGACGGGTACGGCTTACTTGGGCAAGCAAACCCCGCACCCAATACAGACCAAACTCTTGGAAGATGGGTGGGTTCTCGATGTATCGTTTGTCCGGGTCCCAAATACACCCCCGCGAGCGGCTAATCTCGCACACGTACTTCCAGGTTTCGTTCCAGAGCCGAGCAATCGCGCGCTCTCATCCAGAGCCCCTCCAGGCTTTCTTTCCTAAGACAGTTTTCGATTCGGCCTACCGCTGGTGTGTGGCCGCATTTTCATTTCTTTACAGGATCAATTTATGGATACGAAACGTCTCGAAGAAGAAAGCAGACTGTTGCTGAAGTCAGAAGAATTGCCACGCCCTTCGAAAAAAGGTCGTTGGTTGGTCATCACGCTGATTACATTGGGTCTTGCATACGCCGGCTATCATTGGCGTCACGTGGCAAAACTGGCAGCAGCCGATTCAACCACGGCCCAGAGTACCGATAATTCCGGTGGGAGGGGCGGACGAGGAGGTAGACGCGGTGGTGGCGGAGGCCGTCCGGCGGTTATAACTGTTGCGGCGCGTAAAGTGGATATGCCTGTCTACTTGCGTGGGCTGGGCACTGTCACCGCATCCAACATAGTGACAGTCCGTAGCCGTGTCGATGGCCAGCTCGTTCAGATCGCATTCCGAGAAGGGCAGTTCGTCAAGCAAGGCGATCTGCTGGCTGAAATCGACAAACGTCCGTTTGAGGTTCAGCTCGCGCAAGCCAAGGGTCAGCTCGCACGCGACCAGGCGCTCCTGGAAAGTGCGAAAAAAGAGCAGGAACGAAATCAACTACTGCTCGACCAGGGACTCATCCCCAAACAGCAGTTCGATATTCAAGCGGCTACCGTTGGCCAATACGAGGGCTCAATTCAGGCAGACCAGGCGCAAATCGATAACGCCAACTTACAGATTACGTATTCGAAAATCACGGCTCCAATTAGCGGACAAATCGGTCTGCGACTGGTGGACGAAGGCAATATCATTCGGGCGGCCGATTCCGGCGGCATTGTCGTCATTACCAAGCTGCAGCCCATTTCCGTCCTCTTCGGCATTCCGGAGGACAATCTTTCCGACATCCTGCGAAAGCTTCGGGCCGGCCAGCAACTCCGCGTTGAGGCGTGGGATCATGACGATACCAAGAAAATCGCCGATGGAGTTCTCCTTACTGCCGATAACCAAATTGACCCCACGACAGGCACATCGAAGTTGAAAGCGATGTTTGATAATGCCAACAACGCCCTCAATCCGAACCAATTCGTCAATGTCCGGTTGTTAGTCGACGTAATGAAGAATGCTGTTGTTGTTCCGGCAGCCACAGTACAGCGTGGATCTCAAGGGACCTTTGTCTATGTCGTGAAAGACGGACAGACAGCGCAATTGCGGATGGTCACTATCAAGAATGCGGAAGGCAACGACATTGCCCTGGCATCGGGAGTCGAAGCAGGTGAGATGGTCGTGCTCGAAGGCATGGACAAGATTCAGGATGGTGAGAGAGTCGATGTCCAGACACCTGGCCAACCGACCGATACGGCTGGTGGCACCCGTAACGGCCAAAATGGAGGGCGTGGCAGAGGGCGCGGCCGCAACCAGGGAAACGGGCAATGAGTATATCGAGACCGTTCATCCTCCGGCCGGTTGCGACATCGCTATTGATGGCGGGAGTGCTGTTGGCTGGCGCTGTCGCTTATCAACAATTGCCGGTGTCCGCATTGCCTCAAGTCGATTATCCGACGATCCAGGTTGTGACGTTCTATCCCGGCGCAAGTCCCGATGTCATGTCCTCATCGGTCACGGCTCCACTCGAACGACAATTCGGACAGGTTCCAGGATTGAAGCAGATGACATCCTCGAGTTCGTTCGGTTGCTCGGTCATCACGCTCCAGTTCTCATTGGATCTCAGTATTGATATCGCCGAACAGGAAGTTCAAGCTGCCATCAATGCCGGTGGAACGTTCCTGCCTCGCGACCTGCCGAATCCTCCGATTTACAGCAAGGTCAATCCGGCCGATACACCGATCCTAACGCTGGCGTTAACGTCCAAAACTCTGCCGCTGCCGCGAATCGAAGATCTCGCGGACACAACGCTTGCACAAAAGATTTCGCAATTGACCGGAGTGGGCTTGGTCCGCATCAGCGGAGGCCAGAAGCCTGGTGTCCGGATTCAGGTAAACCCGACGGAGTTGGCCGCCTATGGGTTGGGCCTGGAAGACGTCCGCACGGCGCTCGCATCTGCCAACGTGGATCAGGCGAAAGGCAACTTCGAAAGTGATCAACAGATTTTCACGATCGGTGCCAACGATCAGATCATGTCGAGTATCGACTATCAAAAAATCATCGTTGCTTATCGAAAGGGCGCCCCTGTGCGGCTTGCGGACGTCGCGAGCATCGTTGATGGAGTTGAAAACACGAAGCAGGCCGCATGGATGAACGAACAGCCTGCGGTCATCGTGAACATACAACGGCAGCCCGGAGCGAACATCATTGCAGTTGTGGACCGCATCAAGGCACTCCTGCCTCAGCTGAAAGCATCGCTGCCATCATCCGTCGACCTTTCCATATTGACCGACCGCACCACGACAATTCGGGCCTCCGTCACTGATGTCCAGTTTGAACTCATGCTGACGATTGCTCTCGTTGTCATGGTGATGTTCATCTTCCTGCGCAATCTCGCCGCCACGATTATTCCGAGCGTCGCCGTACCGCTGTCGCTCGTCGGGGCCTTCGGCTTGATGTACCTGATGGGATTCAGCCTGAACAACCTCACACTGATGGCTTTGACGATTTCGACCGGGTTTGTTGTCGATGATGCCGTAGTCATGATCGAAAACATCGCTCGCTTCATAGAAGAAGGTGAGCCGCCACTCCAGGCCGCTTTAAGAGGCTCGAGCCAGATTGGATTTACGATCCTTTCATTGACGGTTTCGCTAATCGCCGTGCTCATTCCCCTCTTGTTTATGGGTGACGTCGTGGGCCGACTCTTCCGTGAGTTCGCGATTACATTGAGTCTTACGATTTTGGTATCAGCCGTCGTTTCGCTGACGCTCACACCGATGATGTGTGCGAAGCTCCTGCGGCATAAAAAGGACTCCGAACAGAGTTGGTTCTACCGCGCATCAGGTAATGCCTTCGACGCCATAATCTCAGGGTATGGACGAACCCTGCGATGGGTCTTACGCCATCGGGGCCTCACTCAATTCGTAACGTTATGCACTTTGGCCGGCACAATTCTTCTCTACATCTATATCCCGAAAGGTTTCTTTCCGGTGCAGGATACGGGCGCAATCCTCGGTGTGTCGGAATCCGAACAAAGCACTTCGTTCTCTGCAATGGCAGACCGCCAGCAGTCTCTTGCACAAGTCATTCTTCAGGATCCCGATGTTGAGAGCTTGTCCTCATTCATCGGAATCGACGGCACGAACACAACCGTCAACAGCGGCCGCATACAGATCAATTTGAGGCCACACGACCAGCGAACGGCAAACGCTTCTCAGATCATCCGGCGGTTACAGCCGGCACTTGAAAAAGTCGGGGGCATTACGCTGTTCATGCAACCCATCCAGGACCTGACTGTGGATGACCGCGTCAGCCGAACCCAATTCCAATACAGTCTGGAGGACGCCGATCCGAACGAGCTCAACACCTGGGCGCAACGCTTAGTGCAAAAACTACAGGGCCTACCGCAACTCCGCGACGTGGCGAGCGACCAACAGACCGAGGGATTACAAACAACGCTCGAGATAGATCGCGACAGCGCCTCGCGATTCGGCATAACACCGCAGATGATCGACGACACCCTGTATGACGCGTTCGGTCAGCGGCTGGTTTCGACGATGTTCACACAGCTGAACCAGTATCACGTCGTGCTGGAAGTGGACTCGAAGTATCAGCAGAATCCGAATTCGCTTAAGGACCTCTACGTCCGTGCCCCTGCTACGACACAAGCGGGCACCCAAACGTTCGTCCAGGTTCCCCTCACGTCATTTACTCGAATTAATACCCACACGACGCCATTGGCAGTCAACCATCAGGGGCAATTCCCCGCCGTTACGCTCTCGTTCAACCTTGCACCCGGCGCGTCGCTGGGAGACGCGGTGAAAGCTATCGAGAGCGCCGGCCGTGAAATCGGTTTGCCGCCGAGCATACGCGCAAGTTTCCAGGGGACAGCACTTGCGTTCCAGGCGTCGCTGGCGAATGAAGTGTGGCTCATCGTTGCGGCTTTGATAACCGTGTACATCGTGCTCGGTGTTTTGTATGAAAGTTACATCCACCCAATCACGATACTGTCCACGCTTCCTTCGGCAGGTCTTGGTGCGCTTCTGGCCTTGAAGTTGACGAATGGCGACCTAAACGTCATTGCGTTAATCGGAATGATCCTTCTGATTGGTATCGTACAAAAGAACGCAATCATGATGATCGACTTCGCACTGGAAGCGCAGCGCAACGAAGGCAAGAGACCCATAGAAGCAATCTATCGTGCATGCCTGTTGCGCTTCAGGCCGATCCTGATGACCACGATGGCTGCACTGCTCGGTGGCGTTCCACTCGCGCTCGGAAAAGGTGTGGGATCGGAACTCCGGCATCCGCTCGGCATCACTATCGTCGGCGGTCTTGCAGTCAGCCAACTGTTGACGCTCTATACCGTGCCGGTCGTTTATCTAGCGTTTGATCGACTTGCGTTTCACCTGCGCGGCCTGCACGTCGGAAATCGCCTCGAAGACGAGGTGTTGGTTGAGTAGGCAACCGATTTTGAGACCCGGCATTCCCCTCCTTTGCAACGCGGGGAATCGTAAATCATGAGCATCTCGACACCATTCATCAAGAGACCGGTTGCGACGTCATTGCTGACTTTGGCTCTCGCTATGGCAGGAGCTCTCGCCTTTTACTTCCTGCCCGTGGCTCCGCTCCCACAAGTTGAATATCCCACATTGAATGTGAACTCGAACCTGCCCGGTGCCAGCCCGGACACAATGGCATCGGCCGTCACAACCCCTCTCGAGCGCAGCTTCGGTCGTATTGCCGGCATCTCCGAAATGACGTCCAACAGCAACACCGGCAATTCTCAGATCACCATACAATTCGATCTCGATCGGAACATCGATGCAGCAGCACGCGACGTGCAGGCCGCAATCAACGCCGCACGTGGCCAACTTCCCGCCAACCTGCCGAACAATCCCGGCTACCGCAAAAACAACCCGTCCGACCAGCCGATCATGATCCTTGCTCTCACTTCCGACATCGAAGAGCGCAGTAAAATCTATGACGTCGCCGATTCGATCCTGAATCAAAAGATCGCGCAGATCCCCGGAGTGGGACAGGTGCAGATTCAAGGCAGTTCGCGTCCTGCCGTGCGAATCCAAATCAATCCGACCGCTCTGACCAAGTACGATATCGGTTGGGAACAGATTCAAGCCACGCTTACGGCCGCGAATGCGAATCGTCCCAAGGGTGAACTTTCAGACACTCAACACTCATGGCAGCTGGCAACCACGGACCAACTGTTCACGGCCGACCAATATCGGCCCTTAATCGTCGCGTACAAAAACGGATCCCCTATCCGCCTTTCTGATCTGGCGACAGTCGAAGATTCCCTTGAAGATCGCAGAAACATGGGCCTGGCGAACGGCAAACCAGCCGTGCTCGTGCAAGTGTTCAAACAGCCGACGGCGAACATTATCGATACCGTCGATCGGATTTACGGCCTGCTCTCCTTACTGCGAGCATCCATTCCGCCATCAATCAAACTCTCGGTCATCGTCGACCGGACGACAACGATTCGCGCATCGATAGCCGATATCGAGTACACGATATTGATATCGATTGGTCTTGTCATTCTCGTCGTATTTGTTTTCCTGCGTAATGTCTGGGCGACGATTATTCCCAGCATTTCAGTTCCGCTCTCCCTGCTGGGAACTTTCGGAGTCATGTATCTGCTTGGCTACAGTGTGGACAATCTCTCCCTGATGGCCCTTGCCATTTCGACTGGATTCGTGGTGGACGACGCAATCGTCGTCATTGAGAACATCACGCGATACCTCGAGTTGGGAATGCGTCCCGCGATGGCAGCGTTGACGGGCGCAAAGGAAATCAGCTTTACCGTCCTCTCGATGAGCACATCGCTAGTGGCTGTGTTTCTGCCGCTACTTCTCATGGGTGGGATTCTCGGTCGGCTTTTCCGAGAGTTTTCGGTTACGTTGGCGGTGGCGATCGGAATTTCACTAATCGTCTCGATCACAACCACACCGTCCATGTGCGCAAAGTTTCTTCAGCCCCAGCACAATCGGAAACACGGCCGACTTTATCGGATTTTCGAATCAGGATTTGACTGGTTTCTCGGCGGGTATCGCAGATCGTTAGGATGGGTGTTGCGACACCCCGCACCGATGCTGCTTCTCACTATCGGTACAGCATGTTTCAGCGTTTACTTGTACATCATCGTACCCAAGGGATTTTTCCCACAGCAAGACACTGGGCGGCTGCAGGGCAATATCCAGGCAGCTCCGAATCTGGCATTCAATGTTGTAAGCGAGCGGCTGGCGCAGTTCATGAAGATTGTTCAGACAGACCCCGCTGTGCAAAACGTATCGGCGAATGTCAGCGGCACGCGAGGGTACGGTCAGCTGAACATCCAGCTGAAGCCCATCGGAGAACGTAATGCGACAGCCGATCAAGTCATCGCTCGACTCCGACCCAAAACGCAGTTGCCCGGAGCATCTCTTTTTCTACAGTCCGCGCAGGAAATTCGAATCGGCGGTCGAGGAAGCAATTCCCAATTCCAGTACACGATTCAAGGCGACACCGTCGAGGAACTTCAAAAATGGGCGAACATAATGCTCGACGCCATCAAGGCGCTGCCGGAGGTACGCGACTCGAACACGGATCTGCAGAATCGGGGCCTCGAAGCGCGACTCGTTATCGATCGCGATACCGCCAGCCGCCTAGGCGTCACGCCGCAGACTATCGATAACGCCCTGTACTCGGCATTTGGGCAACGTCAAGTCTCCACGATGTACAAACCGCTGAACCAGTATCACGTCATCATGGAGGCCCAGCTTCCATACCAGCAGAACCCGGACTCGCTCAAAAACATTTACGTGCGCTCGAGCAATGGCGTGGAGGTCCCCTTAAGCGCGTTCATTCACTACGAGTCGGGAGTGACGGCGCAGAGCATCAATCATCAGGGACAATTCCCGTCCGTAACGCTGTCTTTCAATTTGGCGCCCGGCGTCTCATTAGGCCAGGCAGTTGACGCCGTGAAAGAAGTGGAACGCCAGGTGCGGATGCCTGGGAACGTTCATGGCAGCTTCCAAGGAACGGCTCAGGCATTCCAGGCATCCCTCACCAATATGCCGTGGCTGATTCTCGCGGCGTTACTCACGGTGTACATCGTGCTAGGGGTGCTCTACGAAAGCTACATCCACCCGATCACAATTCTGTCGACGCTGCCGTCGGCCGGCGTCGGCGCACTGCTCGCCTTGATCCTGACCAAGTCGGAGTTGAATGTCATCGGAATGATCGGCATTGTTCTATTGATCGGCATCGTTAAAAAGAACGCGATCATGATGATCGACTTTGCTCTCGACGCCGAACGCAGGGAAGGCAAAGGACCGCTTGAAGGAATCTATCAGGCGTGCTTGTTACGATTCCGTCCCATCATGATGACCACCATGGCCGCCCTGCTCGGCGGGCTACCGCTCGCTCTGGGACAAGGAACAGGAGCCGAATTGCGCCGTCCTCTTGGCATCACGATCGTAGGCGGTTTGATGGTGAGCCAGCTCCTGACGCTTTACACTACGCCAGTGGTTTATCTCTATCTTGATAGATTCCGTCTGTGGTTCGAGCGCGGCCGTTCCCGCTTACGACGGCGACCGTTTGCGCAATCAGCGTGATCGGCTTTTTGCGGCTAAATTCTTTTCTCTTCTCGCAGCTTTTCAAGATGTGCAACAACCGAACGTTCGGCAAGCGAGTACATCGCCGGCGCCACGTCGGTGTAAACCTCTTTCACAATAGCGCTCGGGTCGCGGTGACCTCGATTCCACGCCGCGAGGATGTTTCGCTCGCGAGCAGTCCGGTGATCGAGGTACTCCTGAATCTTGTCTTTCGCGTTTGCCATGACTGGGCCGTGGGCTGGAAAAAGAGCTGTCACGGGTAGCGCCTGCATCTTTCTTAATGAGTCGAAGTAGGTCGCCATGTGTCCTTCGGGAGGATCGATCACGATCGTTCCCAGACCAGCCATCAGATCACCGGTGATCAACGAGCCGCTTCGACTTTCGAAAATACAGACATGCCCGCGGGCGTGTCCGGGCGTGTGAAAGACTTGCAGCGTCCAACCTGGTTTTCCCGCAAGCTCCACTTGTTCGTGCTCTGAGAAAGTACGATCGACATCAACGATACCTTGGAGATCACGAGCCGTGACTGGATGCGCCGCTATCTTGATGCCGCGCTTCTGTCGTAAATGATTCGCGCCGCTTACATGGTCACGATGTAAATGGGTAAGCCAGATTTCGAGAATATTGCGCCCCTCGAGCGCACGGTCGAGCAACGCCTGCTCCTCCGTGTACGGCGATGCGGGATCGATCACGATGACTTCGTCGCCACCGATAACATAACAATTCGTATGCGTGGCGGGCGGCAACGTCGGCGTGCGCAGCGGAACGAGGACAATGCCCGGTTTCATCTCGATCTCCGGTATCGACTCCCCGTGCGCGTACGGGCTCGCTGTCATTCTGGCCTGTATTTGATCGAGACCCGCCGACAGACATTCCAACGCATGCCGCACCGGCGGCGCCATCAAGACCTCCCCCCGCATCCACTGCGCTAACGCAGCTGCCGGCTGGACCCATGCACCAAAGTCATGTTCATCGGTTGCAAGTCTAGCTTCTTCTTTAAGCGGGCATTTCGCGAGAAAGAAGTAGGTGTCGAATCGCCTGGGCGCAAACGCAGGCGTTACCCAACGCCCCACATTGACGAGCGAGCTCGGATCAACATGCACTCCAGTCTCCTCCAACAACTCGCGCGCTGCGCCAACTCTGGGTTCTTCGTCCGGCTCGAGCTGTCCACCTGGAAACGCATAGAAGCCGCCCTGAAACATCATTCGCGGAGCGCGGCGAACCCAGAAGACTTCAAGCGATGGGATCTCGCGGATTAAAACGACCGCCGCTGCCGACCGTGGACTCGCCATGGAAGTCAGTATATCCTTCTGAAAATCCTGGAGGCCTTTACAATGTTGAAGCGATTCGCTCTGGTTCTTCTTTTTGCTCTATCGACAACGCCGCTCGGCGCTGAGGTCGTTCGCATTGAAGTGAATTCGCGCGCCGACATTCTGCCCGAAAAATCATTCGGTTCGGTGGGCGGATTCGAGAAGCTTGCGGGCAAGATCTACTTCGCCGTCGATCCTCGAAATACGGCGAACCAGATTATTACCGACATCGATAAGGCTCCACAAAACAGTTCCGGGAAAGTGGAGTTCTCTTCCGACTTCTACATGATCAAGCCTAAGGACATGAGCCGCGGAAATGGAACGGTGCTATACGAGGTTTCGAATCGGGGGAATAAAGGCATGCTCGGCTATTTCAATCGGGCAACAGTGAATAACCTTGATCCAAAGGCGGAGGCAGATTTCGGAGACGGTTTTCTTCTCGCACAGGGTTTCACACTTTTGTGGGTTGGCTGGCAGTTCGACGCACCCAGCCGCGATGGGATGCTGCGCGTCTACGTGCCAAGCGCCCGTGAAAAGGATGGCAGTCCTATTCGCGGGTTGGTCCGAAGCGATTTCTCAACTACCCAGAAGACTTCCGAGGTGGCATTGCCGGATCCAACCTACAGCATCGCCGATTCGAAAGACGCGGCAAACACCTTAACGGTTCGTGATTCGGTGGAAGCTCCGCGCCGGGTCGTAGCACGCGATCAGTGGGATTTCACTGCGGACGGAAAGAACATTCATATGGCCGCCGGTTTCGAACCGTCGAAGATCTACGAGGTGATTTATAGATCGCAAGATCCACCGGTTGCCGGTCTTGGTCCGGCTGCGGTGCGCGATGCGATTTCGAAATTGAAATATGGATCCACACCGGAGCTTTCTCTCAGCCAAGGGGTGGTGAAGCACGCGATCGCGTTCGGGATTTCGCAAAGCGGTCGGTTCCTGCGTACATATCTTTACTACGGCTTCAATGAAGACGAAGCCCACCGAAAGGTGTTTGATGGAGTGATGTCGCATGTCGCCGGCAGTGGCCGCGGCAGCTTTGATAACCGCTTCGCTCTTCCGTCGAGGACTGCCGGGCCGTTCGCGAGCTTTTTCTATCCGGTCGATATCTTTCCCTTCACCGATATTGCCCAGCTCGATCCCGAAACAGGACGCCGTGATGGTCTGCTGACGCACAACATGAAGCCTGAATTCATGCCGCGGATCATGTACACGAACTCCTCACACGAATACTGGGGCCGCGCTGCCTCGCTCTACACAACGACAGTTGACGGGAAAGAAGATGCGCCAATGATGAGCAATGTCCGGGCATATCTCTACACCGGCGGCTCGCATGGTGTAGCGGCGTTCCCTCCGGCTCGCGGTATCGGTCAACAGTTGAATGATCCACTGGACTATCGATGGGCGGCGCGCAAGCTGCTTGTATCGCTGAACAAGTGGATCGTCGACGGCGTCGAACCGCCACCTAGCGCTTATCCGCGTGTGGACGCTGGAACGCTCGTTGCTCCCGAGAAAGCGAAGTTTCCTAAAATCCCGAACCTGACGGCACCAACAAGCACGAACATTCACAAAGCATATCGCGTCGATTACGGTGCAGACTTCACGACGAAAGGGATCATTACGAACGAACCGCCAAAGATCAAGTCATCGTTTCCGATGCTCGTTCCGCAGGTCGACTCGGATGGTAACGACATTGCCGGCATTCGAATGCCCGAAATCTCTGTGCCGCTCGCGACATATCTCGGATGGAATTTCTTTAACAGCCGCTCAGGTCCCACTAACGAGTTGGCGTCCCTGACCGGCTCCTTCATCCCCTTTCCCCGCACACCCGACGAACGTGCGGGCATGAATGATCCTCGCCCCTCGATTGAGGAACGATACAAGAGCAAAGACGCGTATCTCGAACTGATCGGCAAATCCGCCAGGGATCTTGCATCCAAGGGTTATCTGATCGCCGATGATATTCCGCGCATCGTGCAACAAGCCGGCGCTCGCTGGGATTGGATCATGTCCCAACCAACTGGAAACCCCAATTGACCGCGGCTTTGCAGCTCTGCTAAATTCTGTGGGTCACGCTGGCGACAAAGTCGCCATCCGTGCCATTGCTCCTCAGTAGCTCAATGGCAGAGCATCCGGCTGTTAACCGGAGGGTTGTAGGTTCGAGTCCTACCTGAGGAGCCTTTACTTTCAGTGTCTTAGCCGATTTTTTGCCCCGTTTTCTTCCCGTGATTTGCCTATTGTGCCCACTTTTGTGCCCAGCCGCTTCGAGAAGAGCTTCGGACGCTTCA
>Ga0114129_10000225_pt1 | contig 62980 bp, 40 predicted proteins | sample RhiMetdeltSRZDD1_FD_80071 | JGI IMG/M metagenome (GOLD analysis project Ga0114129, IMG submission 80071) | Populus rhizosphere microbial communities from Tennessee, USA - Rhizosphere MetaG P. deltoides SRZDD1 (version 2) (version 2) | ecosystem: Host-associated > Plants > Roots > Rhizosphere >...
CGCCCTCGGCCTCTGCCTGATCCTCGGCGCGACGACGATCGCACGCGTCGACGTCACGGACACGAAGCTCCTTGCCCAGCCGGCCGTGAGCGCGACCCATGTCGCGTTCGTCTATGCCGGCGACCTCTGGGTCGCCCGGCACGACGGCAGCGACGTCCGTCGTCTCACGACCGACGACGGGCTCGAGTCGAACCCGGCGTTCTCGCCCGACGGACGCCAGATTGCGTTCAGCGCGCAGTACGAGGGCAACACGGACGTCTACGTCGTACCTGTTGAAGGCGGGGTGCCGACGCGCTTGACCTGGCACCCCGGTGCGGACACGGTCCAGGCGTTCACGACCGACGGCAGCGCCGTCCTGTTCACATCGGGCCGCGCGGTATTCACCACGCGGTACACCCAGCTCTTCAAGGTCTCCGTCAAGGGCGGCATCGAGGAACCGCTGCCCATTCCGAACGTCGCGCGCGCCGCGCCTGGACCGAATGGACTCATCGCCTACAACCCGCTGGCGCCGCGGTTCGCGCAGTGGAAGCAATATCGCGGCGGCACGGTCTCGCGCATCTGGATCTACGACCCTGTAGGCCGCGAACTCGTGAAAGTCCCGCAGCCGGAGACGCGCTCGAACGACACCGATGCGATGTGGGTTGGCAACCTGGTCTACTTCCGGTCCGACCGCAACGGCGAGTTCAACCTGTTCTCGTACGACCCGCGATCGAAAGCGGTCCGCCAGCTCACGCACTACACCGATTTCCCGATTCTGAGCGCCTCGGCTGGTGGCGGCCGGATCGTCTTCGAGCAGGCCGGCTACGTGCATCTGTTCGACCCGGCCAACGCGCGTAGCACCCGGTTGAAAATCGGCGTCGCGGCCGATCTGCCCGAGACACGCCCCCGCTACGCGAGCGGCGCGCGATGGATCCGCAACTCCGCCCTCTCGCCCACCGGCATGCGAGCGGTGTTCGAATTCCGCGGTGAAATCGTGACCGTGCCAGCCGAGAAAGGCGACCCGCGCAACCTGACACAGACGCCGGCGTGGCACGAACGCTCGCCCGCCTGGTCGCCGGACGGCCAGCAGGTAGCCTACTTCTCGGACGAAGGCGGGGAGTACGCGCTGCGCATCGTCGGCCAGGATGGCAAGGCCACACCGCGGACGATCAAACTCGATGGCCACGGTTTCTACAGCCAGCTCGCCTGGTCGCCCGACGGAAAGAAGCTCTCCTACTCGGACAACTCGCAGAGCTTGTTCTGGGTGGATGTTGCGACCGGCAAGTCAACACGTATCGACGGCCATCGGTACTACACTCCGCAGGGGCTGCCCGATCACGCCTGGTCGCCCGACTCGAAGTGGATCGCCTACGTCGTCAACCTACAGCCCCTCGTGACCGCAGTACACCTTTATTCGATCGAACAGGGAAAGTCGCACCAGATCACAGACGGCCTGGGCGATGTCGCGGATCCCGTCTTCGATCGAAGCGGCAAGTACCTTTATTTCTTTGGCTCGACCGACGCCGGGCCGGCGGTGGACTGGTTTGCGCAGTCGAACGCCGACATGCAGTTTTCGCGCAACGTGTATCTTGCGGTGCTTCGCAACGATCTCCCGTCTCCGCTGGCACGCGAAAGCGACGAGGAAAAGGTGCCCGCGGCGGGTGGCCAAAGCCAACCGGCCGGCGGCGGGGATCAGACAAAGCCGGCTGAGAAGCCAGCGGAGAAGCCCGCTGAGTCAAGCGCTCCGCCGGCGGTCGTGCGGATCGATCTCGACGGGATTGGGTTCCGGATTCTCGACATGCCGGTGCAGGCAGGGCAGCTCGCGAATCTCTCGGCGGGGGCGGCCGGGCTCATCTACTACATGCGCACGGTCGATTCCCGAACGGAGCTGCATCGCTACGACCTGAATCAACGCAAGGACGAAACGCTCCTGTCTGATATCGACGGCTACACGCTGTCGGCCGACGGGAAGAAGCTCATGTACGTCAACAACAACGTCTGGTCGATCGTGTCGACGACCGCGCGGATCGAAGCGTCGGCGGGACGGCTGGCCATCGACGCGATTCAGGTAAAGGTGGACCCGCGGGCCGAGTGGAAGCAGATTTTCGACGAGGCGTGGCGGATCAACCGCGACTATTTCTACGCACCCAACATGCACGGCGTCGACTGGGCGGCGATGAAGCGCAAGTACGAGCCGTTTCTGGCTGACGCGGCCAACCGCGGCGACGTGAACCGCGTGCTCCAGTGGATGTCGTCGGAGCTCTCCGTCGGCCACCACGCCGTCGGAGGCGGCGACATTCCGGCGCCAACCAATGCGGTCCCAGGCGGATTACTTGGCGCGGACTATGCCGTGGAGAACGGCCGGTACCGGTTCAAGAAAGTCTACGGCGGTCTCAACTGGAATCCGCAGCTCCGGTCGCCGTTGACGGAACCGGGTGTCAACGCGCGCGAGGGCGAGTACCTGCTCGCGGTCCGCGGCCAAGACGTCAAGCCGCCGGCCAACATCTACAGCTTCTTCGAGAACACGTCGGGCAAGATCGTGGAAATCACGATTGGTCCGAATCCCGACGGCACCGGCTCGCGTACGGTCGCGGTCGTTCCGATTGCCAACGAAAGTGCGCTGCGCAATCGAGACTGGGTCGAGCGAAATCTAAAGAAGGTGAACGAGGCCACGAAAGGCCGCGTGGCGTACGTGTACGTGCCCAACACGGCGGCGCAGGGACACGCGTACTTCAAGCGGTATTTCTTCCCCCAGACCCACAAGGACGCGGTCATCGTCGACGAGCGCTTCAACGGCGGCGGCCAGGTCGCCGACTACTACATCGACTTGCTGCGACGCCCGCTGATCTCGTACTGGGCCATGCGGTACGGCCAGGATCTCAAGACGCCGACGGCCTCAATCCAGGGTCCGAAGGTCATGATCATTGACGAGACGGCGGGGTCGGGCGGCGATCTGCTTCCCTGGATGTTCAAGAAGTTCGCCCTGGGCCCGCTCGTGGGCCAGCGCACGTGGGGCGGCCTGGTCGGAACGCTCGGATTCCCGGTGCTCATGGATGGCGGGTCGATTACCGCGCCGAATCTGGCCATCTGGACTGCCGAAGACGGGTGGACTGTCGAGAATGAAGGTGTGGCGCCCGACTTCGAGGTCGAACAAACGCCGGCCGACGTAATGAGCGGCCGCGATCCGCAGCTCGAGAAGGCGATTGAAGTAGCGATGCAAGCGCTGCAGAAGCAGCAGAACGCCGATCCGAAGCGCCCGGCTTATCCAGTCAAGGGTCAGACGCTGCGCGGCACAGTGACGCGCGGCGGCGGACTGTAGGGAGGAGGCCAAAGGCCGAGGGCCGAAGGCCCAAGTGTTAACCGTTCTTCTCGCGGGACCGTTACAGAAGCTGTGACGTCGCCTGCTGCGAGAAGCACAGCAGTGGACAAGCTTGCCGCCGCGTGCGGAGCGATCTTCATTGTGGTCCTGGCGATCGCCGCGTACTGGGATCCGTCGATCCGCGTTCTTCACCTCTTCGAGGCAATCCCATACGGTCTTGCGTCCGTGTTGTGCCTCCGCCAACGCAAAGTCGGGTATCTGCTCGGCGCCGCGAGCGGCGTCTTCTGGCTATGGATGGCGGGGACGCTGACGACGTTCGTCCGCAATGGGTTCGAGCGTGTCGCGATGCTGATCACGACCGGACACGTCGACCGATGGGATCAGTTCATCGCGGCGCCGGCCGCGTTCTCGACGGGCGGACTCGTTCTCTTTTCGGTGTGGGGTTATTCGCGCGTCAGGCCGAAACGCTCGGCCGATCTTGCGCTCTTCGTCGCGGTGCTGATCGTCGTCGCGATGTTCTTCGTGACAATCTTCTGGCTGTTCACGCCGCGGTACCTCGCACTGTTCAGGCGGTTGGTCGAATAGCGTTATCGGTGGATGCTCCGACGGATTGGACCGTAGTAGGACCGCTGCCGCGATACGTCGCGGGCGAACCGGGACTCAACCGGCTTCCGCCGCAGCATACGCGCGCTCGAGCAGATCCGTGAGACCTTCGCGCGCTGCGGTCGCCTGCAGGTAGTTGCGATCCAGCCGATTGCCTTGCACTGAGATCACGCCGCAGACGTCCCGCCATTGGCGGTCAGACACGCCGCCTCCCATCTGGTACCAATGCAACTTCTGGAGGACGATATCTTCCGGCGAGTGCACGTAGATGAACCGGGCGGGATTGCGGGCGACCTGAACGTGGCGCCGTCGTTCGAGCTGGCGCGCGTCGAGCTCGGAGCCGGCGACGAACAGGTCGATTTTGATGCCCGACGGGCGATGGATCAGGTTGGCTGCGGTCCTGGTCGCGACGGCGCGCCGCACGGCGTCGGCGTCTGCGTAGAAAACGTCGCCGAGCGTCTCGAGAAACGGGGCCACCTGCGCGGCCGGCATCTCGACAACACGGAAAGCCACTTGACTTGACGTGGTAGTCGAGCTTTTGAGAGCGTCGGCGCAGCCGACCACGTCAAGTCAAGTGCTTTCCGAAATCACGACGTCCGCGTCGATCGACGCGCGGGGTTCGCCGCTGAACGAGCTGGCCAGCGAGCCGCCGACCGTGTAGCGGATGCCGTGTGCGTCGAGGGAATCGGTGACGAGAAGCGTGACCTCGAGCAGGTCGGTCACGGCGCCGCGAAATCGACGTCTGGGTAGACGTGCCGGGCGCGTTCCGTCCCGAGCGTGATCGCTGCCAGACGCGCGATCAGCTCCCGCTCGGAGGCGGCGGGGTGGCGCGCGCGGAGGCCCGCGAGCGCCAGCGTGCGCGCGGCGCGCGACGCGCCCGAGACAAGCTCGGCAACGTCCACGCTGGCCAACGAGCGCCAGATCCGAATCTGCGTCTGCCGGGCTGCGTACGTTGTGTCGTCGGCGTGCGCTGCCCGCACGGACTGTACCCTGGCCGGCATGACCCGATTATAGACACGCGCCGGGCGAGTCTTACACACGGGGAATGACTTTGATGTCAGGCCCAAGGCCCCGGGCCCAAGGCCCAAGGAAAGGCACGGAGAAATTCGGGAAGTCCGCGGCATTATCATGCCCGGCGGAGACCCCGCGTCTGTGATCACGCGAGCGATTCAACTCGTTTCGCTGCTGGCGCTCGTCGGCTGGCCAGTAGCTGGTGCGCAACCGAATACGTTGGCGATCACCGGCACGACGGTCATCGATGTGGCAACCGGTGGCCTGCGCCAGAACACGACGGTGGTCATCCGCGGCAGTGTCATTGCGGCCGTCGGTGAGCGGCTCCAGATTCCTGCGGGCTCTACGGTCGTCGATGGCCGGGGCAAATTCCTGATTCCCGGTTTATGGGACATGCACGCGCATCACGAAGGCACCGGCGAAGCATCGCTTCCTCTCTTCGTTGCCAATGGCGTGACCGGAACGCGGGACATGGGCTCAGCCCTCGATTTCATCCTGCCGTTGCGTCAGAGGGTTTCCTCGGGCCAGGTCCTCGGGCCCGCCATTGTTGCCGCCGGTCCGATCCTGGACGACGCGCCGGCGGGTTGGCCATTTCGACTGCGTGTCCGCACGGCGCAAGAGGCGCGAGAAGCGGTGCAGATGCTGAAGCAACGAGGCGTTGACTTCATCAAGGTGCACGACCACACGCCGCGCGATGCGTACTTCGCCATCGCCGACGAAGCGAAGCGGCAGGGCCTGCCGTTCGCCGGTCATGTTCCTGCCGGGGTCACGATGGCCGAGGCGGTCGAGGCTGGGCAGAGAAGCATTGAGCACCTCGCCAATTTCCGCGTCTTCACGGAATGTTCGCGCGGGCGCGACTACCAGCCGTCGCAGTGCATATCGCTGTTCGAACAATTCGCTAAAAGAGGTGTGTGGCAAACACCGACGCTTGCCTTCATGCGAAAGCTGCTGACGATCAACACGTCGCCAGCTGATGCGGAAGCGGATCACGTGGCCTACGCAAGTCCTGGCCTGAAAAAGGTGTGGGCGGAAAACCAGCGGGAGTCCAGCGCGTCACCGGAACGGATTCGGACATTCCTCGCGCTGGCCGACGCGTCTCTCCCGGCTGTCCGGGACATGCATCGAGCTGGTGTCGGCATCCTCGCCGGTTGCGATGGCCTGGTTCCAGGATTCTGTCTGGCGGATGAGTTGACGATGATGGTGCGCGCCGGGTTGTCTCCACTTGCTGCGCTGCAGACGGCCACCATCAATCCCGTGCGCTTTCTGGGGAAGGAGCGCTCGGTGGGCAGCGTCGAGTCCACGAAGATCGCGGATCTCGTTCTGCTCGACGCCAATCCGGTTGAGGACATCGCCAACATCCGCCGCATCAACGCTGTCATCGTGCGTGGAAAACTGCTCAGGAGGTCTGAGCTGGACACGATGCTCAAGAAAGCGAGGGATGCATTCAGGCCACCGACGCCTCGCGATGCAGGTGGACGACCGAGATAGAGTCCGACGCTCCGAGGATGTCGGGAGCCGCACGACAGGCCGAAAAGTAGTCAAAGGGCGGCCTCGTGTCCGCCTACATTTTTGGGGGCTGACACATGCCGAAAGTTGCATTGGTCGACGCGAGGCGCCTCGGTCAAGTCGTCGACCTCCTCGTCGAGGAACTCGGTACCGGCCAAATCGAGTTCATGAAGGCCAGGTGGCTGCATCAAATTCAATATTGGGATCAGCGTTCCCGTGGTGCGCGGTGGAAGTACTTCGCTCTCCGGGGCGTCGTGGTGCTCGGCGGCGTGAGCATTCCGGTCCTCGCTGCAGCACAGGCCTCTTTGGTAATCGCCGGCATTATTTCTGCTGCAGTGGCCGCAGCGGCGGCATGGGAAGGCGTCGCAAACTACGGACAAATCTGGCTCGAGAAGCGACGCGCCGCCGAGCTGCTCAAGGTCGAGGGCTGGCTGTTTCTACAACGCGCGGACAAGTACGCGGGCTTGACGTATCAGGTCGCGTTCGCCACTTTTGCCACTGAGGTTGAACGGCAGATCGCGAAGGAAGTCGGAGAGTATGTTGCCGGGTTTGATGTGGAAGCGGCCACTGCCCGCGTGTCTCAGACGTTCAAGATGCTCGATGCGGCACGGGTTGATCGGTAAAAGGTTGGTGTAAAAGCACCAGCAACCTGAAGTTCGAGGTTTGAAGTTTGAAGTTCGACCGTTCCTCAGGCGCCTGACGACTAACGATCAAGAATTCACTTAAGGGAATCTCTCAGGCGCTTCCACTCAAAGCCCGGAAAGTCTGGAACCCCCACCGAACCCATAGTCGTAACCAACCGTTGCACCACGCCAGCGCAGAAAGATTCAGAAAGAGTGCAGACTCGCTCCAGGCCGAGCTCATTTATGTAGCGTAGGGCGTCCGCTGGCCCGTCCTTGACTGTAACGGTGTGCCAAGCATGAGCGAGAAGGATGACGTCCATTAACGCACTACGATCCTTCGGTTTGTGCGGGACGTTTGACAACACGATCACTGATTCTCCCGCCTTGCCGTGGTTGGCGGTAGACGAATGCCCGATATCGTCGATGTGGGTGCCCTGCTCGCTGAGACTCTTTAGCCCCTCGCTGGTGATACGCAGTGCTCTAACCATCGTCAGCTTGCCGCCGGTCTTCTTCTTGAATCTTTCGAGGTGACACTGAGGCGTCAGAATGAGCCAAATATCTTTAGCTGCGTCCTGCACAATATCTCCAGTGCGGACAATATCGTCTGGCGGAAAAGCGTAGCCGAACACTGACTGCAACCGACGCAGGTCGTCACTAGTCGTGCCAGCGCCGTCACTCTTGAGAAGGTCGGTCAATTGTCGAAGCTCGCCAGCCGCGAGTTCGTCTCTCAGTTTCGCCAAAACGAACCCGACGAACTCACTGCTGCTGCCTTTGATCATATCGCCCAGAGCCGCCCGCCGGATAGAGCACATGTCAATCAGAAGCCTCTCAACCGCAGCCCGCGTCTTTAGGCAAACCTCATCAGCGGCCTCGCCCGCCAATGTGCCGTCCCAGGCCGAGGTCACCTGCCCCCGAAGCATGTCAGGCGTCAGCTCACTCTGGTGAGCATCGTCCGACAGCGGCTAACTCGAGTTGACACATGACTGGCACGGACCGTTCTCTGATAATCGACGGTCGCCACCTTACTGAAATCACACAGGTACTTGAACGCGACCTCGGTTCAGCCGGCCTCGCGGCGGCCAAGACGCGCGCGCAACGTCTACTTGAACTGTCCGTAGATCCAATCGGAGGCGTTCCAGACCAGCCGTCAGACGGCCTGTTGTACGGTCTGATCCAGAGCGGTAAAACGAGTGTCTTAACCGTCACGGCGGCCATGGCCGCCGACAACGCATTTCAGTGCATTCTCATTCTGACAAGTGACAACGATCTCCTCTATGACCAAACGCTCGAGCGTGTCAGGGGTGGCTTGCGCGGGTTAACAATCTTAGGCAAGCGAGATTGGCGTGACGCGCCACGATTTGCCCGCCAACTTCGGACGCCGCCTTTCGGAATCGTGTGTTCTAAGAACAGCACAATGCTGGCCAGTCTGCTGGACGCCTTTCGACACGCGCGCGCACGAGGTCTGTCAGTCTTGATCATTGATGACGAAGCCGATCAGGCGAGCCTCAACACACATATGGGCGCGCTGCTCCAGATGTTCTCGTCGATGTTCCAGAACTACAACGTGACGGAGGATCAGAAGGCGGTTCGGGCGTACCTCATCTACGGGAGACGCGCGGAATTCGAAGGCCAGCGGAAGAAACACGATCGTTGGCGTGGTTTGCAAGTACCGAGCGGTGACGTCTCTGTGATGACCTACGACCGGCTTCTCTCTGACGAACGCAGCTCGGATAGCGAGTTAATCGTCTGCTCCTATGAGGACAAGGCCTTTTACGCCAAGTCTGCGCTGCTTTAGAAGGCTGCCCGCGAACAGCCAAAGTGGCGAGGGCCCGCGACATGAAACTCGCCAACCTCATCGTCCGCGACGACGATGTGGTGAAAGTCCTGGATTTCGGGTTCGTGAAAGCGATGGACGCAGGGGACGCCCCACACCCGGCGCGGAGCCGACGCGCACGTCGGTCGCCGGAGCCTCAAGGAAGCTACAAAAGCATCTCATCAACCACAAGACAGTCGTCAAGCTAGACCGGCCTGTCGTTCGATTTCGGCGAATCGCGATGCCAAGTCCGTCAGCGTTTCATCTGTCAGCTGATTCTCCACGTATGAATCATTGAAAAGCTCCAGAAGGGGTTGCAGGGGCCCATTGAAGTGGGCACCGGATCTTCGTCTTCGAGTTGCCCACGCAACAACATCTGCCGCTTGAAGAGAGGGAACTGCCCAGTCATCCGCAAAATCTATTGAACCCACTTGGTAGGATTTCAATACAGGATCGGTTTTGGCGGCACGGTGAATTCTCTCGATGTGTGAACGGAAGCGATTGCCCCTATCCAGCACAAAATCGATGGAACCGAGATAGCCGAGTTGATTGGCTTGTTTCTGATGAAACGCCAAACACATCAGGAATGCGAGACCGTAACTGCTAAGCATTTGGTTTTGGAGAGCCGCGCTAAACGCTTTTTCTCTCTCGCGATTCTTAAGAGACGCACCCATCGCCAAGATCTTGAACTCATTGATGATCCTAACTGCGGCAGTAAATAGCGTCGCCCTGTCAACACCGATGATGTGTCCATTTCGGCCCCTGGGGCCGAAATCTCTCAAATGGAGTGCGTCTCGAACACCGTAGAAGCGCAGTATTGACTTCCAGGCAGAGTCGAACTTTTCCAAGTCTCGGCGGTTGATGAGGAAGCAGCCAACGACGGCGTCGTTCATCGTTTTATCGTCGGTTCCGCTTTCGTCCAGAAAACAGACAACGGGTGAAGGAGCCTCAGTGCGCACGTCTGACATTATCTCTGTGGACAAATGGTTACCGACTTCCGCAATGACACCTTTGAAATGGCGGTCGAATCGCTGAGCATTGCGAATGCGCCGAGGACGGATGCCGCTCCAGGCGAGTGTCCCTAAGACCATTCCGCGACCCAATTGTTCAACGGGGAACTCACGTTGACAAACCAGCTCTCCTAATCCGAGCGACATCGTACGAAGGGTCCTGAAACCCTTACAATCCCCCCGGTGACCCTCGCCTCCAACTCCCGCATCGGCCCCTACGAAATCCGCTCCGCCCTCGGCGCCGGCGGCATGGGCCAGGTCTACCGCGCCCGCGACACCCGCCTCGACCGCGACGTCGCGCTGAAACTCCTCCCAGACGCCGTGGTCTCCGACCCCGACCGGCTGGCGCGCTTCGAACGCGAGGCCAAGACCCTCGCCTCGCTGAACCACCCGAACATCGCCCACATCTACGACACCGGCAAGACCGACGCCGGCTTGGCGTATCTCGCCATGGAGCTAGTCGAGGGCCGCACACTCGACACGGTAATCCGAACGGGAACCACCGAGATCGACGCCGCGATCCGAATCGCGCGCCAGATCGCCGAAGCGCTCGAGGCCGCGCACGACCACGGCATCATCCATCGCGACCTGAAACCCGCCAACGTCATCGTCCGCGACGACGATGTGGTGAAAGTTCTCGATTTCGGGCTGGCGAAGGCGATGGACGCAGGCGAGGGTGTGAAATCTGGCGCGGAAGCCACACGCACGTCGCCCGTGATGACCCAGGCGGGCTGGATTCTCGGCACCGCCGCCTACATGTCGCCGGAGCAGGCGCGCGGACGCGCGGTCGATCGACGCGCCGATATCTGGGCCTTCGGCGTCGTCCTGTTCGAGCTCCTGACCGGCCGCCGGCTGTTCGACGGCGAAACCGTCTCCGACGTCGTCGTCGCCGTGCTGACGCAGCCGATCGATCTCGCGCAACTGCCGGCCGCCGTTCCGCCGCGCATTCGTGAGCTGGTCGGACGCTGTCTCGAGCGCGATCCGAAGCGCCGATTGCGCGACATCGGCGAGGCACGACTCCTGTTGGAGAATCCAGAAGCGTCCTCGATCGCGGCGCCGCTGCCCGTCGCGCAAAGAGCGTCGGCGGCAGAACCCGTGCCGCGTCGCTGGCCCCAGATTCTCCCGTGGGCAATCGCCGCGATCGCCGTCGCGATCGCAACGACCCTCGCCGTGCAACGGATGCGTGCGCCAGCCGCGCCGGCGGCGGGACGACTGGTGCTCGACGTTGGTCCGCCCCCCGATGTCCGGATCATCGTCGGATCGAATGCCGGCAGCGCGATCATCTCGCCCGATGGAACGACGCTCGCATTCCTCGGCCAGAGCGCCACTGGCCGCAGACTGTTCGTGCGATCCCTCGCCACCGGCGAGACGCGCGCGCTGACCGGAACCGACGACGCACATTACGCGTTCTGGTCGCCGGACAGCCGCTCGCTGGGATTCTTCGGGAACGGCCAGTTGATGACCGTCGCGATTGCCGGCGGATTGCCCGAGGCGATCGCGCCGATCGAGCTTGGACGCGGCGGCAGCTGGTCTGACAACGGGTTCGTGCTGTTCACGCCGATCGGCGGCGGCGTGGTCCATCGTGTGCCGGAGCGCGGCGGCACGGTCGAGAAGGTCACGACGCTCGACGCGAGCCGCGGCGAGAACGCGCACTACTTTCCCGTCGCACTCCCTGGCGGCAAACAGTTCCTGTTCTTCGTCCGCAGCACACGCGCGGAAAACAACGGCATCTACCTCGGATCCGTCGATGGCAAGGCAAAGCCGGTTCGGCTGGTGACGTCACTGTCGAGCGGCCTGTACGCGCCGGGCCGCGACGGCAGGCCCGGACGCCTGCTGTGGGTACGCGATGGAGTGTTGCTTGCCCAAGCACTGGACATCGACGGCGCCAGGCTGACGGGCGAGGTGATCACGGTCGCGTCGGACGTCCGCGTCGAGGACAGTCAGCGCGCCACCTTCGCCAGCGTGTCCGACAACGGCACCATCGTGTGGGCGTCGGCGCGCGCCGGCGATTTGGCGTTCGCGTGGTACGACCGGACAGGACGCCGGCTTGGTCCGCTCCCGATCACAATGACCGGCAAGACCGTCCAGCCGCAGCTGTCCCCGGACGGCCGGAAACTGCTCTTCACGCGGTCCGTCGGCGGCACGGCCGACATCTTCGTGCACGACATCGCGTCAGGCGCGACGACACAGGTGACGACGGATCCGGATTACGACGAAACGCCATACTGGTCGCCGGATAGCCGCATGCTGGTCTATCGGGGGTACATCGACCGGCAGAGGGTCGCGTTGATTGGATTCCTGGATGGATCGCGGCCTCCGCGCCCTTTCTTTCGTCAACCGCTCTATTCGATGGGACCGTTCATGCCGGACGGCAAAGCCGTGATCGTGCCGTTAACCGTCAAGAACGGCGACTCCGATCTGGCCTTGATCCGTCTCGACCATCCCGACGCCGCCATCGTGCTGTCTACCGAGCCGGGATACCAGTCAGATCCAGCGCCGTCGCCTGATGGCCAGTGGATCGCGTTCACGAGCGACCGCTCCGGGCGATCGGAAGTCCTGCTCGCCCGGTTTGGCGATGACGGCAAGACCGCTCAGTTGAGCGGCCAGCGCCTGCCGGTTTCGACGGCGGGCGGGTTCGGCCCCCAGTGGCAGCGCGATGGCCGCGAGCTCATTTACATCGCGCCGGATCAGATGCTGATGGCCGTCGCCGTGACGAGGGCCGGGGACGTGCTGACGCTCGGCAAGCCGACGCCGCTCTTCCGTCTTCCGGCCGACGCCGGCGGGCTGGCGAGCGCCTTGTCAGCCAACGCCGATCACTCGAAGTTCGTCGTCGCCGATGCGCCGAATGCGGAAGGGCAGACGTTTCGGGTCATGACAGGCTGGAAATAAGAAACTTAGAACTTAGAACTTCGAACTCAGAACTTCGAACTCAGAACTTAAGAACCGAAGTTCTTAGTTCTGAGTTCTGAGTTCTGAGTTTCACGATTCTTCAAAACGTAATCGTCACCCGCGAATAAATATTCCTCGGCGTGGCGTTGTTGATCGGGTTATTAGTGATCCCGAACGTCGTGCTCGTGATATCGACGGTGCCAAGGAATCCCGGCGTGCTCCACACCGCGTGATTCAGCAGATTCTGAATCGTGAAATGCACCGTGATGTTCGAGCGCCCCACCAGCGAGGTGGACTTGTTCAACGACGCGTCCAGCGTCCAGATGTTACGGCCGCGCAGATAGATGATCTGGCCGAACTCTCCCGGCGTCGTCGGCGGCGCCAGGTATTCCGGATTGGCGGCACCGTCGGGACCAATCAGTTGCTCAGCCGCCCAGTACCGCGAGAACGCCTGCGTCGGATGCGGGCGAATGGTGATCAGTCGTTGAAGCTCTTCGACCGTGTGACCGTTCATCAGCACGACGCCTGAGTCGGATCCGTTCACCGTCTGCCGTCCGCTGGTCAGCCGGAATGGCGTGCCTGATTGCGCCGTGAGCACGGCGCCGAACGTCCACCCGCCCGCAAGCGCGTCCCACACGTTGTTGTCGATCTCGACGCGGCGTCCGCGGCCGAACGGCAGGTCGTACGTACCGTACGCCTGCAGCACGTGACGGAGGTCGAAGGGCGCCGGGCCGTCGTTCATCGCCTTGTTGCGGAGCGTGGTGTAGTTCCCGCTCTGCGTGGCGTTGTCGGCGTAGATGTTCCCGGTGTTCTTCGCCAGCGTGTAATTGACGTTGGCCGTGAGCCAGTTCGCGTATCGCCGGCGGAACTGCAGCTGCAGCCCTTGATAAGCGCTCCAGCCGTCGTCATCGACGACCGTGAGGCCGCTCACCGCGTACGGGTTCACCATGAAAAAGTTCATGGGGTATGGACCCGCTGCGTTGAAGTTTCTCGTCGCGCACGGGTTGAAGGTACTGCCCACCATCCGGCAGAGATACGTCTGCGACGTGGCCAGCCGGGTCGCGAGACGGCCGGCTTCACCGAGCCGAAGATCGCTGATGAAGTTGCCGTTCGTGAACGCCTGGTTGGCCGGCAGCGCCGCCTGGCTGCCGCGAGCACCGAAGGCCGCGTCGAAGATCGGCAGCGCCACCTGACCCGGCAGTCCATTGTTGGCAAAGCCGGTGCGCCCGTTCGCTTCATTGATCGCCAGGTTCTGCTGGGCCCGCTTGAACTCGTCGAGGAACCCATTCTCCAGGATGTTCACTTCGTTCAGGCTGAAGGCGTGCCACAGCTTCTCCGCGCGGTTGCCGAGATAGCGAATCTCGATGACGGTGTTCTTCGCAATCTGGCGCTGCACGCCGATGTTCCAGGATTGGACGTAGCCGGTTTCGAGATTGCTGAACATCGAGCCCAACCCGTTGACGAAGGCGATCTCCGACTGCGCCCACACGTCCTGATACGACGCGGGCGAGGCCTGGAACGGCGGCAGCGGCGACTGCAGCGTCAGCCCGCCTGCCGTGAAGCCCGGCGAACCCGGCTGGAGCAGCAGCACCTGTGACTGGCCGGTGTTGTTGCCCGCCGTCGACGCGAACATGTTCGTGCCTTCATCGAAATACGTGATGTCCCATCCGCCGCGGAACACGGTTTGGTCGCCAGTGCCGAACACCTTGCCGAGCCAGCCTTCGCTGAAGTTGGGCGTCCACGCGAAGCCCACACGCGGCGCGAGATTCAGCCAGTCGGTTCCGGCCGCTTTCTTCTCCCGGCGGAAGACCGGATCCTGCACGCCGTCGAGCGTCCCTGGCTGAAACAGGGCCGTGGACGGTCCAAAGATGTTCGCGTCGTCGGGAAACGCGACCGTGCCGGTATGGTTGAACGGCGGCTGGTTCATCTCATAGCGCAGCCCGTAGTTGAGCGTGAACTGCGGAGTCATCCGCCACGCGTCCTGAACGAACAACCCCGCAAACCACGCCGACGTCCAGTTCTCGCGAAAGACGGACGATGAGTACTGCAGTGTCGCGGGATCGACCACCCCGCCGGTCCGGACTTCGGTCAACCGGCCGGTGAGCAGCGCGTACAACTGTTGGGCCAGGCCGGCATCGGCAGCCTGCAGTCCGGGAATCGTCGAGGTCGAGAAGACCGATGTGATCGGATCGCCGGTGGCGACGCCGAGGGTGTAGCGCGGCAGACCCAGATATCCGCCTGTTCCGGCCCCGTCGAGCGATCGATCGCGCCACTGCGTGTCGCGGTAGTTGCCGCCGAACTTGAACGTGTGATTCCCGCGGAGGATCGTCAACGTGTCGGTGATGGTCGTGATGTAGTGCTTGCCAATCACCGGCGCGGCGTCATTCACGAGCAGCGAGATCAGCGGTGTGTTCTGCGCGACATTCGGAAACTGGAATCGCGCGGGCAAGCCGTTCAGAAAGCCGTTCAACTCGAAGAACTCTTTTTGCCGCCCGACCTCGTTCGTGTCGCCGCTGTGCTGGATCCCGAATCGCACTTCGTTGTGCATCGACGGATTGATCGTCCAGTTCGTGCCAGTCGCCCAGACCCACCAGCCCGAGTCGAACGTATCGGAATTGATGGGGAAGCCCGGAATCGGCCAGACCCGGCGACCCTGCGCATCCTGGTTGTAGCGGTTGTAGCTGCTCATGAACGAGAGGTTCTTCTTGATCTGGTAGTCGAGCCGGACCGTCGGGTAGTAATTGATCTGCTTCTGTGGTTCGCGCCAGCTCAGGACTTCCTGGCGCAGCGTCGCGCCGGGCTCGAGCGTGGCGTACTGCTTGGCTCCGGACTGCTGGGCCAGCAACGCAGTCATGGTCGGATCGGCCGTGGACTGGAATCCCGCCGCGGCAGCCATGCTCAGGAGGTTCACGGTGCGCTGCTCGCCGGCGGCGGTCGTGTAACGGAAAATACCCTGTCGCGCTTCCTCGGTCAGCGCCGTCTGGCTTCGGGTCTGCGTCTGGGGAATCCACTCCACCTCGAAGTTCACGAAGCCGAACAGCTTGTTGGCCAGCGGTCCCGATCGGGCGATCGGCCCACCGAAATTCCCGCCGAAGTCGTGCCGGCGCAGCTCATCTTTCTCGAGCCCGCGCGCCACGTTGCCGAACGTGTTCGCGTTCAGCTTGTCGGTGCGGTACTGCTCGACGAAGCTGCCCATGTAACGGTCGGTGCCGCGCCGCGTCACGAATTTCAGGTTCACGCCGCCCGTGACGCCATCGTCGCCTCCGAGGCCGGCGGTTTCGACCATGACCTGCTCGACTGCGCCCAGCCGGGCCGGAACCGTGCCGAAAAAGCTCGTGCCGCCACTCTTGAAGCCATTCGAGGAGTTGTTCACGCCGTCGATCGTCGGATTAATCGTTCCCCCCGGCATCCCGTTGAAGTGCGTGCTGCCGGTGCCCTGCGGCGCGACGGCGCCGGGAATCAGACGCGCGAACGTGAACGCATTTCGTCCCGCCAGCGGCAGCTCGTTGACGTCCTTGTTGGTCAGCGTGGCCGAAATGACGTTCGACGATCGATCGAGCACGGGCGTCGACGCTTCGACCGTCACGCTCTGCTCGACTCCGCCGAGCCCGAGACTGATCCGCAGATCGGTCGTCCGGCCGGCCTCGACGATGACCTTGCTGTAGAGCGCCGTGCGGAACCCGGCGAGAGTCACCGTGACCTGGTACGACCCGAGGTTCAGGTCGCGAAAGGCGAACGCGCCGGCTGCGTTGCTGACGGCGTTCTTCTCGAGGCCCGTGCTTTCGTCTTTGAGAGTGACGGTGGCGCCCGGCAATACCGCATCGGACGTGTCCATCACGGTCCCGGCGATCGCGCCGGTGATGCTCACTTGCGCGTGTGCCGCTGTCGCACCACCGAGGATGGCCGCGCAGAGCAGCGGACTGATCCAGCGATTCATGCGTTCTCCTCTTGCAGGGGGAGTCCGCATACTACGTCTGAGTGTTTGGGTTCCGCAACAATATTGTCCGGATTCGTCCAAAACTAATGGCAGCATTAGCGCCATTTAGCTCGCGCGCACGTAACTCATCTCCTGAGGCCAGCGGGCCAATTCAGCACCACCGTGAACTCGTCGAGTGGCGTCTTGATGACGGGCAACTCTGCCAGAAATCTCTGGTTGTCGCGAGTGACGTCGATGAACTGACCGGGAAAGGGCGACAGCGCCATGAAGGCCCTCGGCAGTTGGAACAGACGCTGCGGCGTGCCGGACGTGAAGTCACGCTCGGTCGTGACAGGCACCGACATGACGTAACCGTCGCTCGCGATGTACAGAATCTCGCGGCCGTCTTTGTGCCAGCGCGGCATGCCCAACGCGCCGCCTTTCGACACCATCCATTTCCGTCCGGGCACGGGTTTTCCGGCCGACGGGTTGAACGGCTGCACGTACAGTTCGGGGCGCCCCGACTCGTCCGAGCGGTACGCGATCCAGCGTCCGTTCGGAGAGACGTACGCGCCAAGATCAGTGGCATCGGTCTGAATCACGGGGAAGGGCGCGCTGCGGTCGAGTGGCAGAAGCCAGACAGCCGCCAGCGTCCGCGGAGATGTGGAGAACGTCACGATGTACCGGCCGTCAGGGGTCCAGTCGGTGAAATTCGCGTACTGGAGGGCGTTGTCGAGCACCTTTTCTTCAGGCCCGGAGCCGTCAGCCGCTCGCCGGAAGAGCTTCAGCACGCCTTCGCGAGCGCTGCCGTAGGCGATGTATTTCCCGTCGGGCGACCAGACCGGTTGCCAGTCCTCCGCCGGGTCGGACGTCAGACGCGTCGTGCCGCCGCGCTCCAGGTCCAAGACGAAGATGTCGTGGTTGTCGAGCGGCCGCAGGCGCCCCTGGTACGCGAGTCGTGTGCCGTCGGGTGACAGCTTCAGCGTCCAGTAGAAGCCGGCCTCTCCGGGTGTGCCGAGAACCTTCCCCTGTCGGTCGAGCCAGGTCGGCTGGCGATGCACGGTGGCACCGCCAAAGCGATAGACCAGCACGCCGGTGGACGACACCGAGAAATAGGCGTTGCCCAACGGGCCGACGTCCACCTGGTCCACGACGCGCACCGGTTGGCCCGACAGCTGCCATCTTCCAGGATCGAATGGTTGTGCCAGCACCGATCCCGCCCGGTAAAACAGCAGATGCGAATCCGAGTACGCCGACGTCACTGCGCTCGTCATTCCGGCCGCCAGCAGCGGCTGCAGAGCTTGCTCTTCCGGCTTGGCGTCCAATGAGCCGACGAACAGGCCGCTGTTGTCGGGATCGAGGGACGATCGCGTGTACAGGAAATGGCGGCCATCCGGGAGCAGCACAGGAGCCGCGTGCGATTGTTCCTTCCGGTCGTTGTTGAGGGCCGTCACAGGGGACACGGTGCCGGTGGCTTCGTCAATTCTGATGATTCCAGGCTGGTTGCCCAGCAAGATCACGCCGTTGGGGCCCCAACAGCCGGTGGCGGGGTCGTACTTCAGCAGACCAGAAACCGGCTGCGACTGGCCGCCTGCGATGTTCGCCTTGCGAAGTTTTCCGTCACTGCCCCGGAACGCCACCATTCGGCTGTCGGGCGACCAGAAGACCGTGGAGTAGCGGGGATCGTGCGTAGTGTCCTCGAGCGGCTTGACCTCGAGCGAGTCGAGCGCGCGTACCCAGAATCTGGCGAGATTGTCGGTGCCGACCGCGGCAAAGACGAGTTTCTTGCCATCGGGCGCGATCGCGAAATTGCCCGACACCGTAAAGGTCGTGTTCTGCGGCAGCGGGATCTGCAGCCGGACTGATTCGGCCGGCGGCGCGGACGGCCGGAGGTACACCCCCGCAGCGACGCCCGCAACCACAAGTGCGACTCCTGCAAGCGTCGGCCACAGCCAGCGCGCGGCGCCTTTTCGGGCTTCTTGTCGTGCGGGCAGCGGCGCACGTTCCAGCGAGATCTGCTCACCCGAGCGCCGTGACGACGCCTGCGTCTCGCCGGATCGCCGCGAGGAATGACGGAGGTCCACCACCAGATCGCGCATGGACTGGTAGCGCTCGTCGGGGTCTTTTCGCAGCGCTTTCTCAACCGCCATCCGCAGCGCGACCGGCACGGCCTCGCTCAACGGCTGCGGCTCGGTGTGCATGACCTGGTGCAGCAGATCGATGTCCGTATTGCCGGCAAACGGCGGCCGGCCGCTCAATGCTTCGTACAGCACAACACCAAACGAAAAGATGTCGCTCCGCGCGTCCAGTTCCTGACCCGACGCCTGCTCGGGCGACATGTACGCCGGCGTGCCGAGCACCGATCCTTTCTTGGTCTCGTGCAGTGGTCTCGAGCGTGTGGCATCGTTGGCGCTGCTGGTTCGCTCGTCCAGTTTCGCGAGACCGAAATCTCCCAGTTTCGCGTAGCCGTTCGACGTGAGGAGGATGTTCTCGGGCTTGATGTCGCGATGCAGGATGTTCAGCGAGTGCGCCGCCACAAGGCCGTCCGCGACGCCGGTGAGCAGCTCGACCGTCTGCCGCCACGGCCTCGGATCGGTCAGCCGCTGCCGCAGCGTGCCGCCGTCCAGCAGCTCGGTCACCACGTACTGCCGGTCTTCGAATTCGCCGACGTCGAACACCGTGACGAGATGGGGATGATTGAGCGACGAGGCCAGCTGCGCTTCGCGCTGGAAGCGGCGCCGCGCCGTCGCGTCCGCCAGATCGTCGGCCAGGAACTTCACGGCGACCGGCCGGTTGAGCTTCGTATCGAGGGCGCGATACACCACGCCCATGCCGCCTTGTCCAAGCTGGGTTTCAATGCGGTAGATGCCGACGAGCGTGCCCGCCGCGATGCGGCGTTCGGAGGGTAAGCCACTATCGGACGGCATGGCGCCGTCAGTGTAGCAAGGGCGAGACGCTCAGCGCTGACGGGGTCTCACGCCGCCGTCCCTTTTTCGCGACGCGCCGGTCCTGATCCCGGAAAGCGCGTGTCGCACGCAATCTTCTGCCTACCCTAAATCTCTGATGGCGCGCGCCATCGCGTGGCTGCCTGCGTGGCACGTGACTTTCATCCCCTGTTCGAAGTTCGAAGTTTGAAGCCGCCTTCGCGACTGCGAGATTCCGAGCAGTCGCTTCGGCGAGCCTCGCCGAAGCCAAAGGCGGAGGCGGGTTCGAAGTTCAGGCTGCGAAGCGGCCTGTCAGGGGGAGTTATGCGACGCACATTGGGAGCAATCTCGTTCGGCCTCGGGCTGATCGTGGTCACCGCCTTCGCCCCGTCAATCCTCGCGCGACAGACCCGGCAGGAACCGGACGTGCTCGGCGCCCTGCTCGTCGAAGTCCGCGGTCTCCGCGCCGCGATCGAACAGATGTCCTCCGCGAGCGCGCGCGTGCAGCTCGCGATGGGCCGGCTCCAGCTCAACGAGCAGCGCATCACGACCTACATGCGGCGACTGGATGAGATCCGCGATCGCCGCCTCCCGGCGGACCTGGACGTCAAGAAACGAGAACGGGAAGTCGACGCGTTCATCGACGCGATCCGGCAGTCGGGGCGGCCCCCCTCGCCGGACGTCGAGCAGGAGCTCAAGCGGGTGAAAGGCGAACTGGCCGAGGCCAGTGCGTACCTGCTGCGCCTGCAGACCGAAGAAGCCCAGCTCTCGCGCGACATCGCGACGGAGCAGGACCGCTGGGCGGAGATCAACCGGACGTTGGAGGAGCTCGATCGCGTGCTGACGCGGCGGTAGAACCTCGCTCCTCAGCGCCTGACCGGCCCCAGGTACCGATCGAGCCAGTCCAGCATCTCCTTGATCGGCTCCTGTTGCCGCAGGGGAATGTGCCCGCCCTCGAAGACGGCGTGCTTCTTGTCGGCCGCTGGCGTGCCGAGCGCGTTGAACATCGGGACCTGCGCCGTCGCGTACGGCAGGTCGAAATCCTCGCGCCCGTTGACCATCAGCACGGGCGTCTTCACGCGCGGTGCGTAGTTGACGGGATCGACCTCGGCCGGGATGTTCCACGTTTCAAACCCGCCCGAAAAGAACACGCCGGTCCGGAAGCGCGGCTCGATCGCCAGAAATGTCGGCCCCATCTGCGCGCCGAGGCTGATGCCGTAGAACGCGACGCGTGACGCGTCGATGTCCGGCCGCGACTCGAGATAGTCGATCGTCCGGCGGATCTCCTTGCCACGCTGAATCATCAAGTCGCGGATGACGTTCGGGCCTCTCGGGCCGGTGATGCGGCGCTCGTAGGTGCCCGCATAGACCGGGTACACGAGCACGCGGCCGCTTCGCACGAAGAAGTCCGCCCAGTGCAACCACAGGTTTGCGCTGGAGCTGATCATCGTGGCATCCGAGCCTGGAAAGAGCACGACCGCCTGGTACGGCGGCGCACTCGATGTCGGAATGAAGAGGTACGCCGGCACGCGCTCCTTGCCGGAGCCGGCGGCGAACGAGACTTTTTCGCGTTTCCACGCCGAGGCCGTTTCGGTCGCGTCGACCGTCGCGTCGAGCGGCGTGCGGTCGTAATCGAACTGATGCAGGTACACCTGATAGACCGCATCGTCCACCGGCTTGAGCACGGCCGGATCGCGTTCGACGCTTCGAATGGCGCTCGACAGCTTTTCGGCGATGGGTTCCTGCGTCAGGATCGCGCGGAATCCGTAGCCTGCGCGGCGTTCGAACGGCGACTGCGCGTCTTCGTCGCGAAACTGATAGCTCGCATCCGAAAACGCTCCGCCGAGCACGTACCGGCGGCCCGCATTCGTCTCGTTCGAGCACCACTCCTTCACGTTGCCGGCCATGTCGTAGGTGCCGTACGGTCCGACGCCACGATACTGACCGACACGCGCCGTCCCGCGCCCGGAAAAGTTGCTGAGTGTGAGGATGTCCGAGAAGACCGAGAACGCCCCTGATGCCTTATACCAGTGAAAGATGGTCGGCAGCTGCTTCTTCGCAAAGACCGCGTATGCGGAGGCCTCGTACCAACTAACCCCGCTCACTGGAAAGTCGTCCTGGCCGTCCGGATAGCCGCCGACGTCCCACGTCGACGGACCTGGTCGCCCGGTCGCATCTCGGAACTCCGTCATCGCCGCGTCCCACGTCAACGGACGCCCGTCCTTCACGAACGGCTCGCGCCAGAAGTCACGCGTCCGATACCCGCCGGCATCGATGAACTGCTTGAACTGGCGGTTCGTGACCTCGTACGTGTCGATCCAGTAGTCGGGTACGTCGACGGCGCCGGTGTCGAGCTCCACCGGTCCGTGCGGGACGAACACCATTCCAGGCGGTCCTGTACCCGATCGCACGAGGCGGAACTTGCCGAGCAGGATCGGATCCGCGGACGCCTCGAGGGCGTCGTAACCGGCCTTCGTCACGTGCCACCGAACGAGACCATTCGGAACCTCGACATTCTTCAGAGGCGTCGTGCCGAGAAGCATCCAGTCGCGAGTCGATCCGTACCCCTTCACCGCGACCTCGGCACCTTGCGGATCGCTGTCAATCGAAACGCCAAACGTGACGTTGTTCCAGACCTGACGGAGCTGAGGATCATCGGGCGCAATGGCCCGGGCCTGCTGGGCCAGCCGAAATCCGCCATCGATGTCGCCCTCCGCCGCGAGCCGCTCGATTTCGGGAAGCGCCGTGACGCGGACCCACCGCACGCGCGACTCACGGATCCAGATCCAACCGATTGTGCCGGCAGCGGCCAGTGCGAGACTGCTCACGGCGGCAATCGTGGCCCAACCACGTTTGCGAACCGGCGCCGCCATCGTCGCCGTCGCTGTTCGCAGTGCGGCCAGGTCATCGGCAAGCGCACGAGCCGTCGGATACCTGTCTTCCGGACGCTTCGCCAGAGCGCGCGTGACGATCCGGACGAGCGCCGGCGGCGCATCCGGTCGCACCTCGCTCACAGGAGGCGGATCCGCGTCGACTGTGGCCTGCATCGTCCGCCACGCGGTGTCGCCGGCAAACGGCCGGCGCCCGGTCAACATCTCGAAGATCACGACGCCAAGCGCAAACACATCGCTGCGCGCATCGGCCGGACGTCCCTCGATCTGTTCGGGCGCCATGTAACCGACGGTTCCGGACATTCCTTCACGCGTCATGAATTCAGTGGTCGCCGCGCGGGTCTCGGCCGCCGCAGCGGCGGGCAGGTGCCGCGCGAGTCCGAAGTCGAGGACTTTGACCCGGCGGCTCGGCGTGATCATCACGTTGCCCGGCTTCATGTCGCGATGGACCAATCCGGCTTCGTGCGCGGCGGCGAGCGCGTCCGCAATCTGCCACGCGTAGTCGATCACGCGATCGATCGGGAGTCCGCCCGGATCGATCTGCGCTCCGAGCGGGGCGCCGTCGACGTACTCCATGACGAGGAACCCGGTCTCGCCGCTCCGGCCGAGCTCGTACAGCGTGACGATGTTGGGGTGGTTGAGCTTCGAGGCCGCCTTCGCTTCGCGCAGGATGCGGGGGCCGAGCTCAGCGTCGTTCGCGGCGTCGGCCGACAGGACTTTGATGGCGACGACACGGCCGAGCACGGTATCGCGGGCGCGATAGACGACGCCCATGCCGCCTTCGCCCACTTTGGCGTCGATCGTGTAGTGGGAAAGCGTGGTGCCGATCATGGCCGTCGGGAGACGAGCGGATCATACGTCGGGCTGGCATGGGCCAAACTTCGAAGTTCGAACTTCGAAGTTCGAAGTTCCCTGATGCAGTAACATGAAATCGCCCCCCAGCAACGAGGATTGAGATGGCTGACACCCCCAAACCTGACGCCGGTTCCGCCGACCCCTACGACGCCACGCAGTGGTACGAGGTCAAGAAGGGCGACACGCTGTCGAAGATCGCCAAAGAGATCTACGGCGACCCGTCGCTCTACTCGAAGATCTTCGAAGCCAACAAGGATCAACTGAAGAATCCCGATCTGATTCAGGTCGGGCAGAAGCTGCGAATTCCCTGAGGCATCCGCTGTTCGCCCGGTCGTTGGGCGGCCGGGCTCGAGCCGTTCTCACTTTTCTGTGGAGGGCTGGTTGCCGGAATCGGGCCGAATGTCTCAGGATACTAGCCGGTCTTGCTCTATGAGGGAGTGAGAACGGCTCTCGAGGTGACATCATGCGAAAGCTGTCATTCATCAGTGTTCTTGCGCTCGTCGTCGCGCTCGCGGCGTGCTCGAGTCAGAAACCGGCGGCAGAAGCCGCGCTCAAGTCGGCCCAGGACGCGTACAGCAGAGTGAGTGCCGACGCGCAGAAGTACGTGCCCGATCAGGCGCGCGCCATTCAGGATTCACTGGCGTCCGCGCAAGCCGCGCTCGCCAAGAACGACTACGATGGCGTGCTGAAGCAGACGCAGTCGCTCAACACGCAGATCAGCGCGCTCGGCGCCGCGATCGCCGCCAAGAAAACCGAGCTGACCACGACGTGGACGACGATGTCGGCCGGCGTGCCGAAGATGGTCGACGCGTTGAAGAGCAGGGTGGACATCCTGAGCCAGAGCAAGAAACTCCCGGCCGGGATCACCAAGCAGACGGTCGACGCGGCGAAGGCCGGCCTCGCCTCGGCCGCGACGACCTGGTCGGAAGCGACTGCCGCCGCATCGGCGGGCGACGTGGCCACGGCCGTCTCGAAGGGAACGGCCGTGAGGGCCAGCATCGTGAACATGATGCAGTCGCTCAACATGCAAGTGCCTGGTGGCGCGGGAGCGGCGGGGAGCTAGGGAAACTTAGAACTGAGAACTCAGAACTTAGAACTCAGAACTTAGAACTCAGAACTTCGGACTGAGGACCGTGAGGATCTAGGACCTCAGGACCTCGCGAGGCGCGCTGAACACCTTCCCGTCGGCGACTTCGCGCTGCGCCGTCGTCGTGTGCTTGCCCCCGATCGGCGCGCGTGGCGTGCATCCGCGCATCAGCTGCGCGGTGCGCAGCGCCGCGAGCTTGACGAATTCGAACTTGCCGAGATCAGGCGAACCGAACGTCATGAGGTCTCCTCAATCGGATCGATTACGCACCATCAGAGCGTGGTGGGGCGCAAAAGTGTCCGGCGAACGATGCTGCCGGTCGGCGCGCACCCCAAAGGAATGGATGCTTGTTGGAACGCTGGCGGGCGTCAGATGAACTGACGTTGGTAGTATACGCGATCCCGGAAACGGACTTGTTTCGCGCGCCAGGCTGCTAGCGGCGTCCTCACTTCGCGCTAGAATTAGCCCTTCCCCTCCGCTGGAATTACGTGATGCTGCGGCCTGTTCTCGCTGTCTGGCTCGGCGCCGCGCTGCTCGGCGGGCCCATCTCTGCGACCGGTCAGACCGTCGGCACCACGACAGGGTCCATCGTCGGCACCGTAAGGGACACGACCGGCGCTGTTCTCTCCCGCGTCGCGATCACGATCTCGAGCAGCGCGATCATGGGCGTCCGCACGACGTCGACGGCTGCCGACGGGACTTACCGAATCAGCGCGCTGCCACCGGGCGAGTACCGACTGTCGTTCTCATTGAACGGCTTCCGAACGCGCGAGGAGGGGGTCGGCCTCGTGCTCGGATTCACCGCGACTGTCGATGTCGAGCTGCCGCTGGCGTCGCAGCGCGAGGAGATCACGGTCACGAAACCACACAGCGATCTCGACCGCCGGTCCACGGGGATCGCAGAGACATTCAGTTCTAGTCAGCTCGCCGATCTGCCCATCTCTCGAAGTCTCGGTGGACTTCTCGGAACTACGCAGGCATTGCAGCTCTCGACCATCGACGTCGGCGGCGGCACCGGATTCCTCACGGGAGGCTACAACGCCTACGGCAAAAGCAACTCGCCGCGCCATACGATCGAAGGCATCGTCGTCACAGGTCTCTTTGGCTTCGGCTTTCCGCTCGACTACGGATCGTTCCAAGAAGTCTCGGTGCTCACGGGCGCCCACAGCGCCGAGTGGGGCACCGTCGGGATTCACACGCAGGTCGTGACGAAGTCGGGTGCGAATCGCTATCGCGCCGGACTCTACGCAGACTACGAGAACAGACACTGGCAGTCATCCAACGTCGATGCTGAGCAGATTGGCCGAGCGTCGCCGGAGAACGGCCGGCCAGCGGGACGCGACGCCAATCAACTTTGGCACTACCGCGACGTCAACGCGGATGTCGGCGGCTTCGTCAGGAGAGATCGTCTGTGGTGGTACGTGTCGATGCGCGATCAGGCGATCTCGTCGCGGCTGGTGAATTTTCCGGTCGAGCCGTATCAGACACGCCTGACGAACTACAGCGGCAAAGCGACCTACCGGATCGCTCCAGCCAGCATGCTCGTGGCATACGGTCAGCGTGGATTGAACCATCAGCCCACCCGGCTCGATCCGTTCGGTCCGGCAGGCAGCGGTCTGTTGCCGGCGACGGCCGTCAATGAGACGAAAGCGTCAACGGCGGACCAGCACAATGCCGGTTGGGTCTGGAAAGGTCAATGGAATGCCGTCATCGATGACCTGATCTTCGAAGCGCGCGCGGGACAGTTCGGGACCGGGCAGGACTGGAATGCCAGAAGCGCCGCGCCCCGGTTCGAGGACATCAGCACGCTGCTGGTCGAGGGCGGCAATCGCGACTCGCAGAGCAGCGGGCGGCGCAATCAGCTGTTTGGAAACATGAGCTACTTCAGGAACGGCCGGCTCGGCAGTCACGACCTGAAGTTCGGCGGCGAGATGATCCGATGGACAACGGCGGACACCTGGCTCTCGGGGTATCCCGGAAACGTGGTGCACGTTCTGCGGAACACGGAACCTTCCGCGGTGTTCGTCTTCGACACGCCATCGAGGTCGGAGAGCGGGGTCTGGACGTACTCGGCCTATGCCGCAGACTCGTGGCAGTTGATGAGCCGGCTGACGATCAACGCCGGTCTCAGGTTCGATCGTTATCGTCTGTTCCTGCCCGAGCAGGAACACCCGGCAGGCAGTCCGGCGGCGCAGAAATACGCCGCGGTGCCCAACTTGATCGATTGGAACGTGGTCGTGCCACGGATCGGAGCGGTCTACGATCTGACGGGCGACGGCAGGACACTCGCGAGGGCCACCTTCGGACAGTACGGCGACGCACCGGGAAATGCGCTTGGAAACAACGCGAACCCCAACTCGAGTCCACGGTGGACGCAGTACGAGTGGACCGATCCGGATCACAGCGGGGTGTGGGAACGCGGCGAGGAGGGCCGGAGTCTGAGCCGGCGCGGTGGCGTCGCCGTCGAATCGATGGACCAGGCCCTGGAACTGCCGCTTCTCACCGAGGCCGCCGCGTGGTTCGAGCGCGAGCTGTCAGCCGGCATCGGCCTGCGCACCGGCGTCGTCTGGCGCCGCGAGGACCAGCAGTACGCACGACAGAATGCCAATCAGCCCTTCGACGCGTTCACGGTGCCCGTCGCGGTGACCGATCCGGGACCTGATGGGGTCGCGGGCACGGCGGACGATGGGCCGACGCTCGTGGCCTACGATCTGCGGTCTGATCTCGTAGGGCTGGAGAGAGTGAACGTCGTGCGCAACGTCCCGCTATCCAGCAGCGAGTACTGGACGTGGGAAGTCGGCGCCACTCGCCGCGCGCGCGGCCGGTGGTCGCTCACCGCGGGATTCGCACACACGTGGAACGGTGATCAGGCGCAGAGCTATGCGGGGCAGACGATTCGCAACAACGCGTATCCGGTGACACCGAACGATCTGATCAACACCGGCGACGATGGCCGGCACGAGTTCACGACCTGGACAGCCAAGGTGCACGGCACATACGAGACGCCGTGGGGTGTTCGCGTCACGCCGGTGCTGCGTCACCAATCGGGGCAGGCATTCGGCCGCACGTTTACGCAGAAGCTCGGAAATGGGACCGTCACCATTCTCGCGGAGCCGGTCGGCACGCGCCGGACGGACCACGTCACGATTGTTGATCTCCGCGTCGAGAAGAGCGTGCCGCTGAAAGAGACCCGCCGGGTCGCGGTGTTTCTCGACATCTTCAATTGCCTCAACGCGAATCCCGAGCTGAACAGCATCTGGTCGTCAGGAGCGTCCTTCCTCCGTCCGGTCACGATCGTCCCGCCGCGGATCGTGCGGATCGGCATGAAAGTCGATTGGTAGCCGCTACTGGAGCTTGAGCCGTGCCCTGAGCGCATCGAGCCTTGGGTCGCCGCGCAGGAGAGCCATCTCCGGGTGCATCAGAAGAAGCGCGGTCCGCGACGGCATGATGTCGACCGCCTGGTTCAGCGCCTCGAATGTGAGGTCTTTGTTCCCCAGAGCCGCGTAAATGACGGCGAGGCGATACGGGTATTGCTGGTGCTCGCGTGCCATGCGTTCGACCTCGCTACGCCGGCCAGACATGATGTACGCGCGCGCCAACCAGATCTCGCCGTCCGACCCGTACCTGGCCCTGACAGCCATCGCTTCCGCAGGTCTGCCCGCAAACGTCAGCGCTCGCGCCAGAAAGAGATTTGCGCTGGGAAAGTCCGGATCAACGGCCACTACGCGCCGCGCGTTCGCGATGGCATCGTCGTAGCGGCCCGCATGGATCTGTGCCGCCGCCAATTGGCGACGCACGTCCAGCGAGAGTGGATCCGCGATCAGCGCGGCTTCGAGCAGTTGCTGCGCCTCTCCTGCCTTCCCCATGGGCAGCAGGGTCGAAGAGGCGTAGTTTGTATGAATCTGCGTGAGACTCGGGTTGAGCTCGAGGGCCCGGTCGAACGACTTCCGGGCGTTGTCCCAGTCACACTCGCGCGAGTACGTCAATCCCATCGCGGCCTGCGCCTCCGCCAGCAATGGATCGAGCTCGATCGCCTTGACGGCCGCGGGCCGCATGCGCGTGAGTCCCTCATCAGCTGAAAGACCTCCAATCTGCCACGACATGCCCGCGTAGGCGTCGGCGAGGCCGGCGTACGCCGGGGCGAACGCCGGATCCTTGGCAATCACCTGCTCGAACAACGCGGCAGCTTGCTGGGAAGCCTCCGTGCCCCGGCGGACAGCCAGTGCCCGGGCCCGAAGGTACATGTCGTAGGCGTCGAGGGGCGGCTGATACCGCCGCTGTCCCTTTCCCAGCGTCAGGCGGAGCTTGTTCACGATGGCGCGCGAGATCTCATCCTGGATCGCGAAGACGTCGTCCAGCGTTCGATCGAATCGATCAGACCAAATCGGAACATCTCCGGCGACTCGTACGAGCTGTGCGTTGATTCGGAGCCGTTTGCCATCTCGCTGAACGGATCCTTCGACGATCAGATTGACCCTGAGCTTCTCCTGAATCTGGGCGAGATCGCGCGTGCTTTTGAAGAAGAACGACGATGTCTCCGATCGCACTTCGAGGCCTTCGATGACGGCGAGATTGCGGATGATTTCGTCGGTCAGCCCGTCCACGAAGTAATCGCTATCGGGTTCGGCGCTGAGGTTCTTGAACGGCAGCACGGCGATCACCGGCCGATCGGATCGGCCGGTCAGCCCAGCAACCCACGCCACCGCAACGAGCGCAAGGACAGCGGCCGTCACATACGTCGCCCGCAGGAGCGATGGGGTGCCCTGCGTAGCCGCGAGCGCTTCTGCGAGCGAGTCTGCACTGTCGAAGCGGTGGTCCGGCCTTGGATCAATGGCCCGCTCGATGACACGCGCCAGCCGCTCCGGCACGTCTTGTCGCGCGCTCCGGAGATTCGTGCGTTCGCCAGCTGCGTGCGCGCGTCGAAGATCGGCGAGATCCTTGGCCCGAACAGGGAAGGAATCCGTCAGCAGGTGGTGGAGCAGCACGCCGATGCTGTAGACATCGCTCTGGACGGTCGCCGTCGCGCCGGACAGCACCTCTGGCGCGAGGTAGAGCGGCGTCCCCGCGATCTTCATTTCTGCGCCGCCCAACCTCGTGCCCGCGCCGAAGTCCATCAGCACCAGACGTCCGTCTTCGCCGGTCATGACGTTCTGCGCTTTGATGTCGCGATGGAGAAGGCCGGCCGCATGGACGGCCGACACGGCGCGGCACAGCTCCACGCCGATTCGGGTGACGTCCTTCGCCGAGAATGTTTTGCCGTCGCGCAGCTCCTCCTCCAGCGTGCGGCCGCGGACGAATTCCATCCACAACCCAATCCGGCCGTCGATTCTTTCGGCGCCGTAGATGGTGACGACGTTCGGATGGCGGACGCGCGCGAGCAGCCGGCCTTCTTCGATAATCGAGGTCGCAGGCGAGCCTGCCTCCACGGGATCGGGCGGCAGCAGCTTCAGCGCGACCTCGCGATCGAGTCGCGTATCCCAGGCGCGGTACACGTCGCCGCAGGCGCCTTGTCCGATGCGCTCGAGCACGCGCAGGTGGCCCCAGAACTGCTCGCTCGTAGGTTGTGGCTCGCCGGTCGTCCGGCCGGCCGCTCTCAACGTGGCAATTGCCTTGAGTTGTTCGACCAATTCCCGGTCGATGTCTCCGGTGGACGCGTCGATGTCGCGCCAGTCGACCGGCGTGCCGTCGAGAATCGCTCCGGCTACGTCCTCGAGGAGCGTGTCAGACCGCGTCATCGCTTCATTTCCTCGGCGAGGCGCAGCAGCGCTCGCTGAGCGGCCTTGCGTGCCGCGTCAGCCGTCGGCTTGCCGAGTAGCTCGGCGAGATCGGCATAGCTGTATTCCATTTCGACGCGGCCGATGATGGCCTCGCGTTCCTCTGGTTTGAGACGTTTCAGCGCCGCCTGGTACCGATCGAACGCTTCGCGTCCGATGGCTTCTTCCAGCGGCGATCCCGCGGCCTGGAAGTCCAGCTCGTCCAACGTGAGCCGCTCCGGCGCGCGATCCTTCCGCCGCAGCTCGTCTCGGAGACGATTCAGGACCGCCTGCCGCAGGTACGCGTACAGCGCGCCGGTACCCTGAGGCTCGAAGCCCTCAATCTTGGTAAACGTCCGGAGCAGGGTGTCCTGGACAAGATCGTCGGTGTCGGCGAGATCGCGGGCCGATCGCGGGAGGCGGCCCCTGACCCAGCGGCGCAGAGGACCCACGTGCCTTGCAAACAGGCGTTCCAACGCGTCCCGGTCACCCTGACGCACGCGTTCGATCAGCTCGAACGTCGAGTCGAGGGCACGTTCGTCGGGCATGTGCAGATGCCGGTGGGGAGCGTCCGCCAGCGATTCTACCTGACGGGCGGATCGTCCGATCGGCCCCTTCCGGTCGTTCTCATGAATTGAGGGGGCCCGAGCTCGGGAATGCCGACATGACCAGGTTTCTTGCATGTTTTTGTATCGCAACCGCTGCGCTCGCTTTCGGCGCCTGCGGCGGCGACCGAAACAGCCCGCCAGCGCGCAGTCCAGCCGCGCCCACACCGGCGGTGCCACCCCGGCCCGTCCAGACGCTGTCTGGCTTTGTCAGGGACGACAACGGTTCGCCTGTTGCGAACCACGAGGTGACGCTGGAAGCGTTCTTCACCGGAAACAAACAAGGCACGACATCGACGAACGCGGACGGGTACTACGAAATGGTTCTCGGGAGCACCGGCTTCGGCGGCAGTTTCATTCACGTTGGAGGCGGCGAATACCAGCACCACTACGTGGAGGCGTTGGTGAACACCGTCCAGAACCTGAGTTTGCGCCGGCTCCGGACCCTCGAAGCCGGTCAGTCAACCGTCATTTCGATCGACCGTGAGAGCTCGCTCGCCGTCGATGGCGGGGACTGGTGGGTCCGGGACGAGGTGTGGGAAACGCTCGAGGTCCGCGTTGCCGAAGCCGGAGCGGTGATCGTTCACGCTCGACTGGAGGGGAGTGGCATCGTCCCCTCGCTGATGGTGATCAAGAGGTGTGATAACGGCAACTGTTTTACTGATTGGCTTAGAGACTCCGGGGTTTTGTCGGTATGGGTGAAGGCGACCTCACGCGTCGAGATCAGAATTGCGATTCCCACAGCGAGCGCGCCGCAACGAGTTGAGGTCACAACGTCGCTGCAACGGTGAGACACGCGACATTCGGGAATGCTGGCGTGCGGGGTGGGAAACGAGTCGAGGAGCACGTTATGCGCAACATCAAGACCTTGGCCTGTGTTCTGGGTCTCGTCGTCACCAGTGGCCGCGGCACGTTGCTGGCTGCAACTCCTCCGCAGGTCATTGTCCTGGGCGAAGTCGTACACCGCTCGGCGCCCTCGAGCGGGCCTAGTTTGGCCTTTGACCTGACTGCCGTTTCTGACGGATGGGTGGCCGTAAGCCTGAATTGGGATCCGCAACAAGGTACGCTCGGACTGTTCGGGGACGTCGTGTACTCCGATCCCAACGAACTCGCCGGAACGATTCAGGTAGTCGTCTGGATGGTCGCGGGTCATACGTATCGCTTCTGGGTCGGGCCAGTTCTCTACGATTCGTACGTCGGGGATCTGCCGTTTGTGCTGACTACCACAGAGTCCGAGCCACCGACACCGCCGCAGGTCATTGTTCTGGGAGAAGTAGTCCACGGCACGCTTCTGGCTGACGGGCCCGACTTAGCTTTTCAACTGACGGCCCCATCCCGGGGGATATTGGGCCTACAGCTCACTTGGGATCCAGGACAAGGCGACCTTAGAATCCATTTCGAAAACGGCGATGAGTTCGGCTTCGATGGGACGTTTCATGAGGGGGTCTATTTTGTAGAGGCGGGTCGGACGTATACGTTCTGGATTGCCCATCCCTATCCGTGCGATTTCGACTTTTTCGGCGATTACCATCCTCCGTGCAATGACGGTCAGCAGCGGGACATCCCGTTTGTTCTGACGCTGTACATGGAGCAACTATCACCGTTACCACCACCACCGCCGCCACTACCACCGCCTTTTCCACTGCCACCACCACCGCCGCCATCACCTGGGTGCACTACGTCCGATCCGTTCACTTCGCTTGGCGGCGGCACGTGTGTGAATGGGGGCTGGCTGCCGCCAGGGATGACACCGCCGGGCGTGAATCCGACCTTGCCGCCTCTACCTGCACCGCCGCCGCCCTCGTCGGGTGATTGCACGACACCGGATCCGTTCGCCGCGCTCGGCGGTGGCACGTGCTCCAATGGTGGCTGGTGGCCGCCCGGCCTGACGCCGCCAGGCGTGAATCCAAATCCGCCGCCATCTTCACCACCGCCTCCGTCGCCGGGTGGCTGCACGACACCGGATCCATTCGTCTCGCTCGGCGGAGGCACCTGCTTCAATGGCGGCTGGTGGCCGCCGGGACTCCTTCCGCCAATCGTCTCGATTGTGATCAGGTGAAACGGAAATCGCGACGCGCTTCATTGGTACGCTGCTCTGGAGAGCGAGATATGACGAGGTTGTCTGGTTTCTTCTGTATCGCAACCGCGGCGGTGACTATTTGCGCCTGCGACGGCAACCGCCCGCCAGCGCGCAATCCTGCAGCACCCACGCCGGCAGTTTCTACGCCGCCGGCGCCTGCACCTGCGCCCGGCCCGTCGGCACGGTCGGTGAACACTATCTTTCTTGCACCAGCGGCTGCGGCACCGAGCTCCGCAACGGATCCGCTCGTCGGCCGATACCAGCTCGAAATTGAAGCCGACCGGTACGGGCTCGCTCTGGTACGGCAACGGCCTGCCTGCTTCGACGTTCTATGCCTGCCAAGTGGACGCGCTTCGGTTCACGTTGACAGCGCGCTGAGGTGGCGATTCTTTTTACAATTCCTCGCTTGACCGCCTTCGATCGACGATGGCATCGTCGTCGTCGAAGTCAGAGAGAGATGATCGTGTGGATCTGTTGGTCACGAGGCGTCGACGTCGGCGACGAAGAAGCAGAATGACACTACAGGAATACCTGGCAACTCCGAAGTCGGTCGCGCCGCACGAGCTGATCTTCGGCGCCCTGCGCGTCGCCGATTCGCCTTCGCCGACTCATCAAGCGACGGTTGCGGCCCTGTTTCTCGCACTGCACGACCACGTGTCGGCCCGATCGCTCGGCACCGTCTGGTTCGCGCCGCTCGACGTAATCCTCGATGCCGAGCGGGCGCTCGTCGTGCAGCCCGACTTGTTCTTCATCGCCCGCGACGGCGCGGCAATGGTAGCTGACAAAGTTCGGGGCGCACCCGATCTCGTCATCGAAGTGTTGTCGCCGAAGCCGCGCGTCGGGGACGTGGACGAACGCGTCTCGTGGTTCCGCGATTACGGCGTGCGCGAGTGCTGGCTGGTGCACCAGACCAGACGCACGTTGGAAGTGTTCCAGTTCGACGCCGGACGCGAAGGCAGCAGGCGTGAGTACCCCGCACTCGCCCCCATCGTGTCCAGTGTCCTTCCGGATTTCGATCGAACGCTCGGTTCCGTGCTGGGTTACTGAGGGTCGGAGGCGCGCCGCTGTCGCGCGCCCCTTGTCCCTGTTCCGCGACTGCCGGTCCTAATCCCGCAAAGGCGGAATTCGTCCTCGATTCCCGTGTCACTCCTAAGTGACTGATGGTGCACGCCATCGCGTGCTGCGAGAGCTGGCACAGGGTTTTCATCGGTAGTTCCTCCTCCGAAGTTCGAAGTTCGAAGTTTGAAGTTCGAAGTTCGAAGTTCGGCCTGCGAAGCAGGCCGCAAGGAGGCGGTATGCAGCGAACGATCGTATCGGTGTCGCTTGTCCTACTGTTGATGGCCGGGACGTTCGCGACCTCGATGATCGCCCGACAGGCGCGACAGGAGCCCGATGTCCTCGGCGCGCTGCTCGTCGAGGTGCGCGGCCTGCGGGCCGCGATGGAGCAGCTGGGGTCGGCCGGTCCGCGCATCCAGCTCGCGATGGGCCGCCTGCAGCTCAACGAGCAGCGCATCACGGCGTTCATGCGAATGCTGAGCGACGTCCGAGATCGACTCCCGCCTGCAGAACTGGCGGTCCGGGAATGGCAAAAGAAAGTCAGGGAGCTCGAGCAAGACACGGCGCAGGGACTAAATTCAGCGGCGTGGGCTGCGAAGGAAATGAAAGATCTCCAGGCGGGCCTGGCGGATGCCAAGGCCACGCTCCTCCGGCTGCAGACTGAAGAAACGAGGCTGAGTCAGGACCTCGGCACGGAGCAGGACCGCTGGCCGGAGATCAACCGCACGTTGGAGGAGCTCGATCGCGCGTTAACGCGACGATAGGCCTGACGGAACCGTCGCTGAGCCATCGTCTCGGCGCGGAGGGAAGGACTCGCCGTGCGGTACACCGTGCGCGATCCGCTCGTTGGCGAGCTGCTCGACGTCGCTCGCCGGATTTTCAACAATCAGCTCGCCGGAACGCGCGGACTGCTTCGCGAACTGCGACGGGAAGGCCGGCGGGCCTGACCGTCAAACCAAACCGCTCGATCCTGCGTTGCCGCGGAGGTAAGGTAGTCACATCCTTCGGGCGGGTCATCGACGGGCGGGGGCAATGAGCGGCATCGTAACAGTCCTTCGCGATCTCATTTACGGTGTGCGGCTGTTCCGGCGTCAGGCAGGGTCGACGCTGCTGGCCGTGCTCACGCTCTCGCTCGGTGTCGGCGCCAATGCCGTCATCTACTCGCTGCTCCACGCGGTGCTCCTTCGCCCGCTGCCGTTCGCGGACGCGCAGCGGCTCGTCGCCGTCGTCGACAACTTTCGCGTTGACGGCCAGTTGAATGTGCCGCCCTCGGTACCCGAGGTGCTGGATCTGCGAGCCGCGAGCCAGCAGCTCACCGGGATTTCCTTCTATGACATCCGTGATGTTCAGACGAGCGGTGGGACCGAGCCGGCCCGCGCGGTGTCGGCGCGCGTCGACGCGGCATTTCTCGGCACGCTCGGCGTGCAGCCGGCGCTCGGGCGGTTGTTCGTCGCCGACGATCACACGCCCGGCCGGGACCAGGTGGTAATTCTCTCCGACGGTTTCTGGCGCAGGAACTTGAATGCCGATGCCGCCGCCGTCGGCCGCCACATCGTCGTCAATGACATGCCGTACGAAATCGTCGGCGTGCTGCCCGCGGGCTTTGCCTTCGATTACTTTTCCGCCGAACCGATCGAGTTGTACGTGCCGTTTCCCGGGGACGTGGCGTACCGCTCGCGCGCCGGCGAATTCGCCAATGTCCGGCGGGTGACCGCGATCGCGCGGCTGAAGCCGGACGTGACGATGGCGCAGGCTGCGGCGGAGGTCGAGACCGTATCGCAGAGTCTCCTTGCCGATCATCCGCAGCTCTATCGCCGCGGGTCCGACGGCGTGGATCGCGGCTTTGTCATGACGGTTGCCCCGCTGCGCGACATCGTTGCCGGGAGCGGCCGATCGGTCGTGCTCCTGTTGTTCGGCGCCGTTGGGCTCCTGCTGTTGATTGCGTGTGTGAACACGGCGCAGTTCCTGCTGGCGCGTGCCGTGGAGCGGCAGCCGGAGGTCTCCGTACGGCTGGCGCTCGGCGCCAGCCGCGGGCGATTGCTTCGTCAGTTCCTGACGGAGGCGTCGTTGCTGGCGATCGTTGCCACTGCGCTTGGCTTGCTCCAGGCCGTGTTCCTGATCGATCTCGTTCGGGTGATGTTGTCGTCGCGCTCACCGCTGGTCGCGGGCGTGACGATGAATACCGCGGTGATTGCCTTTACGGGAACGGTGGCGATCGTCGTCACGCTTGCCTGTGGACTCTTTCCCGCAATGCACGTCGCCCGTCGCGCCTCGGTCAACCAGTTCGCGCGGACGACCGGTGGGACACGATCGCGTACCCGTCATGCGCTCGTCACCTTGCAAGTCGCGATTTCCGTGCTGCTGCTCGTCTGCGCCGGTCTCCTCGTCGAGAACCTCCGTCAACTCGACAGCGCGCCGCGCGGGTATTCGAGCGACGACGTCACCTTCATGCGTATGCGCGCGGCAGGCCCCAACGTTCACACCGGCATCACGTACCGCCGCTATCTCGAGCAGATTGCCACCATTCCGGGCGTGGAGCACACCGCCGTTGCCGACGGGCCGCTTCCAGGAACTGCGAGCTCCGAGTTCTCGATCATCGGCCGCGCCGACGATGCCGCGACGCTCTCGCGGCAGCGGGCGAGCTGGCGCATCATCAGTCCTGCTTACTTCGACGTGCTGCGGATTCCGATCGTGGCTGGCCGCGCGTTTGCCGACAGCGACACGTTGGACCGTCAGCGCGTGGCCATTGTCAACGAAGAGATGGTCCGCCGGTTCTGGCCTGGTCAGAATCCGATCGGCGAGCGGATCCGGTCGGGCTACGGACCGCGTTCGGCCGTCTCGACGATCGTCGGCATCATCGGCAACGTCCGGCCCGTGTCGCTGCGCGAAGTCGCGCCGCAGATCTACGTGCCGTACCTGCAGCAGAGCGAACCGAACATCACGCTCCTCATTCGATCCGCCCCGGGAGTCACGGTATCGCCCGACTCGGTCAAGCGAGCTATCTGGGCGGTGGTGCCTGAACAGCCGCTCTTCGATATCCGGCCGATGGCGGAGGCGACGGAGCGGTCGCTGGCCGAACCCCGCCTGATCACCCGACTTCTTGGCGCGCTGGCGGTCCTGGCCTTGCTGATGTCGACGCTCGGCGTCTACACGGTCGTGAGCTACCTGACCGCGCGACGCACGAAGGAGGTCGCGCTCCGTCGGGCGATTGGCGCCGATTCGTTCGACGTGCTGCAACTGCTCGCGATTCCGACGCTCGGGTGGACAATCGGCGGCCTGGCGATCGGCATCGCGTCGGCCGTTGCGGCGACCGGGACCCTGCGATCGGTCGTGCTCCGAACCGCAGAACTGGACGTTCGCGCCATCGCAGCGATTGGGCTGATCTACCTGCTGATCGTCGTCGTTGCCGTAGCGGTTCCGTCCATCAGGGCGCTGCGGATTCATCCCGCCGGCGTACTTCGAGCGGAGTAAGTGCCGAAACATCGGCGGCCGCGCCGATGCAACGGCAACTGCTCTTCGGCCTTCGGCCTTTGGCCTTTGGCCCGATCGAACACGCCATGGCATGCGTTCTGCTCCAAAGATCGCGCCGACGTCTGCGCAGGAGGGGGCGTGACCATGGCGGAAACCCGGCACCATCTCGCGCAAATCAACATCGCGCGCCTCAAAGCGCCGCTCGACGATCCCAGCATGGCTGACTTCGTCGCCAACCTGGAGCCGATCAACGCGCTGGCCGATGCCAGCCCCGGCTTCGTGTGGCGATTCCACGACGAAGGTGGTAACGCCACGGCTCTGCGGCCGTATGACGACCAGCAAATCATCATCAATTTTTCGGTCTGGGAAGATCTCGCGTCCCTCTATGACTTCGTCTACCGGAGCGCGCACGCCAACGTGATGCGCCGCCGCAGCGAGTGGTTCGAGCGGTTGAACGAGATGTCGATCGCTCTCTGGTGGGTGCCCGCCGGCCATCGTCCCTCGATCGAGGAAGCGATGGTCCGGCTCGAGCATCTGCGTCGACATGGTCCGTCGCCGCATGCGTTCACGTTCACGCAGACGTATCCGGCGCAAGAAACGACAGCGGGTCAGACCCAGGGCCCCAGGCCTATGGCCCAAGGCACGAGCTAAATCACGCGCGGGCGGTGGCGACTAGAATTGGCTGCGAGTGCGCAATATTCCCGTTGTCCACCCATTCCTTCCAGCCTTCGACGACGTCGTGCTCGAGTGCACTCCGCACGCTGTCGTTGAGATCGAGCATCGCGGCCGCGAGAGGCGTGCACGACACGTATTGCCACACGAACTCCCGCGGCGGCGGGAGCCGAAGCTGCTTGGAGATCGACTGAATCGCGACAGCCTTGAAGCCCGCATCATTGAAGAGAGACTCCAACGCCTTCGGGTCGTTGAGGGAAAACACGAGGCGGACGAACGGCGCGGCCTCGGGAACGTGACGCGCGAGCGCGTTCTCGAGCACATCGAAAAATCGCGTAGTAGCAGGCACACTCACGTAGATACGCCCGCCGGGCACGAGCACGCGCCGCATTTCGCGAAGGGCGGCGGCCTTGTCCGCGACGAACATCAGCCCGAGCTGACAGAACACGACATCGAACGAGCGATCTGACAGCGGCATCGCCTCGACACTGGTCTCGTACCACCGAATCGGGAACTTCGTCGTCACTGCCCGCGCGACCGCGAGCATGCCCGGCGTGATGTCGACACCCGACACGCTCCCTTCAGATCCGACTCGTTCGGCCGCCAGCCGCGCGACGATGCCCGTGCCGCAGGCCGCATCGAGCACGCGTTCGCCGGGACGAAGCGCGGCGCCTGCGACGAGATCGGCCGCGAGCGGACCGCCGATCGCCGGCACGAAGAACTTCTCGTAATTCTCCGGTGCCGATCCACTGAACGTCTTGCCGTACGTCTGTTGTTGTGCGGTCGTCATGTGCGTTCTCCTTCGTGATGACGATGCACGAGCACGGCTGCCGCAGACTTCGGCGAAAACACTCACAGCCTCCGGGCCGGAGACATGGGTATTTCTGCGTACGCGAATCAGATCAAGTTGTGCTGGTAGGCGTAGGCGGTCGCGGCCGATCGAGAGGAAAGATTCAGCTTGGTGAGAATGTTGCTGACGTGGCGATCGACGGTCCGCTGGCTGATCGTGAGCTGACGGGCGATCGAGCGGTTGGTCCGGCCGCTGGCGAGCAGCCGGATGATTTCCAGTTCGCGGGCGGTGAGATGCGGCGTCGTCGCAGCCGGCGACGATGCAACGAGCTCGTCGACCCGCATCAAATCAGGAACAGCATCCAGTCTCAGAAAGACCTGCCGCGCGGCGTCGAATTCCATGGCGGCGCCGTCCTCGTCGCCGAGCGCGCGGCACGCGAGCCCGATCATCATGCGGACGCGCGCGCCCTCGTACGGCATTTCCAGCTCCTGCCAGGCCATCCACGCGATCCGCAACTCCGTGAGTGCTGCCCGCGGCTCACTTTCGGCAAGGAACACCGTGCCGCGGGCCTGAGCCGCGTGCGCAGTCAGAAACGGCGCCGAGATCGCGCGTGCCATGTTCGTCAACTCTTCAGAGGCCGTCCGCGCCACGGCGAGGTCGCCCGCGCGAGCGAGAATGTCGACCGCTGCGGCGAGGACATTCGCGCGTGCCCATCGCTTCTGCGGTTGATCGAGCACGCGACGAATCGCCGCCACAGCGGTGTCCGTCCGGCCTTCTGCGGCACGAAGCAGCGCGAGACCCGGCTCGGGAGAGCGTCCATGGAGGCTGGCTTGCCGGTACGCGTCCTCCGCTTCGGCAAACTTCCCGCGCACCCGGCAGATCTCGGCCAGCTCATAGAAGGCTGCGCCGGCCAGATGCCCGGTCGCACGCCCGCATGCTTGCGCGGCTTCGTTCATCGCGCTCAGCCACGCGCCGCCCAGACGCATCGTCTCCGCGCGGTGCACGAGACAGTGGCCGCGGAACGGAACGAGGTCCGGTTGCGTGCCACACCATTGCGCCAACACCGCCGTCCACTCACGCGCGCGCCTGAGATCGAGCACCTCGTAGCACGCTTCGATGACCGCGCAGTAGACGACGCCGATGGTGATCGGCGAGACGCCGGCGGTCGTGACCGAGACCATGGCTTCATCGAACAGCGCAGCGGCCGCGGCGGCCTCTCCGCGCCTGACGTGGACGAGCCCTTGTGAGAGGCAGCCGAAGGCTTTCAAGTCGGAATCGTCGAAGCGATGGGCCAGGGCGATCGCGCCCGTGGCGGCCTCGTGCGCGGCCGCATCGTTGCCGTCTTTGAGCTGGACGCGAAGAACAATGACCGACAGCAGACCACGCTCGCCGCAATCGTGCTGTCCGTCGTCCAGAAGCCGCCGAGCGGTGGCGAGCCATCCGTTCGCGCGCGCCCACTCGCCCGACGACAACAGCTGGAGAATCATCCAGAACGCGCACCTCGCGGCCCGCGGCGCGTTCCCGCCGTGGCACCAGTCGTGGTACGCGCGAGTCCATGAGTCGAGGCTGATGTCGTCGTGACCGGCCAGGAATGCTGAAGTTGCCAGCTGCTCCAGATCGACGCCGGCGAGCGGCGCCAGCTGCTCTGCTGCCGAAAGTTGGCGAAACGCCTCGGCCCAGGCGCGGGCGCGGAAAGCAGACCGGCCCTGGTCCAGTGCATCAGGTGTTGTCATTCCAGAGACGATTGACGGGAACGTCTACGATCCTGCCACGTTTCCGAGTGCGACCTTCACCAAAAGAAGGACATGCCTTCATGTCTTTCCTTTGGGGGTCTTCGGCTTGGGGCCTGGTGCCGCTCGTTACCGGCTGAACGACGCCATCCAGATGTCGCCCTCGGTGCCGGTCTCGGTGTACGTGATCCACTTGCCGTCACGTGTGACGCCGACGCTGCGGCCGGTCGCGTAGCCGCGAACGGGAATGACGAGCTTGCGCTCACCCGTATCGGCACGGACGATCGCGACACCGCGATCGTCGCGCACGACGAGATGACGGCCGTCCGGCAGCCAGGCGGTGACCATCCAGCTTGATTCGGGGCTATTCGGCACGATCGAATACGTGCGGCTCGCCAGGGCATACACGACCAGATTCGCGATCATGCCGTCCGGCCGAATCGCCACGCCGGAAATAGACGCGCCATCCCGCGACCAGGAGTACGGCCAGAATCTGGTGGGCGCAGGCATCGGCGGCTCGGCGCCCGCCGGCTTCACCGCCTTGCCGCCGCTGTCGACGATGTAGAACCCGCCGGCGGTGACGCCGGAAAACGCGATCCGCGCGCCGTCCGGAGACCACACCGGAAAGTTGGTGCCGGGCAGATCCGCGATTTGCTCGAGGCCGCTGCCGTCCGGCCGGATCGACCAGAGCTGATAGACGCCGGTCCGATCCGAGTAGAACGCGATGCGGTGGCCATCGGGTGACCACGACGGTCCGCGATCGCGCGCGACATCGTCGGTGAGCCGCCGATACTCCTTGCCGTCCGTGCGCGCGACGAACAGATCCTCCTGCCCGCCGGTTTCCATGAACGTCACCCACTCGCCGTCCGGCGACACCTCGTGATCGCGAATCGGCCGACGACTCTTGAGCACCGGCGTCGGCGTGCCGACGATCGAGCCACTCGCGAGATCGAAGCCGACTTTGAACAACGTCGATCGATAGTCGAGACTGGCGAACGCCATCCGGCTGCCATCGCGCGAGAAGGCGATTCCGCCACTGTAAATCGATGGCGTCGTCACCGGTTCCGGCAACCCGAGCACGCGACCGGATCCTTCATCGATTGGCACGCGCCAGAGATTCATCGTGCCACCGCGGGTGCTGGAAAAATAGAGATACCGCCCGTCCGGCGACCACGTCGGGTTCCAGTCGAGCGGGGCGTCATCGGTGACGGTCGTCCCGCCGCGCGCCGCTTCCGATCCATCGGCGGCGATCGTCCACAGATCGCGCTGACCGCCCGCTGCGCGCAGCCCCCAAAATGCGATTCTCGTTCCGTGGGGTGACCAGCTCGGCTGCATCGCATCGTCGTCTTTGGCGATGACGCGTTTTGCGCCGGTGGCGACGTCGATCGCCTGGAGACCGTGCGTGACGCCGCCGCGATCGGTCGGGTACGTGAAGGTGCCACCGGCGACGACGATCTCGCCCCCGTTTGGAGACCATGACGGGTTGTAGCCGGTGTCCGACAGGCGGCGGACCGACTCACCGGTCGCCTCCATGATGAAGATGCCGCCGCCCTCGCGTTCGGAGCGAAACGCGATTCGGTCACCGTCAGGCGAGAACGCCGGCTGCCAATCGTTGAGCGGGGAGTCCCCGGTCAATCGAACGGGGTTGCGTCCGCCGACGCGCAGGGAATAGAGATCGAGTTTCCCGGATGCGTCGCTGACGTACACGACGGTTTTGCCGTCGGGCGAGAGGGTCGGGCTAGTCTCGACGCCGGGGTTGTCGGTGACCTGCTGGAACGACACGACCGGCGTTGCCGCCACAGCGGTTGCCGGCGCGCGAGCGGAGAAACGACCAGCGACGAATGCCGCGCCCGCGACGATGACAGCCAGCGCCGCGACGGCCCACCGGGCGATGCCCGGCGTTCGGCGGACTGCGGCGGGGACCGCCGCGGCTGCGCCGCTCGTCGACGTCACTCCCGTCGACGCGTGCAGCGCGAATGCGAGGTCGCGAGCGGACTGAAAGCGCTCCTCGGGACGTTTCTCGAGACAATGACGGACTACTTGATCGACCGACGCCGCTGCTCCCGCGATGGTCGAGATGTCGGGCGCGTCCTCACGCAGAATCGCCGTCATCGTCTCGGCCGGCGTCTCGCGTTGGAAGGCCCGGCGTCCGGTCGCCATCTCGAAGAGCACGCATCCCAGCGAGAAGATGTCCGACCGGTGATCGGCCGGCAGCCCGCGCACCTGTTCCGGTGACATGTAGCCGACGGTACCCATCACCGTGCCCGCGTCGGTGACCATTTGCGTGGGCACCGAAGCCGATCCGTCGTATGAAGGGCCGCCAAGCTGAGTGCTCATCGAGCCGGCGCTCGAGCTTCCGGCGCTGCCCATCTGCTTCGCCAGACCGAAATCCAGAATCTTCGCGCGCCCGTCGGCCGCGATGAAGATGTTCTCCGGCTTCAGATCGCGATGGACGACCCCTTTCTCATGTGCGGCGGCGAGCCCCTGCGCGATCTGCGTGGCGATGTCGATCGCTTTGCGCGCCGGAAGGCCGTGATCGCCGAGCGACGACAGCCGCTCGCGCAGCGTCTGGCCTTCGAGCAGCTCCATGACCGCATACGACACGGTCTTGCCGGCATCGGCCGCGTGGGTGCCGAAGTCGAAGATCGAGAGGATGTTGGGATGCGAGAGCGCGGCGATGGCCTTCGCTTCGCGCTCGAACCGCTCGAGCGCGGCCGGATCACCGGCGAGCGACGGCGGCAGTACTTTGACGGCGACGTCGCGATCGAGCTTCGTATCGCGCGCCCGATAGACTTCGCCCATCCCCCCTGCGCCAATCGGCGCAAGGATTTGATACGGACCCAGTCGTGTTCCGGCAGCGAGACGCATCAGGACTGCAGCAGACGAGCCGGGGAATTATATGCGCCCTGTCTCAAAGCACACATGAAGGACATGAAGGGGAATGAAGGGCATGAAGGCAAACACTTGTCTTCATCTCTTGATGCGCATCATGTTCATTTGTGCTTCTAGCCGAACGGCTGGTCGATGGCGATGCTCTGCTTTGTAAAGAAGTGCGCGCCGTTCTGATCGAAGTACACACAATCTTCGAGGCGAATGCCGAACTCGCCCGGAATCGCGATCATCGGTTCGTCGCTGAAGCACATTCCGGGCGCGAGCGGCGTTGTGTTGCCTTTCACGAAGTTCGTCCACTCGTGGCCTTCGAGGCCGATGCCGTGCCCGGTGCGGTGAGGCAGTCCGGGTGTCTTGTATCCGGGACCGAATCCTGCGGCTTCAATCACTTTCCGCGCCGCGGCATCCACACTCTCACAGGGCGCCCCGAGCTTCATCGCCTGGAAGGCCGCGGTCTGCGCTTCCTTCTCCTTGTTCCACACGTCAGTCTGCCGCGGTGTGGGCTTTCCGAGGACCGTCGTTCGCGTGATGTCGGACGCGTAGCCTTCGCAGCTGGTGCCGCCGTCGATCATGACGACGTCGCCTTGGTGAATCGCTTGCGGCGTGATCGATCCGTGGGGCAGCGCCGACCATTTGCCGACCTGCACGCTTGCGCCGCCGCTGAAGCCGAGCGCGGTGAACGCCGCCGCGATGTTGCCTGACAGCTGGCCCTGGGTCATTCCCTCCGTCATCGTCGCGAGCGCGGCGCGGTAGGCGGCGATCGTCACGTCGTTCGCACGCTGCATGAGCGCGATTTCGGCCGGCGATTTGTAGATGCGGCAGCCGGCCGTGACCGGCGTCGCGTCGACGATTTCCATCCCCGTCGCTTCCTTGCGCACGCCGTCGGCGATGAAAAACCGCACGCGTTCTTCCATGCCGATGCGGCGGTTCTGCAGCCCGCGATCACGCACGATCTGCACGATCAGTTTGTACGGACTCTCGTGCTCCTCCCACGTGCGCACGTCGGTGCCGAACTTGATCAGCTCGCGCGCGCGGTCCTCTTCGAACTTCGGGCAGACGTAGGCCAGCTCGCCCTTCGCAGGAATGACGACGCCGAACGTCCGCTCGCTCTGTCCCCACCGCATGTTGGCGAAGTAGAAGCAGCTCGCCGTGCCTTCCATGAACACCGCGTCGATCTTCTGTTCGGCCATCAGCCGCTGCGCTTTCGCAATCCGCGCGCGGCGCTCGTCGTCGGCAATGGGAACGATGCCGGCGGTCATCGGCTTGAGCGCCTGGATGGAAGGCGGCAGACCACCACTCGCAGCAGTGCCCCGGCCTTGTTCAGCGGATACGTCGGCGCGCGCACAGCCAGCGGCGCCGGCGACGGTACCGAGCGCTGCGACTTGAATGAAGTTTCGTCGATTCATCGGCATTAGGGTTCCTCGCTGAGAATTTGCCCTCTAGCCTACATCGGACACTTAAGACCTCGGGTTTCGTTTCTTGATGCGGGCTTTGCCCAAGAATGCAGGTTGAACGGACGTCCGGGAAAGTAGGTCGATGCGAGCCCTCACGCGAAGACTCGGGTGGCACAGACTTGATCTCTCGAGCTGGCATCAGTCGGTACGACGGGTACGGCGGGTCCGAGGAACCTGATTCTTGTCAGCCTTTTTTAGTTTTGACCGAGCCCGGCGTTCCCGCTCGAGCTGTTCCGCGTAGCGCTCCTGGCTGTGCTTCAGGCGAAGCGTTGCGGTGAAGCACCGTTCTCCGAACCAGAACGCGCGCCGGCACTGGTCTTCTTGGAAGGAGCCGAATTCGATCCCGTCCTGAATCCAGCCTTCGGCTTCGCGCAGCGATCCGAGCGCGTAGTCGAGAAACCGGCAGAAATCGCGCGGACTGAACCGGAGGAACCCTTCGGTGATGTGTTTCGGCGGACCGGATGCCGAGTCCTTGAGTTGGTACCGGAAGCGACGATCGCGCATGGCCTCCGGGCTGGCTTTGAGCAGGGCGAACACTTCGGATTTGAACGCTTCTGCCAACTGCCACGCGGCAAACTCCTCGACTTTCTTCACTCCCGCCACAAACACCTGACAGTGCACGGTGTATGCCTGGGGGCAAACCTCTTAGTGGGCCGAGATTCATGACCCGGCTGCAAATTGTGCGTACAAGGCCCACGACGGATCTCGCAAGAACCTGAACGTCACCATTAAGAGAGATGACGGGAATCAGGTTCCACGGACCCGCCGTACCCGTCGTACCGACGCGTGGGCGCGAGTGCTCTTCAGCCGCGCCCAAACATCTCTCGACTTCGCCGCGTTCGACTTTTTAGGCAAAGCCCTTGATGCGTATTTCCGCAGAAACGAAACCCGAGGTCTTAGAATCCCCGGATGCCGAAAGAGCTGACGATCCGGGGCCTGATCCTCGGTGCCCTCATCACCACGGTCTTCACCGCCGCCAACGTGTACCTCGGCCTGAAAGTCGGCCTGACGTTCGCCTCGTCGATTCCGGCCGCCGTGATCTCGATGGCGATCCTGAGCCGGGTCCGCGACTCGTCAATCCTCGAGAACAACATCGTCCAGACGGTCGCGTCGGCGGCCGGCACGCTGTCGGCGATCATCTTCGTCCTGCCGGGGCTCGTGATCATCGGTTGGTGGACCGGCTTTCCGTTCTGGACGTCGTGCCTGGTCTGTGTCGCCGGCGGGATTCTCGGCGTGCTGTTCACGATTCCGCTCAGGCGCGCGCTCGTCACCACGTCAGACCTGCCGTATCCGGAAGGCGTGGCCGCGGCGGAAGTCCTGAAGGTTGGATCCGGCACACGCGGTGAGACGAAGGACGAGACCGGCGAAGCACGCGAGGGACTCACCGCCGTCATCCTGGGGTCGGTCGCGTCGGCCGGACTCGCGATTTTCACGTCCACTCGCATTGCGGCCGGCGCCGTCACAGGGTTCTTCAGTCTTGGACGCGGCGTCATGAGCGGCTACGACATCGCCTTTTCGCTCGCGCTCGTCGGCGCCGGCCATCTGGTTGGACTCTCGGTCGGCATGGCAATGCTTTGCGGACTGCTCATCGCGTGGGCCTTCGGCGTGCCGATCCTCACGTATCTGCAACCGGCGCCCGCCGGTGTGGATCTCGTCACGCACGCCGCCGGAATCTGGCGGCATCAAGTGCGGTTCATCGGTGCCGGCACCATCGCCATCGCCGCGATCTGGACGCTCGCGAAGCTCGCGAAGCCGGTGGTGGGCGGGCTGGTGAGCACACTGGCCGCGTCGCGTGCCGTTGCGACGGGAGATGAACGCGACCGTGACCTGTCGTCGGGGTGGATCATCGGTCTCACGATCGTGTGTCTCGCCCTGTCGGCCTGGCTCGCGGTGAGGTTCGTCAGCGGAACCCCGCTCGCGCCGCACGTCGTGACGCTGGTCGCGATCGCCGTTCCGTTCGTGCTCCTCGTCGGTTTTCTGATTGCGGCGGTCTGCGGCTACATGGCCGGACTCATTGGCGCGTCGAACAGCCCGATCTCGGGTGTCGGGATTCTCTCGATTGTGAGCTGCGCGACGGTGCTGGTCTTCGCCGTTCCGCCCGGCGCTGAAACGCGCGCGGCGCTCGTCGCGTTCGCGCTATTCGTGACGGCGATCGTGTTTGCGTGCGCGACGATTTCGAACGACAACCTCCAGGATCTCAAGACCGGGCAACTCGTCGGCGCATCACCCCGCCGCCAGCAGATCGCGCTCATCGTCGGCGTCATCGCCGGCGCGATCGTGATTCCGCCGATCCTGAACCTGCTGGCGCAATCGAATGGATTCGCGGGCGCACCGAACGTCGGCGTCATCGCCCAGAATCCGTTGCCCGCGCCGCAGGCGACATTGATCTCCGCGCTTGCGCAGGGGGTGATCGGCGGCAATCTCGACTGGAAAATGATCGGCGTCGGCCTTCTCGTCGGCCTCGGCATGATCATCCTCGACGAGACGCTGGGACTCTTGAAGCGGCTGCGCATTCCGCCGCTCGCCGTCGGGATCGGCATCTACCTGCCGATGTCGGCGACGTTCGCGGTCGTCGTCGGCTCGATCATCGGCCATTGGTACAACCGCCGCGTGCAGCGGACGCGCGCCGCCGATCGGCTGGAACGCCTCGGCGTCCTCGTCGCGTCAGGCATGATTGTCGGCGAGAGTCTCTGGGGTGTCCTGAACTCCGGGCTCATCGTCGCGACGAGGAACGAGGCGCCGATTGCGCTCGTTCCTGCCGATTTCGCTCCTGCCAATCTGATCGGGATTGTGACGTTCGTTGGGGTGATCGTGTGGCTGTACCGGTGGATGCTCAGCAAAGCTTGAAAGCTCGAAAGCCGGAAAGCCTGGAAGCCAGGAAGCTTGGGAGCCTGGAAGCTTCTTCATAACCTCTTAGCAATCGCGTCGTAGCGTCAGGATCCAGACAAAAGAAAGGAGCCCTGATGTCAAAACGACTTACTCAGATCGCCATGCCGGTCGTATGTGCGATCGCGTTTGCGGCGTCGCTGCGCGGTGCGCCGCAGGAAGTGAGGGGCGGGCCGCCGCCGGAAATCCGTGCGCTCGTGGATACGTTCCTCAAAGCCCTCGATGGCGACGCCGCCGGATGGGAAGCCATGGCGAAGGAACGGTTCTCCGCGGACCATCTGAAGAAAACGTCGGCAGCCGATCGCAAGCAGCTGTTCGACAAAATCAAAGCAGACTTCGGCAAGGTCACGTTCCAGCGCGCGACCCGAGAGGGGCCCGATGCCCCGCTCGACCTGCACGTGGCGGGGTCGACGGGGGCCACCGGCACAATCAGTCTCGAGCTCGATGCCGCCAGTCCTCCGCGTATCGCAAACATCAAGGTCTCGATGGGGAACCGGGCAGAAGGGGCGGCATCCGTGCCGCCCCCGCCCATTCATGCGCGCATGGCGCCGGCGGAGCTCGTGCCTGCCCTCGACGGCTACCTGTCGAAACTCGCCGTGGCCGACGTCTTCTCCGGCGTCGCGCTGGTCGCGAAAGGCGACACGCCGGTCTTTCACATGGCGTACGGCCTCGCGGATCGCGCCAACCGAATCCCGAACACCGTCCGCACCCGGTTCAACATCGGATCGATCAACAAGACCTTCACGAAAGTGGCTATCGCGCAGCTCGTCCAGGAGGGCAAGCTTGCGTATACCGACACGCTGGCGAAGTTCTTTGCGGATTACCCGCAGGCCGCGAGCCGCAGCGCGACGGTCCAGCAACTCCTGTCCCATACGGCGGGCCTAGCGGATTTCTTCGGTCCGGACTTCACCGCAGCACCGAAGGATCGCTTCCGCTCAAATGCCGACTACTTCAAGTTCGTCAGCGACCGGCCGCCGCTCTTCGCGCCTGGCGCGCGCAATCAGTACTGCAACGGCTGCTACATCGCGCTCGGCGCCATTGTCGAAAAAGTCTCCGGCATGCCGTACGAACAGTTCGTCAGCCAGCAGATCTTCGCGCGCGCGGACATGACGAGCACCGGCTATCCTCAGATCGACGCGATTGAGCCGAACCTCGCGGTCGGGTACACGCGCCGGACGCCCGACGGACAGCTCCGCAGCAACGTCTACATGCACGGCGCCGCAGGCAGCGCTGCCGGCGGCGGCTATTCGACGGCCATGAATCTCTTTTCCTACGTCAAAGCTGTCAAGCAAGGCAGGTTTCCAGGAGCCGAGCCAGGTATGGCGATCGGCGGCGGCGCGCCGGGCACGAACGCCGTCATCGAGTCGAACGGCGAGTGGACGGTCATCATCGTGACCAACCTGGATCCGCCCACTGGCGAACAGATCGGCGGTGCCATCGTAAAGGCACTCGGACCGACTCGCCGGCCCTGAAAGGCCGGCCTACATCCGAACCATGAAGGTCGTTGTCATCGAAGACGATGAGGTCGTGTCGGAGACGCTGACGTTGTACCTCGAGCAGGCGGGTCTCGACGTCACGGTCGCCGAGGACGGCGCGACCGGATTGCAGCTGGCCGCGGCGCCCGAAGTCGGCGCGGTCGTCCTCGACTTGATGATCCCGGGCATCGCGGGCCTCGAGGTCTGCAGACGCCTGCGGCAGTCGTCGACGGTACCGATTCTGATGCTGACGGCGCGCGCGTCCGAAGGCGATCGACTGGCCGGCTTCGACGTCGGCGCCGACGACTACGTGCCGAAGCCGTTCAGCCCGCGCGAGGTGGTCGCGCGCGTTCAGGCGCTGCTGCGCCGGGGCCGGCAAACGCCGCTTTCGCCATCGGCGATCACGGCCGTCGGCGATCTCGAAGTCGATCTCTGGGCGCGTCAGGCGCGAGTGGCCGGCCGCCCGATCGGGCTGACGCCGACGGAGTTCCGTTTGCTCGCCGCGCTCGCGCGTCATCCCGGCCGCATCTTCACGCGCGACGAGCTGGTCGCGCGGATCTTCGGCCCGGACTACGAAGGGCTCGACCGGACCATCGACGCGCACGTCACCAATCTGCGCCGCAAGATCGAGCGGGGCGGCGAGCAGAAGTACGTGCTGACCGCCCACGGCCTCGGCTATCGGCTCGCGACGCAAGATGATTTCTAGACCCGTTCTCACTTCCACCTAGAGCACTAGTGACATGAATCGCGAGACAGGTGGCCGAATTCCGCTGTGGCGCTCATTTGTGGAGAGTGAGAACGGGTCTAGCCTTCAAACGCGGCTCTTGCTCGCCGTCGGCGTCCTCGCGCTTGCCGCCGTCGTCGCCGTCGCGCTGTCAGCGCGCCAGACGACCAGAATGGAATTCCGCCGGTTCCAGGAGCACGAGGAGGAACGCTCGTCGATGGGCCGGCTGCGCGAGGCCGAAGGGATTGCGTCGCGCTTGACTGGCCGCTGTCGCGACGACGTTGCAGTACGCGACGCGACGGCCCACCTCGCGCCGCAGGAGGTGGTGCTCCTGGTCGACGACCAGGGGAACCTGATCGCGAGAGGCGGCCCCGGCAGCTCGACGCTGCGCGACGTTCGCGTCCGGCTGGCGGGCGAGGCGCTCACCGTCGACGTCACCCGGGAGCAGCAAGGCGCCACGGAGGGCATCACGCTGAAGTTCATCACCGATTCCGCGCCGTCCGTTTCCTGCGGCGGCGGGATCGCCGCTGCCGTGTATGTCTTCTCGATGCCTGCCGGCGCCGTCATCCCGCCCAGCGCCGCGTTTCTCGGATCCGTCGATCGTCGACTGCTCGTTGCGACGACGATTGTCGCAGTCATCGCGCTGGGGATGACGTGGGTCGTGGCGCGGCGGATCGTCGGACCGATCGCCGAGCTGCGGCTGGCCGCGCGAGACCTCGCGCAGGGACATCTCGCACGTCGCGTCACGGTGCGCGGCTCGGACGAGATTGCGGAGCTCGGTCAGAGCTTCAACGCGATGGCGAGCGAGCTCGAGCGCCAGGAAATCCTCCGTCGTCAGATCGTCCACGACGTGGCGCACGAACTGCGGACGCCGCTCACGGCGCTTCAGTGCCGCCTCGAGACGATCGTCGACGGCCTTTCGACCGATCCGCGACAGTCGATCACTGCAGCAGGCGATGAAGTCCGGCACCTCTCGCGTCTGGTCACCGATCTGGAGGAACTTGCCGCCGCTGAGGCGCGCGAACTGAGCCTGTCGCCGACGGACGTCGCGCTCGGCGCCGTCGCCGCGTCAGCCGCACGCGCCGCAGGGCTCGAGCGCGACGAGCGGCTCCGGCTGAACGTCGACGCGTCAATTCATGTCCGTGCTGACGCCATCCGGGTTCGACAAGTGCTCGTGAATCTGCTCACGAACGCGGATCGCCACACACCGCCGGGCGGAACGATCACCATTCGCGGGACGCGCGATGCGGACTACGCGAGCGTCGAAGTCCACAACACGGGCAGCTCGCTCGATCCGGATCAACGCGCGCGCGTCTTCGAGCGGTTCTACCGGGTCGATCCCGCACGCCGCCGTTCGACGGGTGGCAGCGGATTGGGCCTGGCGATCGTGAAGCATCTCGTTGAGGCACAGGGCGGACGCGTCTGGGCCACGTCCGATGACACCGGCGTGACGTTTGGTTTCACTCTGCCGGTGCCTAAGACCTCGGGTTTCGTTGTCGATGTGTAACTCACAGTCGAGATACAGCTCACGAAACCCGAGGTCTTGGCCGTCCCCACGCCTGCACAACCCGCGGCGTACCAGCCACCGTCGTCGGATCCTCCGCGAATGCGTAGAGTGCTTTGACGATCTCGGCAATCTCGTCCGCCGTGGCGAGCCCGTCCTCCAGCACCGCGCCGGCAATGTTTTCCATCGTCAGCGCGTTGAGCAGCTTTGCCGGGCCGACCATCGCGACCGGCTGCGCCACGGACACGCCCATCACATCGAAGCCTGCCTGCTGCAGCAGGGCCGGCAAGCGCGGGCCGATGTTCGGATCGCCGCCGCGCCGGTGGACCGTCGCGCAGTACAGCTCGTGGTACCGCTTGAACGCCGGCGATTCCGGGTACGTGAAATATCCGCTGAAGTCGATGTCCTCGACCGCCACGACTCCGGCGGGGCGCAGCGACCGGCGGAAGACACTCAGGACGCTGGCCGGCTGCTGGAGATGGGTAAGCAGGAACCGCGCATAAACCACGTCCACCTGAGGAATCTCGAAGGCCTGCCTGACATCCACAACGCGAAACTCGACGTTGCCGATGCCGAGCTCTCTCGCTTCCGCTCGTGCCAGGTCCAGCTTCGCCTGGTCGATGTCGCATGCAATGACCTGGCCCGTTGGCGCGACGCGTCGAGCCAGTTCCAATGACACGTCGCCGCCGCCACAGCCGACGTCGGCGCAGATGGCGCCGTCACGAAGTCCGAGTCGATCGAGCAGCGCCTTGGTGCTGGGTTCCATGACGCGCGACAGGATCCGAAGGCGTTCGCGCCCTTCGAGTCCGCCGCGAATGACGTAATTCGGGATCGTCGTCATGCGAGTTACTTCATCGGCGCCGCAGCACGACGCGCGTGCCGGTGATCCCCACGCTGTACGAGCGGAAGCCGTAGACGCACATCCAGAGATACGACCACATCCAGCGGTAGCGGCGTTCGCCGAACGTCGAGGCGATGAAGTCGCGGCTCTGTTCGACGTTGCGCGCCCACGCCTCGCATGTCTTGTCATACGACAGGCGGTCGTCGTGGGTTTCCACGACGTCGAACTGGCCGTTGCGGGCGACCGCTTCGAGCAGCTTCGGCAGGTACACGGCCGCCGCGCCGGGATAGACGTGCTTCTGAATGAAGGAGCGGAACGGCACGTCGCGATAGTTGCCGACGAAATCCGAGTAGACGCAGCCGCCAGGTTTGAGCAGACGTGCGTACTGCGCCAGGAGAGCGTCGTAGTCCGTGAGATGTTCCGTGACCCCCATGTTCGTGATCGCGTCGAACCGTTCGGCGGACTGATATCGATAGAAATCGACCAGCACAATCTCGCAGGTGTCGTTCAGATTCTCCTTGTCGCGCTTGGCGAGACACGCCTTGTAGCTCTCGTCGTTGAGCGTGAGCCCCGTGTAGCGCGCGCCGCGGCGGCCGGCATACGTCAGCATGCCGCCCCAGCCTTCACCGATGTTGAGCAGGCGATCGCCGGGTTGCACCCGGCACACACGCATCGCGAAGTCCAGCTTGCGAGCGCACGCGGCCTCCCACGCCTGCCAGCCTTCGTCCTCTTCGAACAGGTAATGGGAGTAGATGGGGTAGTCGTTGGTCATGAACGACAGCCAGAACTCTTTCGGCACGGAATAGTGCACGGCGAGCTTCGCGCGGCGGGCGGCGGTCCGCTGCTGCCAGAAATATCGCGACGAGCTGACCGCGGCCGAGAGCCACCTGAAATCCGTCCAGTGTTCGTCGAGTGCGCGCGCCACCGCGAGGAACGCGGCCGCCGCATCCTGCCCGGGCAGCGGCTCGATGTCGATCTCCTGATCCATGAAGGCCTCGAACATCCGCATCTGATCGCGGACGAGCAAAGCTTTCACCGCGCGCTTCGTGTTCAACCGTATCGACCCGGTGGGCGGGCCGCCGCGGATCACCCGGGCGCCCGACGGCAGGATCAACTCCAGGCCCGGTACGCCGAAGATGTCTGGTCTCCTGGTGACGAAGGCCGATGCCCGGTCGCGCCCTTGTTCGCTGGTCTGGCGATCAACACGTGCCGTGCGAGTACTCATGACGAAGGCTCCTTGTCGGTGTCCTTTCTATTGGTGGCGGCGCCAGGCGCTCCGGCGCCGGAAAACGCGCGATCCACGATCGAACGAAAGTCCATCTGGCGGGGAAGTGTGCCGTAGCACATCCCGTTCTCTCCGGCGATCCGCGAGGCGATGAAGGCGTCCGCAACCGGCGCCGGCGCGTGCCGTACGAGCAGCGATGCCTGCAGGACGACCGCGATCCGTTCGGTAATCCGGCGTCCGTCGCCAGGGTCCGCGATGTCCTCGTGCAGCGCCGTTTCGAGCGCGCGAACGGCGGCGTCCAGCCGCGCGTCACCGCCGCGCGCGAGACGCAGCTCGTCGACCAGCGCGCCGACCGTTTCCGGTGTCTTTCGCAGCGCGCGCTGGACGTCGAGGCAGATGACGTTGCCGCTGCCTTCCCAGATCGAGTTCAGCGGCGCTTCCCGATAAAGGCGCGGGAAGATCAGTTCTTCGGTGAAGCCATTGCCGCCCATGCACTCCATCGCTTCGACGAGATGCGACGAGGCCCGCTTGCAGATCCAGTACTTTGCCGCCGCCGTGACCAGACGGCACAACTGCTCCTCCGCCGGTGAATCGTGCCGCCGATCGTAGCTGCCGGCGAGCCGCATGAGGAGCGCGGTCGCGGCTTCGGATTCGATCGCCAGGTCCGCCACGACGTTCTGCATCTGCGTGTGATCGAGGAGCAGCTTCCCGAATGCCGCGCGATGCCGCGCATGATGGACGACGTGCGCGACGGCGAGGCGCATCATGGCGGCGGAGATGAGCGCGCAGTCAAGCCGCGTGTGGTTGACCATCTCGATGATCGCCGGCACGCCGCGTCCTTCTTCACCGACGAGCCACGCCAGCGCATGATCGAATTCGACCTCGGCCGTCGCATTCGAGCGATTGCCGAGCTTGTCCTTCAGCCGCTGGATGTAGAAGCCGTTGCGGGTACCGTCCGGAAGCAGCCGCGGCAGCAGGAAACACGAGAGTCCCGCAGGCGTCTGCGCCAGGATCAGAAACGCATCGCACATCGGCGCCGAGCAAAACCATTTGTGACCCGTGATTGCGTACGGCTGTCCGGTACCGCGGGTTTCAATCGGGACGCCCTGGGTAGTGTTCGCGCGGAGATCGGAGCCGCCTTGCTTCTCGGTCATGGCCATTCCGACGAGCGCCGATCTCTTCTGCGCCGGCGCGACGACGCGCGAGTCGTACGACGATGACGTGACGCGAGGGATCCATTCGGCAGCGAGGCCAGGCGCGGTTTGGAGCGCCGGGACGCAGGCGGTCGCCATCGACAGCGGACAGCAATGTCCGGCGTCGACCATCGCCGAGAGCATGAACAAGGCAGAACGCGCGACCCACGCGCCAGGCCGGCGAGACGTCCATGGCAGCGCATGCGCCTCGTTCGCCATCGACCAGGTCATGAGCGAGTGCCACGCGGGGTGGAAGATCACCTCGTCCACACGGCGGCCGCTGCGATCGTGGGTGCTTAAGGTTGGAAGATTCCGATCGGCCTGGAATCCCCAGGACACGATCTCGGCCGAGCCGGCCTGGGCCGAGTGGCGAAGAATCCGGTCGCGCGCCCAGCTCGCGCCCTCGCGGTCGAGCGCCTCCTGCAGCGCGACGTCGCTCAGGAAGGGATGCCAGTCCTCGAGCGGAGGCGCCTGGTTCGTGACCTCGTGCGTCTCGTGTCGTCCGAGGCGGGGGCCGGTCTCGATCGACATCGATGCATCATCTCTCGCACGGGCCTCGGGCCGCCAGCCTCTCCAATTCCGCGCGCGCGGCCCGCAAATCAGCGGTTTCGAACCCTTCCGTGAACCATCCGTACGCGTGCCGCAGCGCATCCGTGGCCTGTCCAAGCTCAGCCGGCCCCCGCGCCGCCTCGAGGCGCGCGCGGCTGGTTGCGAGTCGAAGCTGCCATGAGCGTCCCGACAGCGCGCGCGCCACCTCGATCCCGCGATTGAAGTGACCCCGCGCCTCGGCAGCCGACGCGTCGTCCTGCCCGAGCGCCAGCGCGAGCTCGCCTTTGAGACGCAGCAACTCGGGTTCGAAGAAGTGCTCGTCGTTGTTCGCGATCATCGGGGTGGCCTCGTCGAGCAAACGCGCGGCCTCCGCGTACCGGCCGGTATGCAGATAGATTTCGGCGAGCGTCACGGGAAAGAACGTGAAGCCGACCCGCGCGCCCGTGCTTTTCCAGCCGTCCAGCCCCTCGATCATCAGCGGGATTCCGCGTTCGAAATCCCCCATGCCGGACAGCGCCCAGCCGCGCTGCATCTGCGCCCACGCCGTCCATAGAGAAAAACGGTTCGGCATGGTGATGTCGAGCGCTGCCGCGGAGCAGCGTTCGGCTTCGGCGTGATCCCCGCGATGGTTGCGCATCAGCGCCTGGAAGCACAACGCGTAGGCGATCGTCATCGGGTGGTCGAGCTGTTTCGCGAGCTCGACGGCTTCGGTGACGCGCGCGAGTGATTGGTCGGGATATCCGAGCATCCAGAGCGACCACGCGAGATACACGCCGTGCGCGACACCGGGATCCTGGCCCGCGCGCAGCGCCAGCGATCGATGCTCGTCGAGGTTGTAAATCGCGATTCCCGCCTGCGTGTGCGTGCGGCACGTTTCGTAGTCGCCCTGCAGGAACGCGCTCGATGCGACCGATCGATGGGCGAGCAGCAGGAACGTCGAACTGCCCGATTCGCGCGCGATTTCGAGCAGCTGCCGGCCCAGCTCGCGCGAGGCCGGCAGCATGCCGCGCACGTAGTAGAACTGCCAGAGTCCCTGCATCGCCGGAAAGATCTCGGCGTGTCCGCCCGCCGCGCGCGCCAGCTCCCGCGCGCGCGCGTACGTGCTCTCGACTTCCGGATTGGCGTACCCGCGGACCGACATGAGCGGCGATCCCAGGGCGAGGAGGAGCGCCAGCTCCCGCCGGTCGCGCTCAGGTCCTTCGGGCTCGGCTTTCAACGCCTCACGCGCGCGCGTGTACTGGTTGATTGCTTCGACCATCGCCGATCGCGCCGCCGCGCGCTGTCCCGCCTTTTCCCAGAACGCGATCGCCTGCGTCTGGTTGCCTGCCTCGGAATGGTGATGCGCCAGCAGTTCCGGCTGTTCCTCGGCCGTCTCCGTGAAGACGTCGGACAGCACTTCAGCGGCGCGGCGATGATGGCGCTGCCGGTCGCTCTTCATGAGCGATTGATACGCGGCCTGCTGAATGAGCGCGTGCTTGAACACGTACCTCGAGTCCGGCGGATCTCCCTGCGAGTGCAGGATGTCGGCGTTCGCCAGGATTTCCAGACCCTCCTGCAGGCTCATCTCGTCGAACGGCGAGACGTAGCGGAGCAGCTCGTAGTGGAAATCGCGCCCCAGGATCGACGCAACCTGCGCGACCTGTTTGCCAATAGGACGCAGCAGGTCGAGCTTGGCCAGGAGCAGCTCCTGCAACGTGCCAGGGATGCTCGTCTGCTCGGGATCGGCCGGCTGGCGCGACTCGACGATCATGCGCGTCAGCTCTTCGACGAACAGCGGCACCCCGTCCGTCGTCGCGACGAGCCGGTCGACGATCTCCGGCGACAACCCGCGATCCTTCGACGCATGCTCGATCATCGACAGCGTGTTGACCGGCGACAGCCGGTCGAGCGCCATCTGATGCAGGTGGGCGCGCGCCGACCAGGGCACGTGGAACTCCGGCCGGCTGGTGAGGACGACCAGCACGCGCGATGACGGCAGCCGGTCGATCAGCGCGGTCAGAAATTCGATCGTCGAATGATCGGCCCAGTGCATGTCCTCGATGATGAACAGCGTCGGCCTGTTCTGCGCCGTCGCCAGGAGCATCGAGACCAGACCCTCGAGCGTCTTCATCTTCTGCTGCTCGGGCGGGAGGCCCAGCGGCGCGTACGCCGGCTCGAAGGGGATCGACAGCAGCGCGGCGAACAGCGGCACCGCGTCACGAGGCGCGAACGCGAGCGACGTGAGGTTGATCTCGAGCTTGTGCAGCTTCTCAGCGGCGCTGTCGGTGCGCCGGATGTTCATCGACCGCAGGATCAATTCGATGATCGGATGCAGCGCGCCGTTCTTGAAGTGCGGCCGGCACTGACACGTGAGCCGGATGTTGTGTTCCTCAATCACCGTGTCTTTCAACGTCTGCACGAGCCGGCTCTTGCCGATGCCGGGATCGCCGGTGACCACGGCGAGACCGCCGCGACCCTGCTTCGTCTCGTCCCACAGTCGTCGAAGCTCGGCCCGTTCGGCGTCACGGCCGACGAACGGCGTGAGCTGCGGCGCGTCGGCGTGCTCGAAGTGACCGGCGCCTTCGAGCTCGCCGAGGACCTGATACACCGCCGTCGCGCTCTTCTCGCCACCCTCGGTGGCGGCGAGCGGTTGCGTCTGGAAAAAGTGCCTCGTCAGCTCGAACGTCGCCTGGCTCATGACAATCGTGCCGCGCGGCGCGGTTTCCGCCAGCTTGCCGGCGAGATTTGGCACGTGGCCGGACATCGCGGGAATGGACTGTCCCGGCGACGGCCGGCTCGGCAGCGCGACGAGCCCGCTGTGAACGGCGATCGTGAAATTGGCCGCCGTTCCGCTCTTCTGTGCGTGCTCACGCATCGCCTGCGCAATTTGCAGCGCCGCCCAGACTGCCCGCCGCGCGTCGGTGCCCTTGGCGGCTGGATAGCCGAAGCAGCAGACGAACGTGCCGCCGAAGGGCATGCCGATCGATCCTTCCGCCCGCTTCACCGCGTCAGCGGCCGCTTCGTAAAACACCCGCTGCTCCGCGTCCACATCGTCCTCGACGTCGAGCTGATCGGAGGAGTTCAGGTGGCACGCCAGCAGCGTCAACGGTCGACGCTCGATTTGTTTGGCAGACGACGCGGCTCGCGCGTCGGACGACCGGCCGGCCATCACGCTCTCGAGCTCACGGAGCGCTTCCATCAGCTCGCGGGCGGTCTGGAACCGGCCTTGCGGATCCTCGCTGAGCGCCGTCGCGACGAGCCGATCCGCTTCGTCGGGCAACGCAGGCACGAGCAGCCGGACCGACGGCGCCAGTTGATGCGTACGTGTGAGGGTCTGGTACCGCTCCAGCAGCTCCGGGATGGTGAACGGCAGCCGTCCGGTCAACATCTGATAGAGCATCACGCCCGCGGCCCAGATGTCGACGCGCGCATCCTGCGGATCGCCGCGCAGCTGCTCTGGCGCCATGAAGGACGGGGTGCCCCAGCGCATCACGCCTCGTCCCGTTTCCGACTGCTGACCCGTTCCGACCGCCGATGCGAGGACCGCGATGCCGAAGTCGAGGATTTTGGGACGGCCATTCCGGAGGACGAAGACATTGCTCGGCTTGAGATCGCGGTGGATGATCCCCTGCGTGTGCGCGTGCGAGAGGCCGCGCGCCACCTGCGTCATGATCTGCACCGCGCGCAGCGGATCGATCCGCGATCGTTCGAGCATTACATCCAGCGACTGGCCGTCGAGCAGCTCCATGACGAGGAACGGCATGCCGCGATTCGCATCCATGTCGAAGATCGCGACGATGTTCTCGTGATTGAGTTTCGCAGTCGTCAAGGCTTCGCCGCGCAGCATCGCGACGAGCTGGTCGATCGGCAGCCGGCCGTTCTGCAGGATGAACTTGATCGCCACCGTGCGATCGAGATGCCGGTCGATCGCCCGGAACACGTGACCCATGCCGCCGGCGCCGAGTTTCTCGACAATTTCGAAGCGGTCGGTGTCGCCGAGCCGTTCCCCCGGCATGGGCGAGTAGCCCGCCGGCTCGCCGGCCGGCGCAACCGGATCGCCCGGCCCGGACAAGCTGGTCGCCGCGTCGGACGGCGCCGATCGGGGCAACGGTTCGGTGCGCCGGATCGGGCGGTCGCTGCGGTTTTCGGAACCTGCCATGGTGCTTCGGGCGCGCCTCGGTGACATACGCTGCCCGATCGGCCCCATCAGATCAGACATGAAGGAACCGGACGGTCCCGTTACGTCCCGGGACCGGACAGCGGGAGGAGTCTCTCACGATCTTGACATGAGTCGGACGCTGTGAGATGAAGCGCCTTCGAGGTCTCCCATGAAGCAGCGTCTGATGTCGATTCTGTCGCTCGTCGTGTTTCTGTGCACGGCTGCGCATGCGTCAGCGCAGGCTCGCCTCACGGCCGCGGATCTCAACGGCACGGTCACGGACGCGTCCGGCGGACTGGTGTCGAACGTGGCGATCGCCGCGACGAACGTTGAATGGAACGTCGTGCGCACCGCGGTCACGGATGAAAGCGGCCGCTATCTGGTGCCGGCGCTTCCTCCCGGCAAGTACAGTGTGGCTGCCTCGCGCGCGGGCTTCAAGACCGAGATCCGGCACGGCATCGATCTCTCGCTTGGCGCCACGGTCACGATCGATTTCACGCTGACGATCGCGCCGACGAGCGAGACCGTCACCGTCGCCGCCGAGGCGCCGCTCGTGCAGACCAATCGCACCGAGGTGTCGTCGCTCGTGAGCCAGCGCCAGATTGACAGCCTGCCGATCAACGGGCGGAACTTCATCAGCTTTTCGCTCATCTCACCCGGCGTCGCGGCCGATCGCACGCCGCAGCAGGGTCCGACGATGACGTCGGGACTGTCGTTCACCGGGCAACGCGCGCGATCGAACAACGTGATGGTCGACGGCTTCGACAACAACGACATCGTCGTCGGCGCGGTGCGCGCGACGTTCAGCCAGGAAGCGATCCGGGAGTTCCAGGTGCTGACCAGCTCGTACTCCGCCGAGTTCGGCAAGGCGGCCGGCGGCGTGGTCAACATCGTGACCCGGAGCGGCACGAATGCGCTTCACGGCAACGCGTACATATACGTGCGCGACGAAAGCCTCAACGCGCGGAGCCACTTCGAAAAGTTCGACACCGCCGGCAACCCCGTCAGCATTTCGAAAGCGCCCTATCACCAGACGCAGTGGGGCGGGACGCTCGGCGGTCCGCTGACCAAGGATCGGAGCTTCTACTTCCTGTCCTCGGAGAGGACCGACATCACCGACAGCCGCATCGTCACCATCGATCCGGTCGCGGCAGCCGTACTGAACGGCGCGGGTTTCCCCGTCGAGCTCGGCAATGTGCCGCTGACGGTGACGAACACCGAAGCGTTCGGCAAAGTGGATCACCACTGGTCGGCGCCGCGCCTCTTCGTCGCTCGCGGCAACTACGCGAAGATCGAGCGCGAGGGGATCGACGATTTCGGCGGGACGGTGGCGCGCAGCCGCGGCACGGAGCAGTTGAGGACGGACTGGTCGGTTTCCGCCGCCGAGACCGACGTGTTTGGCACGCGGTGGCTGAACGAGAGCCGGCTTCAGTTCGCGCACGAAACGCAGGCGATCAACGCGCTCGACCCCGCCTGCGGCGGCGAGTGCATCAATCCAGACCAGGGAGGGCCCACGCTTGAAGTGACCGGCGTGGCCAGCGTCGGACGGCAGCGCATTACGCCGAATCTGCGCCTCAACCGGCATCTGCAGATCGCGGACACGCTGAGCTATCTCAACGGGGCTCACCACGTGAAGGTCGGCGTCGAATACAACCACATCTCGTTTCCGACCGGGGACAACTCGCTGCCCCTGCATTTCGGCGGGCGCTACATCTTCAGTCCGATTCCCGCGCTCGGCGTGACGTCGGCGCTCGACGGGGTCGTCAAGGGCATTCCGGCGGCGTACGTGCAGGGCTACGGCAATCCGTTCTACACCGATTACGGCTATCAGGATCTGTCGCTCTTCGTGCAGGACGAGTACAAGCGCGGGCGGCTGGTCGTCAAGCCCGGGCTGCGGTATCAGCGTCAGTTCTTTCAGGACTTCACGTACTCGGTCTCAGATGTTGGCGGCGGCACGTTCAGCTATCCGACGCCGAGCGACGGCAACAACATCGCCCCCCGGATTGCGGTCGCGTACGACTTGACCGGCGACGGCAAGACACCGGTCCACGCGTCGTACGGGATCTTCTACGACAACATCATCACCGCGGTCCTCGACGTCGGACGCGTCGTGAATGGATCGCCGTCGGCCGTGCGGACGCTCGTGCTCGCGGCGCCGCGGGCCGGGATCGCCTGGAACGCGCCGGGTCACCGGCTGGGCGAGGATCAGGTGTTGGGGTTGCTCGGCGGCGCATACCCGAGCCTGGCGATCGTGCCGGGGCCGTCGCTCGAGAACTCGTATGCGCACCAAACGGCGATCGGCGTCGATCGCGTGCTGCGCGGCGATCTGGCGCTCATCGTGAACGCCGTCTATCTCCGCGGGTTCAACATGCCGGGGACGATCGATTACAACCCGGTACTGCCCACCCGGCTCGGTACGAGCCGGCGTCCGAACGATCTCCCGTGCTCGGCCAATCCGGCCGCGACGTGTGTGAACGGCGGCATCCCGGGCACGTCCGCGTCGGTGCTGCAGTACACCTCGTTCGGAGAGACCTGGTACAAGGGTCTCACCGTCGCGCTGCACAAGCGGCTCAGTCACCGGTATCAGCTGCTCGTCTCGTACACGGTGTCGAAGGCCGAAGACACGTCCACCGATTTCCAGTCGAACTTCGTGCCGCAGAACAGCGGCTTTGGACGGAATCCCGAGGACAAGGAGGGACTGCCGCTCGGGTTCGATCCGGAATCCGAGCGCGGTCCGGCGACGCACGATCAGCGGCACCGCCTCGTGGTGTCCGGCATCTACGAGCTGCCCTGGCGCATGCAGGTGTCGGGAATCCTGACCGCCGGATCGGGCCGCCCCTACACGCCGCTCGCGGGCGCGGACCTCAACGGCGACGGCAATGGCGGCGCGTTCCCACCGGATCGCGCGCGACGCGTTCCCACGGACGAATCGTCGAGCGTCGGCCGCAACAGCGAGACGACCGCCTCGCAGTTCACGGTCGATCTGCGCCTGACCAAGCGATTCACGTTCGGGCGGAACGTCACCCTCGACGCGATTGCCGAGGCGTTCAACATCTTCAACCGCGTCAACTTCATCGAGGACACGAACCAGTCGTCGTTCGTGATTTTCGGCGCAGGCCCGTTTCCGACCAATCCGTTGCCCTCGTACGGCCGCTACACGTTGACGCTGCCACCGCGGCAGGCGCAGCTCGCGCTGAAGCTGGGGTTCTAACAGGGTTGCGCCTTTCAGTTGCTTGCCAAAAGCACACATGAAGATCATGAAGGACGTGAAGGACATGAAGAAAAACGCTTGTCATGACAAACAGAAAAAAAGAATCCCAGGCTTTTCTTCATGACCTGACGTTGATCCGTTTCCGTGGACACCTCGAAACGCGCACAATGCGCCAAGGAGTCCAGGATGGCTCGACGTCGACGTCCTACATACAGTCCGGAGTTTAAGGCTGAAGCTGTTCGATTAGTGCGCACGAGTACGGACTCGGTGGCGAAGATCGCCCGCGACTTAGGCGTCTCGATTCCCAC